>Ga0208045_1000555_pt1 | contig 14278 bp, 14 predicted proteins | sample PL_2010_200m_FD_184160 | JGI IMG/M metagenome (GOLD analysis project Ga0208045, IMG submission 184160) | Freshwater microbial communities from Powell Lake, British Columbia, Canada to study Microbial Dark Matter (Phase II) - PL_2010_200m... | ecosystem: Environmental > Aquatic > Freshwater >...
AAGCGCTATACAAAGCTCAATTAAAGAAAAACCCCTTTTATTGTTTATAGATATATTTCTTCTCATATTTTAATTTCCAGGTTCTGGACTCTGGTGATTTAGTGATACTAACCAGATCATTATTGCCTTGATTTACAACCACAACCTCGCTGCCGAAGCTCTTATTGGTTAATAAACCCTTCGGCAAAAGCGTAGATATAGATACGCCTGAAACGCCTGATGTAATTGTATAAGCATTGCCAAAAGGATTAATATCACTCGACTGTTGCCCCAGATAGCTGGGGCGTAAGTCCGACAAACCAGTCGGCCACGCCCCATGCTCACTGTAATATCTAGCGCTTGCTACAGCTATTGAATCCATCTCCTCCATTACCCTTTGTGCTGAAGCTATCTGCCGTATTTTTGCCGCGGAATAAAAAGATGCTGCAATAAATACGCTGGCTACCATAAGGACAAGGCTTAACTCAGCCAAACTAAAACCCCGCCTTGCTAAAACGTTATTGTCCATGTATTGGATGCATAGTTTGTCGCTGCCGCGCTGTTAACAAACAAAGCCGAAAGCCTTACTGCCGCAAAACTGCTTACACCTGTAAGCGAAATATCGACTTTGTTGGCATCAGTATTCGGGGCTATAGCATAATTTCCGCCCCAAGGGTTTGAGCCTATAGCAGAAAAAGCAGCAGGCAAATACCCTAATGTCTGTAAGCCGGCGACGGTTATTCCGGTATAGGTCATATTGCCGGCTGCGATGTAGCTTTCCGCAGCGGTCCTTAGGGTTTTGACCGACTCTGCAGCTGAATGAACTTTAGCGTTTTCCCTTACCCCGGAAGTTAATCCCACAGCCATAATCAGAAGCGCCACAATACTTATGACCAACACCAACTCAATCAGTGTAAAACCACCTCTAGTCCTCATCTCTCTCACCTCCTTTTTCTAAAATTTAACATTGCCACCTGCAATGTTTGAAAGATTGCTGTAAACCGGCATAATGAATGCCGAAACAACGAATAACAAAATCCCCGCGCAGAAAATTAAGAGTGCCGGCTGGATAAAACTTAAAATAACGCGTGTGCGCCTTGAAACCTTGTCAAAGTAATACTTGGAAAGGCTTTGTAAATACTCATCAAGTGCGCCCATCTCCTCGCCTTTTCTTATTGAATAGTAAATAAAAGAGGGAAAGAACGGGTCTTTTTCAATTGCCTGCCAGAAGCTAAGCCCGCTTGCGATAAAATCTCTGAGTTTCTGTATTTTCTTAGCTAAAAATTGATAAGAAGTAGTCTCTTCGATTAAGGAAAGTGCGTCAGCAATACTGATGCCGTTTTTTTGTAGGACCGCAAGATTAGAAAAAAGTGTAGAAAAAGCTGTGTCTTTGGCAACAGGGCCTATCAGGGGGATTTTGTAATAAAACGAGGCGATTCTTTCAACTGAGCTTTTCTTAAACCTTGAATAAATAAAAATAGCGGCAATCGGAAACAACAGGCAGACAAACCAAAAGTTTTTCAGGAAATGACTTAAAAACAAAAGCAGCCTGGTTGAAAAATAAGCATTGCCTCTTATAGGCAGGAGCGCCTCCAAATGAGGAATTACCTTAAAGGAAACGTAAAACATTATTCCAACCAGCATACAGAATACAACTATTGGATAAATTACCGCGCTCTTTAAACTGCGCAGAAAATCCGCCTCCCTGGAATAATAGTTGGCTAAATCTTCAAACACCTGTTCCAGAGAACCGGATTTCTCGCCGACTTTAAGCATATTTAAAACCAACCAGGGAAAGACTTTTGTTTCTTGAAAAGCTTTAGTCAAAGAAAAACCGTTAACAAGGTCATCCTCAATGCCGGATAGAGCTTTAGTCAATACCGGCTCAACCGATGATTCCTGTAAAGCAACAACTGCCTCATTTATAGGAATACCGGTTTTTAGCATATTTACCAGGTCTTCAAAGAATACTGCCAGCGTTTGCGCCTTAATCGTTTTCTTCTCTAAAGCAAACTTTATTGACTTAAAAAAATCCGCATCTAAAGATAAAATGTAATAGTTTTTCTCTTTAAGCCTCTTTTTTATCTCAACGAATGAGCCTTCCTCTATGCCGTTTATTTCGTTTCCGGTTTCAGATAGAACGCTGTATTTATAATACATTTAGCCGACTACCCTTTCTACCTCTTCAAATGAGGTTACGCCTTTTAGAATAAGCATTGCGGCATCCTGCTCAAGAGTTAGATATGTTTCTTCTTCCCTTTTATGCCTAAGCAAATCAAGTTTTCCGGAACTTACCATATCCCGGATATCATCGTTAAAACTTAAAATCTCAGCAATTACAGTACGGCCCTTATAGCCTGCCTGGCAATAATCGCAGCCTCTTGCCTTATACACGCTCATTTCGTCTTTATCTTCCTCGAGTAGTTTTCTAAAAAAGTCTGGCATCGCATCTTTTTTAACCGTAACCCTTTTTCTGCAAAATGGGCAGAGTTTTCTAATCAGCCTTTGGGAAATTACGCATAAAATGCTGTTTGCTATATGCGCAAGGTCTATTCCCAAATCATGCAGCCTGTAGATAGAGTCTACAGCTGTATTGGTGTGCAGCGTGGAAAGTACTCGGTGTCCGGTAATGGAAGCGCGTATCGCTTCCTGGGCCGTATCATGGTCTCTTATTTCGCCGATTAAGATTATGTTCGGATCATGCCTTAAGAAGGCTCTTGTGGCATGGGCAAAGGTAATACCCTGCTTCTCGTTAATCTGCACCTGGTTTATAAGCGGCATTTTAATCTCAACAGGATCCTCAATGGTAATAACTTTTGTGGAAAGGGACTTAAGCTGATTCAGGATTGCATAAAGTGTGGTGGTTTTGCCGCTTCCTGTGGGACCGGTGACAATAATAATGCCATGGGGCTTACGAACTATATGGTTAATATTGTCAAAGTGCAGTGCATCAAAACCCAGATCCTCTAAAGTAATCAGGCTCTTGTTTGCATCCAAGAGCCTTAAGACCAAAGCAGGCCCAAAAATAGAAGGTATACAGGATACACGGATATCCACAGGATGGTCAGAATAGGCATGCTGGAATCTTGCATCATGAAACCTATAAAAATCACTCACCGTAATCTCTGCCTTGCTGAATACCACATTAATCAAGTTATTGTGTACTTCTAAGGGAATACAGAACTTGAAATAGAGGATCCCGTCGATCCTAAACCTGATGGTGCTTATTTTTTCTTCGGGCTCAATATGGATGTCAGTAGCATTATGGATAATTGCATCGTCAAGGAGCTCATCCAGTAATTCCTTAAGTTCATCGCCGACAATGCCTGTTTCTTTAATCAGGCTGATTTTCTTATCAATCTCTTTTCTTTTTTTTAGCCTTTTTAGCAGTTCTAGGTGATTCCGGATCGCGCTTTCGCTTCCAATGTAAAACTCTTTGTCGCGTAAACCTTCTCTTGTCAAAAGATCGGTTGCCTCGATATCAAAAGGATAGGCAAAAACAAAACCCAAACCTTTTTCAGTCTCCACGGGAAGGAATACCCGATCCATCAGAAAATCCAGGCCTATCTTTTCTATTACCAGAAGATTTAGAACGTATTTTTTGTTAAAATACCTCCAGCCCACCTGCTTGGCTAAAGCCTGAGCCATTTCTTCATCGCTTGCAAAGTTGTAATACTTGAGGATACGGCCTAATCTCTGGCTGGGGTTAATATTCCTTTGGATCACTAGAGCAAATTCAAGCTGCTCTTTAGTGATCGCCTTAGAGTTTAAAAGAATATTTCCTATTTCTTGTACGGGCATTTTAGTTTATGAAGTTAAGCTTAAAATTGCTTCCGTCAGGCTGTTTAAAGGTAACGCCTGAAGCCTCAATTTGCTCCACGGTTAACTTTGAGGCAATAGAGTCTCCTTCCTTAAAGCTGTAAGGTGAGCCTTTTAGGCTAATTTGTCCTTCCTTTAAATTATCAGCTATCAATAGAAGCTGTATTTTTATATCAGAGGCATCTACCAAAGACTCTTTTATCCCCTGGGTAAGCGAACCTGGCATAAAAGGCACTTCGCTCTTTCCCTGCGGAAGGAACTTGTCAATTTCATAAATCTCCTTTTCCGCCTGCCTTTTCTTTAACATCAGATCGCTTTTTTCAAGGTCGAGCTTAATTACTTCAATCTCCTTTTGTTTATTCTCTAAGACCTCTCTATAGGCTTTTATTTTTTCAAAATCCCCCTCGAAATCGTCAAACGCCTTTACTTCTTCCGCGGGCACTTCGACCTTGCTGGAGTTTTCATCTTTGGCAAGAGGCTTATTTTCCTGCGTTAAAGCTTTTTGCTTATTATCAATTGTATCTACTGCCAAGAGGTTATCCTGACAATAAGCATATTTAAACCCTGTCATAGCCATAAAAAATAGAAATAGAAACAACAATCTTCTCATTTTCGCTTTCCCTCCTTTTAGGTTCCGTAAAGACGCATGGTTAAATTAAGGATATTCTTCTCTAACCTTACTTCCAAGATCTCAATGGGCATTGACTTTAGCATTTTATAGAGCATATCGAATAAATACGTATCCGGCTGATTCTTTAGATCAAGCTGGCATAAGACATCAACATACCTTATTCCCTTATATTGGGATTCTTTGAAAAACTCCTGCGTATTTACTAGGTCTTTTGAGCCGATAATCTTTATTTCAGAAAGAGCGCGGTAGTAAGAAGAGAGCTCTTTTATATCGCTAAATACTTCCAGATAGAACTTGTCCAAGGAAAGCGAAGTTTGGCTTTTATACTTAAGCAAAGCATCTTTCTCTAGCTTAACCGCGCTGATTTCATCTTTAGCCTTTTTTACCTGGCCAGAAAGCAAGCGCGTATCCAAAACAATGTTCCACGCCAATACTGATAAGGCCAAAGTTACAATTACAAAAAGAAAGGTTATTATTCTCATAGGCTTTTAAAGTTTATAGAGTGGACCAGCGGCTCCTAAATCAAGCCGGCTGGCTCACTCACGCTTTACTCTTATTGTTTTTCCTCTTCCTGAACGCCAGCTTCAGTAGCAGGTTTGTTTTCTTTAGAGAGAAAATTAATTTTTTCGTTGTCCAGGAATAAACATAAATCATCCTGCCCCTTCTTTGACCAAGCCCCTCTTACCGGCAGATTACATACCTTTCCCACGAAATACTCGTTATGCTGCTTACTTACCTTTCGCGTTACTTTTCCGATAATAAATGACATTTGCTCACCTCCTTTTTTTTAGAAAATATCCAAAGTAATTTTTAGCCCTAGATTGTCCTTTACCAAAATATTTTCTACTCTTGCCTGTTTAAAAGCGCGCGGCAGGCTCATCTTAGTAAAAGGCTTATCCTTTGCCTCTAGAGAGACTATTGCCTCAAACCTATAACGCCCGCCGGATAAACCTCTTATAGTTACTGATTCTAGCTTGTATTCAGAGGGCAACGCCTCAAAAAATAAGCTAAAGAAATAAGGGAAATTTATCTTTTTCTCGTGCCTTAAAATATCTTTATATTTTGCCAAGTAGACGCTTTTTAATATCTCCTCTTGAGAGACCTCTTCAAGATGTAAGTTCTTTAAACGCATCGAAGCGGTTTTATTTACGCTGAGACTCCCCAAAAGTAAAATTAGGAAAAATGCTAAAACCCCCAGCATTACCCCGAAATTAAAAACGCGCCTCTTTGCTTCTTTAAGTTTTCTTAAGCGGATAAACTGCTCAGGCAGGAGATAATGCATTGAGAATTTGCCTTGTTTTAGGCCGCTTAATGCCGGATAGGGTTCAGGAAAATAGATAATGTTTTCTTTTAACTCCAGGCCACTTGCTGCAATCTCATCAATTATCTCTTTGCTGTTAGTAGCGATAAGAAAACTAATCTCTGCATCAACTTTATTCTGGGACCTGTAGTTTTCCTGGCTTCTCATTAGCTCTCTTGTTACCTGCTTAAGGACTTTTGACAGGCGCCGGGGAGTGGTAAATGCTTCCTTATTAAAAATCGTAAGCAATACCTGATCGCCTAAATGGTCCAAAAAGACTATTCTTTTCTTATCGCTAGCTATGTTATTGGTTTTCAGGAATTCTCTTAAGGCTATTCCGTATGGAACCGCAAGCCGGACATTTTCGAATCCAAGGCATTTATAGACCTCATTAATCTTAGGCTTTTCAACGGCGATAACCTGGAATAAATTTTCTGCTATTCTCTCTGATTGCGTCAGGTATTCACCTGAAAAGCTTGAGGATATAACTTCATCTTTCTTGGAAGGGGATTTTTCCGGGGCAGCAACTTGTTTCTGCAGAGTGTCTATAACTGCAACTAAAACCTCTCTTGTGGAACCCTTGAAAACAGCCTGTATTTCATTCTTGGGTGCAATGCCGGTCTTGCCGTCTATATCGTAATAAACATCGTTATCAAAAATTAGGTAGTTCATCTTTGTAATATTTTAGGGGTTATGAAGATTACCAGTTCTGTCCGCGTATGAGTTTTGCTTTTATATTCGAAAAATTTTCCTATTAACGGCAAATTGCGCAAAAGCGGTATGCCTTTTTCGCTTTTATTGTCATTCGTAGTAATCAAGCCTCCTACTGCGATAGTTTCGCCGTCCTTAATCTTAACTAAGGTATGCATGGACTTAGTGGAAGTCTTGGGCGCCTCAATGGTCGTGCCCTGGCCCATATTAATACTTCTTATTTGCTCCAAGGTTGTTACTACAGGAGTAAGCTGTACTAGAATTTGATCATCCAATATACTTGCCATAAGCCGTAAACTCACTCCTTCCTGAACCTGGTCAGTAGTTGCGCTTGTGGAAGCAAGGCCCGCCTGTGTGGTCGTAGTTGTGGTGTTAGCAACATAGCTCGTCACAGTACCCACCTGAACCATGGCTGCCTGGTTATTAAGAAGCATTATCTTTGGCTGTGATACTACCTCAACACGGCCTTGCGACTGAAGCACTTTTATTAGCGCGTTTAATCCTCCGGAAACCGTGCCTGAATCTTCTTTGGGGCCGGAAGCAGTAAGAGTAAAGAGCCCTGGGCTAATAAAATTCTGCGCGGCAAAATTAGAAGATAAGCTCAGTTGCTTTAGGTCGCCTAAGTTTTTATAAATAGCGTTCCAGTCTATGCCGAAGGTGTTTTCGCGGGAAAGAGTGACTTCCAGAATTTTTACCTCAACCAGGATCTGTTTGTTGGTCTCAACGTTGACGAGATCAATGTAGCTTGCTATTTTATCCAAGACTTGCGGGCTGTCTGTCACCATGACTAGACCTGCAAGTTTATTAAAAGAGTATTTGCCGGTAGGCGAAATCATCTTTGCCAGATTCAGCTCTACATCCTTCCAGAAGGAAAGAGAGTCTTCCTTACTTTCCACAAAAACTCTTGCCCCTACTTTTATATTCATGTTGGAATTATTATTGCTGCTAGAAGATGTAGTCGCTTCATCCGGCTTTGTCCATGATTCATTGCTAATGGTGTCGCTAAAGGCCTGGGTATTTGGCGGCAAGTTAAGCTTAAAGGTACGCGTTTCCTTGGAAAGAATAATCAAATCATTATCCTTTACCTTAAAGCCGCAGCTTAAGGGAAAAAGCATGGTATTTAATGCCCGCCATACAGGCACGTCCTGGGTATCAACCGATACATTGACATTTGAATCAACCTCGGGGTCATATACAACATTGTATCCGGTCAGCTCGCCAATTTTACTCAAGAGCGTTTTTAAATTTACGCCGGATGAGCGCAGGGTAATCTTTTTACCAAAGACTAGGGGCAGTTCAGGTTTAAGAGTTTCTAGCTTAACCGAAGGCGCCTCTTCTTTGCTTACCTTCTCTTCAAGAGGAGCTATCTCGGGTTTTGCAGCCTCTTTCCACTCCTCAATGAGTATCTTTGTCTTTGTCTCCTGGTTTAACGCAAGTAAAAGACTCGGGCAGGACAGTAATATCCCTGACACTAAAATTAAGGTAATGAAGCGCATGGCTTTCTCCTCCTTCTCTTTTTTTGGGTTCTTCTTTGGCCTTTGGGCTGGATATGGAATAGCTAAATTGCTTTCTCCATTCACCAGGCTCAATTAAAACCAGTTCATTATGCTCTGGGATAAATACGCCGTTTTTAATGTGCGCTGGCACACGCACCTTCTGCACAACCGGGCTTAACCAGTAGAAGTAGGGAAAATCATTTCCGTAAAAATGCCCTACGAAATCCTGCATATTTTCTTTTACTCCAAGCCTATAGCCCTCTTCAAAAGCTTTATTCTTCTTACCAAAAGTAGAACAGCCGGCTAATAGCACAATAAAAAAAATAATGGAAAACTTCTTAATGTAATCCATATGGACGCTCCTTTGCGCAAGCTTCAAGCGCTTCTAAATATTTACCTTCAAGTTTTTGAACCTTATTCTCCAGATATTCGTTATCCTTTGCATCACTGGTTGCCACCCAGTAAAGAAAATGGTCCGGCACCAGCCTGATTACGCCGCGTGATGTATCAGAGATTAAAAGCGCCTCTGAGAATTTTCCTTTCTGGGTTTCCACAGATTTTAAGAGCTCTATTTCCTTATCCGCTAAAGAAGCAAAGGTCTTTAAGGAATCAACGACATTGGGCTCCTGTTTTAGGAAAACCTTGTTTGCGGCATTTGCCTGTATGGCAATGCCGCACTCTTTTCCTATTAAGTCAACTATCTCCTGGGTAATCGCAACAGCAGAACAGTGGTATTTGCGATAAGTTTTAAAGGAGTTAGTAATAAATTCAGCGGTGTTTTTTAAGCGTAAAAGGCTCCATGCTTCATCAATGAGCAGGAATTTGCGTTTAGGTTTCATTTCAGCTGATGAAACAAAATTTGTAATGAAACACATGATGTTTAGCAGAACCACAAGCTGTAAGTCGGAATACGCGCTTAAATTTCCCAGCTCGAATACCGTGAATCTTGAGCCAAGGCTGAACTGATTCTTGCCGTCAAAGAACTTGCCGTACTGGCCTTCTCTGGTAAAAGCCCTGAGTTTTAAGGCAAGTGTTATCCCTATGTTTTCACCCATCCCAAGCCCTCTGTTACAGGCATGGCTCTTAAGCTTTTCTACGACGTCAGATAATGTTACTTCCTCATCTTTATTCTTCCTGTCTTCATAACTAGCTTGAATTGCCTTCTGTAAAACGCTTTCTTGTTCCCGGTGTAGACGTTCCCTTTCATCGCCTCCTGAGCACATCTCGGAAAGAACGGTCACCAAGAAAGCTAAATGCTCTGCATCCGGCTCTCTTAAAAAAGGATTTATGGTCACCGGATTATTCAGTTCAAACCTGATATACTGGCCTCCTAATATATTGCAAAGTTTTCTGTAGGAGTCGCCCTTATCCAGAACAAAGAAATGCGCATCTAACCTGGCATTCTGCAGGATGAAATCATTCACGAAGAAGCTCTTTCCGCTGCCTGATGCCCCAATTATAATTGCGTGCGGGTTGGTATTAGAGTCAAAGAAATCCCAAAATACCAGCTCGCCTCTTCTATTTAGATATATTTGTGCGGGTGTTTGAGTCCCTTTGACCGAGCCGTACAAAGGAAGCATGTCAGACAGATTAGAAGAGATCATGCGCCTGGTACGCTTGATAAACCTTTCGTAATAGTGGTCAAAACACAAAGGCAGGCAGGATAAAAATAGCGATGCACCAATAATCTCTTCTTTTAAGCCCTCGCAGCCCATGCGCGATAAAACATTCAGGATGTTGGCAATGGAGGTTTCGGCTTTTTCTTTTGAGTTTTCAGAGACAATAAAATGTATCCGGGGATAGATTATCTTATGCCCCTGGCTAAAGGTCTCTCTTATTACAGAATCCAGCTCTTCTTTCTTTTCAGCTGCCTCAACTGACTTATCGCCAAAATAAGTAGAGCGCTGCATAAAGGCAAAGGCCTTCTGCATCTTTATTCTTCTTATGGCTTCTTCCTGTTTTGGTATGTAAAAGTTAATCACCATAATAAAATCTTTTAATAAATCCAGCATGGAAAAACACGTGCCTCTGGTAAGTTCAGCGGTAAACATGCCGGTTTCCGTATTAAGAGGGAGTTCCTTTAAGGTAACTACCTTAAAAAGGTTGTCCTCAAATTCAAAACCCTCGCCGGTTACTTTCGGGTAATTGTATAAGAGTTGCTCTGTCAAAGGTTCATCTTCCCTAAATACCGGCATAGGTAAACTCTTTGCTCGTTTGGGATTCAGCAATTTATAAAGCAGGCAGCGCAGCTCTTCTTCATTAAGCCTGATGTATTTGATTTCGCAGGCCTTAAATACTCCCTCTACTACATCAGAGAACCTGGTAATGCTCTGGCAATTCACCAGGAAGTCGGCTGATAATTTCTCGCCTATGCTATTTTTCCCGGTAAAATAAAATTGCAGTTTATCGCTTAACGTCGTACGTATAGACGAAGGAAAATAGCGCAAGGTAAAGAAGCAGCGTATTCTCTTTGACGAATAAGTGCCGGTGTGCTGCTCAAAAAAACCAGTCTTTCCTATTCTTAAATGCTCAAGCCTACTTATACTTGCCTGCCTTACTATCTCGTTATCAAAACATTTAGAAAAATCCCTATAGCTTTGGAGCTTATTCTCAAAATCTTCATCGCAAATTAGTATAAACTGGCAACTCACCGATTCTTCCGGTAGCCTGATAATAATACCCTCTATCATCTGGGCCAATTGCTCTAAATGAACACTGGATTTTGTTTCGCTTTCAATTAAGGAAACCTCCCAGACCTGTCCTAAGCTTCCGTCTTTAAGCACAAAAAAGCCGTTCTCATAGCTAAAATAAGGCAGGAGCTCTGTAAATGACATGCCTTCCTCAAAAAGGCTCTCTATGGTTTTGGTTTTCATCATTTTTTACTAGCTTCTTTATAAGGGACTATCAAAGGGACTCTTGCTTCACCTTGGGCTTGCGTATCAATAAACCAGCGCGACTGTTTTACCATGATATAAACCCAGTGCCCGCCTACTAAAACCTCAGGCGAATGTTTTGACTTATGCGCTGGAAGCCAGACTAGCTTGACATCTGCCGGCTCAACAACCGGCGCATAAGGCTTGACATAACCAAAGGCTTTATTAATTTTTAAGTTTTCCTTTATGTAATTAACAGAATCAGCCCTTCCACCAGATACAGCCTCCATATACGCGGCCATTACCTTATTTGGTGTGTCTTTAACTAATCCTTTAGACGCAGAGCAACCGCTGCTACTCAATATAACCAAAATCACTGCCAGGAACTTCCATACCTTCAATTTGAACTCCTTTCTGAATGACAAAGACAGCTTTTTTGCCTGCCTCAATTTTTATTGCAGGAATCATGGCTTCTAATTGTTTTTGGTAGTAGCTAGACATCCCTTGCGCGCTATTAGCTAAGCCTGAGAACATGGCATAGCGGCCGGTGTTTCCGGTGACGTTTTTAGAGGTCTGGCCATAGGCGCCGACAATGGTGGAGGTTTCCGCCTGGGAGAGCGCCTCAGCTCCTCCTGCAAGGAATCCGGATAAAAAATCTAAACTTAGCTGCCTTCCTGTGTTATAAATTAGCTCACCCGGCATACCCAGATGCCCGTCATTATCAGCCAGATACCCCAAATTCGCCTCGTGCTCAAAAACCTCTCCATTTGGCAAAACAGTTGAAAAACTCACAATCTGGATAATCGCCCTTTTTGAGACCACATCTCCTACTGCCTTGCCAATGGCAAAAGCCCCTTTAAGGGGGATTCTTGTGTTGTTCGGACCGTAAAAAGCCTCATCCACGCTGATTAATACCGGCAAGGGGTTGCTCTCGTTAGCAGGGGCATACACGCCGGTAAGAAGAGTGCACTTGACAAAGCTTCCCAAAGGAAGATAAACGTACCTCTTCCCGGGAGCTTTTTCCTCAATCTTGATTTCGCCGACCTTAGCCATCTCTAAATTGATTGCCTGCCTGGCTGGTTGCGACATGGAGAGAGGACCGCGCAGTGCTTCTTCAATAGAGCCGGTGCTTAGCCCCCGCTCAAGTTCCTTCTTCATTAAACCGGAATCTCGCGTAAGCTTATCCGTTGCCCTTTTATCAAGGTCCACGATAATCCTGCCCATATCGCTCTGGTTTTTACGCAAGTCTTGGGCATTTTTTTCAAGCGCCCCGATCCGCTCATTGACAGAATCAAACTTTGAACTGATATCGTAATACTGCTTTTCAATGCGCGAAACATAAGACTTTGTATCCACTTGCCCCACTAAGACCCCGACATCTTTATCCTCGCCCGAACCAGCGGATTTCTTAGTCTCGAAAATCTCTAGGGTTTTGCGGATTTTTTGGGTTTCCTTGCCTCCTGCAAAAAGCAGAAATATGAGTGCAACCGTAAGAGACAAAATAATCGCAATAGCAAGCTTTGGATTATTGCGTAACACCGGCGGAAGCTTATTAAACCTAAGAATCTTACCAATCGGTAGTTTCATTGCGTTAGTCCTTTAACAATCAGGTAAGCCTTTGTGGTATAACCCGAGGTCTTCCTATTAGTAATGTGAGGTCGCGCCTCCAATATCTGACTGTCAATGCTTATTGCGAGTAGTCCCGGAAGCTCTATATGCTCAATGGGCACGACAACCGGCTTATCTATGAGGTTTTCAAATGTCAAAACAAAGGCTTTTACTCCTCCTTGAAGCTCGTAAACTTCATCCGCAGTTATGCGGAATTTAGCGTTATTAAAAATCTCTTTGTTTTGCAGCTTTGCACTGACTGAGCCCGGCGGAAGCTGGCCATTTAAAAGCGCTTTCATTAATTCAATGGTATTTAGTACCTGCTTATCTTGTTCTTCATCCGGCTTTTCAGGTGGTTTTTTAATCTTTATGCGGGTGGGCGCCTCTGTTTCATCCATGATTAGATGCAGGCAATAGGAAATGTTATCCTGGGTAACCACGTATAGTTGTGAGTCAAAGCTTTCTCTGGGCAAAAGAAACATCCTGTTTTCCAGAGTTTCAATCTGTAAAAATTCGCTTGAGACGCCTTTTGTAACGTTGGCGATTTTTTCCGGAAACTCTGCCTCGGTAATCATGCCGGCTTTTAATCTTAAAGGAATAACCTCATTACTGTAATTTGACGCTCCAGATGCATAGGTTTGCCCTGCCAGAACCAATTCCAAAACAATTATTAATACAAAAAGTTTTTTAAGCATTCTCATTGCGCCTGTACCTCTTCCTGTTTAACCCCGGCGATAACCAGGCCGTAAGGGTTGGTTTCAATAGGCGGGATTCTTTCCAAGGTGATGGTGTAACGCAAGGCCCGGCTATCCAGTTTTTCTTTGCCCATAAAAAGCGCTTTTTCACCGGTTAATATTACCTTGTAATCCGTGCCTGAGTCCTTAAGTTCCGGCTCTTTGCTTAGGGAAAATAATGAGGAGATATTGTCGCGTTCAACGCGTGATACTTCATCCTCAAGACTTGCCTTAGTCCTCGAAAGAAGCCCTGGTGCCATATAACGCATTGCTCTTGCATAAGTATCTTTAACAGTGGCAGGCGTAAAGTTATTGCGGTTTAGGAGCCAGTTTGAGGCAAAGCCGCAGATTACTGATTTATCTATGCGGTTTGGATAGGCAATACCTGCTTCCTGGGCGCTTGGTATATAATAAACGGCCTGAGGCTTTGTAGATACCTTGAATAATGTAACCAGCAAAGCAATGCAAAAAGCAATGACTGCGTAAAGCGTTATTCCTAAGAATGCAGAAGTCTCTTCTGCCTTTGCCCATTTCTCAACAAAACTATTGCGTTTTGTTTTCTCAGCTTTTAGTTCATTCATGGCAAATAAAAAAGGGCTGGCATTTCTGAGAGTTTCCTCAGAAACACCAGCCCCTTGGTTCTTCCAATAGGACTGTTTGCTTCTAACTTCTTCTAAATTTTAACTTACAAAAATTACTATACACCATAATTTCAAGTTGTCAAGTTTTTTCATAAAATCTTTTGTAAAATTATTTCAAAGGGTATTCTCGCTCAGGGCGCCCAGAAATATGGCGCGGCAGAAAGACTCTCTGTATACAGCTTATTTGAAAGTGACACTGTTTTTAAGAAGATGGGACATTCTATATTATACCAAGATAAATCACTCCTGGTATTTTGTTCCTAAAAACAAATTCCTCGTATCTTATGTTCTTTGTTTTTGCCCTGATTCTTGCTAATTGCTTTTCCCAAAATACGTTTCTATGTTCTGCCGGGAAAGTGACAAACAAAATAGCCCTATTTTTATAACTCATCTTTTTTAATTTCTTAATATCATCTATTACCGATTCTGTGTTTTTTGTAATCGGCCTAGTCTTATTCTTAACATTTGGATATCTTAGATTAGTGT
>Ga0208045_1000556_pt1 | contig 14247 bp, 15 predicted proteins | sample PL_2010_200m_FD_184160 | JGI IMG/M metagenome (GOLD analysis project Ga0208045, IMG submission 184160) | Freshwater microbial communities from Powell Lake, British Columbia, Canada to study Microbial Dark Matter (Phase II) - PL_2010_200m... | ecosystem: Environmental > Aquatic > Freshwater >...
AAATCTTTAAAAAGCCCCTTTAAATACAAAAAAGCTTTAAAACTAACTCTTTTAATCTTTCGCAGCCTTGAGGGGGTGGGGGTATGATGTCTCTTCCCATTCCCAAAAAGCTGATAAATAATATTTGACAAATTGCATAAATGTGCTATACTCATGCGGTAGTAGATAAGGGATTAGAAATCATGGCCGTAAGCTAATGATCACTAGCCTACGGAATTTTTTTGGTCATTATTTACTATAATTATTCCTGCTTAAAGCAGGATCCCGTATAAATTAAGCGTTAGACGGGAGTGGAAAGGAGGGTAGTGAATAATGGCAAAAGGTAAAGTAAAGTGGTTTTCAAACCAAAAGGGTTATGGGTTTATTACACCTGAGTCTGGTAATGATGTATTCGTACATCATAGCGCAATTCAGGGTGATGGCTATAAAACTTTAGAGGAGGGCCAGGAAGTAGAATTCGAAATCGAAAAAGGTCCTAAAGGCGAGCAAGCAACTAAAGTAGTAAAATTATAACCTGTAAAAAAAGAGGGCCTGGCATATTAAATGCCGGGCCTTTTTTTATGGGGTATATTCCGATTCAAAAAGGCAAGGCTAGGAAACTTATCAACCCCTTGAACAATTCCCGGTACTCTTAATCTCAAAACACCCCTTATAAATTATTAATCAAATCAATCAATGCTTAAAATCGGTAATTTAGAATTAACCTATCCGTTGATCTTAGCGCCTATGGCAGGAATAAGCGACCTACCCTTTCGACTGCTCAACCGTAAATTCGGCTGCGAACTGGCATTTATCGAAATGATCAATGCCCGCGCCATCGGCTATAAAAGCATCAGGACAGAAAGAATGCTTACCTCTACTATACAAGATCGGCCTTTAGGAATCCAATTATTAGGGTGCGAACCTAAATTTATCTTGAGAGCGCTTGATATACTGAGCAAATACAAATTCGATATTCTCGATTTTAATGCTGCCTGTCCAGCCAGAAAAGTAACCAGAAGAGGGGAAGGGGCAAGCTTATTAAAGGAACCTAAAAAATTAAAAAAACTACTACGCATCATAGTCAAGAACTCTCGACACCCTGTAAGCGTAAAAATACGTTCTGGTTGGGACAAGGATTCTTTACCTGCCAGAGAGATAGCGCTGTACTGCCAGGATGCTGGTATAAAAGCACTATTCATTCACGGCCGGACTAAAGAACAAGAATATAGCGGTAGCGTAGATTATTCTGCTATCCAAGAAGTGAAAAAAGCCCTCCAGATCCCCGTTATTGCCAGCGGCGATATATTTTCTGGCCAACTCGCCCAAAAAATGTTCAGAGAAACCGGTTGTGATGGTTTAGCTATTGCGCGAGGAGCTATTGGAAACCCTTGGATCTTTCAAGAATTAACCGGCTTGCTGAGAAACGGTAGAATACCGCAAAAACCCTCCCTAAAACAGAAAATAAAGGTGATGCTAGAACACCTGAATTCCTGCGTTGACTTCCATGGACAGAGGATAGGGATTGTGCTTTTTAGAAACTTTTTCAGCTGGTATACCAAAGGATTTCCCAGCGCCAGGAGATTAAGAGAGAAGGCGTTTAAAGCTAACACCACGGTAGAGATGATCCGGGTAATCCAAACGCTGAACTTAACTCGTCAAAAATAACCTGCTTAACCCTGAAGACATAATGTAAAATATCTTTCGCACTTTTGATATTGCCTTGTGAATAAAAAAGGCATATCCTCTTAGGTTGATAACGCAAATTATTAACCTAACCAGCCCTTAAGGGGCCAGCAAAGGAGGATACGCCTATGAATCCGGTAAATTTCTCTACCAGTAATTTACCAAAGCAATGGCAATATGTAAAGCGTAACTTGCACGAGATGGGGATATTGAATCAGGCAGAAGTAGACAATATTGAAGTGAAGGCACGATTAGTGGTAGAAGGATTTTTCCAGAGTTCGATATTTGCTGAATTTACAGAACAGATTAAGGCTGAAGATTACGAGCACGCAACAGACCGGGTTGATGTGCGTTCTGGTACCTATCCGAGGATTTTTACCACTACTTTTGGTAAAACCAAGCTTCTTATTCCTAAAGTGAGGAAGAAAAGCCGAGATTATGTGTATAAGTTGTTTACCAAGTACCAAAGGCGTCAGCAAAAGTTTGATGATATGATAGTGTTGTCGTTGCTGCTGGGATTCTCGACGCGTAAGCAACAGAAGTTTTTCCAGGCATTTATCGGCGATTCGGTAAGCCATCAGACAGCATCTCAATTATTGCAAAATCTTAGCGATGATCTAAGAGAGTACCAATCCAGGACAATCGAAGACAAATATCGGTTTATCTTTATCGATGGCCTTTGGGTGCATATCAAAGAGATAGATATCAAAAAGAGACCGATTCTTTTTGCCTTAGGTATAACTAAAGACGGCAAACAAGAAATCATTGCTTTTAAGCTTGCCAAAGGCGAGACCGAAGAAGAATATGCCAGCTTCTTAAATGACCTCTACCGCAGAGGCCTAAAAGGCAAATCATTAGAGCTTATCATCCAAGACGGCTCAGAGGCGATTACCGCTGCTGTAAACATGGTCTATCCCTATACCCCCAGGCAGCGTTGCTATACGCATAAACTAAGGAATCTTATGCAGAATATAAGATATAAGTTTAAGCATAGGGCTAAACTAATGAAGCAGGCCAGTAATATCTATAAAGCAGCCTCAAGGCAAGATGCTATTAAGAAATTCCGGTTATTTGTAAACCAGTGGAAGGATAAGGAACCTCGGGCTGTTAAGTGCTTCCAGGATGAGTTTTATAATACGCTTAACTTCTATGATTTCCCAAAAGAGATAAGAAGCGCCATATCAACCACTAATCACCTGGAGCGCTTCCTTGAGGAAATAAGAAGGCGCATTAAGATACAAGGCTATTTTAAGAACGAACGCAGCCTTAATCTTTGGATATTCGGCCTTATTAAACACATAAACCTAAGGCCAATTCAACAATCTAAGAGGATGCTTCAATACGAAAGTGCGAAATAATCCTTGCATTACTTAAAATGAGAAAGGGCGCGGAATAGACATCATACCCCCCTTGGGTAACTAAATCAAGTTTTTCGTTAAGTAAGGCATCAAGGTCAACAGGAGGCAGCATAAGAGCCTCTTGAGATATATCCGGGCGTTTTTCCTGGGCTAACTGCCAAGGGCTTTTGTTCTCTTTATAAGTATTGGGCCTCTCAAGATTAAAGAATAGCTGATAGGTATTGGCCTTTTCCATAAAGTCAGTCCTATCGGTAAAGCTTTCTATTTCATAGAACTCGGCTTCGATTAAGTTATGCACTGTTTCTACATCAGACTGGAATCTATGGGCTCCAGGCGGTATGGTTCCATGCGTAAGCTTGGCAGATTCAATTGCAAGAGTATACGCAGAAGGTTTCTTCGCTGACCAAGATCCGCAATATTCAACTCCATTATCGGTCTGGCGGATGCCTTCCTTGGCAATCAAGCCATGCTTTTTAAGATGCTCATTGACATAATCAGCAAACAGCCAGGAGTGAGTAAGGGAACGTTCATCGGCAAAGCCTAAAAATTGCACTCCGCAGCTTATTTCGCGCAAGGTATATTGGATCATAGGCAGGCGTTTGCGTTTCATAGCCGTCCAGTATTCCGGAATATCGTCAAGGTCCTTGGTATCTTCGCAGACGCGCTCAAAGAAGGCGAATTGTTTCTTAATCTCGCGCAAGTTTTGTTTAGTAACGTGTTTCTTGCGGCGCTGGCGGCTGGATACTCCGTTTTCCCGCCATATCTTACGCATAGTTTTGGCTGATTCTTTGACATTCTCAAGCGTCTTGATTTGTTCAGCGCCGATGCGTTTATATTCAGCCTTTAGCTTGACTATATCTTGTGCTACATCTGGCGGAGTTTTGTTAGGGGAGTTATGGGGCTTGCGTGACATATCGTCAAGAGCTTGATAACCGCCATCTTTAAAACGCTTAAGCCACTTACGGACTGTTTTAGGACTTGTGGCATAAAGCCTGGCTGTTGGTTTTATCCCATGCTCTTTGGCATAAATAATCATTTGATAACGGATTTGTTTTTTATCTTTACTAATTCGCATAACCTGATACCATTGATATGGACACATATAACCGACTCCTTTCTTGAACAATTGGAGTATAGTGTATCAGGTTATCATGTGTCCATTTATATTTTCTAAAGGATCGTTAATATAACGTTCCCATTCAGCGACACGGCGCCACTGCCAGAATGAACTGTTACGGGTGTTGTGAATCCGGCTTGGTTCGTAGTCATGCATGGCAATACCGTTATTTTTATGCGGCGCTAGATGTATCTCGGTTTCAAGATCGTTTATTGTAGGGGTTCTGTGGCGTAAAGAATTTGAGTCTTTTCTTGGTTTTACCGCTTCGCGCCTAAAATCTTTAAAAAGCCCCTTTAAATACAAAAAAGCTTTAAAACTAACTCTTTTAATCTTTCGCAGCCTTGAGGGGGTGGGGGTATGATGTCTCTTCCCATTCCCACTCTAAATCCTGAATTCCCTTGATAACTGCTGTATTCAGCCTTATAATACATAACTGTAGATAGCGGCAGGTTTCCCCTCGGCTGATACGAGAGGGGCCCCAGTAATATCATTCTCCTCGTAGTATTGGAGAGTTTAACGGCTATGATCGAAACAGCGATCATAGCCGTTTTTATCTGACGCTGTTTCAAAACGTTACGGCATCGCGTTTGTTAACCCCATGTTGAATTATTCCGTACCACAAGCTGTTTAAAAAGTCTCTCTGAATTAGGCCACTTTATCGCCCAAATTGGCCAATCCCTCTCTTTCTAAACAGCTTTTTAATAACAGGTAGAGAGGCGAGTTCCTCGTATAGAATTTCGGATTGATACGAGGAAATATCTCTCAAATCTTACCAAGCCTGTAAACAGAGAGGCCGTCCCCTTGTTGAATATTACTGGCCGTCCTGAGAGGAATACCTATTCGTCACCTCATGAAAGGCTGGACTACAGGAAGTTATAAACTTATTGCAACCACTTTTACGTATGCTATACTAGCGTCAAATACAATAGCGAACGAATAAGTGGTCTGGGAATACACAAATATTTCTGGAGGGAATTTTAGATGGTCGGGCCGCCATCTTGCATGTGAATGCGGGATGGCAGTTTTTATTTGGCGCTGTTTAACTATGAAATTCACTTTTAGTCACAGAATAACTTTTGGTCTATTGATAATGGCCGGTTTGTTAATCTTAGTCGGCTCACTAGCACTTATTACCACTAAGAATGTCCAGGGGGTTTCCCGAGCCATTATGAGAGAAAATGTCTCTAGTCTTAAAGCCGCAGAGGAATTGGAAATAGCGCTGCTTAATCAAAAGGGATTGGTCGCTAGTTATTTTCTTGACGGAAATTCTTTATGGCTTAAGACTATTGAAGAAAGAAAGAAGGATTTTGACTCTTGGTTTAAAAAAGCCCAGGGCGTCGCTTTAACCGATAATGAAAAGAAGATATTACAAGACGTTTCCTCGTTATATAAGGTCTACGATAGGCAAAGGAACAAGGCCATAAAGTTATATCAGTCCGGGAATACTGTCGAAGCTAAGAATGTACTGCTTAACGATATGAAAACCAGTATTGATTCTCTATATCAGAAATGCGAGGATTTGATTTTAGCAAATGAAGGGCTTATTGCTGAGGCAGAGGTAGCGTCTCAGGGGAATGTTATCAGAATGACTTTTCTTATCTGGTCTACGATTATTATTACGCTGTTACTCGGTTCATTGATCGGGTTCTTTATCTCCCGTAAAATAAATGAACAATTAGTCCGAACCGCAAAATTAGCCTCGCTGGGGCAGCTCTCGGCTAATATCGCTCATGAGATCAGAAATCCCCTTACTTCAATAAAAATGAGGTTGTATTCATTGCAGGAAGGTGTAAGCAAAGATTCCCCTGTCTCAGATGATCTTAATGTAATTAACGGAGAGATAGGCAGGATGGAAGGAACGATTAATAATTTTCTTGATTTTGCGCGTCCGCCTGAGCTTAACTTGCAATCGGCAGATATAGGCAAAATTCTTGAGGGCACCATTAATCTTATTACGCCAAAGGCCCGCTCTCAGAAGATAGTAATACAGAAACACTTCAGTGATTTACCAATAGAGCTTAAGATAGATAAAGAGCAGATACGTCAGGTTTTCTTGAATATTATGCTTAATGCCATTGAGGCAATGCCGGAAGGAGGGATTTTGGAAATAGCCGTTGCCAAGGTCGAAGATAAAAAATTGAACAAATGTTTGGAAATAAAAATCAGTGACACAGGAACGGGAATGCCTCCTGAGATAAAACGTAAAATAACCGAACCTTTTTTTACGACTAAGGCAGAAGGCACTGGTTTAGGGTTGTTTATCGCATCACGAATAGTTAACATGCATAAAGGCAACCTTGAAATAGAAAGCCAGGCGGGAAAAGGAACGATAGCCACTGTAAGAGTCTCTATGGTATAATATAAAGAATAAAAGATAGGATTATGGGGAAAATACTAATAGTAGATGACGAAAAAAATGTGCTTTCTTCTTTCACGAAGATATTTACTCAAGATGGCCACGATATAGTCACCGCAGGTAATGCAGAGGAGGGGTTATCTTGCGCGCAAAAGAACAACTTTGACCTTTTAATTATGGATATTCGCATGCCGGGAATAAGCGGCTTGGAAGCATTTTCTAAATTTAAAGAAATAGATCAAAAGATTCCAATTATCATTATGACCGCATACGGCACTACCGAAACAGCGATAGAAGCAATGCAGATGGGCGCTTTTGATTATGTACTTAAGCCTTTTGATGTGCCTAAGATGAAAGAACTGATTAAAAAGGCGCTTTCTGCTTCAAGAATAGTGAAGACAAAGGTTGTTTTTGACACTAATGAGCAAGTAAGCGGCGAACGAATTATCGGTTTTTCTCCTCCTATGCAAGAGATTTATAAAATCATAGGCCAAGTAGCAGCAAGCGATGTGACTGTTCTCTTAAGAGGAGAAAGCGGCACCGGAAAAGAGCTCATTGCCCGGGCAATTTACAGCCACTCAAATAGAAAAAATAAGCCCTTTCTTGTGATTAATTCGGCAGCAATTCCGGAAACTCTTCTTGAAAGTGAGCTTTTCGGTTACGAGAAAGGCGCTTTTACCGATGCGCGGGAGCGAAGAATCGGTAAACTTGAACAGTGTAACGGGGGTACGATATTTCTGGATGAAATAGGAGATATGCCGTCTTCCATTCAAACAAAAATTCTGCGTGTTCTGGAAGATAAGTCATTTGAAAGGCTAGGGGGTAATAAAACAATTACAGTAGACGTGCGCCTAATCACCGCTACCAATAAAAATCTCGAAACCCTTATTAAAGAAGGAAAATTCCGGGAAGACCTTTATTACCGGCTTAACGCGGTTACCGTGAAAATCCCTCCATTAAGAGAGCGCAAGGAAGATATCCCGCAACTGGCCGATTATTTTCTAAATAAATATAATAAGGAATTGAAGAAAGAATTCACCAAGGTTTCCCCTGAAGCGTTGGCGGTATTAGAAAGATACGATTGGCCGGGTAGCGTCAGAGAACTAGAAAATGTGATAAAAAAAGCAATGCTATTTGGCAAAGGCAATGTTATCTTCCCGGAGCAGATAGTTATTGTGGAGCAAGTTATAGCTTCTCAAGATAAGGAATTAACGGCGCAGTTACGCGATTTATTCAGCCAGTTGATTAAACAGGAATTTGCAGTAAAGAAAGGCACTCTCTATCAAAATATTATTGAAGAAGCTGAGAGAACTTTGCTTATTGAGCTGTTGAAACTCACCAACGGAAATCAAAGCGAGGCGGCAAGGGTTTTAGGCATTAGCCGTCCTACCCTAAAAGATAAGATTGATAAGTTTGGTTTGCGTAAAGTTATCACCCTTCAATAGACCCCTAATCCCCATTAAAATAATTTCCATTCTGCAAAGTTGATTTCCAACGCGTCTTAAGTTATCAGATCTCCCCAAAAAATCATTTTATCCAACTGCTTGTTATGAATAGACTTATAATTATTTTTGCTTTGCTCATACTTTGGCACGATTTTCGCGTATATTAATAGTAGAGAGTTTTTAATTAAAGAGGTGGATTATGCATAAAAGGAAGTATTTGGTTTATTTGATTATCAGCGGGTTATTCTTTTTAAACCTCAGTTCATCCTATGCGTCTGATAAGTTAACTAGGGAAGAAAAGAGAAAACAGGAACGTGACGAGCTTCAGAAGTACTTTGAATGGTGGCCAACTGATGCCAAGCCGGGACCGGTAAAAGACCCTGAACGCGGTGGTTATTGGTGGTGGCCTAGTGAGCCGGGGAACATGCGTCCATGGGGTAATCGAGGATATGTGTACGTTTACAAGATTATTTTTGATTACAAGGAAGAAGAATTGCCCCCACCCAGGCCGCAGGAGCTTCGCCCTTCGTTACTTATCAAGAAGATAATGAAGAACGTGAAAGTATATTTTGGCTACGATAAAGCGGTTCTACGAGAGGACGCGATAAGAATTCTTAAGAGTGCTATCGGAACTCTTAAGCGCAACCCGGAAACAAGCATTCTTGTTACCGGTAACTGCGATCGCCGCGGGTCGGAAGCGTATAACGAAAAATTAGGTAAACGCCGGGGAGAAGCGGTAAAGAGTTTTATGCTGGAGAATGGTATTGATGAATCGCGTATAAAGATTATCAGCCGCGGCAAGCTCGATGCCATTGCTCGCGTTACCGATTTAGAAGGAATGCAAAAGGACAGAAATGCCCAGTTTATGATTGCTGAGGTAGAAGAAGTTATGCTGCCGTATCCGGGCATACCGCAGGAAATCGAGGCGAAACCTTTAGAAGAAGGTAAGTATATTATTGAAAAGGAAGAGGAAGTCGAGGCAGAAGTCAAGGTAAGCACCAGAGAGTACACGGTTAAAAAAGGCGATACCCTTTCAAAAATAGCCAAAGAACAGCTTGGCGGAGCACATAGATGGAAATATCTTTACGAATTAAACAAAGACAGGATTAATGACCCTAACAAACTTAGAATTGGCAAAAAGCTAATCATTCCGATTGAATAGAGATGGTAATAAAGAAGAGGATAATACTGATTCTTGAGCAAGAGTTTAATTTGGCCAATGGCCTTAAAGCCATTCTTGAGAAAGAGGGATATGGGGTCCTTACGGATTTTAGCTTGTTTCATCCTAATGGACTGGGAGATGTTTCTAAGCCGGATCTCATAATTATTAATATTAACGTCCCTAAGAAATTCGGTTTGAATATATTACGAAAGGCAAAGGATAATTTTCCCGGAATTCCGTTAATCGCTATGTCGGTTTACTCGCATTCTTTCTCGAAAAGCGAAATAAGCCGTCTGGGGGTGGATGATTTTATTACAAAACCTTTTGAAATCGTGCATTTGAAGAAACTAATAGAAGAATTAATGGTTCTTAAAGCATGAAAAAAATTGCCGGCGTCATAATTATCATTCTTTTTTTGATTCCTCTTCTTTCACATTCCCTAAGATATTTTAAAGAAATTATGAGTCAGAAGAAGATTGTTTCCGAAAAGAAGCGGTCTGTTCGAGGTGCTTCAAAAGTTTCCGCAGTCCAGGCGCTTTTTAAAAACTCAAAAAAAGCAAGTGCTCTCAAAGAGATAATGAAATCAACGAGCAAATCTTCTAATGTGAAGTCTTCCGATATGGTGAAAAAAAATACTGGAGAGGTTAGGCCGAAAGAGCAAAAGGGTGAGCCTAATATCCATGATGAGATTTTAAGTTACCGCCTTAACTCAAAAGACCATATTAAACAAATCCAAACAGCCTTAAAGAAGGCTGGATTCTACAAGGGGGAGATTGACGGCAAGATGGGACCGCGGACTAGGCGCGCTATTAAGGAGTTTCAGAAAACAAAAAAGTTGAATCCCGATGGTGTTGTAGGGTCGAAAACACGGGAAGTACTTGAAAGGTATCTGAAGAATTAATGGATAAGCGCAGATTATTTGTAAAAGTATTAATATTTCTGGGTGTATTCTTAGTTTTAGCCGGAAGCATTACAAAGGTTAATGCTATTATAGGGCAATTATCCCAGCAGGAGATTCAGCAGATTGGTGAGAGAATTTTTGAGAATGAATGCGCCTCAAAGGACGAAAATTTGATTGCTTGGAATGAAGGCGAGGATTTTTTGTCTCTGGGCATCGGGCATTTTATTTGGTATCCGGCGAACGGCAAGGAGCTTTTTCAGGGGAGCTTTGTAAAGTTTCTTGAATACGCGAAAGACTCAGGTAAGAATATCCCGCTATGGCTTAACAAAAAACCCTTTCCCGCGTGTCCTTGGGTTTCGCGCGATAATTTCTTAAGTGCGCAATCTGACAGCCGGTTAATAGAGCTAAAAGATTTCTTATTAAAGACAAAACCAATGCAAGCTGCTTTTATTGTGAAACGATTGGAAAATGCTTTGCCATTGATTTTAAAGCATGCATCAGAAGGCAGTCGCGAGAGGATAACTTCTCAATTTAATCGTCTCGCCTCTACGCCTTCAGGGGTTTATGCTTTGGCAGATTACGTCAATTTTAAAGGACTTGGGATAGCACCATTTGAAAATTACCGAGATAAAGGTTGGGGGTTGCTTCAAGTTTTAGGGGGGATGGAGGATGAAAATAAAGCCACGGACGCTGTTAGAGAATTTGCGCGGTCAGCAGATAATGTACTTAGGGAGCGCGTGAAAAATTCACCTTTAGGTCGTAATGAGCAAAAATGGCTGCCGGGTTGGCAGAAAAGAGTCAATTCATATATTAAACAGGAGGAAAAACTATGTTTGCAAGAATGATTTTGTCTATTTTTCTTGTTTTTGCCTTAGTTGGGTGTGCTACGGGTTCCAAGAAGCAAGCAGCGCAATCACAGCCGATGGTATCTGAGAAATCCCAGAAAGCGTATCAGCAGGAATCGTATTCCAGGGGTTATGATTATAATGATACATGGTCGTCCGATAGCTATGAAAAACCGGCTAAGAAGACTTATTCTGGACCCGCGATAGAATTAAGCCCAAAACAGATTCAGCGGGCATTGAAAAAAGCTGGTTTCTACAAAGGGGAAATTGACGGAAAAATCGGCCTTAAAACTAAAGAAGCCATTATGAGATTCCAGAAAGCTCGCGGCCTTAAGGCCGACGGCGTTGTAGGCAAAAGGACAAGCGAAGAGCTGCGTAGGTATCTTTAAGTCAAAGGCTGTTTAAATAAAAGGAGGTGAGGGAATAAGAATACATTAATTGGTGATAGCATTTTTATTGTAAACTTTAAACTTAAGTGGAGGATAATATGAAAAAGAGAATTTCTTGTGTAGCAATCGTTGCTTTAATAGTGTTAGGATTGAGTAGTCAAGGTTTTTGCATGGCCAATAGGCCGCCTGCTTCAAAAAAATCCACAAGTAAACAGGTAGAACTTATCCAAAAAATTTCGGGAAAGGTTTCTGGTTGCGACCAGTTAAATTCCACAGTTACAATAACAACAGTAAGTGGTACTTCGATTACAGTTAAGATTGACAAGGCAACCAAGATTTCTAAGTTGGGAAATTGGATAAAAATGACTGATATCAAAACAGGTGATGTAGCGAATGCTGACTACGAAACGAAAGGCGGGAAGAAGATAGCCAGGGTAATTATAGTGCAGGAAAGGGTCACCACCAAAGCCGCAATTCCAGAAAAGAAGAAAAAATAAATTTATCTAAAGAAGGAAGGGGGAACGCGCAATTTATTGCGGTATTTGGCTACTGTTCTTCGCGAGATAATAATTCCTTCCTCTCGAAGGGTATCGGCTATTTTTTGATCAGTAAGAGGTATTTTAGCGGATGCAGCAATGTCTTTAATTCTCACGGTAATATGTTTAGCTGAAACCGGTTTACCACCTTTGGAACGATATTTTACGCTAAACAGATCTTTAAGTTTAATAGTTCCTTGAGGAGTAGAGACGTGTTTATGCGCTACGATTCTACCTATGGTTGAGAGATGAAGCCCAGTTTTTTGCGCGATGACCTTTAGAGTTAAGGGCCGAGTTGCGGAAATACCTTCAAAAATAGCGTGTTTTTGTATTTTAGCAATCTCGCGCACGACTTTAAGGATATTCTGATTTCTTTGGCTGAGCGTTTTTGTTAACCATAGCGCATTATGCAGATGTTCTCTTATAAATTGTTTTGTTTCATCAGGGGTATCAATGTCCCGGAGTATTTCTTGATAGCAGTCATTTATCTTAAAACCTGGGAGCGCTTCTTGGTTAACGGTAATCTCGATTTTATTTTTCTTCCCGCTGATATATGCGTCCGAAATAATAGGCAAAGCCGTTTCGTAATTATAAGATGCACCGGGTTTCGGATTAAGCGCTTTAATTTCCTTAAGGGTCGATTTAATCTGTTCTTCGCTAATTTTAAGCCTTTTTGCTATAAGGTGGTATTTCTTTTGGGCAAGTTCTTTGAAGCAGCGGCTAACAATTTGATAGGCCAGAGATTGTATTCGTCCTTTGTTTCTTAGTTGAATAAGCAGGCATTCTTGGAGATCTTTTGCGCCTACTCCAGCGGGATCAAGGCTCTTGATAATATTAAGCGCTTCTTCTATTTTTGTAACATCGCAATCAAGGCGCTTAGAGAGCGATTCCGGAGAAAGACGCAGATACCCAAGGTCATCAACGTAAGTAATGAGTTCTTGTGCAATCGTTAGGATTTCGTTATTTATGTTTGAAATTCTGAGTTGCTGACATAGGTGGTCATGCAGACCGATAGGTTTATCTTGTAAGAGTTGCGTAAGAAGTTCATCCCCATTATGCTTAGCAACAGAGGAGTTTCGCGATGGTTTCTCCTGTAGGCATGCAAGCATATCCTCTTTTGAAGATTGGAATAATGGATTATGCGCTGCTTCGTATTCAAGATAGGTTTTTAACTTATGGAATGGTAATTCCAGAAGCGATATTGCTTGTTTAAGCTGAGGGGTAAGGATTAGTTTTAGAGTTGTTTTGTGTAGTAATCTTTGTTCGTGCATAAGCTACAGTTTAACATATAAATAGCTTAAAATAAATTTTAAATTCTTTAAGAATTTATTGCTAAGATTACATTACATGTGTATAATTATTTTATGCGAGGAGGGGTATAATGAAAAACAGACTATTATTTCTTGTTTTATCTGGCATTTTTCTTTTATCGGGTTGCAGTTACATCCAGAAAGCCCGCAGGTCCGATGAGCTGGAAGCCGAGAATGCCAATCTAAAATATAGATTATCTCAATTGCAGAAAGAAAAAATTAAAGCAGTTGAGCGTGTGGCTGAAGAAAAAGACAAAGAACTTTCCGAGCTTGAAAAGGCAAAGCGGGAGCTCGAAGAATCTCTGAAAAAAGAGATTGGAGAATATAAAGCAAAGCTAAAGATGACTGAGCGCGGCCTTGTCATAACTTTTGTGTCAGAGGTTTTCTTTGATTCAGGAAAGGATAAAGTAAAACAGGATGGTAAGTCTGCGCTTGGAAAAGTAGCTGAAGTTTTAAACAGGGATGTTCCGAATTCTGATGTAGCAATCGAAGGGCACACTGACAATGACCCGATAAAGCATTCTGGCTGGAAATCCAACTGGGAGCTGTCTTCAGCCAGGGCTTTGGCAGTCTTACATTATCTCGTTGATGAGTGCAAGGTGAAGCCGCAGCGATTATCCGCTAATGGTTATGGCGAATTCCGGCCAGTGGCGCCTAATGATTCAGCGCAGAATAAACAGAAAAACAGAAGGGTGGAAATTGTTATATTGCCATCTAAAGTAAGCAAGGTAAAAGCAAATTAAGAAAGGAGGGGTAAAATGTCCGCAAAGATAAAAAATACTCCATTGAAGCAAAAAGGATCTCTTAATAAGTCAGAAACGCTGCTTGAGGAAGTGCAAAAGAAAGCATATCTTATTTGGGAAAAAGATGGCCAGCCGCATGGTAAAGATTGGGATATTTGGCTTAGAGCAGAAAAAGAGGTTCTTGGTAATTTAAACAAATAAAACAAATGTCCAGTTCTTTTAGAAGGATAAGAGTTATCTCTTTATTAGTCAAAGAGTTGTGTCATTTCTATCTAAAAAATGCCGGACAAAATGGACATCCTGCTTCGTAATAGCAAGGGATTTTTGAACACAATAATGCACCTGCGGCGCATTCAGTGAAATCCCGCGCAGCGGGACGCTAGATATCCCGCTTTGCGGGATTTCACTAGACAGAAGCTT
>Ga0208045_1000557_pt1 | contig 14242 bp, 14 predicted proteins | sample PL_2010_200m_FD_184160 | JGI IMG/M metagenome (GOLD analysis project Ga0208045, IMG submission 184160) | Freshwater microbial communities from Powell Lake, British Columbia, Canada to study Microbial Dark Matter (Phase II) - PL_2010_200m... | ecosystem: Environmental > Aquatic > Freshwater >...
CCCCTAGCCCCCTTCGACAGGCTCAGGGCAGCGCCTCCCCCGCGAGCGGGAGAGGGGGACATGCTTTTGAGAATATGCTGGAAGAAGGCGTAATCGGCGCGACCCTGCGGCGGGGTGCCCAAGAAGTTGCGGCCCCACGGGTCACTGGTCCAGGCTTCGCGGTTCCACTGCTTGATGGAATAGGGCGGGTTGGCCAGCACCACATCAAAGGTCGCCAGGCGGTCGCGCTCGGTGAAGGCGGGACGCTCCAGCGTGTCCCCGCGGGCGATGGCGAAATCGTCCACGCCATGCAGCGCCAGGTTCATGCGGGCGATGGAGGCGGTCATGTGGTTGCGCTCCTGCCCGTACAGTTTCAATGTGCGATACTCCCCGCCGCCGCGCTTCACCTGGTCGAGCGCCGAGATCAACATACCGCCCGTGCCGCAGGTCGGGTCGTAGATGCGCTCGCCGGGCTGGGGGTCGAGCATCTGCACCATCAGGTGTACCACCGTGCGGTTGGTGTAGAACTCCTGGGCGGTGTGCCCGCTGTCATCCGCAAACTGCTTGATGAGATACTCATAGGCGTTGCCCAACTCATCCTCTGGCACGTTGGCAATCGAAAGTGTATGCTGTGAGAAATGCTCCAGCAGGTTCTTGAGCGTGCGATCGGGCAGGCGTTCCTTGTTCGTCCAGGGCGCGTCGCCGAAAATCCCGTCCAGCCGGTCGGGGTTGGAGGCTTCGATGGAGCGCAGCGCATTCTGGATGGCCTGGCCCACATCCTTGGGCGTCTCGCGCACATCGTTCCAATGTGCGCTGGCCGGGATGATAAAACGCTCATTCGCCATGCCCCCGGCATAGGCCGCATCTCCGGCCTCGTCGAACGCCTGGGCATATTCCTCATCCCACACATCCGAGAGCCGCTTGTAGAACAGCAGCGGAAAGATGAACTGTTTGTAATCGCCGGCATCCACCAGTCCGCGCAGAATGGTGGCCGCGCCCCACAGGTGGGACTCGAGTTCCGGCAGGGAGAGGCGGTCAGTCATTTGGTTCCCCATGTTGGCGGTTTTGTTCAACAGGAATCGGCGGACTAAAGTCCTGCCTCAGCGCATGAAAGTCCATTGAAATGGACTCTGTACTCCAGCCCGACAGGGCTTCCATGTGCTGAGCAGGGGATTTATCCCCGCGAATCTCTGGAAGGCGGTCAGTCATCCAGCCAGCCCCCTTCGTGCAGGATGCTTCGCAGACGACCTTCGGACTGGCGCGCCTTTTCCAGCGCGGTTTTGAAATCGGCGATTGCCACATCCAACGGAGGAATATCTTCGCCGATGGGAGGCAGGACGTAGCGCGAGATATTCAACGTCCAGTCTTCTTCGCCAATCTCCCGTAGCGATACGACCCGGGTCCTGTCCGGCACATCCCCGAAAGTTTGCACCCACTGGAGAATATCCGCGGCGTGCTCCAGTTCGAGGAAGTTCTGCGCCCGTCCCTGGCGGTACTGGCCGGATGCATCCACGATGAGTACCTTGCCGGTCCGCTCGGGCAGTTTGCGCTTGCGCAGAACGAGAATACAGGCGGCCAGCCCAGTCCCGTAGAACAGGTTGGGCGCCAGCCCGATGACGTCCTCGACTAGGTCATGCTCCAGGAGATATTTGCGAATTTGCCCTTCCACCCCGCCGCGGAACAGCGCTCCCTGCGGCAGAACCACCGCCATGCGCCCCTTCCCCTCCGCCATGGATTTGACCATGTGCTGCACCCAGGCGAAGTCGCCGCTCGAGTCGGTGGGCAGGCCGGCGAAGGCACGTCCCCAGGGGTCGTTCTCCCAGATCTCGCGTCCCCACTGCTCCAACGAAAATGGCGGGTTGGCAATAACGCAATCGAAAGTCGCCAGTCCGCCGGCAGGATCGGTGAAAACCGGGGCGCGCAGCGTGTCGCCGCGCTCGATGGAGAAGTCTTCCAGTCCATGCAGGAGCAGGTTCATGCGCGCCACCGAGGAGGTGGTCAGGTTCTTCTCCTGCCCGTAGAGTTTGCCGTAAAAAGTGCGCGGATCGCCGCCCCGGTCACGCACATGCGCCACCGCGCCGAGCAGCATACCGCCCGTCCCACAAGCCGGGTCGTAAATGGTTTCGCCTTCTTGGGGATCGAGGATATCCACCATCAATCGCACCACGCTGCGCGGCGTGTAGAACTCCCCGGCTTTCTTGTTGGTGGCATCCGCGAATTTCTTGATCAGGAACTCATACGCATCCCCGATGATGTCGCTGGCCACCTGCTGGTTGCCCAGTTTCAGCGCCGAGAAATGCTCGATCAGGTCTTTGAGCAGGGCATCCGGCAGGCGGTCCTTGTTGGTCCATTGGGCATCCCCGAACACGCCGTAGAGATACTTCTGGTTGGCGGCCTCGATGCCGCGCATGGCATTTTGCAGCGCCGTGCCCACATTGACTGGCGTCTCGCGCACCGCGTTCCAATGGCAGCCTTCCGGGACCTGGAAACGGTGCTCGTCGGCGAAATCCTCACCGTAGGTCCCGACCGATTCCTGGTATTCCTCGTCCCACACGTCGCAGATGCGTTTGAAGAACAACAGCGGCAGGATGTAGCTCTTCCAGTCCGTGCGATCCACCGGGCTGCCGCGCAAAATGTTGGCGGCTTCCCAGAGATGAGATTCAAGAGAGGAGAGGGTAAGGGTAACGAACATGAAATCGTCTCTGATCTTTGGCGCGGGAAGGAAGCCCTACGGAGGTGCCTTGCGAAGATGATCCATTGCGTTTGAAGCGAGATGGCAGGTAATCATGCGAAATTACTCGCCGATGATTTTGGCAATTTCATCGGAATGGCAACAATGTTATCAGCACGCCATGGTTCATAGATTCTCTTCACTGGTTATCGCTTCAAGGTTTTGGCGAATGTGTTCTGCCATTTTCGTTAGCGATGCCCATTCCACAAAATCCATGCGGTCATCAGTTTGCCCTGAATCATATTTTTTAAAGAACTCAGCCGAGGACATGCCATATTGCCTTTCGTAATCGGCCAGCACCCTTTCAATTTCTTCCAATTGCATTCGAATGCGGCTGGTTTCCATGTCCACAAGTTTGTTCAGCGTTTGCGCTGTCAGGTGTCCGATTTACTTCTTTTCGTACAGTTCAGCAAGCCAGCGAACGCCTTTGGCATATTTTGTGTTTGGTATAGCTTGAATAGTCATAAGACACCTCTACCCCAATTATACAACCTTACCGTTCCACTAACTTCCCATTTCTCGCCAAAGAATTTGCGATACAATCACGCCCATGCCTGGAATTCTCGCCTTCCTCCGCCGCTGGCTGCCCGCCTTCTCGATCATGGTGACGATCTTTGCTCTCTCGTCCATCCCCTCGTATGTGATGCCGAACTTTGCCTGGGCGGACACGCTCGTCAAGAAGGGCGGACACATGCTCGGCTACGGCCTGCTGGCGCTGGCTTGCTTGTGGGGTCTGCGCGCCGAGAGGAACGACCTGAAGGGGACTGTGGCCGCCGCGCGCTATGCTTGGTTATTGACCGCCCTGTATGCCTGCACCGACGAATTCCACCAATTGTTCGTCGCCGGTCGCAACGCCTCGCTTGTGGATGTTGGCATTGACGCCCTCGGCGCGGCGATTGCATTGGCGATTGTGATATGGGCTGGAAAAAGAAAAGCCTGACGAGCGTCAGGTTATTTGTAATATCCCTTCGTGTTCCTTCGTGTCCTTCGTGGTTGATCCTCATTCGAACTCCAGCTCGAACTCCTCGTCCTCGCGCCAATCTTCCAACTGCTCGATCTCGATCTCGGTGAAAAGCCCCTCCTGGCGCGCCGCGACGGCATAGCGCTTGACCAGTTCGAGCAGCGCCAGGAAAGTCACCACCACTTCCAGGCGCGTCGGCTTTTGGCCGACCAGCTCGCCAAAGCGGGCTATTTTCCCCTCATGGATTGCTTTTGCGATCAGGGCGATCTTCTCGCGGATGGTGATCCTGGGCGCGCTGATGACCGTCTCCAGCGCCTGCTTATCCTGCTCCTCGGCGAAGATGGCCTCAGCCGCCTCCAGCAGGTCGGCCAGCGTGATGTCGCTCATGTCCAGCCGGGCATCCACCTTCGGGGGCGGAGCGACGCGCAGGTAAGTCCGCAGTCCCTTTTCCTGGCGATCCAGCAGCAGGTTGGCGATTTCCTTGAAACGCTTGTAGATGATCAACTGGCGCGCCAGCGCCTCGCCCACGTCTTCTTCGCCCGGCTCGCGCACGGGCGGACGCGGCAGCAGCGCCTCGGACTTGATCTGCAGCAGCTTGGCCGCCATCACCAAAAAGGCCGAGATTTCGTCGGCGGGAACCTGCATGGCGTGGATGTAGGCCAGGTATTGGTCAGTGACCTGTGCCAGCGCCACGGCGGTGATATCCAGTTCGGCATGCTCGATGAGTTGCAGCAGCAGGTCGAGCGGCCCTTCGTAGACGGGCACTCGCACGGTGTACCCGCCGGTCTGGCCGCCGACTTGAGCTTGCTGGCTGTCAGGGGGGCGCAGGGTTGCATCCATAGCAGGCGGATTATACTGCTTCTTGCATATATTTTTGACCTGAAGCAGCCAAAGAGTATGGGAAAAACGATGCTTCGGGTTCAAATATTTACGCAGTACTCTGTAACATTCAGCGCGACACAAGCGGGTATAATTCGGCTATGCCTGTTCCAAAATTGACCCATCTCGACTCCGCTGGCCGCGCCCGCATGGTGGACGTGGGCGCCAAGCCGGATAGCGAACGCCTGGCCGTGGCCAAGGGTGAAGTCCACATGCAGAAAGAGACGTTGGACTTGATCCGCGCCGGGACGTTGAAAAAGGGTGACGTGCTGACCGTGGCCCAGATCGCCGGCATCGCCGCGGCGAAACGGACCGCGGACCTGATCCCGTTATGTCATCCCCTGCCGCTCACCCACGTGGACGTGGAGCTTGTCCTGGACGAGGCCCTGCCCGGCGTGGTCATCACCGCGACTGTCCGAACGGTCGGCAAGACGGGCGTCGAGATGGAAGCGCTGACCGCCGTCTCGGTCGCCGCACTGACGGTCTACGATATGGCCAAGGCCGCCGAGAAGACCATGCGCATCCAGAACATCCGCCTGGTCGAGAAGCACGGCGGGCGGTCGGGAGATGTGGTTATAGAAGGATGAAGGATGAAAGATGAAGGATGAAGGATGAAAGATGAAGGATGAAGGATGAAGGATGAAAGATGAAGGATGAAAAATGAATAAAGTGAAGGTACTTTTCTTTGCAACCTTGCGCGACCTGGCTGGAGCTAAAGCCATCGAATTGGATGTTCCCGCTGACATGACCGTTCAAGGTTTGAAGGATAACCTCGCTTGCGATTTCCCCACCCTCAAGCAAGCCATGGAGACTGTGCTGGTTGCCATCAACCGCGAATATGCCTTCGATGACGCTATCCTCCCCCAATCCGCCGAGATCGCCATGTTTCCTCCAGTTTCGGGTGGGTAGCATCCAACCTTTCAACCTTCCAACTTTTCAACTTGCCAACCTTTAAACATGCAACCTTCCAACCTTCCAACGATCCTGGCTATCACAGAGGACGAACTCGATCTGGACGCCCTGCTCGCGAAGATCACCCTCCCGACGACCGGCGCGGCGGCGATCTTTACCGGTATGGTGCGCGGCGTGACATCTCGACCCGGCTCGATGCAGGCTTCTCGCGGCGAAACCCACGAGACGATCTATCTGGAATACGAGGCCTACAAGCCGATGGCCGAAGCGAAGATGCGCCAGATCGCCGAGGAGATTCGCCAGAAATGGCCGAGCGTGGAAGGGATCGCCATTGTCCAGCGCGTTGGCCGCCTCTACCCGCGCACGCCGACGGTCGTGATCGCCTGCACGGCTGCCCATCGTGACACCGGCGTCTTCGAGGCGGCCCGCTATGGGATAGATCGCTTGAAGGAGATCGTCCCGGTCTGGAAGAAAGAATTCGGCCCAAAGGGTGAATTTTGGGTCGAAGGATAACTGCTTACCCTTGCGAAGGTTTTGCCATACCTCGGTATTGCTTTCGGACGGAAATCTTGGTTTTATCAGAAAGTTTGCCAGGAATATAACCTTCGCAAGGCTGGCCTAAACACCTACTGAGAAGGGAATCATCATGACCGACATCCAATCCTTCAGCAAGCGTTTGATCGAGAACCTGGAACGCGTCGTGGTCGGCAAGCGGCAGACGGTCGAGTTGACCGTCGTCGGCCTGCTGTGCCAGGGCCACGTGTTGATCGAAGACGTGCCAGGCGTGGGCAAGACGGTGCTGGCGCGCAGCTTGGCCAAGTCGCTGGGCTGTACCTTTAATCGCCTGCAATTCACGCCGGATATGCTCCCCAGCGACGTGACCGGCGTCTCGATCTACAACCAGTCCAACCGCAAGTTCGAGTTCCGCAGCGGGCCGATCTTCGCCCAGATCGTGCTGGTGGACGAGATCAACCGCGCTACGCCCAAGACGCAGGCTGCCTTGCTGGAGGCGATGGAAGAGCGCCAGGTTACGGTGGATGGGACGACACACGGTCTGCCCAGCCCGTTCATGGTGCTGGCGACCCAGAACCCTATCGAGTACGAGGGCACCTTCCCGCTGCCCGAAGCGCAATTGGACCGTTTCCTGATGCGCGTCCGCTTGGGCTATCCCAGCCCCCTGGACGAGATCGAGGTGCTCGAACGCCAGCAATTGAGGCACCCGATCGAGAGCCTCGCGCCGGTCATCAAAGCGGCTGATTTGCTGGCGGCAATGGAAGCGATCAAGAAAATTTACGTCTCCTTGCCGATCAAGCGCTACATTGTGGATTTGATGAATCGCACGCGCGAGAACAACGATGTTTACCTGGGCGCCAGCCCGCGCGGCAGCCTGGGCCTTTTCCGCACCGGGCAGGCGCGCGCTGCGCTGAATGGCCGCGACTTCGTCTTGCCGGATGACATCAAGGCGCTGGCCGTGCCTGTGTTGGCGCACCGCATCATTGTTAGCCCGGCGGCGCGGCTGCGCGAACTCAGCCCGGAGCGCATCGTGAACGAGATCCTGGATAACCTGTCCGTGCCGGGCGGGGATTACGAGGAACCGATCAAGTGACGCCTGTCCGGGGTACTCGCTGGTTCTTGTTGGCGTTGATCCTGGTCGGCCTGCTGGGTTGGATCGTGGGCGGCTCGGTCATCTTCGCGCGCCTGGCCTACTTCAGCCTGGCGCTGATGGCCGGCGCTTATCTTTGGTCGTTGCTGTCCATGCGCGGTATCCGTCTCTCGCGCCAGGCGCGCATCCTGCGCGCCAGTGTAGGCGACTTGTTCGAGGAACGTTTCGAGGTCAGCAATGCCGTGCGGCAGTCTTGCACCTGGCTGGAAATTGACGATCAATCCGCCCTACCGCTGGCGGAAGGTTCCCGTTTGTTGACCCGCATCGCCGGGCGGCAGAAGCGTTCGTATACGGCGCGCACCTGGCTGACGCGGCGCGGCGCTTTTTTGCTTGGCCCAACCGTGCTGTCTTCGGGCGATCCGTTTGGGTTGTTCACCATACAGAGTCGCTTACCGGCGCGGGATGTGCTGGTAGTTCTGCCGATGACGGTCTCCATTTCGGCGTTTCCGGTCCCGCCCGGCTTGCTGCCGGGTGGAAAGGCGATCCGCCAAAAAACGATGGACGTGACCCCGCACGCGGCCGGCGTGCGCGAGTACGTGCCAGGCGATCCGATGAAGCGCATCCACTGGCCCAGCACGGCGCATCGTCAACGCTTGATGGTCAAGGAATTCGAGCAGGACCCGCAGGCCGAGATCTGGCTTTTCCTGGACGCCCAGCGTGCTATCCATTCGGCTTTGCCGCCGGGCGAGACTCAATCCTTGGAGCAATTTTGGTGGATGCAGCGGCGTGTGCGCATCAAGCTTCCAGATGACAGCTTCGAGTACGCCGTCAGCGCAGCCGCCTCGCTGGCGCGGCATTTCCTGGCCGACCGGCGTGTGGTGGGATTGGCCTGCGCGGCCGGAAAATTTACCGTCGTTTCGGCCGAACGCGGCGAGCGACAAATTGGCAAGATCATGGAGACCCTGGCCTTCCTCCAAGCAGAAGGCGATCTGCCGCTGTTGGGACTGGTCACGATGCAGGCCAAGCTGTTGCCCATCGGGAGCGGCGTCATCCTGATCACCACCTCGCTCCAATCCGACCTTCTCCTGGTGATCGAAAATCTGCAACGCTGGAGCCTGCGCCCGGTGGTGGTTTTTTTGAGGTCAGAGACCTTCGGGGGCGCGGAAGGGGATGCGGCTATCGTCGAGGCTCTACTCAATCGCAATATTCCCCTTTGCCAGATCGCCTGCGGCGATGAGTTGGCCTCTGCCCTGGCGCAACCAGCCGCTTATTTCCGGCGGCCGCCCATCCCCAATCCCGCTGCATATGCTGTATAGGAGGAAGTGCGATTCGTCACCCTCCGAGCACCGTCTATTCGATTACTCTTGAAAAACTATCACAATCATGAAGATTTTGTAGCGCGATATTTGTAGCGCGATATTCATATCGCCCTTTGGTTGCGGAATGAATTCCGCGTTACGATAGGAGTGACTAAGTGACACACGGATTTCCCTGAAGCGATAGCATCTGGCAAGTATTCTGGCTCGACATAAGCCGATTTGGATGGCTGAGAGCCGCCAGATATGATCGATTCAAGCGAAATCCTGGGCGGGAGACTGTATCTGGGGCTGTCTCCGCCGACGGTGTCGTTTGGAATACTTGCCAATTTAGAGACCCCGGAAGGCTTTCTGGGAAATCCGTGTGACATCAAATCCGGACAAACTTCACAGTCTGCGCCAGGGCAAGGCCACCTGGCAATGCACCGCGCGCCGCGCCCCTTTTTGGATCATGCCCAAGGACCGGCCTCCCTACCGCCCCTTTATCATCCTGGTGATAGATCAGGACTCGGAATTGATCCACAAGACCGACATCCAGGAAGGACGCCCCACGCCTGAGACCGTCCTTGAGGTTTTGTTCAAAACGATGCAAGGCACTTTGCTCAACCTGGGTCACCGTAGCCGGCCAGCGCGCATCTTCGTGGATGACGCCAAACTGGCGCAGGCTTTGACGCCGCGTTTAGCCGAACTGGGGATTCGCTGTGATTATCGCGCGACATTGCCGCAAACCAACAGCGCCTTGCTGGAGTTGGAAGAGCACGCAACGAAGCGGAAGCCGATTCCAGGGTTGTTGAGCATCCCTAGCGTCACCATACCGCTGGCGGCAGAACTTTATGCCGCCGCCGCCGACTATTACCGCCAGAAACCCTGGCGCTGCATGGAAAACTGGCTGCCGATTGAGGTACGCTACCCACCCGACGGACGGGCGCGCTACGCCCTTGTGCTGGGGAGGGGCGGCGAGGTGTACGGGCTGTCATTGTACGAATCGCTTGAAGATGTGGATATTGTGTTATCGAGTAATTCGCCCGACCAGCCCGCCAAACAGATTTCCTGGTTGAGCCTGGTTTTGGACAAAGCGACAGGGATGTCGTTTGCTGACCTGGATGCGATCGAGCAGTACGGCTGGCCGGTGGCCGGGGAGAACGCCTGCCCCTTGGTGTTCAAGGCGACCCCGAAGAGTGGTTGGGGCGAGCTTCCCTCCGCTTCGGAATTGGCATGGCTGGCAGCCGCCTTACGCGTCCTCCCCGATTTTGTGACCCGACACCTTCGTGCCGAGCGCGGAATGCCGCGGCCAGCCCAAGCGACTTACTCACTGCCAGGCGTCCACGGCGGCCAGAAGATCGCCCTGCGCTTCCCTGCAGAAGCACAATTGACGCCGCTGGATGACGATACAACCGGTTCATCCACTGCAGATCAAGAGGACGATCTGGAAGAATTCATCCAGGATTGGCACGGGGATGAAGCCTCGCACGAAATCGCCCGGCAGATGGGCGCATTCCTGTTTCAGTTTCTCGACCACCTGGAGGCCAGCGGACTTTCCCGACAGACAATCCGTAAGCATTCCAGTAACTGCTGGTGTATCGGCTGGCTCGAGTGCGGTTACGGCTATCACGACTCTTTCACACCCGCCATTTTTCTGGGCGGGCCATCGTATGAGTACGAATTCCGACGCAAGGTAAGCGATTCTAAGTACGCGCTGAACTCGTACCGGGCCACATGGCGCAAGCTCGAGCGGTACGTTCTTTCATTGGGATATGAAGAGGAATATGAAGAATCTTGAGCTAAAATGACACAAACTCCTATTCAACTATTGGATTTGAACTTCCTCAATCGCAAAGAGGCAATTGCTGCCTACCTGATCCGGCATTCGGGCGGGGCGGTGCTGGTCGAATCAGGCCCCGGGTCCACGATAGAGGCGCTGAAGGCTGATCTCGCCGCGCACGGCCTGACCCCGCGCGATGTCACCCATGTATTCCTGACGCACATCCACCTGGATCACGCCGGGGCTGCCGGTTGGTTGGCGCGACAGGGGGCGCAAATCTACGTGCATCCGGCCGGCGCGCCGCACCTGCGCGATCCCGAAAAACTGCTCGCCAGCGCCCTGCGTCTCTACGGCGACGAAATGGATTCGTTGTGGGGCCAGTTCCTGCCCGTGCCGCCGGATAAATTGACCGAGGTGCAGAACGGCCAGGAGATCGCCATCGGCAACCTGCGCTTCACCGGCATCCACACGCCCGGCCATGCCAGGCACCACGTCGCCTACCTGTTCGAGGGCGTGTGCTTCACGGGCGACATCGGCGGCGTTCGCATTCCTGGGCCGTCCTACCTGCGTCTACCGCTGGTGCCGCCGGAGTTGAATATCGCGGACTGGCGCGCCAGCCTGCTGAGACTGCGCCAACTTGGTTTTCGACGCGTGGCTCCGACCCATTTCGGCATCTATGACGACGCCGCGGCTCACCTGACCTTGTGCCTGCGCGCCCTCGACGAGGCCGTGCGCTGGCTGGAGCGGGAAATGCCCGCCGATCCACCCATCGAGACACTGCGTGCGCATTTCGTCGCCTGGCAGCAAGAGCAGGGCCTCGCCGCTGGCATCTCTGAAGAAGCCCTCGACTTGTACGAAATCGCCAACCCCACCTGGATGGGCGCGGACGGGCTGATGCGATATTGGAAGAAGGTGAGGAACGCGAAGGCTAAATAAGAGCTATCCGACATATGTCCATCACGGTGGAAGTGGATGTGTGATGCCGATGCAACCTCAATAAGGATGCTATAATTTTCCCATGCAGCCAAAACTGTTTGACAAACAAGAGGGTCTGTGCTATAAAATAGGCATATCCCCCCTGTTCCTTCGGGGACAGGGTGCGAGGCGGTCTTTGGCCGCCTCTGCTTTTTTAACTCATCGGCGGGAATAATGAAAACAATCGTCCAGATTAAGTATTTCACCGCGCTGGTCACAGCCCGCCCGAATGATCCCGACCAGCCCAACCGCCAGCAATTGTATTTACGCGCCTTGCGTACCCTTCCCAACCTGGAAATCATTTACGGGCATTTCCTGGAGCATGTGATCATGATGCCTCTCGCCAACCCTGCGCCGGGTACACCGAAACACGTGCGCGTGATCAAGACCGAAGAGAAAGGCTCAGATGTGAATATCGCCGCCCACCTGGTCAACGACGGTCACAAGCGGCGCTATGAAGCGGCAATTTTGATTTCCAACGATTCCGATCTTGTGGAACCGGTCAAGATCGTGCGCAACGAGTTGAAGTTCCCTGTCGGTGTGCTCAACCCGATCCCCACCAAACCCAGCCACGAATTACGCAAATACGCGACCTTCGTCAAGCCAATTCGCAAGGGAGTTTTAGCCGCCAGCCAGTTTCCGCCAACCCTGCAAGACAGAATCGGAACGTTCCACAAGCCTCCTGCGTGGCAGTGAATAAAATATCTTCTTCCTTACGATTGTCGCCTCATGCGCGGGATTTTGACACTGTGGGACAAACCACCTGCATGATATACTTTCAGTGAAAATAACCATAAGGAGCTTTTTGCATGAAAAACTTTCTCGCGATTTCCGATATCTCCTCCGCCGAAGTCCAGGATTTGCTTGATCTGGCCATCAAACTCAAGAAAGAGCACTTCGCCGGAGGCAACGCCCCCCTGTTCAAAGGCAAGGTGCTCGGCATGATCTTCCAGAAACCCAGCCTGCGCACGCGTGTCTCGTTCGACATGGCCATGCGTCACCTGGGTGGGGACGCCCTCTATCTTTCGCCGAACGAGATCGGCCTGGGCAAGCGCGAAGCGATTTCCGATGTTGCCCGCGTCCTGTCTGGATACGTTCATGCCATCATGGCGCGCGTCTTCGAGCATGAGCACGTGCTGGAACTGGCAAAATGGTCGTCCGTGCCGGTCGTCAACGGCTTGAGCGATTACAACCATCCCTGCCAGGCGATGGCCGATGCGCTGACCATCCAGGAAAAATTCGGGAAGGTGAGAGGGCTGAACATCGCCTTCGTCGGCGACGGGAATAATGTAGCCGTCTCGCTGATGCACATCTGCGTCAAACTGGGCTGGAATTTCACCATCGCCAACCCTGAAGGGTATGATCTGGATCCGCACGCGGTCGAGCTTGCCGAGGAATTTGCTCCCACAGTTGGCAGCAAGCTGACGTTCACGCGTGACCCGCACGCGGCCGTGCGCGGCGCGCACGTCATCTATACGGATACCTGGACCAGCATGGGCCAGGAGGAAGAGTCCGCCAAGCGTGAGAAAGTCTTCCCGCCCTATCAAGTCAACGCCAGGCTGGTGGGCGAGGCCGATAAGGATGTGATCGTGCTGCACTGCCTGCCCGCGCACCGCAACCACGAGTTGACCGACGAAGTCGCAGATGGCCCACATTCGGTCATCTTCCCCCAGGCGCACAACCGGCTGCACGCGCAAAAGGCCATCCTGGCGCGGTTGTTCGAGGTGGCATAGTGGAAAGGATTTTGGTATGAACATTGGCATTCCAAAAGAACGACGACCTTTCGAATTCCGGGTTGGCATGACGCCGGCCGGGGTGGAAGCCTTGACCCAGCTTGGACATCCCTGCTACGTCGAGCACGAGGCCGGGCTGGGCGCCGGTTTCAGCGACATGGATTACGAACGCGCCGGAGCGAGGATCGTCTATTCCCCCGAAGAAGCCTTCGGCCGCGCCGACCTGGTGCTGAAAGTGGCGCGCCCATTGTACGAAGAGTTGCAGTGGTTGAGCAGCGATGCGGCAATCGCCGGATTATTGCACCTGACCTCCAGCCGGAAAGACAAAATAGACTTGCTTCAACATAAGCAAATTACCGCCATTGCTTACGAACAGGTCAGGCTTCCAGACGGCTCCATGCCTGTACGGGCGCCGTTGAGCCAGATTGGTGGGTATCTGGCCGCCCAGATCGGCGCACGTTTGTTGCAGAATGATTCTGGAGGCAAGGGCATCCTTTTAGGGGGAATGGCCGGGATACCACCCGCGGAGGTGGCCGTGATCGGCGCGGGATTATCAGGCTCCTGCGCCGTGCAGGCCTTCTTGGGGATGCGCGCCCATTTGACCGTTTTGGACTCTGATATGAACGCTCTGCAGCGGATTTGCGAGCGCTTCCCGGGCGTCGTGACGATGGTCTCGAATCCTCGCAACATTGCCCGCGTGTGCACGTATGCGGATATTGTCGCCGCGGCGATCATGGTTCCGGGGCAGCGCGCGCCTATCGTCATCACGCGCGAGATGGTGCGCTCGATGAAACCGCGCTCGGTGCTCATGGACCTCAGCATTGACGAGGGCGGATGTGCAGAGACTTCGCGGCCAACCACTCACGATAGGTCTTATTATGAGGAGGAGGGGGTTATCCACTACTGTGTTCCCAACATTCCCAGCGTCGTTGCCCGCACCGCTACGTATGCGTTCATCAACGCTGCCTTCCCGTTCATCTTGAAGATCGTAAATGATGGCGTTGATAAAGCTAAAGAAGAAGATTCGGCGATTGCGAACGGAACGGTTGTCTATCACGGTAAACTCCGGCCGAATATGCGCTTCAGTTCGGATTCCTAATGGAGCAACCTCATGGATTGGCATAGCATTTATCAATCGAAGATTGTCAGTGCGGAGGAGGCGGTTCGGGCAATAAAATCCGGCAACCGGGTTTTTATGACCGGCAATGTTTCCGTGCCGAAAGTAGTGCTCACCGCCCTGGTCGAATACGCTCCGAGCCTGAAGGATGTGGAGGTTTGCCAGGCGCTGACGGTTGGGCCGGCCGGTTACGTTGACCCGGCGATGGAGGGCCATTTGCGGGTGAACACGATGTTCATCAGCGCGAACATCCGCAAAGCCGTGCACGAAGGCC
>Ga0208045_1000558_pt1 | contig 14236 bp, 9 predicted proteins | sample PL_2010_200m_FD_184160 | JGI IMG/M metagenome (GOLD analysis project Ga0208045, IMG submission 184160) | Freshwater microbial communities from Powell Lake, British Columbia, Canada to study Microbial Dark Matter (Phase II) - PL_2010_200m... | ecosystem: Environmental > Aquatic > Freshwater > Lake...
GTATATACCATATTGGAACTTATGTAAAGAAATGGTATGGGCGACCGGCCGCCGAGATCAAACAACCCATGTTCTCTTCAACAACTCCTGCGTCTGCAAGACAGTTTCAAATACGATTAGGGATTTATTGTATTGTATCATGGCAAACACATCAAACACGGCAGCAACAAATGCGAAGTAGTAGTGTTTCAATCTATTGTGAATGTAATGGCATACGAGTATTATGGGAAGAATGCGGCCGAGTCCATGCGAAACCTACGGCTTCCGAGGCTTATCCCAACTATGAATACCTCCCACTCCGACGAGCGTTGTAGTTGACCGCGAAGGATTTGATGATATTGGCAAGAAGGGATAGAATACTGACAAATCTCGACGAACGATTGTCTTCGTCATTTTTTATAGCGTTTGGAATAGTCATGATATTCTATCCCCGACTTCGGGCAAAGAGGTAACATGTCACAGTCTACCAAGCTAGTCTTGCCCAGAATTTGCAGAGTCAAACTGCACAGCTTCTCTCTGTTCACTCTGGAGCCGAACGCAGAAGTAGACATTAGGGGAGGAGTCTTCTGTCTGGCGGGGGCGAATGGACTGGGCAAATCGACATTTCTATCTGCCGTTAATTATGCGGTCACCGGAATCGTTGCAGATCCTACGCGTACATTTATGTCTGTCGATGAATATTATAAGCACTGCTCAGGATACAGCAACGACTATTTTTCAGGTAAAATAACTGAGGATGATCGCGAAGCGGCAGCTATCACCATTGATCTTGTAATTGGGAACAGATACTATGTTCTGACAAGAGGTGTTTTCGAGCCAGAGGAGCTGAGAGAACTATCGATTCGCGATCTGCGTTCAAACAAAGTATTTTTGGACGGTGTGTCACTATCTGGACAACGGCGTCAACAGGAATATGAGAAGAGCATCGTAACGGATGTCGGATTAGGTTCGTTTGCACAATTCGTTTTCCTGCAGTACTTTGTATTCACATTTGATGAACGACGACAGCTGCTGCTGTGGAATCAAAATATTCTGAATCAGGCTCTGTTTCTGGGCATCGGGGCAGACTACGCAAAAGCTCAGACGGCAGACGCACTACGCCGTGAACGAGATAAGGCCGCCTCCCTTGCACGCAACTTCAGTTGGCAGGCATCCGGAATACGCAGCCAAATCGAAGTGCTGCGTAAAGCCGCCAACATAGATGCATCCGAGACCGATATCGACGAGGCAAAGGCGGCGCAAAAAGCACTCTTTGGCGAGATGCAGCGTAAACAACTTGATGCCGAGAGCAAAAGAAATGAGTTGAATGATGTCGAGTTGAAGAGAATGGAAATCAGTGCGCGGTTAACAACGCTCCAAGCCGAATATAATGATGAATTCGCAAAACGAGTACGCGAAAGATCGCATATTGAGTTGCATCCAATAGTGATGATGTCGTCCAGGGTGGGAGGATGTGCTCTGTGCGGCACTCCTGGGAATAAGGCAATTGAATCAATAACGACCAAAATACGCTTGAGTCATTGTCCTCTATGCGATAGCCCAATTTCGAACGGAGTCCTCGGCGGTGAATCCGTAGAAAAACTGAAGAGTATTGATGACGCCATAAGTGATGAGACAAAGAATTTGGCACTGACAGTCCAAACAAAAGACAGGATACAATCAGAATTGGAAGCATCTGATGCGGTAGCTGAGGGTATAAGAAAAGAGCTAAGGGAGTTTGAATCAGCCAATGAAGATCTGCTGCTGCAAATGGGCACCAAATCAGAGAACGTTGATATTGTAATTAGGAAAAGGCTCGACGAGATGAATGACTGCCTGAAACGCAAGGATGAACAATACCGCAAGAGAGATGAGAAGCAAAAGGAGCTAAAGAAGCTGTTTAACGAACTCCTTGAGCAATATCGTCAGGCAGAGAAGGAGTTTGTGCCTCTGTTTAGAGAACTAGCTTCCCTGTTTATTGGAATCGATCTGGATATACGAATGGAATATAGTAGTTCGGTAATCGCCACCGGCCTTTCCCTTCAGCTTGAGATGCAGGGGGAAGTTCGCCGACAAATACATCAGTTGTCGGAGAGTCAGCGGTTCTTCTTGGACATCGCTCTGAGAATGGCGCTTGCTGAGTACATGGCTGATCAACGGGGTAAAGTATGTTTGATAATTGATACACCTGAGGGCTCGCTTGATATTGCCTATGAAAGTCGCGCAGGCCAAATGTTTGCCAGCTTTGCTCAGAAAGGAAACAACATAATTATGGCGGCCAACATCAACACATCCCAATTGTTGCAAAGAATGGCTGCCATGTGCGGGCATTCAAAAATGACATTGCATAGAATGATTTCGTGGACCGGACTCTCGGATGTCCAACTAGCAGAGGAGCAGCTGTTTCAGGATGCTTATGGCCAAATTGAAGCTGCATTGGACAAGGGGGACAAGTAGTCTGCTCATGATTAGCCCATACGCATACTTCGACGCTCTTTCAATATGCAAGAGGCTACAAAGTATTCGTGAGAATGCTCCGCTAGGGGAGATCTATCTTTTTTCGTACTTATCCTGCCTTTTATCCTTGTACAAGCAGCGGCCGTTGTCTTACTGGTCCTACGGGTTTTCCGTTACCGCTAACGGTTATCCATACAGTGTAGAATTGGATTCTGCAATAGCAATCCTTTTGGGCCATGGCTTGATAGATCAGAATGTCCAAAACGTGAGTTTGACGGAAGCCGGGACTGAAGAGCATCGCTTGCTTAGTGAACTTTCTCAAAACCATGAGCGAGATATCTACATCGAAGGGGCATGCGCAGCTAGTCTTGCAGTACCAGTTGGTACGATCCGAAGAAATATAGCCAGTGTGGCCCCTATAGAGGGCGCATTGGCGTTATCGCAGAGTCGATTACTTCTCACTCCTTCGGATCTTGAAGATACCTGCGAGCAATTTGGGCAACTGAGCTCAATCATAGGTGTGGAAATAACGGACCTAATGATCCCGGCAATATTCTGGCTATCTTATTTGTCTAAGGTCCGAGAACGTGATAGTGGAGAGTAAAGCCAATTGTTGTACGCAGACATAGAGATAATGAAAGAACTGGCCAGCCAGCTCTTTGCGACGCGTATATTGTCTAGTTACGGCGGATCTGGAGGAACCATCCTCAAGAATGTGTTGGATACAATACACAAACTATTCATATACGTGGATCCCTCTCTTCTTCAAGGTAAACTTATCATTTTTAAGCTTTTAGAGGGGGACGATTGCCAAATTGACAGGTCACAAGCCAAACATTTTCGTAATGCACGTTATTTGGCGCAGCATGTCTCAACAATGTCCAATTTGGGCACGTCAGTTGTACAAATTTGCGCAAATGGTGAAATACTATTCTTTCACAATATTGAATGCGATTTATCGCAGCTATATGGCGAGGCCATAGTCTACATATACCATGACAATAAAGACATATTTATGATCCGAGAAAACGAGTGCATCGTTCCAAACCCGAATCCATCATATGCAAGTATCTTTGCAACTCCAACATTTAGCGATTTAAGGGCAGCGCTCGAGGACTATAGATTGCGCGCGGTAAGGACATCGCACTGTACGATATTTGCAACAGCTTGGAAGAAAGGAGATCCCGGAAGGATGTTTTTTCAGAACGCGCCGGAATCTACTATTCGCAAGTCGTTGGTCCATTTCTTGGACGTTACATTTGGGGGAAATGCCGAGGTGAGACCGGAGCAGACCGTTGATGCAACACACCCGGTCGATATCAAAGTCACATGGATGTTCACCAATAAGCTTGCACTTATCGAAATTAAGTGGTTAGGAAAGTCCATGAATGAGAAAGGGTCTATTACAGCGACATATTCGGAAAGTCGCGCACTTGAAGGTGCCAAACAGTTGGCTGACTATCTGGATGCCAACTACAATGAGGTCCCAATGCATCAAACAAGAGGTTACTTAGTGGTAATAGACGGTCGACGCGAAGGACTCAGGAGGTCTTCAAAAACCATTAAAAAGAGTGACGGCTATTGGTATCTGGACAAGGAGATTGTCTATGACCCAGAGTATCACGTCATTCGCGGGGATTTTGAAGAACCTATGCGCATGTTTGCTGAGCCAGTATGCAGATAGAAGCAACGGAAGCGTACCCTGATTCTATAGGCGAACTCTCGGGAGTAGGTTCGCTCGATACTCTAGTGTTACCAAGGCACCGATGGTATTACATTAAGGAGTCATTCTCGCCTAGTCTGGTTAATCATGCCATCAATGACAGCAAATGCCAGGAAAACGACATCGTTATGGATGTATTTTGTGGAAGTGGCACCGTACCACTTGCTGCAACGGTAGAGGGGTACCACGCAATTGGACTAGAAGTGAATCCGTTTCTCGCATTTGTCTCGAGAGCAAAGTTAGCACAATGCAATCCAGCCACCCTTGACCGCTACGTTGGGAAGGCTATCACAGGCATCATGCAAGAAGCATCGTCAGCCCTTGAAACCTTTTCTACTTTTTCAGAATCGCCAGGAGCCGACCAATGGCTCTTCAACAGGGATGTCCTAAGAGCATTTGAGGGTGGGTGGCGTGCGACCACTACTATGCGTAAACCAGCCCGCGACCTTTTAAGACTTTGCTTAATAGCAGCAGCAATCGACGTATGTAACGCTGTAAAAGACGGAAAGTGCCTCCGCTATCGATCGAACTGGAAACAACAAGGCTTCACCAAAATGGATTTTTTGTTAGGGTTTGAGTCCCACATCGCAAATATCAGGCAGGACCTGAGAGAATGTCCCCTTCTTGCGCCAAAAGCTGAGATTCTAACGTATGACTCCCGGAAAATCACCGACGAATTACTGGGAGGGCGAAAATTTAAACTGTGTGTGATGTCTCCGCCTTATTTGAATTCATTTGATTACACAGATATCTACCGCCCCGAGTTGTTTTTGGGCAAGTTCGTCAATTCCAACCGAGCCCTTCAGGCGCTCAGGCTAAACACGATGAGGTCTCATGTCCAAGTAAGCTGGCCTGATCCTGAATATGCGCATTTAGGTCAGCTATTGGCAACCAGTTGTGCTGAAATTCGAGACCATGCTGATGATCTTTGGAATAATCGTATTCCGGCAATGATTCAGGCCTATTTTGAAGACATGAAGAAAGTGCTCGTCAATCTTAAACAGATAGCTCAACGAGATGCTAGCGTTTGGATAGTAGTCTCCACATCAGCTTATGCTGGTGTTGAGATTCCAGTAGATCTAATTATTGCGGATATTGGGCTGCAGGCGGGTTGGCTACTTAGAGAGATAAGAGTCATGCACTATTTACGTCGCATGCCGGGACAGCAATGGGACAAATTATGCGAGAAAAAGAATGATATGCCGCGTCTTCGCGAAAGTATAATAATACTAGATTCATTATCGCGTACTAAGGCCAAATAGATATACGATTCGTGATGCCGGCAACCTCCTCAACTATGCCATGCTCTCCACCCTATCTTTCAGGAGCAGTCTTTTCACACCAATTGAATCTACGATCCCGCTTAATCCGCTACATTGCTAGCAGAAAGGGCGACTCCATTTGTTGGTCTCCGCACTTGAATAAAAATGCCCGCCCCGATCTAAAACAACAGCCTCTCCACGTTCAGATATTGCATCATCCATTCTACGTATGCTTTGGCAAGGTCTGCTCCAGACATGAGAGTGTTGGCTGTGCCAGTGGTGATGACTAGGAGGCAGTCTACATCCGGCGTACCGCCGCGGTTGATCCTAAGCACTAGCCCTGTCACGGTTGCGTCGCCCGGATCTCTAATTATATTCGGTGGTCTTCGCGGATTATGACGCGCGGGCCGCCGCTCAGGCTGGCGCTCCACTGCTTGGGCGGCTCGATCTTCTCCAGCCTGTCCAGTTGCCCTATACCCTTCAAACGCTGGTAGATCAGTTGCCAGGCGCACGGGCGGTCCGGCCTGACCTCGCAGCGGTCTTCCCTCGAGCCGCCGCATGGGCCGTTCAATAAATGCTTGGCGCAGCGTGTGATGGGACAGATGCCGCCGTACTGGTGCAGCACGCAGGACCCGCACTGGGCGCATTTCTCGGTCCAGATGCCCCTCTCCTCGAGTATGCCGAGGAACTTGGTGTTAAGGCCGGCGTAAACAGGCTTTTTGAGGAAGCGCTCAGCGACGGCCTGGACACCGGCTCCGCACCCCAGCGACAACACTACGTCGGCTTTCTCGATAGCCTCGACGGCCTGCTCGATAAAGATATTATCGCACTGGCGCTCGATGGTAATCTCGCTAACAACATAGCCCAGCCCCCGGGCCCTGGATGCGATGCGCAGCGCAGAAGCAATTATGCTGACCTCGCGCTCTCCCCCGGCCAGGCAGACGGTCACGCAGGTGCCACAGCCCAGCACCAGTATCCTGGAGTTATTGGGCAGTATGTCAATGAGTTCAGGAATGCTCTTTCTCTCGGCGACTATCATAGTTTTGCCTCCTGTGCGGATTTACCCGCCCGGTTGAGCGGACTGGGGCCCAGTTTTTTCACAGTCTCGGCCATCTCGTTTATGTGCTCGATTAATAGACGCGCCATGGCGGCGCTGACGTTAACCATCTTGAGTCGTTCCGCCTCCAGCCCGCTCTCGGCCAGCAACTTGCGGGCATATTCCACACGGCGTTTGGCGATGAGGTTACCCTCCTTGAAATGGCAGCTTCCCTCCTCGCATCCGGCTACCAGGACACCGTCGGCGCCGTTTTCGAAGGCCCTGAGGAAATATTCAACCTCCAGCCTGCCCGTGCAGGGTGTTCGTATTATCCTCACATTGGACGGGTACTGGAGCCGCATTGAACCCGCCAGGTCGGCTGCAGCGTAGGCGCAATAGATGCAACAAAAGGCCACAATAGTGGTATTTTTATTATTTGAGCTCATAGCACACCGCTTTTCTCCGGCAGTGCCGCCGGCGCCGTTTCTTCTTTCCTGCCCTTGAACAATTCGTCCAGCATATCCTTAAATTGCGCCGACTCGAAATGGTTCAGCTGTATGGCGCAGGCAGGGCACTCTGCGGCACAGATACCGCAGCCCATGCACTTGGCAGCGATTATCTCAGCCTTGCGGTCAGCGTTTACCACCGGGGCGCCGTAGGGACAAACCCTGGTACAAGTCATGCATGAAATGCACTTGTCCTGCTCAACCCGGGAAACCTGTGCGCCCACTTCGAGATATGCCTTGGAAAGCACGACCGAGGCGCGCGATGCAGCGGCGCGCGCCTGCGAGATATTTTCATCGAGGTGCTTGGGTGAATGCGCCAACCCGCAGAGATAAATGCCTTCGGTGGCGAATTCCACGGGGCGCAACTTGAGGTGCGCCTCGACGAAGAAGCCGTCGGCATTGACCGGCACCTTCAACATGTCGGCTACACGCCTGTTCCCCTCCGCCGCATCAATGCCTGTGCTGAGCACAAGACTATTGGTCTCTATCTCGATCGGCTCGGGGAAATCAGGGCTCTTGAGGCTGACCACCAGGCCATTACCCTGCGCAACCACCGGCGGTGCGCTGCGCTCATAACGTATGAAAACGACGCCCGCCTCACGTGCCTGCTTATAATATTTCTCGCGGAACCCATAGGTCCTGATGTCACGGTAGAGCACGAAAACGTTGGCAGAGGGGTCACGCTTCTTGATCTTGAGGGCGTTCTTTACCGCCATCGAACAGCAGATACGGCTGCAGTAGGCCCTTTCTTCGTTGCGTGAGCCGACACACTGGATCATTACCACGTTTTGGTTGCCCCAGGTCAAAGCACCCTTTTGCAGCCGCTTTTCCAGTTCAAGCTGCGTGATCACCCTGCTGTCCTTCCCGTGCAGGTATTCCCTGGCTGCCGCGGGCTCGGCACCGGTGGCCACGATAATGGCGCCGCAGGATACCTGACTGTCCTTGCCATCCTGGAAAATGGTCACTTCGAACTGACCGATGAAGCCCGCCACGGCTGTAACGTCGGCGCCCATGTGCAGGATTATATTGGGATTGTCCTCCACCTGCTTCACCAGGCCGGCTACAAACGCCTGGATGTCCTCATGCTCGAGGGTGTAACTCAAATTGAGGGCGTTGCCGCCCAGCCTGCCGGACTTTTCGACCAGGTGCACACTGAAACCCTGTCCCGCCAGTGCCAGTGCCGCGGTCATGCCGCTGACGCCGCCACCTATGACGAGACCCGTCTGGTCCACGGCAAAGGATGTCCCGGTCAGCGGGGAAAGCAGCCTGGCCCGTGCGATGGACATCTTCATAAGCTGGGCCGCCTTCTCTGTGGCCTGCTCCGGCTCCGCCGAGTGCACCCACGAGCACTGGTCCCTGATATTGGCAAGCTCGAACAGGTAGGGATTAAGCCCGGCTTCGCGCAGTGTTTCGCGGAATATCGGCTCATGCGTCCGCGGGGTACATGATGCGACCACGACGCGGTTGAGGCGGTGCTTGTGTATCATATCCTTGATGCTATTGAGGCTGGAATCGGCGCAGGTGTACATGGTGTGCGTGGCAAAGACCACGTTCGGCTGTTGAGCGGCAATCTCCGCCACGCGCTCGACATCCACGACCGAGGCGATGTTCTTGCCGCAGTGGCAGACGAACACTCCGATCCTGGCCTGCTCGTCCGTCACGTCGTGCTCTTCCGGGTAATCCCGCTTTGTGATCAGCGTGTTGCGAGCCTCCGCCAGCAGCTCCATTGACATCGAGGCCGCCGCGCTGGCCTGCGTCACGGTTTCAGGTATATCCTTGGGCTCCTGGAAGGCCCCTGCCACGAATACGCCGGGCCGGGAGGTCTCAAGGGGAGAAAGCCGGTCCGTAGCGCAGAACCCGTACTCGTCCAGGCTGACTCCCAGGTTAGCGGCGGTTTCCCTGGCCGACTTGCCGGCCTGCATGCCGACGGAGAGCACAACCAGGTCGAACTCGCGCTCTTCCATCACCCCGTTATCGGCATAAAACTGCAGGCGCAGGTCCCTGGCGCCCGGCACCTGCAGGACGCGCGACGGCATGCTTCTGATATAACTGATATTTCCACTATTATTGGCACGCTCGTAATACTGGTCGAAATCCTTTCCGTGGGCACGGATGTCCATGTAGAAGATCGAGGCCTCCAACCCGGGCGCGTGGTCCGAGGCCACCAGCGCCTGCTTGGTGGAGACCATGCAGCACACCGACGAGCAATACCCGTTCCCGCATTTATCGTCTCGCGATCCCACGCATTGTATCCAGGCTATGCGCCGTGCCTCCTTACCATCGGACCGGCGTACAACGTGTCCCTCGAAGGGACCGGACGCCGAGAGCATCCTCTCGAACTGCACACTGGTCAGGACGTTGGCATAGCGCCCGAAAGCGAACTCCCCCTTCTCCTCGGCAGGGAACTCTTCGAAGCCCGGCGCCAGAATGACCGAACCTACCTCCAGCTTGATCTCGCGCTGGCCCATGTAATGGTCGATGGCGTTCTGCTCGCAGGCCTTGACACACTCCTGGCACTCGGAGCACATAGCGCAGTTGAGACAGCGCTCGCTCTCGGCCAAAGCCGCCTCTTCGCTCAAACCGCCTTCAGTCTCGCGGAAATTCCCGTGCCTCTGCTCGACCGGCAGATATGCCGGCACAGCCCTCGCACTTTTCTCTTTCCCGGAGATAGCCGGGAGGAGGTCCTCGGGCAGCGGTTTTACCGTATCTTCGAACCGGCCGGACCTCATATCCCCGTTCTTCAGGTAACGGTCGATGGACTCGGCGGCCTTTTTACCGGCTTCCACCGCCTGTATGATCGAAGCGGGACCTGACACGCTGTCGCCGCCGGCAAATACTCCTTTAGTTGACGTCTCAAGCGTCACCGGGTCGACCCTGAAGCAGCCACGCTCGATGTCCAGGCTGCAGGTATCAGTGAACGACTTGTCCAGCGATTGCCCGATGGCGATGATGATATGGTCTGCCTGCAGTGTTGCCAGGGTTTTCTCGTCATAAGCCGGGCTGAATCGCCCTTGATTATTAAAGACTTGGGTGCAGCGTTTCACCTCAATCCCTGTCACAGATCCCTTGCCCAGTATGCGCCGCGGTCCCCAGCCGTTGGTAACCTTGATACCCTCCTCCAGGGTCTCCGCGACCTCCTCGGGCAGGGCCGGCATCTCGCTCCTCTGCTCCAGCGATACCATTTCCACGCTGCCAGCACCCAGGCGCAGCGCCGTACGTGCAACATCCACTGCTACATTGCCACCGCCTATGACGACCACCCTGCCTTTCACAGCAGGCGGGTTGTTTTTGTCGGCCGCCTGCCTGAGAAACTCCACACCGTAGCCGATGCCTGCCAGGTCCTCTCCATCCACTCCGAGCCTGCGGCTGACCTGGACCCCCACACCGATAAAGACCGCATCGTTATCCTCCCTGACCTTTTCAAAAGCAATATCCTGCCCTATACGGCAGTTGTAAATAAAGGTAACACCCTTGCGGCGGATAAGTTCGACTTCATAATCAAGAATGTTCTTGGGCAGCCTGTATTCAGGTATGCCCCAGCACAGCATACCGCCCGCTGCGGGCGATGCCTCGTACACGGTTACGCAGTGCCCGCGATCGGCCAGGTCCGCGGCAGCCGTCAGTCCGGCCGGGCCGGCGCCGATCACCGCCACTTTCCTGGCACCGGCTGCGGGCGTTCTTTCCTCCGGCAGGGAGATCTGCCCGGATTCCACCATTTCCATCTCCCGATCGGAGGCAAACCTCTTGAGCAGCCTGATGGCGACGGGTTCATCGAGTTTGCCACGCGTGCAAACCGCTTCGCAGGGATGGTTGCAGGCCCGCCCGCAGATGGCAGACAGCGGATTCCTCTCCCTGATGAGGTTCACCGCCTTTACGTACTCTTTCTTCTTGATAAGCTGGATGTAGCCCTGGACATTTATATTGGCCGGGCAGGTGACCTTGCAAGGTGCGTGCCCGTTCTTCAAAATGTTAAAGATGTTGGGGGTGGCCTGGGCATAATGCCTGGCGATGGCCTTGCGCGTGCCAAGTTCGCGGTCGAAGTGATTGGGGACATCGACCGGGCAAACATCGGTGCACTGCGCGCAGGCTGTGCACTTATCCTCGTCAACAAAGCGGGGATAACGCCTGACAGTGGCTGTGAACCTGCCGGGCTCCCCCTGCAGGTCAGCCAGTTCCGACAGTGTCAGTATCTCCACGTTGATGTTACGCGCGCATTCCACCAGCTTGGGCGACACGATACAGGTGGCGCAATCGCCGGTGGGAAAGGTCTTGTCCAGGTGCGACATCATGCCGCCGATGGCGGCCGACCGCTCGACTAAATATACCTTGAAACCCGAGCCGGCAAGGTCCAGCGCGGCCTGGATGCCGGCGATGCCACCGCCCTGCACCAGCACTGCGCCCGTCTTTTTCTTTATACCTGTTTCCATATCGTGGTTACCTTCTAATTTTGTGTGGCCTCACAGTCACCCCTTTGCACTCAATGACTGTAAGACCGCGGACGGCGACACCATCAGGCGGCTCAGCCCCAGCTCTTTGGGCGGTATGCCCAGGCACAGCCCGAGCAGTTGTGTCACATATACTATAGGCATTTCATAGCGTTTCCCAGATAGCCGCTGCATGTCTTTCTGCCTCAGGTCGAGGCTGGCCTGGCACATGGGGCAGGCCACTGCAATGCAGTCGGCCCCGGCAGCCCCGGCCATATCTATGATAGAACCCGACAGTTTAACCACCACGTCCGTCCTGGTCAGGTTAAGCCCGCCGCCGCAGCAGTCAACCTTGCACGGCCATTCCACACCCTGCCCACCCATGGCCTCCACCAGGCGGTCAAGCGAGGTCGGGTTCTCTGCATCGTCGAAACCGGTTATATCGTGGGGACGCACCATCAGGCACCCGTAATAAGCAGCAACCTTGAGCCCGGCCAGGGACTGTTTGAAGCTTTTTCGCAGTTTCTCAATGCCTACGTCTTCCAGCAGCACCTCGATCAAATGCCTCACGGCCACCGACCCGTCGTACGGACGGCCGACGGCATCGGCCACCTTTTTTTGCATGGCCGGCGAGGACGATACCTCGTGGTTGGCGACCTTCATCCTGTTGTAACAGGCGGCGCAGGTCACCACCATATCGAGACCCATCTGCTTTGCCAGCAGCATATTGGCGGCTGGCAGGGAGGCAGCCAGCACCCGGTCGGTCTGGTGGGCGGCGGTTGCCCCGCAGCAGGACCAGCCGGCTATCTCGACGAGCTCGATGCCCAGCGCGCGGGCCACGGCGGCGGCCGATTCATGCATATCGCGTGCCGTTGAATGGGACGAGCATCCGGGATAATATGCGTACTTCATTTTGCCTTTCCCCTGTTCTTTCCGACCCAGCCAAAGATCCGCCGCACAACTTTTTTATCAGCGCCGGATGGTGGCAGGATGGCTATCTTCCCCTTCCTGAGCATGGAGGGGAATTTCTCTGTATCGTTCATGAGTGTGCCGCTGCCGAGCTTATATCCGGCGATCATGGAAAGGTCATAGGAGCGCCCGAAGATCCTGACATTTTCCAGGAACATGCGGTTAAAGAGCGGCATGTTGCCCCGCGGCGCCCTGACCCCTCTGGCAATCGACAGGCTGCGCAGGGCGTCGATAACGGCGGCGAAATTTATCTGCATGGGGCAACGGCCATAGCAGGTCTCGCAGGACAGGCACATCCAGACCAACCCACTCTCCAGCAGCTCATCGCCGGCTCCCAGGTGCAGCCGCCTTATAACCTCGGAGGGCGCGGATTTTGCCGGCACGGCCACCGGGCAGCCGGCGGAACACTTCCTGCACTGATAGCAGACTCCCAGGTTTACGCCCGACATCTCTTCCACAAGCGGCTTAAGGCCGGTTCCCTGCGTTGCTTTTCCAATTTTAATCGTCATATCAGTTCACTGTCCCTTCAAGCTATTCGCCGGTTGACACGGTCAGCAGGTCTGTCTCGGTAAGCGCCGGCGAGTCCGATTTCCTGCCGAGGGCAGCGATCTTCACCGGGGCCACCTTGCGATAAACATCCGACGGCTTGAGCAACCGGCCATCCACCGTCAGCAGATCATCAACCCTTATGCCGAATAACCGTTCGTTTTCCTGCAGGTAAGGCAGAATCAAATCCCAATCCTCGTCAGCCATGCGGTAGAAGCCGCAGCCGTTTAACTGCTGCCAGACAACCTGCTGGCGCGGGTCACGGATATATATCGCGCCGCCAGAGGCCAGTGAGAAAAGGTTGCTACCAGGGTAAGGTTCCTTGAGCGCGGCCAGGCGTCCCCCGTCATCGAACGCTACGCCGTTGAGTGTGACAAAACCGCCGCCGTTAAGGACATCGCCGGCCATAAAGGACTCACCCAGGAAATCGAGGCAGGTGCCGTTAATGACGACCCGGGGCCTGCCCACGGAGTTGATGAGAGGCCTGCCCGCCGCATTGCCCATGACATAGATCGAGCCTCCCTTGGCGCCGTACATAAAGGTCTGGCCCACGTCGCCGTGTATAACCAATTTGCCGCGCTTGATGATCTGCCCCACCTGGTCCTGTGCATTTCCATGCACGGTAATGGTAAGGCCATCGATACCGGAGGCCAGGTAATCACCCGAGCTGTCGTAGACATCAATGGTTACGCCATCCGAGTCAGGCCCGAGGCCGCAGCCGATAAACCTCTGCCCTATGCAATTGTAGCTGATGAAGTGCCGCCAACCCCTGACATAGGCGTCCATCAGCAGGCTGGCATCGCTTCCCAGGCCTTCCGCGTCGAAGCCCTGCGCATTTATCACCAGGGTAGTCTCACCATTTCGGGGCGGCCTCAGCAAGCCGCGCGTGGCGTGGTCTACCAGGCGGTACCCGCCCTCCGCATTCTGCGCAGAGTCGAATTTAGGGAGGCTGTTGAACACCTGCTTCAGCGCGCCACGTACGAGGTGTAGGATGTGGTTGCGCTTCTTTATGCCAACCGGGTACCTGCGGTCGTTAAGCAGGGTGAGCGCTTCGATTGCCATTGAAGTGTATCTGGGGTCAACGGCGATTTCAGCAGTTGCAGACAGCGTAGAACGGATATCATCGAAAGACCACTGCTTCATACCGCCGGACAGGTATTCGAAAAGAGCCGTGGCATTTGTTCCTTCAAAGCGCTGCAGAAGGCCGTCCCCGGTACGGCCGTCAGCTGTCCTTACATCAGCGGAGAAATCGCAGGAATCCGTCCCCGCCGGCATGGGTACCGGGGCGCCGAACTTGTCTGTGCAGGACATGCGCAGCCAGCCGTGGTCACCGG
>Ga0208045_1000559_pt1 | contig 14227 bp, 12 predicted proteins | sample PL_2010_200m_FD_184160 | JGI IMG/M metagenome (GOLD analysis project Ga0208045, IMG submission 184160) | Freshwater microbial communities from Powell Lake, British Columbia, Canada to study Microbial Dark Matter (Phase II) - PL_2010_200m... | ecosystem: Environmental > Aquatic > Freshwater >...
ATCCCTGGCAGCCAGGAGGCGGTCGAAGCCTGCCCTGCCTGCACCAGTGCCGCAGGCACAGGTGAGGGTATTATCCGAAGGGATAACGGCGGACAGGCCGTGAGGTCCGATTTGACCCGGCGCGGCTGGATTTTTTCGTCCGACCAGATCCAGTTCCGTAACACCGTACTGCTCGACCTGACCCCATCCGAAGATGAGCTGCTGGCGCGCATGAAACAGAAGACGCGCTACAACGTCCGTCTGGCGGAGAAGAAGGGTGTGACCGTGCGCCCCGGCGCGCTGGCCGATCTGCCGATGCTCTATCGAATGTATGCTGAAACGTCCGTGCGGGATGGTTTCGTTATCAGGGATGAAACCTATTATCGAACCGTCTGGCAAACCTTCATGCGCTCACCACACGTTGGCAGGTTGGAAAGTTCGCAGGTTTCAACGTTCCAACCTGCCAACCTTCCAACCTGTGAACCGTTAATCGCTGAAGTCGAAGGCCAGCCTGTCGCTGCGATCTTCGTCTTCTATTTCGCGGGGCGGGCTTATTATTTGTACGGCATGTCGCGCCAGGCGCACCGCGAGAAGATGCCCAATCACCTGCTGCAATGGGAGGCGATGCGCCGGGCAAAGGCAGGCGGATGCCAGTTGTATGACCTGTGGGGCGCGCCAGATGTCTTTGATAAGAGCGACCCGCTATGGGGCGTATTCCGCTTCAAGGAGGGCCTGGGCGGGCAGGTCGTGCGAACGCTCGGCGCGTGGGATTATCCCGTCAGCTCGTTGCTGTATAAGCTGTATGCACAGACTATTCCTCGCGTACTTGACATCATGAGAGCAAGAGGCAAGTCGCGCACGCGTCAGATTATTGGAAGCTAACCACGAAGGCACAAAGACACGAACGAAGAATTATCCTTTTGTGCCTTCGTGGCGCTTGCCCCCGCTCCTTGGGGGTTGTGGTAAAGATAAGGAGATCCAATGGTACCTCGCCTGAAATTTGCTCATCTCCCCACCCCCATCGAATCCATGCCGCGTCTCACCGAGGCGCTCGGCGGGCCGCGCCTGCTGGTGAAGCGCGACGACCAGACCGGGCTGGCCTTCGGCGGCAACAAGACCCGCAAGCTGGAATTCCTGCTGGCGGATGCGCAGGCGCAAGGCGCGCAAATGCTGATCACCGCCGGCGCGGTGCAGTCCAACCACTGCCGGCAGACCGCCGCAGCCGCGGCCCGTTTCGGTCTCGAATGCACGTTGGTGTTGACCGGCGAGCCCCCCGACCAAGTTTCCGGCAACCTCCTGCTCGATCACCTGTGCGGCGCGCAGTTCGTCTGGGCGGAAAAATCCCAGCGTGAGATCGTGCTCCAGCAAACGTTCGATCAGGCCAAAGGACAGGGACATAAGCCGTACCTCGTCCCTTACGGCGGATCGAACACGGTCGGGGCGCGCGGTTATGTCTACGCGGTGGAAGAATTGATGGGACAAGCAAGAGACTTCCGAAGTCTTAGAGACTTCGGAAGTCTGGAAAGCCCGAACTGGATCGTGTTCGCCTCCTCCTCCGGCGGGACGCAGGCCGGATTGGTGCTCGGCGCGCGCCTCTTTGGTTTCAAGGGCAAGATCCTGGGCGTCAGCGTGGACGAGCCGAAGCAGGTCTTGCAGGAACGCGTGGCAAAGCTGGCCTCCGAGACGGCCGAGAGCCTGGGAAAACAGATCGAGTTCTCCCCCGGCGAGATCCTGGTCAATGCGGATTACAACGCCGCCGGTTACGGCGTGCTGACCGAGGCCGAACGCCAGGCGATCCATTTGTTCGCCAGATACGAGGGCCTGCTACTCGACCCGGTCTACACCGGGCGCGCCGCAGCCGGGATGATTGATCTGATCCGCAAGGGATTCTTCGAGAAAGACGAGACGGTGCTTTTCTGGCACACGGGTGGGACGACGGCGTTGTTCGCGGAGAAGTATCAGTCGGATTTGCTCGAAGGTTGATTGCGTCTTCTCGCCAACGCGAAGACCGCAATCCCAATCCATGCCACGTTGACGCCGACGGAGGGCATGGCGCGGTCATAATTTCACCCTCACATCCACCGCCACCGCGCCCTTCGCCAGCACGCGCAGCGGGTTGATCTCGATCTCGGCGATTTCGGGAAAATCATGCGCCAATTGCGCCAGGCGCATTAAAACATCTTTCACAGCTTCCGCATCTGCCGGGGCAATGGAGCGGAAACCGGCCAGTTTCTTCCCAGCCCATGTGCGGCGGAGCATATCGTCGGCTTCGGAGGGTGTCAGTGGGGCAAGGGCGAAGGCCACGTCTTTCAGCCCCTCCACCTCCACGCCGCCGGAGCCGAACATCATCAGCGCGCCGAACTGCGCGTCGCGGCTTGCGCCGACGATGACTTCCTGACCATCGGGCAGTTGACGTTGGATGTGCACGCCCTCGATCTTGGCATCTGGCGATGCCAGGCGAGCGCGCCCGGTCACAGTGCGGAAAGCCTCGGCAGCAGCCTCAGGAGCAGCAATACCGAGCAGCACGCCGCCCACGTCGGATTTGTGGGGAATATCCGGCGAGGAGATTTTCAGCACAACCGGAAAGCCCAATCCAGCCGCGATCTGCGCGGCTTCGGCCTCCGTGCGCGCCAGTTCGACGGGCGCGGTCGGGATGCCGTAGGCGGCCATTAAACGGTCAGCCGGCCCGGGGTCCAGAAAGCGTCCGGCTTTTGCTTTGGCAAGAATGGCGCGTGCAGCCGTCTTCGAGACCCTAAAGGTCTGTGAGACCTTTAGGGTCTGTTTATCCAAAAACTCCGCCCGCTCGGCCAGCACCGCCAACGCCGAGGCGGCCCGTTCCGGGAAACGGTACTCAGGCACGCGGGCGCTACGGAAACTGGCAGCCGCGGCCTGGATGAGATGCTCGCCCATCAGCGCCACCACGACCGGCTTGGGGGAAGAACGAATCAGCGGAATCAGCGAATCAGCGACGGCCTCAGCAGGATACATCGGCGGAGGAGGCAGGATGACCAGCACACCGTCCACGCCGGGATCGGCCAACAGCAATCGCAGGCAGTCCGCGTAGACTTCGGGCGAGGCGGAGGCCAGCATATCTATCGGGTTGTGAAGGCCCGAGGCGGGCGGCAGGAGGGCAGCCAGCGCGGCGCGGGTTTCGGGGAGAAGCTCGGCGAGCTGCAAACCGTGGATTTCGAGCGCGTCTGCGGCAATCACGCCCGGGCCACCAGCATTGGTCAGCACGGCCATGCGGCGTCCCTGCGGGAGCGGACAGCAGGCCAGCGCCGAAGCCCAATCGAACATCTCCTCGCTAGTGGAGGCGCGAAAAACCCCCGCCTTGCGGAAGGCCGCCTCGTAAGCAGCATCCTGTCCGGCCATCGCCCCGGTGTGCGAAGCTGCGGCGCGTTGGCCGCTGGCGAACCTGCCCACTTTCAGCGCCAGCACCGGCTTGCGCTGCGCCACGCGCCTGGCCTCGGCGATAAAGCGTTCTCCATTGCTGACGCTCTCTATGTAGAGCGTGAGGACGCGCGTATGCTCATCTTCGGCCACCGCAGAGAGCATGTCGGTCTCGTTGACGTCCGCCTGGTTGCCCAGGCTGATGAGCCGCGAAAAGCCGAAGCCCTGTCCGCGCGCCCAATCAATGATGGCCGCGCAGATCGCGCCAGATTGGGAGATGAAGGCCACGTCCCCGGCAGTCGGCATCGGCGGCGGAAGGAAAGTCGTATCCAGCGGCAGGTGCGTGTCCAACAGGCCGATGCAGTTCGGCCCGATGATGCGGATCTGGTTTTCTTTGGCGAGGCGCAGTACTTCGGCTTCCAGGGCCGCCCCCCGCGGGCCAGCCTCGCGGAATCCGGACGAGACGATGACCGCGGCGCGGATGCCGCGCCGCACACAGGCCTGCAACGCTTCCAGCACGCCGGGCGCGGGGACGATCAGCACGGCCAGGTCAACCGGCTCCGGGACTTGCTCCAGGCCGGTGTAGATCGGCCGGCCGAACAGGTTGCCGGTCTTCTGGCTGACGAAATGTATCGCGCCGTCGTAGCCGCTGTTGACCAGATTGCGCGCCACGCCGTAGCCCAGCTTGGCCGGGTTGGAGGATGCGCCGACGATAACCACGCCGCGTGGGCCGAAGAAAGCGAGAAGAGAAGTATCCATTGGAAAGTATTATAACCACAGATGAAAAGGATGAACACAGATGGGATATAATTCGATTCATGGACGCTCGCCCATCTTTCTCCTTTCGCCCCTTCCTCGCCTCGGCCATTGCCATGTTCATCCTCGGCTGGGGCGGCCTGGCGTTGCTCTTCTACACCACCGAGCCGACCGTCTGGCCGCGCTGGGGGTTCTACGTTCTATGGACGCTGGCCCTGACCGGCGCCACCCTGCCTGTCACCTGGTTCCTCAACCTGCGCTTCCCTTCCGAGCCGCCCGCCAGTGGATCGGTTATCCTGCGGCAGGCCATCTGGTTCGGCGTCTACGGCAGCACGCTGGCCTGGCTGCAACTCGGCCACATCCTCACGCTGTGGTACATCCTCGGTCTGGCGCTGGGACTGATCGCCATCGAGTACCTCATCCGCATGAGGGAACGGTCCCGCTGGCAACCCACGCCGCCGCCCGAGGTCCCACCTGCCGATTCCGAATCCACTTCCCCCGATGCCTAACCTGCGCTCCCTGCCCTCGGTCGAACGACTTCTCCAAACCCAACTGGCTGCGGAACTGATCGCCGCTTACGGGCGTCCCCTCACCCTGAACGCCATCCGCGGCGTCCTGGACGAGGCGCGGGCGCGCGCTTCGAGCGGCGGGGAGCCAACCTTACCGGACCGTGAAGGCATTCTCGAGTCTGCCCACCAGAAGTTGGAAGAGTGGACGCGGCCGACGCTCATCCCGGTCATCAATGCCAGCGGCGTCATCTTGCATACAAATTTAGGCCGCGCCCCTTTGAGCGCAGCCGCACTCCGCGCCATGCAGGCGGTCGGGCGCGGCTACTCGAACCTCGAATTCGACCTGGGCACAGGCAAGCGCGGTTCGCGCCTGATCCACGCCGAGGCGCTGCTCGCACGGCTGACCGGCGCGGAAGCCGCGCTGGTGGTCAATAACAACGCCGCCGCGGTGCTGCTGGCGCTCTCAGCCCTGGCCTCGCGCCGGCGCGTCATCATCGCCCGTTCGCAACTGGTCGAGATCGGCGGCGGATTCCGCGTGCCAGACGTGATGAAACAATCTGGCGCAAAACTGGTCGAAGTTGGGACGACCAACCGCGTGCATCTTTCCGATTACGAGCAAGCCCTGGAAGAACCGACCGCGGTGGTGCTGCGCGCCCACCGCTCCAATTTCAAGATCATTGGCTTTACCGAAGAGCCGGAGCTGAAAGAAATCGTCAGCATAGCACACGCCCACGGCGTTCCCTGCATGGACGATCTCGGTTCCGGCGCTTTGCTGGCGACCGAACGCTTCGGGCTGGCCCACGAGCCGACCGTGCAGGAATCCCTGGCGGCTGGCGTGGACCTGGTCTGCTTTTCGGGGGATAAGCTGCTCGGCGGCCCGCAAGCCGGGATCATCCTCGGCCGCGCCGACCTGCTTGCGAAAATCAAGCGGCATCCCCTGGCGCGTGCCGTCCGCGCCGATAAAGTCTGCCTGGCAGGTATCACCGCCACGCTGCTGCATTATCTCAAAGACGAGGTCGAGCGCGAGATCCCCATCTGGCGCATGATCGCTGCCACGCCTGAACAGAACAAGTTGCGGGCGGAGGGCTGGGCAAAAGAGCTTGGCCAGGGAGAAGTAGCGGCAGGAGAATCGACCGTCGGCGGGGGCAGCCTGCCGGGCGAGAGCCTGCCAACGTTTTTGCTCTCGCTGGCCGTCAAAAGCCCGGATAAGTTCTTGGATAGACTACGCCATCAGCAGCCACCCATCGTCGCCCGCACCGAAAACGACCGCGTCCTGCTCGACCCGCGCACCGTGCTGCCGGAGCAGGAAGGGGCCTTGCTGGTTGGGTTGAAGAACGTGTTGGGCAGGAAAAATTAGTGCCATTCGCGTTGAATCTTTCCCAGGAGCAATTTGAAATGAAATCCGATCTCGATGTCCTCATGCAAACCAAAAACCTCGACGCCCTCCTCGTCATCGGCAACGCTGAACACAACCCGCCCATGTACTACCTGACCGGCGGCGGGCACGTCAGCGGCGCGGCGCTCATCAAGAAGCGTGACGAGGAGGCGGTGCTCTTCCACCAGGACATGGAACGCGGCGAGGCTGCCAGGTCAGGCCTCAAGTGCATCTCCTACAGCGCTTATCCCTACGAAGAGCTGCTCAAGCAGGCGAACGACGATCCTGCCCTGGCCGCCGCCCTCCGCTTCCAGCGCATGTTCACCGATTGTGGACTGACGCGCGGACGTGTCGGGCTGTACGGATTCAGCGACGTTGGCTCGGCCCTGGCTGTCTTCGACCACGTCCGCCGCCTCATGCCGGACCTCGAGCTGGTCGGCGAGGCGCGCGACGGGTCGCTGTTCATGTACGCCATGGAGACGAAAGACGAGGCCGAAGTGGCGCGCATCCGCAAGATGGGCAAGGTCACGACCCAGGTCGTGGGGAGAGTCGCCGAGTACCTCACCAGCCGCGAGGTCCGCGGGGATGAAGTCCTCCTGAAAGAAGACGGTTCGCCGCTGACGATCGCGGATGTCAAGGCCAAGATCAATCTCTGGCTGGCAGAGCTGGGCGCGGAAAACCCCGAAGGGACGATCTTCGCCATTGGCCGCGACGCCGGCCTGCCCCACTCCACCGGCACGTCCACCGACCTGCTGCGCCTGGGCCAGACCATCGTCTTCGACATCTTCCCGTGCGAGGCGGGCGGCGGCTACTTCTACGATTTCACCCGCACCTGGTGCCTGGGCTACGCCGCGCCCGAAGCGCAGAAGCTATACGATGAAGTCAAAGCCGTGTTCGACAAGGTGATGGAAAACTTCGATTTGAACGCGCCGTTCAAGAACCTCAATCGCTTTGTTTGCGAGCAATTCGAGGGGATGGGGCACAAGTCGCCGCTCAACACCGCCGCGCCGCTGGATGGCTACGTCCACTCGCTGGGACACGGGCTGGGCTTGAACGTCCACGAGCGGCCCTGGAGCGGGCTGACCGCGACGGACGACAACATCCTGAAGCCCGGTGTGGTGGTGACCGCCGAACCCGGCTTATACTATCCCGAAAAGGGTATGGGGGTGAGGATTGAAGATTCAATTTGGGTGAGGCCGGATGGGAAGGCGGAGATTCTGGCGGAGTATCCGTACGATTTTGTGCTGGAGATGAAGAAGTGGAAGAAGAAGTAATTCGTAATTGGCGAATGGTTATTTGGTAAAAGATAAATTATCTCCGCCCGGATGTTGACGTCCGGGCGGATAATATTTATGGCAGCACGGGTAGAACATCACACATGTTAACGGGCCGTACTCTCTCGTAGGAGTCGCCTTTTAGTAATCATTGTCAGTACCGTTTGGTGCAACACACTCTTTATTGCTCATCGGGTCCACAATATGGTTCGATCATGCGTAAAATTTCATCAATGTCTTGCATGAGAGTTGGCGTCATTTTTTTGATTGCCATAATAACATCATCTCGTTCTTGAAATGTTGCCAGAGGCGAATGAATTCTACCTGAATAATCGAAGGCCAATTGTAATTGCAGATCCATCAACCTATGGAAGTAAAGTAGCGAGTTGTGGATCGAATCTAGTTTCCCGCTTAAAGCAAAGTCACCCAGTATCTCATGCTTTATTCCTGAAGATGATTCAAGTAACTGAACATCAACATTCGCATAATTCACATTTCCAATGCTAAGATTACTTTCGATACCAGCTACAAAAAATCGATTAAGTCTTAGATTTAAATAAACTTCTTTGAGATAAATCCTTTTACGTCTCGCTTTTACCTTCTTTTGTTCTTGTGAAGATAACTTCTGTTGGTAATTATAGATTTCTATGCCAGCTGGGATGCCAATAATGACACCAAGTATCGTAGCAATTTCATTGCCTAGAAGGTTGTCACGATATGCACTTTCTGGTAATAAACAATATATCACACCGCATATTGCATTAACGGCAATGAACAAGAGGAGCCATATCAACCATGACCATTTCTTCAATTTCGGATTTCCCATGTAAACCTCTCCTTTCCGAATATCGCCTCGTTGTGTCGATTATAACCTCAAGAAAAATTAGTTGTGATGTTGACGTTCGGGCGGATAACGCTATAATCACTCTGATGACTGACCTGAAACCCGCCCGCATCCTCGCCATCGAAACCTCCTGCGACGAAACAGTCGTGGCTGCCGGGCGGGGTGGTTGCAATAAATTCTCAATCGTGATACCCTATCGGCATGAACGACCTCCAGTTTGAGTGGAACGAAGAAAAAGCCAAAGCAAATCTCAAAAAGCACATTGTTGGCTTTGATGAAGGCGCGACCATCTTCAATGACCCACTCATCGTCACCGTCCCTGATCCCGCTCATTCGAATACCGAACAACGCTATGTTTCTCTCGGCATTTCTATCAAAGGGCGTTTGCTGGCTATCGTTCATACCGAACGCAATGATAAAACCCGCCTGATCAGTTGCCGTAAGGCAACGCCGCGTGAAAGAAAAACCTATGACAAACTCAACAAGTAAAACTCCCACTGAAGATGAGATGCTCCCCGAATACGACTTCTCCAAAGGAGAACGAGGCAAGTTCTACAAGCCGTTGAGCAAAGGCTACAGCGTCACTATCACTCATCCCGATGGCACAACCACCACGGAGCACTACAAACTCATTGATGGCGCTGTTCTGCTTGACCCGGATGTGCGCGCGTATTTTCCCGATTCCGAATCTGTCAATACCGCCCTGCGCTCGCTAATTAAAATGATGGCGGATATCCCCGCCAGAGGCAAGCGTTACGTTCAGCGCCCTCAGAGCGCGCACCGCGTCTCAGAGAAATAACGTTTCCCGCTCACTGATTACTGATAACTGAACACTGATGACTAATCTTCCTCCCGCCCGCATCCTCGCCATCGAAACCTCCTGCGACGAGACCGCCTGCGCCGTGCTCGAAAACGGACGCGCCCTGCTGGCCTCCACCGTCGCCTCGCAGATGGACATCCACGCCCGCTACGGCGGCGTGTTCCCGGAAGTCGCCTCGCGGCAGCACATCCTTTCGATTGTGCCGGTCGTCGAGCAAACTCTGGCCCAGGCGCACCTGGCGCTCGGCGACATCAACGCCATCGCCGTGACGCGCGGCCCCGGCCTGGCTGGTTCGCTGCTGGTCGGGCTGAACCTGGCCAAGGGTCTCGCCCTCGGCGCGGATTTGCCGCTGGTGGGCGTCAACCACCTGGAGGGACACTTGTACTCAGCCTGGGTTTATAACGCCGGTGAAACCCCACCCCCGGAACCGCAATTCCCGCTGATAGCCTTGCTCGTCTCCGGCGGGCACACCGAACTCAACCTGATGGAAGACCACTTGAAATACACGCGCCTGGGCGCGACCCTGGACGACGCAGCCGGCGAGGCCTTCGACAAGGTCGCCCGCCTGCTCCAGTTGGGCTATCCCGGCGGCCCGGCCATCCAAAAAGCCGCCGAGGAGGGCGACCCGGCGGCGATCCACTTCCCGCGCGCCTGGCTGGAAGGGAGTTGGGACTTTTCATTTAGCGGTTTGAAAACCGCAGTACTGAGAGAAATCAAGCGGCTGGAAGAGGATGGCAAGCCCATTCCGGCCGCAGATTTGGCCGCCAGTTTCCAGGAGGCTGTGGTGGATGTGCTTTTCAACAAAACCCTGAAGGCTGCCCGCCAATTCGGTGCGAAAGAAATCCTCGTCGCTGGCGGCGTCTCGGCGAACAAGGCCCTGCGCCAGGCTTTCCTGGCCCAGAAAGAGTTCCCGGTCAGCATCCCGCCGTTTTCGCTTTGCACCGATAACGCCGCCATGGTCGCAGCAGCGGGCTATTTCCGCTACGCGCTGGGCCACACCGACGGCCTGGAGATAGACGTGCTGCCGAATTGGCCGTTATCGTAGAAAATGAAACTAACCCTCCCCGCACGCCAACCTTTTTCTTTCTTCTCCGTCGTCAATTCGCATGGCTGGATGCAGCTTGCTCCCTTTAGTTTCGACAAAGAAACCGGGACGCTCTCCTACATTTTTCGGCTCGAATCCGGCCGCGTTGTCGAGCCGAGTCTGCGCTCTGCTGGTGATGGCGTCAGGGCTGAGGTGGATGGCGCGCTGTCTGCATCCGAGCGCGGCGAGGTGAAGCGCGCCGTCGCCTGGATGCTCGGCCTCGACATGGATTTTTCCGAGTTCTACGCACTGGCGCTCCACGAGCCAAAACTGGCGCAGGCCGAGCAGAAAGCGCAAGGCCGCGTCCTGCGCTCGCCCACGTTCTTCGAGGATGTGGTCAAGACCATCCTGACCACTAACACGCTGTGGGGAGCCACGAAACGCATGACGGCCAACCTGGCGACGCAATTCGGCGATGCACTTCCGCAGGATGACTCCCGCCGTGCCTTCCCGACCCCACAGCGGCTGGCCGCGACGACCGAGGCCATGCTGCGCGCCGAGACCCGTCTTGGCTACCGCGCTCCCTACGTCCAACAACTGGCCGTCCGCGCGGCTGCGGGCGAACTCGACCTGGAAGCCTTCAAACATTCCGACCTGCCGACGCCTGAATTGCGCAAGCAGTTGATGAAGATCAAAGGCATCGGGCCGTATGCCTCCGCCAACCTGCTCATGCTTCTTGGGCGCTACGACTTCCTGACCATAGATACCTGGGCGCTCAAAATGGTCTCGCACGAGTGGTATGGCGGCCAGCCGATTGGCCCGGCCGAGGTCGAGTCCCGCTTCGAGCAGTGGGGCAAGTGGAAGGGACTGGCCTATTGGTTTTGGGATTGGGCGTATAAAGGGTAACCGATGTGAGAAAAGCCCCTGAGGATAACAACTCTCAGGGGCTTTGACTACCCAACTATCGAACTGCAAAACTACACAACTATACTCACCATCTTCCCCTTCACATAGATCACCTTCTTTGGCAGCTTCCCCTCCAGGAACTTCTTCACCGCCTCGCTCGCCAGCGCCGCGGACCGAATTTGTTCCTCCGTGGCATCCGCCGGGACGGTGATGCGGTCGCGCACCTTTCCATTGACCTGCACCGGGATGACGATCTCTTCCTCGCGGGCAGCCTCCTCGTCCACACCCGGCCAGGGTTGGTTGTGGATGGAATATTTCCGGCCGGTCTGCGCCCACAGTTCCTCGGCGATGTGCGGGCAGACGGGGGCTAACATGCGCAGGTAGATGTCAATTGCCTCGTTCCATTCGGGCGTACCATAAGCCCCGGCTTCTTTGGCCTTGACCATCTCGTTCAGCAACTCCATCAGCGAGGAGACGATGGTGTTGAACTCGAACTGCTCGAAGTCGCGGGTGACCGAACGCAACGTCTGGTGGACTTTGCGTTTCAAGACCTTTAGGGTCTCTGGAGACCCTAAAGGTCTGCCATCAGATTTATCGGTAACCATCGCCCAGACACGGCGCAGCCAGCGGGACGTGCCTTCGATGCCCTGACTGCTCCACAGGCCGCCATCCTGCCAGCGGTAGGCGAACATCAGGTAGGCGCGCAGCGCGTCCGCGCCATGCTGGGCCACCAGCGCATCCGGCGCGACCACGTTGCCGCGGCTCTTGGACATCTTCTCGCCATCCTCGCCCAAGATCATGCCTTGGTTGCGCAGTTGCAGCATCGGCTCCGGCCCTTCGGTGATGCCCATGTCGCGCAGCGCCTTGTGGAAGAAGCGGGTGTAGATCAGGTGCATGTTGGCGTGTTCGATGCCACCTGTGTACGTATCCACCGGCATCCAGTAATCGTACTCTTTTTGATCGAAGGGGCCTTTGTCGTATTGCGGACTCAGGTAACGCAGGTGATACCACGACGAGCACATGAAAGTGTCCATCGTATCGGTTTCGCGCTCGGCCTCTCCGCCGCAAACCGGACATTTGGCCTGTTTCCACGTAGGATGCAGTTTCAGCGGCGATTGGCCGGTAGGCAGCCATTCCACGTCATCGGGCAGCAGGACGGGCAGTTCGTCTTCAGACACGGGATTCCAGCCGCACTTTTGGCAGTGGATCATCGGGATGGGCGCGCCCCAGTAGCGCTGGCGGGAGATCAGCCAGTCGCGCAACTTGTAGTTGATGGCTCCTTTGCCGATGCCCTTCTTCTCCAGCCATTCGGTGACCTTTTTCTTCGCTATCGCGCCAGGCGTACCGCTGAACTCGCCGGAGTGGATCATGTCGCCATAATCGGTATGAAAGAGCACGTCATGGTAGAACGGCAGGCTGTTGACCATTTCCATCGTTGTACGATTAGGGCGAACTGGCGGGTAAATGGATTTGCAGCGCGCCAGGATGGCTCGGTCAGACTCGGCTGAATCCAATTCCATCACGCCATTGTCGAAGATGAACAACCAGCGCGAACCGACGATCTCATTCCAGTTATTCGATAGCAGGTGCTTGCGCATCAACATCACATAGTCATCCACTTGCTCACGGCGCAGGGTCACATATAAGCCTTCGCCCGCATTTCCGACCTGCCCGGTGTGGAACTCGATACCGGCGGCTTTTAGCTCATCGGCGAAGTCTTCCTGCACCGAACCAGGGAAGACCAGGCTCTTGCTAATGCCATCCAGACGGTCAATAACCGGGATAATGGGCAAGCCGTACTTCAAAGCAAAGGCGAAGTCACGTTCGTCGTGGGCCGGGACAGCCATAATGGCCCCCGTGCCGTAGGTCATCAGCACGTAATCGGCAATCCAGATGGGGATGCGTTCGCCGTTGACCGGATTGATGGCAAAGCCGCCGGTGAAGATGCCTGTCTTTTCCTTATCCACTGCCTCGCGGTCAATATCCGACTGGCGCGCAGCCTGGGCTTTGTAGGCCTCGACCTCCGACTTGTGTTCCGGCGTGGTGACTTTGTCCACCAGCGGATGCTCGGGCGAGAGCACCATGAAAGTCGCACCCCAGAGCGTGTCAGGCCGCGTCGTAAAGACAGTAATCAGTGAACAGTTATCAGTGATCAGTGTAGACTGATCACTGGCAATTGGAAACTGCACTTCCGCGCCTTCCGAGCGGCCAATCCAGTTCGTTTGTAGGACGCGCACGCGCTCCGGCCAGTCAATCGTGGAATAATCCAGCAGTTCATCGGCGTATTTCGTGGTGCGGAAGAACCACTGCTCCAGGTCTTTCTTGACCACCGGCGTCTCGCAGCGCTCGCAGTGCCGGTCCTCGCCCCAGACCTGTTCGCGCGCCAGTGTGGTGTTGCAGGATGGACAGAAGTCCACCGGCGACATTTTACGGTAGGCCAGGCCGTGCTTGTAGAGTTGGATGAAGAACCACTGCGTCCAGTGGTAATATTCTGGGTCGCTGGAGATGGCCTCGCGCCGCCAGTCGAACATGGCGCCCATCGAGCGCAGTTGCCTGCGCATGTTGTCAATGTTCGCATATGTCCATTTCTTTGGGTGAATGCCGCGCTTGATAGCGGCGTTTTCGGCCGGCAGGCCAAAGGCGTCGAAGCCGATGGGGAATAGCACGTTGTAGCCATTCATGCGCATGAAGCGGGTGCGCGCGTCCGAAGGCGCCATCGGATACCAGTGACCGAAGTGCAGGTCGCCGCTGGTATATGGCAGCATGGTCAGCGCGTAGTGCTTGGGCCGCTTGGGATCAATATCCGCATGGTACAGGCCATCGGCTTCCCATTTGGCCTGCCATTTTGGTTCGATTTCTTGTGGAATGTAGTCGTTCATTCTAACCTCGTGAACAATGTGGGTATTTTCTCAACACAAAGCCCACGAAGGGGCACAAAGTTTTTTAGAACTCCTTTGTGAACTTTGTGTCCTTCGTGTTTGAACTCTTCAGCCCCGTGCGGAGGCGCGCGAGAAGGCAGTGCCGGACCTCGTATCTGGTTCTGGTATTCTCGAACATGGCGTGCCTCCTTTCGTGAAAAACAAAAGCCCTTCATCCACTCAGGGACGAAGGGCTGTTCCTCCGCGGTACCACCCGGTTTGCGTTAGTTTTGTAGTTCAGTAGTTCTATAGTTTGATAGTTTTTTCCTCGAAGCGACTACCAAACTACCCAACTATGAAACTAATCAACTAACGCCACTCTTTCGCGATAACGGGCTTACCCGGCGCTGACTACCTTTCACCACAGAGTTCACGGAGTGCACAGAGTTTTTCTCGACTTCACAGAGAATCTCAGTGATCTCTGTGTGCTCC
>Ga0208045_1000562_pt1 | contig 14119 bp, 16 predicted proteins | sample PL_2010_200m_FD_184160 | JGI IMG/M metagenome (GOLD analysis project Ga0208045, IMG submission 184160) | Freshwater microbial communities from Powell Lake, British Columbia, Canada to study Microbial Dark Matter (Phase II) - PL_2010_200m... | ecosystem: Environmental > Aquatic > Freshwater >...
GCGCGGAGATGGTGCTCATCCCTGAAGTGCGGGTGACAGTAGAGGAGGTGGCAAAAGCCGTCGAGGATGCCTACCGGCGGGGAAAAACGCACGCCATCATCGTCGTTGCTGAGGGCGCAAACGTCAAAACGACTGAGTTGGCTGCCGCGCTGGATGCCGGGGATGTCGGCTTTACGACGCGCGTCACCATCCTGGGCCACATCCAACGCGGCGGCTCGCCGACCGCGTTCGACCGGATGCTGGCCTCGCGCCTGGGCGTCAAGGCGGTGGAGGCGTTGCTGGCAGGCGAGTCGGATGGAATGGCCGGCTTGCAGGGGCGGGAAGTTGGGCTGATCCCCCTGGCTGAAGTTACAACGAAGTCGCGCACGGTCAGCGCGAAATACATCGAAATGGCAAGGATGCTGGCGCGGTGAGTGTCACGTGTCAAGCGCGCTTTTCGAGGGCGTGTTTGAAGCCGCCTTTGTTTTCCTTGCTAGATGTGGCCTGTTACTCGGCCCAAAATGGACAAAGATAAGTTGAACTAAACTTGGAGCGTAATGCCCACCATCGAACAAGCCCGCCAATGGTATCAAAACACCGACGCCGTCCACGACTTCGACCACGTGCTGCGCGTCTACCGCATGGCCGAACGCCTGGCCCTGGCCGAGGGCGCGGACCTGGAGATCGTCCGCGCCGCGGCCTTGCTGCACGACGCCGAGGGCACCATGCCCGGCGCAGACTCGCGCGCGGATCACCATCACGCCTCAGCCGGGTTCGCGGCCGAAGTTTTGCGCGCCGAGGGCTGGGGTCCGGAACGTATCGCCGCCGTCCAGCATTGCATCCGCGCCCATCGTTACCGCGACACCTCCGAGCCGCCGCAGTCCATCGAGGCGAAAGTCCTGTTCGACGCCGATAAACTGGACGTTCTCGGCGCGATCGGCGTAGCGCGCGTCATCGCCTACGCCACGCTGGCCGGCCAGCCCTGGTACGCCGAGCCATCCGAGCAATTCATCCAGACTGGCAGGGAACTGCCCGGCGAGCCGCACAGCTCGTACCACGAGCACCTGTTCAAGCTGCGCAAGGTGCGCCAGCGCATGTTCACCGAGACCGCGCGTGTCATCGCCGCTGACCGCCTGCGCTATCTCGACGAATATTTCGAGCGATTGATTGATGAATGGAAAGGGAAAAGATAAAAAAAAACGCCGCCTCGCGGCAGTGCTTTTTTACAACAATTCTACGAACCCATCCACGCTCAATCCCGCCTGCCGGATGATCGCCCGCAATGTTCCGCGATCCAGTTCTTTATGGTCCGGTACAACGATCTGCCCAAATGGGTCGTCACGACGTAAAACCATGTGACTGCCCTCGCGGCGCTTCAAATAGAAGCCCTTCTTTGAAAGGGCTTTCATGCAATCCCGACCAGAAATTCGCGGCAGGCTGCTCACACGGCCACCAGCAAGGTTTCGAAGTTTTCCTGTGGAACGGGCAAGCCATCTTCTTCCAGGGCAGAGATATACCCTCGCACTGCCTCTTTGATATTCCTTATCGCTTTCTCTTTTGTTTCTCCCTGGCTGATGCAGCCCGGCAGACTGGGACATTCAGCCACCCAGTAACCATCTTCTCCTGGATAAAGAATGATCTGTCGCATGGCACACCTCTGTACAGATTATACTCCAACCGGCGCGCATCAACGAATCGCGAATTGGAATGGCGATGTAAGGACGCCTCTCTTGCCCCATCTCCCAAACGAGGCTAAAATAACCTCATGAACATTCCCTACGGCCCCTTGCTCGTCGTCGAAGACGTTCCCAATGTACTCGACCTGCTTGCCATTACCCTGCGCTTCAAGGGCTATCCTGTAGTCACCGCGCGCAACGGCCAGGAGGCGCTGGAACAGATTACCAAAGAGCGCCCGGCCCTGATCATCACGGATATCCTGATGCCGACGATGGATGGCTACGCACTGGCGCAGCGCCTGCGCACCGACCCGCAGACGCGCTACATTCCGATCATCTTTCTCTCCGCCACTTACGTTTCGACCGAGGATAAAGCCTTTGCGATAAGCCTGGGGGCGATACGTTTCATCGAAAAGCCAATTGATACGCCCGATTTCCTGCTCACCATCGCCGAGTTGCTGACCGAAGGGACGGTCCAGATTTCCGAGCCGTTAGGGGAACGCGAGTTCTACCAGGGCTATCGCGAGCGGCTGGAGAACAAGCTGCGCCAGAAGAACACGCAGATCGCCCGCACAGAGCGCCTGCTGACCACGCTGCCGCCCGAGCAACGCCCGGCTTTCGAGGCCCTGCTCCACCAATGCGAGGGCGAACGCGGCGAGATCCAGGAAGAGCTGAACCAGATCTACCAGATGCTCGACGAATTCAAACGCAACTCTCCCCGCAACTGATATGCCGCCGACCCTATCAGAAGTAGAAGAGATCGCCCGCCGCGCGGGTGAGATATTGCGCGCCGGTTTCGAGCATGAGCACCAGGTGGAACACAAAGGTGTAATTGACCTGGTGACGGAAGTTGACCGCCAGTCCGAGGCTTTCCTGCTGGCTGAACTCCGGCGTCTTCTCCCCGGAAGCAGTATCCTTTCTGAGGAAGCGGGCAGCCTGGCGGGGGATAAAGAACAGCTCTGGTACGTGGACCCGTTGGACGGCACCGTCAATTACGCGCACGGCGTGCCTATCTTTTGCGTCTCCATCGGCTATGCCTGCCGCGGCGTGACGACCCTGGGCGTGGTCTATGACCCGCTGCGCGACGAGGCCTTCAGCGCCGAGCGCGGGCGCGGCGCCTGGCTGAACGGACGTACCATCCGAGTCTCGAATGTCTGTGAGTTGAAAGACAGCCTGCTGGTGACCGGTTTCCCCTATGACACGTGGAGCGCTCCGCGCAATAACCTGGAATTCTATGGCCGCTTCGCCCGCGTGACCCAGGGCGTGCGCCGCCTCGGCTCGGCCGCCCTCGACCTGTGCTATGTCGCTGCCGGCCGCATGGACGGCTTTTGGGAGATCAGCATCCAGGCGTGGGACATCGCCGCGGCCGGTCTCATCGCCGAGGAAGCCGGCGCGCGCGTCACCAATATTGACGGCAAGCCGGATTACCTCTCCCCGCCGCAGTCCATTCTCGCTGCGCCAGCCGGGCTGCATTCGAAGATGCTGGCGGTGATACGAGGATAGTGGCTTCTGGAGGACGCCCAACCAACGAAAGATCAGGCAGTTCTCACTTCTGGTAGTGCAGTTCGTGCGAGACGGCGATGTCCGCTATTCACGGGGGCTTATCCAGCAGATTTGGGGAGGAAACATCGGGCAAAGTAGGTATAATAGAGATAACCGATTACCGTTTCAAGTCGGTGGTGTCGCCATGAGCGAACAATTCCTTCCCAACTTCAAACTTGAAAGACTGCCAAAAGGGTTACAAGATACCTTTCGTGTGCTTTATTCGAACGGAAGCGCACATGCGAGCTATTTGCGCCCAAATGAGATATATCATGGAGATGCGCGCGATCTCATTCCGCAGATAGAGCCGAACAGCGTAGCATTGAGTGTTTGGTCTCCCCCATATTTCGTCGGCAAAGAATATGAGGCTTACCTGACATTCGAAGATTGGCAGGATTTACTGGAGACAGTCATCCGTTTGCACTTTCCCGTAACAAAACCGGGCGGTTTCTTGGTTGTAAATATCGCTGATATTCTATGCTTCAAGGACTCTGACATGCCGCGCATTCAGGCCGAAGCGGTCAATAAGAAACGCTCGCCTGTCACCAGAGAAGATGTTCTAAGGGCAACGGAGAAGTATCCTGGTTTTAACCGCTACCAATTGGCAAAGCTGTTAGGATGCAGCGAGCAAACGATAGACCGCAGACTTCACGGCAATAACATTCGCGGCGGTAAATACGAGCCGCAAACCAGAGTGAAGATCGTAGGCGGTCTGGTGGAAGAATGGGCATTGAGCGCCGGCTTCTACCCCTACGATCGGCGGGTTTGGGTGAAAGATGCCGCTTGGGAAAATTCACGTTGGGCCAGCCTGTCATACCGTTCGGTTGATGAATTTGAATATCTCTACTTTTTTTGGAAACCTGGTATCACCAAATTCGACAGAATCAGATTGTCGCCGGAAGAATGGAAAGAATGGGGATCGAGGGGAGTATGGAATTTTCCTTCGGTTAGAGCAAACGATGACCACGAAGCCAAATTTCCACTGGAATTGCCGCTTCGGGCGATCCGTTTGCTGACCGACCCGGGTGATATCGTGCTGGATTGCTTCTTGGGCAGCGGAACAACTGCCGTTGCCGCTATTCAAGCGAAACGACAATTTATTGGGATTGAACTCGAAGGTAAGTACGTTCAATTGGCTCGTTCGAAAATTTCGTCAGGCACACAGATAAGATTAATCGCCGATTCGGGAACATGACCATGCTCATCAACCCCCAAGAACTCAATCAAAACCTTGACCGGTTGGAAGAAATCGAAAAGGTGTCCTTGCGTCTTGTGACGCAAGCGGTCTACGATTATCGGACGATAGCTGAAGAAATTTTTCGGGAAGAAAGCGATCTGGTAGCAGACATTGGAGAGGATATCACGCGTGAAGCATTAGATCGCTTGGGGATGTCTAAAATTGACCAGCGCATATTTGGCAAAGTTGACTACAAGCGCGCTTGCTACCTCTTCCACCCCGACTATGCCCTCAAGCAGGCTCTGTTCGTCGATTCAAAGGCTGAAAAGGTTAGCGGCCAGGGTACGGCTACCCTGCAAACTTCACAACTTTCGATGGTTGTGAGGCAAATTCGCTTTGGAAGAGATGTGGAAGTTCCAGGCAAACTGCCTTCAATTGTCAATCTCAAAGGTGAGTCTTACCTGACGACAACCCTGTTCGTCAAGTACAACTATCAAGAACAAGAGGCTTCGAACGTTTTGAAAAGTATAACCATCGCGGCTGTGCCAAATGGGATGTTACAGGAGAGATACAATCCCATTGCACAAGACACGATTTGGATTGCTGGCCGTAATGCGCCAACTTTGGGAGAAGAATTCAGGGTCCGTCTCAGTTTCCACCGGCTGAAAGAAAAAGCAAATTGGCGTGTTCAGAAGATTCCTGTGCCTCCGGCCGAATTTCATTGGAACCCGTGAGGATACAGATTTTCTTTGGCTGCCCATCGAAACTTGCTTGCAAACGCTCTACGCTTCCGGCGGGAGAGCGTTTTGTTTTTCACTTGCATTCTCCCGACTGGTTGTGCTATAGTAACCTCGTACTTTCTCCCCCAAGGATTCCTCATGACCCCTCTCATCATCACAGCCACGCCAAACGTCTGCTGGCTGCAACCGAAGGTGGATTACCCGCGCACGCCGGAAGCCATTGCCGAAGAAGCGGCCCTCTGCCAGCAGAACGGCGCGGCCGTCCTGCATACCCACGCCGAAGGCAAATGGAAAGAAACCATTGCTGCCGTGCGCGCCCGCTGCGACATCATCGTGCAGTGCGGCATGTCCAGCTTGCCCATCCCGGAGCGGATGGATGTGTACGAAAATAAAGCAGACATGATCTCGGTCATCCTCAACCACCACGACGAGGCCTTCGCCCAGACCGAGTGCAACGTGCTGCACCTGCGCGAAGAGTTGGTGGCGTACTGCCGCCTGTGCAAGGAATACGGCGTTATTCCCGAATGGGAGGTCTGGCACGCCGGGTCGGTCTGGAACCTGGACTATCTCATCGGTAGGAAACTGCTCGCGCCGCCATTCGTCATCACCCTGTTCTTCGGCTGGCCGGGCGGGACGTGGAGTCCGCCCACCGTCGAGGAGTATCTCTACCGCCGCAGACTGATGCCGCAGGGTTGCGTCTGCAACGTCAGCATAATGGGAGATGGGCAGCGCGACATCCTGGCCGCGGCCATCATCAAAGGCGACCACGTCCGCGTCGGCACGGAGGATCATCCGTTCGACCACAGCGGGAAATTGGTTGCGACCCACGAATTGGTACAGGAGACCGCTGAAATGGCGAAGGCCCTCGGCCGCCCGCTGGCAACGGTGGAACAGGCGCGGGAGTTGATCGGGTTGTGAGTATTCACCACAGAGAGCACGGAGCACACAGCGTTTAGTGGGCACAGAGAAAAGATTTTCTCCGTGCTCTCTGTGAACTCTGTGGTGAAATTTTTTAGGAGGAAACCATGTCCGAGAAAAAAGTTGTCATCATCACCGGCTCGGCGCGGGGCATCGGCGCGGCGTGCGTCCGGGTTTTTGCACAACACGATTACGCCATCATCGGGCTGGATGTGCTACCAGAGGGGCAGAAAGTCGCGGAGCAGGTCAACAGGCTGGGGGGCGGAGAGTGCGAGTTCTTCGTCTGCGATGTATCCGATGAAAAGCAAGTCGCGGATTGCATCCACAAGGTCGGCGAGAAGTACGGACGCGTGGACGTGCTGGTCAACAACGCCGGGGTGGTGCTGGTCAAGCCGTTCGATCAGATCACCTGGGAGGAGTTCCGGCGCACCACGGACATCAACCTGGGTGGGCATTTCCTGCTGTGCAAGTACGTGCTGCCGTTCATGAAGGCGCAGAAGAGCGGCGTGATCGTCAACATGGGCTCGGTGTCCGGGCACGTCGGGCAGATGGATCACGTCATGTACGGGGCGACCAAGGGCGCGATCATTGCCATGACGCGCGCCCTGGCCTGGGAACTGGCACCCTACAACATCCGCGTGAATTCCATCAGCCCCGGCTCGGTGGATACGCCCATGCTGCGCGGCGACATCGAACTGGAATCAAATCGCACCGGCATCCCGTTCGAGGCGGTCAAGAATGAGCGCGAGGCCGAACAGGCTTTCAAGCGCTGGGCCGACCCGATGGAGATTGCCAAACCCATTTACTTTCTTGCCAGCGAGGGCGCGTCGTTCGTCACCGGCGCGGACTGGCTGGTGGACTGCGGCTGGGTGGCAAAGTGAATGTGACCGCCCCCACACTGCGCACCTCGCGCCTGCTGCTGCGTCCCTGGACCGCGGAGGATGCCGACCGGCTGATTGCCATCCTGCAAGAGCCGGACATCCTGCGCTACTTTCCCCGCACCGACCCCTGGCCGCGCGAAAAAGCCGACCGGTACATTGCCCATCACCTGTCCCATTGGCAGGAACACGGCTATGGCCACTGGGCGGTCGTGACACCCGCGGACGGGCAAGTGGTCGGATGGAACGGGCTGGAGTTCCTGCCCGAAGCCAAAGAGACCGAGATGGCTTACCTGTTGAGCCGGGAGGTCTGGGGGCGCGGCTACGCCACCGAGGCAGCCCGGGCCGCGCTCCACTTCGGCTTTACGAATTGCGGCCCCGATAAGATCATCGGCTTGACCCACCCGGAGAACATCGCCTCCCAGCGCGTGCTCGAAAAATGCGGGATGGCTTTGGTTGACCAGCCGGTCTATTTTGGCATCGAGCTGCGCCGCTATTGGGTCGAACGGGAGGAGTTCTTCAGCAGTAAAAGCTGCACCCACAAAGGCCGCAAAGCCGACCCTTCGACAAGCTCACCTGTGCCTGCCTGTCCTGGCGGCCAGGCCTGCCCGGTCGCCTGCGGCGGCATCGTGGAGCAGCCGGATGGCGGGACAAGCCACAAGTCCGAGTACGAGGCGTTGGCCGCCTTCGGGCCGCTGCTGATGAACAGCGACCTGGCGACGGTCATGCGCTGCAACCACGTCTGCAACATGGCCGGGCTGGATTCGATCTCAACGGGCGTGGCGGTCTCCTTCGCACTGGAATGCACTGAAAAGGGCTGGCTGCCGCCCGAACTGGCCGCTGAATTGCCGCTGGAATGGGGCAGCGGCGAGGTCATTGTGGAACTGACCCAACGCATCGCCGCGCGGAGGCCCGGCCTGGGCGATTGTCTTGCGGACGGCCTCCAGCGGGTGGCGAAGCGGCTGGGGCTAGAAGTCCAACAAGCAGCCAGGAGACGCAGGGTTTCATCAACAGAAGTGGGTGTATGGAATCCTCCTTGGTAGCGAATAATTGAATGTTTGCCACACCTCAACCTGTACTGGAAAGTGCCGGAAGGGGACGGGACTTATGTTCTTCTTCCGGAATTTTCTGCTGCGCGGGTTTTATCCAAGTGCTTACGGCTGATGCTTTCAAAAAGCTGATAGGCCTCATTTGGTTTGATGTTTTGATGAACTACAGCCCTCACCGCCTGGATCATGGCCACGGGATTCTCGGACTGGAAGATGTTTCGTCCCATGTCCACCCCTGCTGCACCACTCTGAATAGCTTGATAAGCCATGGTCAAGGCTTCTTCTTCAGGTAGTTTCTTCCCGCCGGCGATGACTACCGGTACGGGACAAGTCTCTATTACCTTCTCGAATTCTTCACAGTAGTAGGTTTTAACGATACGTGCACCAAGCTCGGCAGCAATTCTTGAAGCCAAACTTAGATACTTTGCGTCACGAACCAGGTTTTTCCCAACCGCTGTGACTGCAAGTGCAGGGATCCCATAGCGTTCTGCCTCGTCTAATATTTGAGTGAATCCAAGCAAGGTATCTCTCTCGAATTCAGCGCCTACCATGATTGAAAATGCCACACCTGAGACATTTAGACGAATAGCCTCTTCCATGGAGACAGTGATCCCCTCACGGAGTAGTTCTTTGCTGAGTATGCTCGTCCCGCCTGAGTTTTCTCGAAGACAACACGCCGCTCGAATTCACGCAGACCATCCATCGAGGCGACCGCTTCCGTGCCAGCCTGCGACGATGTATAAATCCTGGAAAGGCGCTTGACAAAGACGCCTATTTCATGTATCATGTGAAACGATATTACATGTCCCCCCCTTCGCGTGTAGTAATACTACACGCGGCTTGAACTCACGACAGAATAGACGATCATGAAGTTCGAGAACCAGTCGAATAACGCGCTTGCCAAGCTGAGGGGATATTATCCTTCCCTTTCTTCATCCGAGGCAAAGGTTGGGGATTATATATTGAAGAACCCGGAGGGCGTCATTCGCATGACTCTGGCTGAAATCGCTGAACACAACGGCGTGAGTGGAGCGACAGCCCTGCGGCTGTGCCGCACGCTTGGATACGAAGGCTGGCTGGAGTTCAAGATTGCGATTGCCCAATCCATCCCTGTCACCCCTCAACTGATCCACGACGACATCAAAGAGACGGATCCTCCAGACCTGATCGCTCAAAAGGTATTGCGCGCCAGCGTTCAGGCATTGGAAGATACGTTGGCCGTGTTTGACGAAAAGGCTTTCACGCGCGCGGTTGACATGATCGCAGGCGCCAGGCGTGTACTGATCGTGGGCGTGGGTACTTCGGGACCCATGGCCCACGAAATGTTTAACCGCTTGTTCAGGCTGGGGATCAATTGCTGGGTTCAGACAGATTCGTACCTGCAAGTCATGCAGACGGCTCTTCTCTCCAAAGAGGACGTAGTGGTGATCATCTCGCAAACAGGCGATTCCCGCGATCCGCTCCGCACCGCCTCAGAAGCAAAGTTGAATGGTTGCGGCGTGGTCGCCATCACCGGCAACGCGCTATCCTTGCTGGCGCAGAAAGTGGATGTGGTATTACTGTCAGTTTCCCACGAGACGCGCGTGGAAACCACAGCCTCGCGCGTCGCCCAGCAAGCTCTTATCTACGCCCTGTACGTTGCCCTGGCAATGCGCTCTGTGAGCAAAACCATCGAAGCAGACCAAATCATCTGGGAAGCATTGATGCGCAAGAAGCCATTCCAAGCCGAGGCGTGAAAAGCTGGATGGACATCAATTCAGAAACAAGGCTCAAAACATCATGAACGATACTGCCGTCAGCATAAAAAAACTGAGTTACAGATACAGGGGAACCGAGAAGAACGCCATTGAAGATATCAACCTGGATCTCCAAAGAGGGGAATTCCTGGTGCTCATGGGGCCAAGTGAAGCGGGGAAAAGCACCCTGGCGGTCTGTATCAACGGGCTGATCCCTCACTTTCACAAAGGGAAAATGGAAGGCGCTGTGGTCGTCAATGGCAAAAACACCCGAGAGCATACAGTCTCACAAATGGCTGAGGAGGTAGGACTGGTCTTCCAAGACTTCGAGGCGCAGTTGTTTTCAACCAACGTGGAATTGGAGGTGGCCTTTGGCCCCGAGAACTTCGCCATCGAACGCGAAGAGATTGGTAAACGGATCAACGAGAACCTGGCATACGTCAAGTTGAGCGAGTTTCGCGACCGGCCTCCCTCGACACTTTCGGGAGGACAGAAGCAGAAGCTGGCGATTGCCGCAGTCCTGGCGCTAAAGCCGAAAATCCTGGTCATGGACGAGCCGACCACCGATCTGGACCCAATCAGCAAAATGGGGATCTTCGATATCACCAACCGATTACGCCAGCGTTCGGATCTGACCCTGCTCGTCGTAGAACATGAGACGGAGGAGGTTCTACACGCCAGCCGGATCGCCCTGCTCAAGGATGGAAGCCTGGTCAAAGTTGGCCCAGCCCGCGAAATCCTGCAGGATGTGGAATTATACGAAAAATTGGGTCTCATGCCTCTGGGTATCCCGCGCTTCTTCAAAAGCATGGGGGATACAAAGTTACCGCTTACCCCTGACGAGGCTGAGACAGCTTTCAAGAAGGCCGGCTGGAAGATATCTTCAGAGAAGTACGAGAAGATGGTGGAAGCAGAAAAAAGTGAACAAAAAGCCCTGGCCTCGAAGGAAGCATTGATCCGTTGCCGCGACCTGGAATTCGATTATCCCAGCGGTGTCAAAGCCCTGCGAGGCATCAACCTGGATATCTACCCCGGCGATATGGTTGCCATTGTCGGGCAAAACGGCAGCGGCAAAACCACTCTGGCAAAGCAGTTTAACGGTCTGCTCCTCCCGTCGAGCGGGACGATCACCGTGGATGGAAAAACGACAAAAGAACAGGGCATTTTTCGCCTCGGCCAGCGGGTGGGATACGTATTCCAAAACCCCGACCACCAGATATTTTCAGAGACAGTGGTTGAAGAGGTATCTTTTGGCCCGCGCTTACGGGGGGTTGATAAAGCCGAGGTCAAAGAACGCGTCAAAGAGGCACTGTCGGCCGTCGGGTTGGAAGGGGCAGAGGATCAGGATCCATTTAGTATGACCAAGAGCGGCCGCCAACGTGTAGCGGTGGCAGCTATCCTGGCTGTGAAACCCGAAGTACTCATCCTGGACGAGCCGACAACCGGCCTCGATTATCGAGAGCAACACAGCATGATGGAGATGGTCAAACATCTGAACGAAAGTGGCAGCACAATCATCTTTATTACGCACCACATGTGGGTTGTAGCAGAATACGCTAAAAAAGTCTTCGTAATGAAGGATGGTTTGCTCCTCCTGGAAGGTACAACGCGAGAAGTCTTCTCCCACGAGAAAGAACTGCTGGAAGCCTCCCTGCGCCCACCGCACTTCATTCAATTCACAAACCGCTTGGGTAAAACAATGCTGAGGGTTGAAGAATTGAGTAACTATATTGTAGGAGCAAAGAAGTAATGGAATCGGAACTCTACCTCGATTACAAGACCGCCTATCACAAGCTGGATGCGCGTGTAAAGATCCTGCTGTTCCTAATTTTCTTTATTGCGATCCTGCAATTCCAGAATCCCTTATGGTTGATACCATCCGTCCTGTTGGTATTGTTCCAACTGCTCATCTCACGTTCAGTGAAGAATCTCGTCCGTATCCGCTTCGTCTTGCTCGTATTGTTCATCTCCAGCTTGGTCATGTGGAACTTCTTCTCCAGTGGCGTAACGCCGCTTTTCTGGGTATTCGAGGTCGAATCGTTGATGTACAGCATCAGCCGCACTTTACTCATGCTGATGATCGTCAGCATGGGTGTGGTGCTGATCAGCACCACACGCAACGAAGAACTGGTCATGGGGATGATCAAGATGAGATTACCCTACCGCGTCGGCTTTGCCATTTCGACATCAATACGCCTCGTTCCGACCATCGCCTCGAGCCTGCTGACCATTAGTCAGGCGCAACGCAGCCGGGGCCTGGACCTCGAGAGCGGAAACATCTTGGAGCGGTTGAAAAAGTTTCTCCCACTGCTCGTGCCGGTTTTCATCTCCAGCATTCGAAATACGAATATCTTTGGCATGGCGCTCGAATCGCGCGGCTTTGGGGCACGCGAGGACCGCACCTTCTACCTGGAAATGAAGATGGGCGCCGGTGATTACGTCATCTTGACGCTTGGCTTTTTGTATCTGATCGCCAGCATCGGTTTAAATCTCGCTGGTTATGGCAATATTACTGGTCTGACCCGCTTTTAGGAAACGAGATGTCCGAAAATACCAATGATCTGCTCCCCTTTGTCCTGCGGCGCGAAAACGTAGCCCGCTACGAAGACGGCGCGGTCGTCATTTGCGACCGCAGGAAGTACCCGTTCGAAAAGGCCTTTGTCCGCTGCACGGACGTTGAATCGGTCGCCCGCGCCATCGAGGAGATGGTTACTCAGGGCGGCGGGCCATCCGTCGCCGCCTGGTATGCCATGGTCCTCGCTGCACGGGAGGCAGAGCCTCAAAAAGCTGGAAACCGCCTAGAATATCTGAAACAGGCAGAGAAGCGCCTGGTCAACACCCGCCCGACGAATACAGCCCTTGCGCGGCGGCTGGAACAGGCTATGGAAGTGCTCGGCCAGGCAATGGAAGCGGGCCAACCGCTGGCGGACAGCCTCCTGGCCTGGATCGAAGGGCGTCGTGACCAGTCCTATCGAGATTACTCGGCAACCGCACATTTTGGCGCCAGCCTGATCGAGGACGGCGATGGCATCCTGACCATGTGCTTTGCGGAGACGGCTTTCTTGCTCAGCCTGGGGCTGGCCGCGCGTGAGGGGAAACACATTCGTGTGTTCACGCCGGAAACCCGTCCCTATCTTCAAGGCGCGCGGCTGACCGCGCCGAGCGTCCATGAGCTGGGCATCCCTGTACAGATTATTGGCGATAATATGCCAGCCTACATCCTCTCACAAGGCAAAGTACAGAAGTATTTCACCGCGGCCGACCTGGTCACGCTGGATGGGCACGTGGTCAACAAGATCGGCACCTTTCAAAATGCCATCGCTGCGCATTATCACGGAGTCCCCTACTTTGTCTTTTGTTGGGGGTTGGATCCGACAAAACCCGACCGCGCCTCGATCGTGGTTGAAGAGCGCAACTCTGACGAGATGCGTACCTGCCGCGGTCAGCCCACTACAATCCCTGAGATTGACGCCTACTACCCCGCCTTCGACATCACGCCACCGCACCTCGTTTCCGGGGTTATCATGAAGAGCGGCATTTTCAGCCCTTACGACCTGAAGAAACATTACCTTTCGATATAAGCGGTGTTATCCTCAATGGAGAAAAACATGCCTCAACAACAGGAACGCGTGGCCATTATTGGGGGCACAGGGATTACCGGTATTCCCGGACTTCCCCTGGTTGAGGAAACAGTGAAGACTCCCTATGGGCGAGTGACCGTTTCCATTGCCGAAGCCACCCCCCATCCGGTCGTGTTCTTGAACCGCCATGGGCCGAATCGCCAGAATCCGCCGCACACGATCAACTATCGTGGCAATATCACAGCGTTGAAAATGCTCGGTGTCCAAAGAGTCATCGCGACCAATGCAGTTGGCTCGATCAATCGAGAGATGTCTCCCAAGAGTCTGGTGATCTTGGATGATTATCTGGATTTCACAACGGGGAGGCATCTTACATTTTTTGATGGGGGAAAGACCGGTCATGCTTACACGGATATGAGTGTCCCCTGCTGTCCAGCGCTGCGGCAGCGGATGCTTGATCTGGCAAGCGAGTTTAACCTGTCTATTCACCCGCACGGCACGTATGTTTGCACAAATGGGCCGCATTTGGAAACCCCGGCAGAGGTGCGTATGTTCAGGATGCTGGGCGGGGACGTGGTTGGCATGACGGGCATCCCCGAGGTCACGCTGGCGCACGAATTGGGCATGCACTACGCTTCGGTTGCTTATTCGATCAACTGGGCGGCAGGAATTGAATCGAAGATCGAAATCGTGCACGAAGGCATACCCGAACTGTTGACCCGTTTATCAGCACTCATGCTCAAAGCCCTGAAAGCAGCGGATGCAATGGAATGCACGTGCGCCAGTCCAATCTATATGGTTTACCCGGCTCAAGAAGGAGGTGGTATGTACAAGATATAAAAC
>Ga0208045_1000565_pt1 | contig 14038 bp, 9 predicted proteins | sample PL_2010_200m_FD_184160 | JGI IMG/M metagenome (GOLD analysis project Ga0208045, IMG submission 184160) | Freshwater microbial communities from Powell Lake, British Columbia, Canada to study Microbial Dark Matter (Phase II) - PL_2010_200m... | ecosystem: Environmental > Aquatic > Freshwater > Lake...
GCGCAGGCCTTCCCAACCATTGTCCCTCTGGTTATAAGCGATGATGTTATAGCCGCGCGTCGGCACGGTATAGACGTTGATGCCCTGCAGTTTCATATACCTGGCCACGTTCTGCGGCTCGATCCCGCAATAGGTGATATCGCCCGCCTCCAGGGCAGCCTGCATGACCGCCGAAGTGCCGAACATTTTGACTACATATTCCTCGAAAAATGGCGCCCCGTCGTCCTTGCCCAGGAAGTACCCCGGGTTCCTCGACAGGACGTATTTGTCGTTCTTAAGCCACTGCTTGAACTTATAAGGCCCGAGGTTACCCGTGTACGAGAGGTCGTTGAACTCTTTGGCCTGGGTAAAGGCATCTACATCCCCCTCGTACTTGATCGCAATATACTTGGGGTAGGGCATCAGGTTATATAACGTGTAAACAAACTCCGGCTGCACTGTTTGACGTGTTATTGTGAAAGTCGTGTCATTGACCACAGCGGGGGTCACGAAAACCTTCTTGCCGTCGACCTCCTCCTGCCAATCATCCTTGTAATTGTAGTTGAGCCAGTCTGAAAACATCAGGTTCTTAAGAGTATAGACGTAATCCTCCGCCGTCACCGGCGAACCATCGCTCCACTTGAGGTCGTCGCGGATGGTTAAGGTATAAACCAGGCCATCGGGGGAGATCTCGATATCTTTGGCCAGGCAGCGAAGCACGATATTGAACTTGTTATCGTAATTTGCCAGGGATTCCAGCGTGTAACCGACGTATCCAAAGGAGGAAGCATCGGCGGCAAGTATCCAGTTGAGGGTCTCGGCCTCACCGCCAGCCACGTCGCCCTCGATAAAGCTGCCCTTGGGAACAGGCGCCGCGCAACCCGACAGCGAGATTGTCAAAAGCACCGCTGACAGAACCGCAGCAAAACCGTTTATTAATCTGGCCTTATTCAATCTTGTACACCCTGGCTATTTATGCCGCCTGATTTACTGCGGGTACCAGAACTGGTAGTTGTAAAGCATATTGACCCCGGGTTCAACTCCCTTGACCTTGTCGGACAGGGCAAAGTTGTCCTTGTAGTAGACGAGAAAATCCACAGGCTGAGCTTCAGAAATGGCCTGTGACAGCTCGTCGTAGATCTTCTGCCGCTTGGCCTGGTCGGTGGCCTCCGCGGAGGCTGTCTTCTTATAAAGAGCATCAACTTTTTCATCAAAAAAGCCGAAGATATTCAACCTGCCGGCCGGTGAGAAGAAAACCTCGCTGCGGCCAATGGTCAGGGCATCGCCGAATGACGACAGGATCACAAGGTCCCACGGCTGGCTGCTCACCGCCCCCGGCCCTCTGTTATAATCCGGTGTGCTGTCGCTGCCCGGTATCTTGTTCACGTACACTTCGCGTGCGACAAAATCCTGCACCTGGTACTTGGGGTCAACTTCAAAACCGATACTAGCCAGGTTCTGGCCGATGATGTAAGCCGCCCCCTTTTGCACCTCGCTGTCTATGGCAACTGGCAGGACCAGTTTTATGGGTTTGCCATCCTTGTCCACAAAGCGCTGCTTGCCGTCGATATCCTTCATCTCGTAGCCGGCGCTTTTTATCAGGTCCATGGCTTTCTGAGCATCAGCAGCCGTGTTCATGCCGTATTTCTGGACCGCGTTCTCGTTGTACCAGGGCGAATACGGGGGGATAACGCCGTAGGCCGGTTCGGCATAACCGCCAAAGATGTCGTTGATGATGGCCGGCTTATCGATGGCCATCGATAGTGCCTGCCTCACCCTGGGGTCTTTTAAACCGGCCCAGCCATTGTCGCGCTGGTTATAGACAACCATTAAGAACTGGCCGGATGGTACCGTAACAACTTTAAGGTCCTTGTTATTGCGGAAAGCATTGGCATCCTGCGGTTCAATAAATGCGTAAGATATCTGCCCGCTGTTCAGGCCTTCGTTAATGGTCTGCTGCAGGCCGGGCTGATTGATGACATATTTCTCAAAATAAGGGGCGCCATTGTCTTTGCCAAGGTAATAATCCGGGTTGCGCGCCATCACCAGGCCCTCGGCTGTGGTCCAGGCAGTCGGCCTGTAGGGGCCCATGTTGCCGCAGTAGCTCATATTGTTGAACTCCGGCGCGGATTTGAATTCATCGGTCATGTTCTCGTAGTTACGTGCAATATTCTTGGGATACGGCATCAGGTCATATATGGCATATTCAAAGTTGGGGTCGGCGGTCTTCCGGACGACCTTGAAAACCGTGCCGCTTACTGCTTCTGCTGTAACCGGTACCAAATTGCCGCCGACTTGTTCTTGCCAGCGGGATTTGTCGGCGCAGTCCAGCCAGTCTGCCAGCATAATGTTGTTTATGGTGTACACATAGTCATCCGCCGTCACGCTGGTCCCATCGCTCCATTTCAGGTCATCCCTGATGGTAACCGTGTATACCAGCCCGTCCGGCGTTACCTCCACGGCCCTGGCTATGCACCTCGGCTGGAGCTTGTACTGGTTATCGAAAACGGCCAGGGGTTCCACCATAAAACTGGCGTACCTCCTGGAGGCCCCGCCATCGGTGGCAATTATCCAGTTAAGCGTCTGCGCGCTTTCACCCAGTTGTGATTCCACAAATGTGCCCGCTACCGGGTGGAGTTGCGGTTTTACCGGGGTGCAGGCCGGCAAAAGCATGGCAAATATGGCTATGATCGTGGTTAAAACGATTATTTTTTTCATCTTTCTCCTTTAGCGTCTTCGTCTTATAACGCAGCAACTGTCAATTGGTTGCAGGTTTTCATTCAACATGGCGGGAAGCCTAAAATATAGTTCTGGCTGACCGGGGCAGAATATATTAACATAGTTTTACGTTTAAATGAAGCGCTTCTTCATACCCTCGATCAGTTCGTCCACCTTCTCGGCGGTATCTGCTCCCACGCGCTGCATGGCCGCGTCTATCTTTTCGTACTTCGCAGCATCGTAGATATCGTTAAGCTTCTCGTAAAGCCCTGCCCGCCTTCCCAGGCGGTAATTTAGCCTCTCCTTGAGAGGCATTTCGAGGTAGCGCTCAACAGTGTCCAGGCAAGCCTGCCTGGCCTGTGGAAATTTACCTTCCAGTTCAGGCAGGAGGTTCAGTATATGGTCGCTCTTTAACTCGCCCGTGAAATCCAGCCTCGAAATAAATTCCCCGATTTCCTTTACGATCTCGTCCTCGGACAGCATATTGTATTCACCCGATTCCACCCTGGCCCAGAGAGAAAGGGTCTCTCCCATCATCAACGTCCGCAGCCTGATAAAATCCGGGTTTATCTGGTTGAGGACTCTGGCCGATTGCCCGGCATGCTCCTTCGACCATTGCCTGCCCCCCAGTCCCGGCATGTAGTATTCGGACAGCTCTATACCGGCTTCCTTTATATTGATGCCACCCTTGACATGGTCATCAGCAGTCATCCCCTTGTCTACGAATTTGAGCACGGCGTCTGAGCCGCTCTCCATACCGATATGAATACGCGACAGCCCGGCCTGCCTCAGCTCGATGAACTCCTGCACGCTTTTTCTGGCCGCCGTCTTTGAGCGGCAATAGGACGTGATACGGTCGAGCTCAGGGAAGTTGTCCTTCAGGGCTGATACCACTCTCAGCAGGTCTGCATGACGCATGATGATGCTATTGGCATCTTGCAGGAAGGCTGACCTCCCGCCTGCCCACTGCCACAGTGACACCTGCCGGACAGAGTCGTTATTGGTGACCAGGCTGTGCATATAGGCAGCCACCTCGCGCGGCTGGTTGCCGAAGCCGTTTTGCCGCCCGAACTCCTTTATGCCTTCCACTATTGCCCTGGCTGTTTCAATATCTTTTATCACGTCCTCGGTGGGCCGCAGCTCGAATTTTTGTCCTTTATAGGTGTGGCAGAACGAGCACCTGTTCCAGGGGCAATTTCGCGTGGCACGGATCAACAGTGAATAGGCCTCGCTGGGAGGCCGGATAGGTCCCGTCTCAAAGTAGTATTCGTTCAGCTTTTCCAGGTCCATACTGCTCATAATTTTAACGCTTAAGTATCACAGGGGGAAATCCCGCACTGGCCGGGCGCCATCGTGATTAAAGTGCTAAAATCTGGTGTCATGAGCAAAACAGCAAGCGGCATCGCCGTGGTTTCTTTCGATGTAGAAGGGACCCTGGTGACTACGGACTTCAGTTACGCGATCTGGTTCGAGCTGATACCAGTGCGCTATTCTGAGAGGTATGGGTTAAGCTTTGAAGAGGCAACCGTGAAGGTCAGGCAGGCCTATGAAAGCGTGGGCGATCAGCGCCTGGAGTGGTACGATGTCCAGTACTGGTTCACCCGCTTCGACCTGGGAGAGGCAGATATCGCCATGGAGGAACTGCAGCCCAGGGTGCAATACTACCCCGATACTAAAGAGGTGCTTAAACAACTGCAGAGTCGGTATATGCTGAGCGTGGCATCGGGATCGCCCAGGCCGTTCTTAAAACACCTGCTGCGGGACATCGAGCATCATTTCAGTGCAATTTATTCCTCAACCACCGATTTTCAGCAGGTTAAGACCGCTGATTTTTGGGCCGGCATGTGCCGTGACCTGGGCGTAGATCCCGGGCAGGTTGTACATATCGGAGACCACCGGCAGTTCGATTTTCTTGAACCCGCCAGCGTAGGCATACACGCCTTCCACCTCGACCGCGATCGAAAATCTGGTGCTGCTGCGTCACTTCAAAGCCTGAGCGAATTGACTCACCTGTTAGCGGGCATGTAGATTAAACTGCGGAGGTGGATAATGCCAATAACCGTTACCACGCTGGTTGAGAATACCTCGGGTGCCCGATTGCTTTACGGTGAATGGGGTCAAAGCCTTTTAGTAGAAGTGGACGGCCTGAAAATCCTTTTCGACACCGGCCCAAGCCGGCATATCATTGAGAACGCGGAGAAACTGGGTATCGAACTCAGCACAATAGATAAAATAGTCCTCAGCCACGGACATTACGACCATACCGGCGGCCTTAAGCATGTCCTGACCCTGTTGAAGGGCTCAGGCAATCGGCCGAAGGGGATCGAGGTCATCGCCCACCCTGACATCTTTCAGGAGAAATACTTATACATGAAAGGCTCCCCTGCCAAGGCCATAGGTATGCCCGGCACACGTGCAGAACTCGAAGCCCTGGGCGCACGCTTTAATCTCTCACGGGATCCGGTCAAGCTGAGTGAGAATATGCTGACCACCGGTGAGGTGGAGATCACTGTGGATTTTGAGAAAATCGACAAGGATCTGCACGTTAAGGAGGGCGGAGCACAGGTTCACGATAATCTGGCCGACGACCTGGGTATCGTTATTAAAACTGATCAGGGGTTGGTGATATTGCTCGGCTGCGGCCACAGGGGACTAATTAATACCATCTTGCATGCACAGAAAATCACGGGAATTAAGGAAATTTATGCCGTTATCGGCGGTACGCACCTGATAAGCGCGGACAAGGAGCAGATGCAGTCAACCGTCAACGCTGTAAAGGGCTTCAATATTAAAAAACTCGGCGTTTCCCATTGCACTGGTCTCAAGTCCGCCGCCATCCTTGCACATGAATTCGAAGGGGCATTCTTCTTCAACAGCGCGGGCACGAAGACAGTGCTGTAAACCAAATAAAAACATCTTTCAACAACCTTCCATTCAAATTGAAAGCCCGCCTGTTTCATACCTAAATTAAGCCGTGCTCACTCGTGAAGGTAACAGATCGGGTAACATTGCCTACAATAATTCCCCTTTTTTATAGAGGCGAGACACGAGGCGGAGAGGTAAGTAGTAAATATGATCAGCAGTCTACTTGAACTTATACTACACTTAACGGCCTACTTGGTTCAAATCCAGTGTCCCCCACCAAGTAAGGCGATATTATCACCTTTCTGCAAATTATACATTGACAATCAGGTAACATTTACATAAGATTGCCCCAGTAGTTAACCTGCGAAATTCGAGGAGGAGGTTTTGGAATGACAGATGAGCGTTATAGGGTTGATACCATCCATGCAGCCAGCCTGTTGGGGAACCCGCTGGGCAGTCCTGTGGAGCGCAAACTCACTATTTATCTCCCGCCTGATTATTTTCAGTCCGCCGAAAAAAAATACCCGGTAATTTATCTCTTACACGGTTACCAGGGCAATCCCAAGACCATGACGATTGATGTCAGCGGACGCGAAAAGCTGAGCTGGCTACCGCAATCAATACTGGATCAGATGGACTCGAGCAGATCGTGTGACTATGGTGTCCTTGATGAGCTAATCGGCCAGGGCGAACTAAATCCATTCATATTGGTACAGCCTGATGGGTCCCTGCAGCTTCCGGACAAGGACGGAACTTATGACTTCTTTACCGGTGAGACCCGTACAAAAGGTAGCTATTATATTAACTCAAGACACGCAGGCAACTATGAGGACTATATCATCAAGGATGTCATCCAGCATGTGGAAGCAAATTATCGCACCCTGAATGAACGGCGCCATCGCGCCTTGATGGGCGTATCCATGGGCGGCTACGGCACGTTAAGCATACTTTGCCACCATGCCGATAAGTTTGCAGTAGGGGCAGCATTAAGCCCTGGAAATATTACCGTTGATAGGCTGGACTGGAAATTGATTATTCCCATGGTTGAAAAGATGACAGACCGCGCGACTGCTGAAAAGGCCGGAGCCCAGCTCTATGAAGACATGCTCGATACTATGGACATAGTATGTTCACGCGAAAAGCCGCTTATACCGTCTGTTGTCCGGGACGGCAGCGGCAGGGCGATATCATGGGACAAGGATGCTGCCGCCATTTGGGATAACTTCGATATCAACCGAATAGCGACGAAATATGCCAGTACTTTGAAGAAGGTTAACCTCCTGATGAACTGTGAGTCCAGTGACGAGTTTGGCCTGGCTGTTGCAACCGAGAGGATACACACAACATTTAAGCAACTGGGAATCAAGCATGAATATGAGAGCTATTCGGACCCGGCCGCTGCCGCTTTGTCCGCACATATCATGGGCATTGCCTACCACGTGCTTCCTGCGATGAGATTTTGTCTCAGGCATGTGGCATAGTTATATACATATAAGTATAAGACCATAAACTGATGCTGCCGTGTCCCATATATTAACCGCCTGTCAGTAGTCGTTGCAGCGCTGGAATTAGCTTTTTACTATCAAACAGGAGTTCGAGAACTGTCCAGTGTGGCCCACCATTTTACTGAAGCTAAAACAGTAACCAGTCTGGACGGATCCCGAACTTTCTTGTTTACCGGCTATTTGTGCAAATCTATTATAAATCATTCATGGCGTTGCAATAATTGTGGAGCATGTGTGATAATTAAGCCGTTCATTAATCTGTGAGGCTAATAGTGTGGTATGGCTAGCGTATTAATTACAAATTCCCTCGTGGGATATCCAGTCCCGTTCTATACTTTCAGGTTTATAAGAAAGACAGTTCTAATTATTCATAATTCCTGGTTTATTCAGGTAAAAGGAGGTTGGTGTTGAAATGACAGATCATATGCAAGTAGAAGAGTTGGTGGATGACGGTTACAAGATGACCAGGGCATTTGCCAGGCAGATTGCAGAGAATGAAATTTTCCCTGCAAGGCGTCAAATCGACGACGACAAGGATCATGAAGCGGTCATTGGACCGCTCTTCCAGAAAATACTAATAGACTTGGGTGTACAAGGTATCCTCGTGGCAGAGGCGCCTACCTTGGTCAATTATTCTGGCTTTGCGGAGGAAATTGCCCGCGGTGATAGTGGAATAGCAGTTGCACTGGCATGTACGGCTTGGTGTATGGTTCCACTACAACATGAACCATATAAAAAGCCGGATCTGCTGAAAGAGTTGACTGAAGTTTTCCGTGAAAATAAGGCCCATTTTGGCTGTTTCGCTATGACCGAACCTGAGGGCGGCTGTGACATAGAAAATCCTCAGCTGCAAGGCCGAAAAATCCATACCAGGGCTCGCCTTGACGGCGATGAATGGGTCATAAACGGGGTAAAGCAATGGCCTACGAACAGCGGCATAGCCTCGCTCTACTTAACGGTTTGTACCACGGATGCGGCCCTGGGAGACGAAGGAATAGCTCTCATTTATGTTCCCTATCCCATCAAAGGATTGACTTTCAGTAAATTTGAGAACAAAGCGGGTATGCAAGCGGACAGGAATTGCACAATCTACTATGACGATGTCAGGGTGCCGAAGAGGTACAGGGCGGCGGGGCCAGGCGATGATGCCAAGCTTCTGCATAAGAACCTTGCAATTGGATCAATTGCCAGCGCCGCCATGTCAGTGGGGACTGCTCAGAATATGCTGGAAATAGTGACCAACTATACCTCAAACAGGATAGTGGCTGGGAAGCCCATCAAGGAGCACAGCGTAAACGCCTGCGCTTTAGCTGACATGGTAATCGGTATCGAGACTGCCAGAACTTATACTTTGAATGTGGCCTATATGCTTGACCGCCCTGATAAATATGGACAGCATTGGTCATCAGAGATGCTGTCGAGAACAAGGATAGCCAAAATGTATGCTGCAGATGTGAGCATAATGGTTGCCAACAAAGCCATGGAGATGATGGCTTCGTTCGGCTACAGTAGAGACTCCGATCTGGAGAAACATTGGCGTGATAGTAAGATAATGCAATTGTGGCTCGGTGGGTCGCAGCTGGGGCGATTAGACGTCGCGCGGCATTTCTGCAATTTGCAGATGCTATAGTAATATGTCCGTATTGAAGTACGGCTCGACCATCTAACCTGACTTCGCTATTAATGCGACAACCTAATTAGTTGCACGCCGGGCTTGACATTCAAAGGATAAATCCGTTGATCTGATATACGGAATAAAATATCCAAAAATCGGAGGATACCATCATTTAATCCCACTGATAAACAATTGTTGAAGTACGGGTATAAGCTTCTTACTCTCAAATATGAGTTCGGGAACTGTCCATGATGCTCCTCCATTCAAAACCTGAAGCTAAAACAGTAACCACTCTGGACGGATCCCGAACTTTATTGTCTACTGGCTGTTATCGCCAACGGTAAATTAACTTCCAGATTAGTAATGACCCACCATCTTCAGTGATCTTATCACCTTTCTGCAAATCATACAGGTCATTAACAACCGTACGGTTAAGACACATTATGCTGACCAAGGGCGATAAGTGATGATAATCGCCTAATTGGGAAATTGATGTGGGGAATCCCGGATTAATTATTGTTACTTGAGGAAATCGATAACCAGGTTGTTGACCTTATCAGGCACGTCAACCTGAGAGTTGTGTCCCACAGCCTCAAGCTCCTGGTAATTTACGCCCGGTAAAGCGGTACGAATATCCTTGACCATTTTTCGTGTAATGTCTCCATCCAGTGTTCCCCAGATGAGCATGACTTTTTTTCCCTGCTTTCCCACCGTGAGATAATCGGCCGTATGATCAGCCACGGCGTCGCTGCGGAACATGGCGAGCATAGCACGTTCAAAACCTTTATACTGTGTCTGCTCTTTAAACAGCTTCGCGTATTCGTCCGCTTTGGGCGATTTCTGCATGAGCTGCGCTGCCCGGTCGGTCACGCTCTTGGTGGCGACAAGCCGCATGAGGAACTCGCCCAATAGCGGCGCCCTGAGCAGCTTGACGTTGGTATCGTTCTCTTGGTTTATCACCGGTGCGATAAGCACGACATCTTTGACGCGGTCCGGGTAGTTCGCCGTGAAATCGGTGACTACTCCGCCGCCCATGGAATGCCCGACCAGGTCAACCGGCTGCTGGATTTTAAGCGTATTGAGCAGGTCGAATAGCTGCTTGCGGTAGAAGGCCTGGCTGTAATCCGCCTCCGGCCTGTCCGAGTAACCCCTGCCGAACATGGTATAGCGCAGAACACGGAATCCGGCTTGTGTAAGTGGTTCAACCTGGGCGTCCCAGACCCACATGGGTAGACTGAAGCCATGCACAAGGACAACGACTTGCCCTGTTTCAGGGCCTGTCAGCTCGTAGTGGGTGATGCCATCAGGCAGTTTAACATAGGATCCGCCCTGTTGAGTACGTGCCGCGTCGTCGAGGTCTTTTTTCTCAATATCGGCCGACGCGTATATCGAGAGAGGGGTTATTATAACCACGAGGATGACAACCGCAATGATGATCGCGTTCCGCCAACCATGCTGCTTTTTCCCATCAGACATAAACGCACCTCCCAAACTTCCTTTGAGCTAAGTCTATATTTATTTCAACCCGGCGTCAAAAAGTTGGGCAGTTAAACCTTTCCCATCAACCTTTGCCGGTCCTTCGGTACGTGCCATATGCTATTAGCAATTGCTGGAGTGTTGGTATAAGCCCTTTACTCTCAAACAGAAGTTCGGGAACTGTCCACAATGCCCCACCAAGTAAGGTAATGATATCGCCTAACTTTAGCTTCGATTTGACCAACTCAAAAACAGATAATTACCATTTTAGCTTCGGTGGTTGGTAATACTATTACCCTTGAACAAACATCGGGATGTCAGTCATGCACTAACGTTGCTTCCGTCCCATTCCAAGCTTCTCTGCAGCAGTCATTGTAACAAAAATGTCAATTATATGCTGCTGAGCTTTTCACGATTGATACCTAATTCTATCTTTGCTTAACGTATGCTTATAGGAGGATAAAATGATAGATTTAAAATGTGTTGAATGTGGTTGCATTATTCCACCGGACGCCACCAAGTGTCCGAACTGCGGTTATAAGTACGCTGAAGTAAGGCCTAAAACAAAGAATAACGGGAATGGGATTACGGTCGGCCGTATTGGCTATGCAATTAAGTGTGAAGAGCATGGCAGGATCCATATAACTGCCACTGTGGCTTCAGCGCCGATCAGGTGCCCGTTTTGCTGACTTAACTCATCGCTAACAGCAATAGATTACTGCCGGATCGTAGTATGGCCATCTGAGAGTCAAAGTTGAAGTCAATATCTTAATTGAAATCTGGAATAGATTGGGCTTGTTGATGCAGGTTCGCCTTTGTGTTTGAGTATCCTACTACCGGGTGATTATCCACAAGCGCGTTTTGAACTGTAAAGAATACGCTTAGTTGATATACAATTTCTAATACTGATCGCAATTTCCTATCGATGACTGATATCATATGTTGAAACAAAACAGACCCCGTTAAGGGGACCATAATCCAAAGCCTGCCATACAGCTATAAAATAACGGCGGCTACCGGATAAAGTCCCTGTCTCAATAAAAAGTTTGAGTCAGATAACTCGATCCCCTCAAGCTCCATCATATAACAAATTACGAAGCTCTGCCTGTGTGGAATACAGTTATAGTAATTGGGCGTGAGATTGCGCTGGTAAAAGGCAGCTCCGGAACGAAATATCCACCACATGTGTAGTTGCATCGTTCATACTTGAAATTGGCAGCCCAGGTAGATGCCTCCATTTCGGTAACAGTTATTATGAGTCAATGCCAATTATTGACATTTATTTTTATAGTATGCTATGCTTCAGTAACTGACCACGGTATGTGACTGTAGTTAAATTATCAACCTTATAACCAATAACGGGAGGGGTTCGTCAGTGGCGCTAACTTTGACAACGCGTGGCTAACAATAGAGGAAAATAGATATGGAGGTAGACAGATGAAATCAAAGGCAGTTAAGGCACTGGTTATTACAGTAAGTGTAGTCGTCGCTTTAGTTTTAGTTTGCGTAATAGCTTTCCAGGTATTTTTTAGGCTTCCTCAGCCGTCCTACTCAGGCACTGAAAAATTGGATGGGCTCACTGCCCCGGTTGAGGTAAGGACGGATGATCATGGCATACCCCACATATTTGCCCAGAATGAAGAGGACCTCTTCTTCACGCAAGGATATATCACCGCGAGGGAAAGGATGTTCCAGATGGACCTGACACGTCTCGCAGGCAGGGGAGAGCTTTCGCTATTGCTGGGTGAAACAATGGTGAAGAACGATAAATTTTTTAAAACGCTGGGATTTTACCGCGCTGCTGAAGCCGAGTATTCATACCTGACACCCGAAGCCAGGGCTGAGATTGACGCGTATACCAGGGGCGTAAACTACTATATCAACACAGCTAAATTCCTTCCCTGCGAATACGTGATACTTGGCTCAAAACCTCAGCCCTGGAAACCCGAGGACAGCCTTGCCAGCGGGATATTAATGGCTTACAAGCTTAATATGCCCGTAGAGATTAAACCCATCCTATACCATATTTATACTCAGGAAGGTCCAGAGCTACTTAAATATTTACTGCCGTGGATTCCTGAATCGGCACCCATGGTATCTTCGAATTCAGAAAATGTGTCCTATACAACGAACTGCAATCTGCCGGACGTGGGAGCTATGAAATACAATTCCGATTTAACTGATGAACTATCCTTCCCCATTTCCATGAGAATCCGTGCCAGCAGCTGGATAATTCTCTCAGGCGCCAGAACTACTACAGGGAAATCGATTTTTGCCGCTAGCCCGGACCTGGAGGCCACAATCCCTGCGCTGTTTTATCTGGTGCATTTGAAAGGCGGAGATTACGATGTTATCGGCGGTTCCATACCGGGCACGCCCGGAGTTCAGGCTCTGGGATTTAACGGACATTTTGCCTGGAGCGTTACAAACGGGAGGGGGGATAATACCGATTTCTTCGTTGAAAAACTGAATCCTGATAATCCGGACCAGTATATGACAGAAGACGGCTATAAAGATTTCAATATAGTCCAGGAAACCTTAAAAATAAAGACCAAGAATGGAATCAGGGAGGAGAAGCTGCCTGTCAAAATATCCAGGCACGGCCCGATAATTTCGGATGTAATGAGCGGCATGCCTGCAAATTGCACTATGATGTGGCCGGGATTGATGGGCCACGGTAGTACGATACAAGGTCTGCTAGCGCTTGACAGGGCAAAAAATTTCGATGAATTCCGCAAGGCGCTCAGCGTGGTTCGCGGCCTATCCATTAACGTAGGTTATGCCGATTTAGATGGCAATATAGGATATCAGTACATAGCAACATTCCCCATCAGAAAATCCGGGGATAATCCCATTCCAGTGCCCGGAGAAAATGGGACCTACGATTGGGTAGGTTACCTACCTTTTGAAGATCATCCCTTCGATTATAATCCTGCAAAGGGATACCTCGCTTCATTCAACCAGATGCCGAAACCGGCAGATTATTACGGCACAGTATATTTTCTATTCGAACGTCCTTACCGTTTCCAAGATATTATTAACAGCAAGGACAAATTCAGTTTAGAGGATATCAGGCAGATTCAGCTCGATACCATTTCCAACGTCGCCAAACGATGGGTGCCGAATATATTGCGCGTGTGTGATGGAGTCGAAGGATTATCCGCATATGTGGCCCCTATGAAAAACTGGGACTGCTCCATGAGTCTGGACAGCTCACAGGCAACGCTCTTTAATTCGTTCCTCATGCATCTCACAAAAAACACCTTTGAAAACAAGCTGGGACAAAAATTAATGGCTGAAATACTCAAAGGTTTTACTGCCCAGATTTCTGCGGATTGGCTTATCAGGTATATGGATGATAACAGCGATACCATCTGGGACGATATCAGCACTGCCAATGTCAAAGAGACCCGCGACGACATGATATTGAAGAGCATGAAAGATGCTGTGGCTGAATTGACCGCAAGTTTCGGCAAGGATACACGGAACTGGGCCTGGGGTAAAGTCCATGCCATGACTATCAAGCACCCGCTTGGAGGGGTCCTGCCCTTTCTTAATTTGAGTCCAATCCCTCAACCGGGCGACGATTTTACAATCTATGCTGGTTGGTGGGACAGGCAACATCCCTACAATATGATCAGCGGCGCTACTATCAGGATGATCGTTGATATGTCCAACCTCGATAATATGACTATGATGAGCCCTCCGGGTCAGTCAGGGCTATATTTAAGTCCCTATTACAGTGACCTGGCGGGAATGTGGGCTAAAGGCCAGCAGATACCTGCTCACTACACTTCTGCAAAGGAGCTAAAACAGGTCCTTATATTGGAGCCGCTGAAATAAAAGTAGTTGTTATTATCCAACATACAAGTATTAAAGG
>Ga0208045_1000572_pt1 | contig 13914 bp, 18 predicted proteins | sample PL_2010_200m_FD_184160 | JGI IMG/M metagenome (GOLD analysis project Ga0208045, IMG submission 184160) | Freshwater microbial communities from Powell Lake, British Columbia, Canada to study Microbial Dark Matter (Phase II) - PL_2010_200m... | ecosystem: Environmental > Aquatic > Freshwater >...
CGCCCTTCTCTTTGTTGCGAATCTTACCGGCATGGACAGCCAAAAGGTTGAAGAGGCCGACGAAAAGGGCAACCGCGGCCAGGATGATGACCCAATTCAGGATCGTGATGCGCAGGTTGACCAGGACGGGGAGTTCTATGAAGTATCCCACCAGCACGATGAGGCCGGTGGCGATGGCAACCGCGGCGGATAACAGTCCTTTCAGCTTCACAGCACACCTGCCAATTTCAGGAGGGCGCCTACGAGAATGGCGATCACGATCAGCCAGCGCAGGATGTCCTGGACGGTCAGGCTGGCGGCGTGGAACGGCCTGGGCTTGACGTACGCCCCGGCCGCGTACAACTCCTCGCCGATCAGCGGATCCTGCGCGCTGGCGTAAAGGATAGCCTGGGCCGGCAGGTTGTCGCTGCCTGCCAGTGTGGAGGTGTTTCCCCGTTCGGCGGTATCGGTCAATAATGCCACCTCGACGCCGAAGTTCCCCATCAGCACGTTGGCCGAGACGTTCTCATCCTGCATCACCGGCAGCGCGCCGGCCGCGTAGGAGAAGGGGGTCAGGCCGGTCAGGCGCGCGGCGGTAGGATCGTAGCCGGTCGAGAGAGCAGCTTGTTCGGAGGTCAGAAGCGCGTCCTGGGAGAGGATGGTTACCGCGCCGTCGCCCGAGGTCGCCACCGGAGGCCGGTCGCTGGCCGAAGTCAGCTCGGAGAGGCGGCGCAGCATTTCCAGGCCAGCCAGCTCGGCGGCGCTCTGCGGCGTGGTCAGCCCGCCGCGTCCCAGCGAGATGTGCAGGCGGCTGCCTTCTTCCACCGCCAGGCCGATGGCTTTACGCAGGCGGGCAAACGCCGTGATCTCTCGAAAGGCAGGCGTGGACTTTCGACGCAGGAACGCCAATCCTGCCATCAGGATTGCGCTGACTATGACCAGACCAAAACCGGCCAATCCGACCCAGTTCACACTTTGCCTTCCTCTCGCAGAAAAGCGGCGAACGCGCGCGTCTCTTCGTCGTTTTCGAGCAGGTGCGCCAGCGCGCCGGCCTGGGCGTCCGAAAAGGCCGGACGCAGGAGCGGCGCTCCCAGGTACAATGCCTGCGCGCCGAGCGCGGTCAGCGGGCCAGCCGCCTCCAACGTCCAGGCTGCCAGGTTCTCCAGCCCCAGGCGGCGCAGGAAGTCAGCCCAAGAGGGCCACGAAGCACGCAGATCAGGCAAGTTGTCCGTTTGCATTGTAAGCCTATACGCTACAAGTATAGCACACCCACGCCGCATTCAAACTTACACAACAGTTAATCGGGTTCTCTTCAGATTTTGGGCTCCGGCGATTGCCTGCCCTGGCGGGCTAGGCCAGGGAAATCGCTGCAACAAGAGCGCCAAGCCTGCCTCCGCAGGCTGAAAACCAGTCGGCGAAGGCCGACTTTGCGATCTGGTTGGTGCAGTTTCAACTGCTGTCTCGATTGATTTTATATCCTCACGCGCAACAGGTCAAGTAGCCATAGTATAATGCAATCGAAGATTCTTTCACGTGAGGGAACCATGACCGAACGAAAAACTAGTCCTGAGCAAGGCGATGTCCTGAGCCCGTCGAAGGGTCGAAGGATCCGCGTTTTAGTCGCCAAGCCCGGTTTGGATGGTCACGACCGCGGCGCTAAGGTGGTCGCGCGTGCCCTGCGGGATGCCGGCATGGAGGTCATCTACACCGGCCTGCGCCAGACGCCGGAGATGATCGCCGAGGCCGCCCTGCAAGAAGATGTGGACGCGGTCGGGCTATCCATACTTTCCGGCGCGCACATGGCGCTCGTCCCGCGCGTGTTCGAGCTGCTCAAGGCCAACGGCCAGGCGCGCGTCAAAGTGTTCCTGGGCGGCATCATCCCGGACGAAGATGTGCCGCCCTTGAGAAAGATGGGCGTGGCTGGCATCTACGGTCCCGGCGCCTCTACCGATGTTATCGTGAGCGAAATTCGGAAGGCCATACTGGGCGAGAAGTAATTACGTTTCACGTTTTACGTTCCCGTAATTCGTAAAGCGTAAGGATTGACCGATGGACCTGGTTGACACCGCTCTTACCGGCAACCGCCTGGCGCTCTCCCGCCTGCTGACCCAGGTGGAGAACGACACCGCCGAAGGCCGCGCTGCCCTCACCGCCCTCTTTCCCCACACCGGGCAGGCGCACCTGATCGGCGTGACCGGCGCGCCAGGGACGGGGAAATCTTCGCTCGTCAACCAACTGGCGTTACATTACCGCAAGCTGACGGGGAAACGCGTCGCCATCGTTGCCGTGGATCCGACCAGTCCCTTCACCGGCGGCGCGCTGCTCGGCGACCGGGTGCGGATGCGCGACCTGGCTGGCGATGCGGACGTGTTCATCCGCTCGATGGCCACGCGCGGCTCGCTGGGAGGCCTGGCCCACGCCACGGCCGCCCTGACGCAGGTTTTCGACGCGGCCGGCTACGAGATCATCTTCATCGAAACGGTCGGCGCGGGGCAGGCGGAGGTGGACATCGCCCGCCTGGCGCACACCACGCTGGTGGTCGAGGCGCCGGGCTTCGGGGATGACATCCAGGCCATCAAGGCCGGCATCTTGGAGATCGCCGACATCATTGTGATCAACAAGGCCGACCAGCCGGGCGTGGAAATCACCGAACGCGCCCTGCGCGGGATGCTCGAACTGGCGCATCCCGTGCGGCGAACTTTCCAGCACCATGGTAGCCTGATTTCGGGCTACCACCATGGCCGGGTCGAAACCCTGGACGCCCCTGCCAGTTTACCTGAAAATCTATGGATTCCCCCGATCCTGCGCACCATCGCCATCCAGGCGACAGGCTCCGCCGAGCTGGCTGAAGCCATTGCCCGCCACAGGGAGCACCTGCGCCAAAGCGGAGATTGGTCTCGCCGCGAGCGCGCCCGCCTGGAACGCGAGGTCGAGGCGTTGATCCAGGAATCTCTGGCGGCGCAATTCCGCGCGGACATCCAGGCAGCTTACTACGAGGCGGTTCTTGGTCAGGTTTACGAGCACCGGCTCTCGCCGTGGGAGGCCGTCAAGGCTTTGCTGGATGGGAGTGCAGCGACTCCCGTCGCCGCGAAGGTCAATCGGAGTGCGGCGACTCCTGTCGCCGCGAAGATCAGGCGAAGTCAGGAGACTTCGCAATCCGGGAGGAAGTGATGATCTACGGTGAACGCATCCGTCTGCGCGGCGTGGAACGGGAAGATATTCCCCTTTTTGTCGGCTGGTTGAACGACCCTGAGGTGATCGAGAACCTGATGATGAGATTGCCCTTCTCCACCGCAGACGAAATCCGCTGGTTCGAGAAATTGGCCGACCTCGCCCCAGAAGAGAAACCGCTGGCAATCGAAATCCAGGCTGGAGATGGCTGGCGGCTCGTCGGCAACAGCGGCTTCCATAATGTCCAGTGGATGAACCGCTCTGCTGAGATTGGCCTCTTCATCGGGGACAAATCCATCTGGGATCACGGCTATGGCACGGAAACGATGCGCTTGCTGCTCAAGCACGGCTTCGAAACCCTCAACCTGAATCGTATTTACCTGCACGTTTACGAGCCGAACAAGCGCGCCATCCGTACCTACGAGAAGGCTGGCTTTGTCCTCGAAGGCCGCTTGCGGCAGGGACGATACAAAAACGGCCAGTACCAGGATGAATTTATCATGAGCGTTCTGCGTTCAGAATGGGACGCTCAACGTGGAATGGAGTAGCTATGCCCCCGCGTTCGCATGAGATGAGAGTTTACGGCGGCATCAAGTTGTATGCCGGAACGGCCTTCCCCGAATTGGCCCAGAAGATTGCCGACCATCTCGGCGAGGAGCTGTGCGGGCGGGACATCGTCCTTTTCCCCAACGACAACTTGTTCGTCAAACTGCACGGCAGCGTGCGCGGCCAGGACGTATACGTGATCCAGACTACCTCCGCGCCTGTCCAGCGGAACCTGATGGAGCTGCTCATCATGCTCCAGACCCTGCGGCTGGACTCGGCGGCGCGCATCACCGCGGTCATCCCTTACCTGTGTTATGGACGCTCGGACAAAAAGGACCAGCCGCGCATCCCGATCACTGCCCGTTTGGTGGCGGACATGATCGAGGTCGCCGGCGCGGATCGCTACATGACCCTCGACCCGCACGCCGGACAAGTCCAGGGCTTTTTCTCCATCTCAGGCGACGTGCTGACTGCATCGCATCTCCTCACCGATTACCTCAACCAGAACATCCGGCCTGGCTTGAAAGACCCGGTCGTCGTGACCGTGGACCTGGGCTATGCTAAAAAAGGCCGCAACATCGCTTCCGACATTGACGTTCCCATTGCTTTCATCGAGAAGCGCCGCGCGGCCAACGACGCCAACGCCGAGGCGCTGACCATCATCGGCAGCGTCAAAGACCGGGATGTGATCCTGGTGGACGACGAGATTGATACCGGCGGCTCGGCGGCGCAGGCTGTCCATCTCGTCAAGGATGGCGGCGCGCGGCGCGTGTACGTTCTTTTCGTCCATCCCGTCTTCTCGGCGAACGCCGCCGAACGATTGGCTGCCCTGCCAGTGACCGAATTCGTCACCACCGATACCGTTCCCATCCCGCCCGAAAAGCGCGCCCTGTTTGGAGACCGGCTGACGGTCCTTTCGGTCGCGCCGCTGCTGGGCGAGGTCATCCGCCGCGCCCACGAGGGGCGCAGCGTGGGAGAAATGTTCAATGAATAAGGAGAATTCCCATGAAAGGCAATGACAAGATCATCGAAAGACTCAACTTCCTTTTGGCCGACGAGCTGACGGCCGTCAACCAGTACATCGTGCATTCGGAGATGTGCGCCAACTGGGGCTATGACAAGCTCCACGCGGTCTTCGAAAAGCGCGCCATTGACGAGATGAAGCACGCCGAAAAGCACATCGCACGCATCTTGTTTTTGGAGGGGCGGCCAATCGTCAGCAACCTGAACAAGATCGCCATCGGGCCGGATGTCGAGACGCAGCACAAGAACGACTGGGCGGCCGAGGAAGGCGCGATCAAAGCCTACAACGAGGCTGTCCGCCTGGTCGTCGAACTCGGCGACAACGGGACGCGCGAGATGCTGGAGGCCGTCCTCAAGGACGAGGAAGACCACATAGACTGGATCGAAGCGCAGCTCGACCAGATCAAGCAGATGGGCATCCAGGTCTATCTGGCTGAGCAGGTCTCGTAAGAGCAGTATTCAGTTTTCAGTTTTCAGTGACTGATTACTGAATACTGAACACTGAAAACTGGCATGCCCGAACTCCCCGAGGTCGAGACCATCGTCCGCGCCCTGCGCCCGGCCCTGGTCGGCAGGACGATTCTCTTTGCTGACTTGCGCTGGGCGCGCACCCTGGCCACGCCCTCTCCGGCGGCGTTCAAGAAGCGCGTCAGAGGCCAGCAAATCGAGAGCATTTCCCGCCGCGCCAAATTCCTCGACCTTCGACTTTCGACCCTTCGAGAACCTCAGGGCAAGCCGTTTGACTTGCTCATCCACCTGCGCATGAGCGGCGATCTTCAAGTCAGAGAGGGCAGCTACGCTCCGCAAAAACACGACCGCCTGATCCTCTTCCTCACGGATCACGCATCACTCGTCACGCATCACGCCTCACGCATCACGCCCGACGCAACACTTGTCTTCAACGATGCACGCAAATTCGGACGCGTCTGGCTGACTGCGGATCCGGACGAGGTGTTGGGCGACCTCGGCCCAGAGCCGCTCGATCCAGCCTTCACGCCGCAAGCCTTCTACGAACGCCTGCACGAGCGCCGCCGCCAGCTCAAGCCGCTTCTGCTCGACCAGTCCTTCATCGCCGGCCTGGGCAACATCTACACCGACGAGGCCCTGCACATGGCGCGCCTGCATCCACTGGCGCGAGCGGATGCGGTCACGCCGGAGCAGGCCGAGGCTCTGTGGCGGGCCGTGCGCGCCGTGCTCGAGGAGGGCATCCGCAGCAACGGCGCCAGCATTGACTGGGTCTATCGCGGCGGCGAGTTCCAGGATCATTTCCGCGTCTACGGGCGCGATGGCGAGCCTTGTCCGGTTTGCGGGACGGAAATCGCGCGGCTGACGGTGGGTCAGCGCGGCACGCATTTCTGCCCGACCTGTCAGCCGTTCGAGGGAGATTGAACATGGAATGGAATCTTGCAACGATCGGCTTGCTTTTGGGGGTGCTTCTCTTCGGTTACGTGATCGGCTTGCTGGAAGCCTGGCTGAAAAATGCCAGGAAAGGAAAGCCGCCTGCCAGGCCATCTGCGCATGATACTCCCCCCTCCCTGGAGGGCGAGATCGAGATCTTGCGCGCCTGGCGTACCAACGCCGGGAAACTGGGTCTGGAGATGGACGGCCGAAGAATTGAGGGCGAGGAGATGTTACAGCCCGAGCAGCATCGCAGGTTGGTCAATATCCTGCTCGAACTGCGTCCCTGGCTGGAGGCTGCGTTGGATTCACCGCCTGCTCGTGCGAGCCGAGGACTGCCATCCGTTCCATCTGCCCCGCCAAAGACCAAAGAACCAAAGTTAGAACAACCTGCCGCGGCGCCCCTCAGCATCGTGGCGCAAATCGAACACATCCTGCAAGATAGTCTGGCTGGCACACCGCTGGCAGGCAGAGGCATTCACTTGCAGGAATCGCCCGAAGGGGGTGTGATCGTTTGGGTCGGATTACAGCGTTTCGAGGGGATAGATGCCGTCCTTGAGGCGGAGGTCAAGGCCGCCATCCGGCAGGCTGTGGAAGCGTGGGAGAAGAAGCCGTAATAAAATTTGCTCTCACAGGTTTTTTACCAAATACAATTTCCCTCTTTCGAACCCGCGTTCGAGGTAATACCGGCGCGTCCCTACTGCGGCGATGACCGCCATGCGGCGGAAACCGCGCCTTTGGGCGATCTTCTCTGCCTCCTCGAGCAGCCGCGTGCCGAGACCGATGTGCTGCGCGGCGCCATTCCCTTCCTCGCCCACCGGCAGCGATTGGCCGTAGATGTGTACTTCGCGGATGAGCGCAGCCTCATCCAGATCAGCCAGGCCGGTGGAGGGCGAGTCAGAATTCGGCAGAGAGAGGCGCAAGAAGCCCGCTATTCTATCATCCGGCGTGACAAATGACAAGAAATGTTCCTCTGCGCCGCCGGCCGGATAGATCATATCCTCCAACTTCAGCAGTTCGACTTCTATATTCTGCTCGCGCACTTCGCGGCAGCGGATGCACTGGCACTGCGTGCCGCGCCGTTCCAATTCCATCTGCACATCCTGCCGCAGCGACGTGCGCCGGTTGCCTTCCACAACATGGGTGGAAGGAATGTCGCGAATGATGCGGTTGACGCGGCAATAGCGCGGGATGGTCGGCTTGACATCCGCGATCAGGTTGACCAGTTCCCCGGTGGTGTATGGCTTGTATTCCCCGCGTTGCCAGTATTCAAAGAGCGGGGCGTTTTCCAGCAATTGCGTCGGATAGATCTTGATCTCGTCGGGACACAGTCCCTCCCACAGGCGAGGGAAGTCGGCGCGGTCGGAATCGAGCGTCGCGCCGAGCAGGTTTGGCATCCAGTGCAGGACGATCTTGAACCCGGCGGCGCGCAACAACGCCACGGCGCGATGTGTCTCTGCTACGGTGTGCCCCCGTTTGTTGAGTTCCAGGATGTGATCGTCCAGGCTCTGCGCGCCCATCTGCACCTTGGTCACGCCGAGATAACGAAGCCAGGCCAGCTCGTCCGGCGTGATCTCGTCCGGGCGGGTCTCGACGGCCAGGCCGACGTTACGGTGCGGGGCGGTTTCGTTGAGCGCATGCGCCTCGGCAAGGGTTCTCACCACAGAGCGCACACCGTTCGTGCCGCGAACACCGGCGGCATCAGCGAAGCGATCCTGTGGACGCCGGTGCGAGACGGCAGAGTCCACAGAGATATTTTTTTGTTCTTCTCCGTGTTCTTCCCCGGCACTTGCGTCCGGGGCAAGTGTGTGGTCTCCGTGGTGAACAGGCTCGTTCATCGCCTCGAAACACCGCCTCACGAACCATTCCTGGTAGTCGCGCCGATAGGCCGAGAAGGTCCCGCCCAAGATCAGCAATTCCACTTTATCCGTCGGATGTCCCACCGAGGCGAGCGCGTCGAGCCGTGAGCGCACCTGCGCGTACGGGTCGAAGTCGTGTTCTACGGCGCGCATCGCCCCCGGCTCGTCCGAGAGATAGCTCTTGGGCATGCGCGCTTCGTCAGGACAAAAAATGCACTGGCCTGGGCAGGGATAGGGCTTGGTCAGCACGGTGACCGTCGTCACGCCCGAAAGCGTCCGCACCGGCTTGAGGCGGATGCGCGCCAGCAGGTCCGGATCGGGCTGCCAGGCGCCGCTCGCCACCAGTTGGTTGTAGGCCGCCACCAGCGCCGACTTGTTGATATGCCCCCCCTTCACCGGGTGGCGTCGCACCGCCTCGGCCACCGGGCGTCCGCCGCGCACTTCGTCTAGCACCAGGCGCGCCAAAGCCAGCTTTTCGGGCGTGAGCATGTGGAGTTGTTGGAAGGTGCTCTTTTTGACCATCGCAGTATAATCAGGGCATGGATTCGGCTACAGTCGCTCGGCTGCTCGATCTGAATAAACAATTCTACCAGACCTTCGGGCGTGAATTTTCTTCCACGCGGCAGCGCCTCCAGCCCGGCGTGCTGCGGGTGTTGGACAGGTTGACTGGCGATGAATCCATTCTCGACCTGGGCTGCGGCAATGGCGAACTGGGCCGCGAACGGATGCGGCGCGGTCACCGCGGCTCTTACACCGGCCTGGACTTCAGCCTGTCGCTGCTCGAAGTCGCCCGTCATGGCTGGGAAGACGCTCCGGCGACGTTCATTCGCACTGGTTTGACAACCGCAGACTGGGACAAACGGGTCGTCTCATCCACGAACCAGCCTTTCGACCTGGTAACAGCCTTTGCCGTGCTGCATCACATTCCGGGCCAGGATATGCGCTTGGACATTTTGAACAAGGTGCGCGGACTGTTGCGCGAAGGCGGACACTTCATCCATTCCGAGTGGCAATTCTTGCACAGTGAAAAACTCAAGTCTCGCATTCAGTCGTGGGAAGATGCAGGGCTTTCACCGGAAGCTGTGGATTTCGGCGATTACCTGCTCGACTGGCGCAGCGGGGGGCGCGGTCTGCGCTACGTGCACCACTTCGACGAGGCGGAGTTGAACGCCCTGGCCGAGGCGAGCAGGTTCCGGGTCCAGGAAACGTTCTACGCCGACGGCGAGGGAGGTAGATTAGGGTTGTACCAGATTTGGGAGCGATTATGAAATATACTGATGGTGAAATAGACTACTATCTATCATCGCGAATGAATAATTTTCAGAGGGATTTATATATTCATTTGGCAGATTGGAAACGAGCCCAAAAAGACAATCAACAGGGCTATTATCGGTGGCAAAAGAATGACTTGATCTTTGCGGATACCATGGATGAGTATTTCCATATCTTCCAACCCGCAAGGAAAACAGTACAAAATTTACAATTTAAAAAACACAAATTCTTTCGTCACATGGCAAGTTCACAAGCAGCCTGCATTAATCTCTTTGTTCCGTTGTTGCAATATCCAGCATTGGCAGCCAATATTTTCCGAGTGATAAAACCCGACCTGGCGGCAATTGCCACAGAAGAACTTAAAAATGGGTACCAGTTAGAATTCTGGGGGAAAAACTATATCAGTGATCCACGTGGATTTCTGAATGATCATAATAATGCCAGTGGTACGGATGCAGATATTGCCATCGCTTACCGAGATCAGGAAAACGAACTTAACCTTTGGCTGATAGAACATAAATTATCAGAACCAGAATTTACAACTTGTGCAGCAGCGTCCAGCGAAGGTCGCACCGTACAGCATTGCTGTACACCCGCCTCTGATATTTATCAAAACCCTTCCTTGTGTTATTACCACAGCGGAAAATCTTATCGCTATTGGGAAATCACGAAAGAAGCCAATCAATTATTTACACCTGCTCTATTTGCCTCTGATATAGATTGTCCATTCAGGAAGGGTCTTAATCAACTCTGGCGCAACCAACTATTAGCTTTTGCCATTGAAAAAAGTAAAACCCCGTTCAATAAAGTATTTTTCTCCGTTGTTCATCATCCAGGGAATTTAAGCCTAGCAGAAAGCATCCGTGAATTTAAGTCACTAACGAATGACACAAAAAAATTCTTTACTTTCACATCCGATGTCATTCACCGTGCTGCTCAAGACTTAAATGCGCCGGAACTAAAAAAATGGGTGGACTGGTATCGAAAAGTGTACCTCTGGAAAGATTGGCTAAAAAATGAAAACTAAGGAAGAGATTGTCACCAACTGGCTGCCGCGCTACACTGGCGTCCCGCTGGAAGAGATCAGTAAATACATCCTGCTGGTCAACTTCGAGAACTACTTGCACATGTTTGCCGACATGCACGGCGCGTCGATCTATGGGCATGACAAGCCGATGCCCAACGCCACGGCGGACGGCATCACGATGATCAACTTTGGCATGGGCAGCGCCAACGCGGCGACCGTGATGGATTTGCTCTCGGCCATCAAGCCAAAGGCCTGCCTGTTCCTGGGCAAATGCGGCGGGTTGAAGAGGAAGCTCAAATTGGGCGATTTGATCCTGCCCATTGCTGCCCTGCGCGGCGAGGGGACATCCAACGACTACTTCCCGCCCGAGGTGCCGGCCCTGCCCGCCTTCAACCTGCAAAAAGCCGTCTCGACCACCATCCGCAACTATTGCCGCGACTACTGGACCGGCACGGTCTACTCGACCAACCGCCGCGTCTGGGAGCATGACGAAGTGTTCAAGAGCTACCTGCGCCGTATCCGGGCCATGGCCGTGGACATGGAGACGGCGACGATTTTCATCACCGGCTTCTATAATAAGATTCCCAGCGGCGCGCTGCTGCTGGTCTCCGACCAGCCAATGATCCCGGAGGGCGTCAAGACCGCTGCGTCCGACGAGAAGGTGACGCAAGAATACGCCGACCTGCACCTGCGCATTGGGATCGACTCGCTCAGCGAGATCATCAACGACGGGTTGACCGTCAAGCATTTGCGGTTCTAACTGTCATTGCGAGGAGGCTCCCGAAGGGGAGCCGACGAAGCAATCTCATGGCACATCTAATGCTACACTTACAGGTTCCATGAGATTGCCACGCCGCCAGTCCTTCGACTTCGCTGCGCTCCGCTCAGGACGGCGGCTCGCAATGACATCACCTAACAAGGCTCGTCAATCCGGCCTGGGTGGATAAAGCCAGTTTCTCTGGTATGCAATTCATCGAAGTTGACCCATCCGAGCCGTATGCTGCCAATGCTGTGCTGGTTGGCACAACGATCATCTATCCCTCGGTCTTTCCAAAAACGCGAAAGCGGCTGGAGGCGGCGGGAATCCGCATGATGCTCGTGGACTCCTCAGAGTTAGCCAAGGCCGAGGGCGCGGTGACGTGCTGTTCGTTGATATTCACAGCGTAGGGGCAAGTGCAGTGCAAAGTGCACAGTAATCAGTTCCGGTCAGTAGGGGATGTTTAGCAGGTATTAATATGATGTTTTCCACTAATCGAAGAGGCAGTTGGGGAATAAAATATATTCATGGCGACGAATATATCCCCCGTTGAGGATGTAGCCCAATTCCTGCAAACTATCGGCCAGGTGGCGCGGTTGCAAATCCTGCTGGCGATTGGCGAAAGCGAGACGTGCGTCTGCCACCTGGAAGCCACCTTCGGCTGGCGGCAGGCATACCTCTCCCAGCATCTGATGGCGCTGCGGAAGGCCGATATTCTCCAGGTTCGGCGGGATGGCCGCTATATGCACTACCGGCTGTCCGACCCGCGCTTGCTTGCCCTCGTCCGGCAGGCGGCGGAATTGCGGAATATTTCCCTGCCGGAATTGGCGCCGTCGCCAGAATGCAGTTGCCCGAATTGCCGTTGCAAGCAAGAAGAAACATGAAGAAAGCCCTTCAGGTAGCACTGGAAGATTCCGACGTAATCGAGTTGATGCGCATCCTTCTGGATGAGGATGCCGAGGGTGCGTTGATGTTCCTGCAGACGCACTTCAAGGGTAAAGCCCGCGAACTGCTGGAAGGCGGTTGAAAGGTGCAAATCCACGTCCCCGGTACGGGCGACATCCAGGTGACAGGCAACTTGTTCAAGAAATGACCTTCCTCGACTCGATTACGCTGACTCGCACGCTCCCCTGCCTGGCCGAACCGGGCAAGATCATCGTCATTGGCAAACCCGCCCGGACGCTGGAAGAGGTTTTGCCGTACCTGGCAACATTACCCGGCATCATCGCCCACAACCCGGAACAATGCACGCTAACCTTTCGACGCCAGCCCGGTTTTCTCACCATCCAGCGTGACCAAGTGTACATCACACAGGTCAAAGATGTTCAAGAAGGGCTTGAACTGCTTGCCGCGCTGACCGAGAGCATCAATGCGGTCTGGGAACACCGGCAGGAATTGGTCGCGGTCACGGCCTCGAAACGCACGCCTCGCCCGCTCGATATCTGGTCGCTCCTGCCGCAGACCAACTGCAAGCAGTGCGGCGAAATGACCTGCATGGCCTTCGCGGTAGGTCTGCTCCAGCAGAATCGGGCGCTGAACGAATGTCCGCTTCTCGCCTCCGATCCTAACCTTGCTGACCGCCGCGCGGCGTTGGATGCCATCCTATAAGCAAGAGAAATGCAAGGAGAACAATGATTACCAGTTACGTCCAAGAACATCAACATTTAGAGGAGCGGCTGGCACAACTGGGCCGTGCACTTCCCGGCCCAATGACCGGTTTTGCCCGTCTGCACAAAAAAGCCATGGAAAACGGTGTGCTCGGTACCCGAGTCAAAGAAATGATGGCTCTGGCAATCGGCATCGTCGTTGGCTGCGAGGGCTGCATTGCTTACCATGTGCACGATGCAGTGAAAGCCGGAGCCACGCGCCAGGAACTTTTGGAAACCGTTGGAGTGGCTCTGCTCATGGGCGGCGGTCCGGGTTCCATCTATGCCGCCCATGCACTGGACGCCATCGAGCAGTTCTTGCCGGAAACAGCAGAGGCAGAGAAATAAGGAGACAAGACATGCCTGAATTTCTTGAAACCATGGTTGACAAGTTCACCTTCAAGGTTGCTACAGATCGTTTGTACAATGCAGAAGGGATCTGGGCTAAACCGGAAGGGAATCTCATCCGGATTGGCTTATCCGACTTCTTGCAACAGCGCAGCGGCGATGTAGCCTTTGCCGAGGTCAAGCCAGTGAACACACAGGTAACCTTTGATGATGAAATCGCTCTCATCGAGACCATCAAGGTCAATATCAGCCTGACCAGCCCTGTGACGGGCAAAGTGGTCGAGGTCAATCCGGCCATGGCGACTGCTCCCGAAGCTATCAATCAGGAGCCATATGGGGCCGGTTGGCTGGCGGTGGTCGAGGCAACGGATTGGGAGGTTGACAAAGCCAACCTGTTAGACCCCCAGGCCTACTTTGCCAAAATGAAAGTGGAAGCCGAGCAGGAGGTCAAAAAAACATGACCGGTCAAAACCGTAAATCCCGCGTGGTCATCGTCCCGTGCAGCGGGATCGGCAAAACGTACGGCACCGTCAGCCGCGAGGCCGCTTACGATATCATCGAAGATTTGCGTCCTGAAGAAACACAACTGGTCGCGCTCTCCATGCTTGTCCTGGGAGACGAAGCGGCCCGCGCCGCAGTGGCGCAGAATCCGGCCATCACGATTGACGGCTGCAAGCTGGCCTGTGCAACCAAGATGGTAAAAGAGAGCGGCGGAACCGTCGCCCAGGATTTTGCTGTCCTGGATGTGTACCGCCGTTACAAGCAGTTCAAGCCGCAAGGAATCGCCAAACTCAACGAGGGTGGGGAACAATTGGCGCATGCCCTGGCCGAGGAGATTGCCGGGATTGTGGACAACCTCGTTTCTGGACCTCACCCCCAACCCCTCTC
>Ga0208045_1000574_pt1 | contig 13902 bp, 14 predicted proteins | sample PL_2010_200m_FD_184160 | JGI IMG/M metagenome (GOLD analysis project Ga0208045, IMG submission 184160) | Freshwater microbial communities from Powell Lake, British Columbia, Canada to study Microbial Dark Matter (Phase II) - PL_2010_200m... | ecosystem: Environmental > Aquatic > Freshwater >...
GCTTGCCGAGGAGTTACCGGCGGAGAGGATAAAACCTAAGGAGATAATCATCGGGGATTATCACCTGCCGAACTTAGACCTGCTGGATTCTCCGCCTCCCATCGAAGCCAGGCAAATTAAAGAAGACCTCCAGGCGAATGCGCGGATCTTAGAGGAGACGCTGGGCGATTTTGGCATCTCGGTTAAGGTTACCGATATCGAACGCGGGCCGGTAATTACGCGCTATGAACTGGAACCTGCGCCGGGAGTGAAAATAACCCGTATCGTGGCCCTTTCCGATGATATTGCTTTGGTGATGAAGTCGACTTCGGTTAGAATCGTAGCGCCGATACCGGGCAAAAGCAGGGTCGGGGTAGAGGTGCCTAATATGCAGAGCAGCCTGGTTTATTTAAAAGAGGTCTTTGCTTCCAAGGATTTTCAAGGCGCGAAATCAAAATTAACCCTGGCTCTGGGCAAGGATATCGCCGGCCAGCCTGTAGTTACCGAGTTGGATGATATGCCCCATCTTTTAATCGCCGGGACCACCGGCTCCGGAAAAACAGTTTGCATGAACTGCCTGATTTTATCCATGTTATTCCGCGCCACCCCTAATGAATTGAAGCTGTTGATGGTGGACCCGAAGATGGTAGAAATGGCGCCCTTTAACGGCCTGCCGCATCTTTTATGCCCGGTGGTCACCGACGCCAAAAAAGCATCCGCTGCCCTTAACTGGGTCGTCGCCGAGATGGAAGAGCGTTACCGCCTCCTGGCAAAGGCAGGGGCGAGGAATATCGAAAGCTATAATGAAAAGCAGGAAAAGCTCCCCTATATCGTAGTGATTATTGATGAGTTAGCGGATCTGATGACCGTAGCGCGCGACCACATTGAAAATGCGATTACGCGCCTGGCGCAGCTTTCGCGCGCCGTAGGCATCCATCTTCTTCTGGCTACCCAGAGGCCGTCAGTGGATGTGATTACCGGGGTGATCAAGGCGAATTTTCCGGCGCGCATCTCTTTTAAGGTCGCCTCGAAAGTAGATTCGCGCACCGTCTTGGACATGAACGGCGCGGATAAACTTTTAGGCAAAGGCGATATGCTATTTTTGCGGCCCGGAGAAGAGAAGCTGGTCCGCGCGCAAGGGTCTCTCGTCTCGGATAAAGAAATCGAAAGGGTGGTGGATTTTATCAAAGCCCAGGCCGAGCCCATTTATGACGAGGAGATTTTGAAAGAGCAGCAGAAACCGTTTATGGCCAACGGCCAGAAGGACGATCTCTACGATGAGGCAGTGCGGGTAATCATGGAGAGCAATCAGGCCTCGGTCTCTATTTTACAGAGAAGGATGCGCTTAGGTTATACCCGCGCCGCCCGGATTATAGATACGATGGAGCAGGAGGGTTTAATCGGGCCTTTTGAGGGCAGCAAGCCGCGCCGGATATTGGCGGACAGGGATGAGTGGCTCAAAAAAGGTATAATGCAGGGAGAAGACGATGGAGACGGCAGGAGCACGGCTTAAAAAAATACGGCTGGAAAAAGGCTTAAGCCTGGAAGAGGTGCACAAGAAGACTAAGGTCCACCTGAATATCCTTAAGGCCATTGAGGAAGACAGCCTGGTAAACTTAAGTTCCGTATACTTAAAAGGATTCCTGAAAATTTACTGTAAATTCTTAAGGGTAAACCCCGCGGATTTTATCAAAGACTATAGAGAGCCGATAAGCCCGCCTAAAATTAAGACAGAGTTCCAGCGGGCAGGCAGGACAGAGTCGCTGGCAAAGACCATCTCCCTTAAGTTAAATTCCGTCCGGCCCCGGATTACCTTAAGGAGGGCGGTTATATTTCTGGTCGTAATTATTTTTATGGTTTTGCTGTTTAAATTGCCGGCGGCCATCCGTTCATTCCAAACCCGCCTTTCCCTAAAGGCCAAAACTACGCAAGCCCCATCTGTGGCCAAAACAGAAAAAAATGCCCCCGCCGCACTAATACCGAAAAACCAACCTGTAACGCTGGTCAGGTTAGGCTTAAAAGTCAAAGAGAATTGCCTGGTAAAAGTAAAGGCCGACGGCCGGCTGGTGATGGAACGTACCTTCCGTAAAGGCATGTCCGACAGCTGGACGGCAAAAGAAAAAATAGAGCTTTCTTTAGGTAATGCCGCGGCAGCAGAGTTGGAAGTCAACGGTAGGCATATAGGTGCCATAGGCAGGCGCGGCCAGTCAATAAAAAACATACTCATAACCAAGGATGGCCTGGATATTCCCCGATGAGCGCAAGCAATAAATACAAGATCGGCATATTAAGTTTAGGCTGCCCCCGGAATCTGGTGGATTCGGAGTCTATTTTGGGCAGGCTGGATTTAAAAGGATACCGCGTCGTAGATATAGAGGATGCAGACCTGGCAATAGTCAATACCTGCGCCTTTACCGAAGAAGCAAAAAGAGAATCTATTGATGCTATATTGGATTTAGTCGAATTAAAAAAAGAAGGCAGGCTCAAAAAAATAATCGTGCATGGCTGCTTGAGCCAGCGCTATAAATATCTCTTAAATAAGGAGCTCGCTGAGGTAGATGCCTTTGTAGGTACGCCTTCCCTGAACCATTCCTTGAGGCGTTTTGCGCTTTGCCCTAAACATTACGCGTATCTAAAGATCTGCGAGAGCTGCATCAATCATTGTAGTTATTGTGCAATCCCGGCGATTAAAGGGAAATTTGCGAGCCTTGATATGGGTCAGCTTCTAGAAAAGGTAGAAAAATTCAATCAGGAAAAAATCAGCGAATTGAATATCATCGGCCAGGATATTACCGGCTACGGCATAGATCTGTATAAAAACATAAGTCTGGCGCAACTTCTAAAGAAAATCACCCGAAAGGCAAAGAATATCCGCTGGCTGCGGCTGCTTTACCTCTACCCCAGCCGCATCAGTGATGAGTTGCTGGAGTTGATTAAGGATGAGCCGCGCATTTGTAAATATGTTGACCTGCCGATACAGCATATCAATGGTCGCATCTTAAAGCTGATGCGTAGAAACACTACCCGTAAGGATATCCTGGCGCTTATCGATAAGATCAGAAAGAAAATCCCTGCCGTAGCGTTACGCACTTCTATCATCGTCGGTTTTCCTTCGGAGACGGATAAAGAATTTAAAGAGTTGTTGCATTTTATCGAAGAGGCAAAATTTCAGCGCCTGGGGGCGTTCATTTATTCGCGCGAGGAGGGCACTGCGGCGTATAATTTTTCCGGTCAAATACCTACCCAGGTAAAGACAGCCCGTTTTGATGCGGTGATGGCCAGCCAACAGCTCGTTTCCCGGCAGCTAAACCGGGAATTTTTAGGTAAGACCCTGGAAGTTTTAATAGAGGAGAAAGAAAACGGCGCGTATTTGGCCAGAAGCCAGCATGATGCCCCGGAGGTAGACGGTTTGGTTTATGTACATTCCCGTAGGCCGCTGGAGGCAGGAGATTTTGCTCAGGTAAAGATTAGCGATACCTTGGAATACGATCTGGTAGGGGAGGTAGTATAAATGAACCCCGCCCTTCTTAACATATTCGAAATTAGTGATATAATAAAGAGGTGGGGTTTAAATAAGAGAGGAAGGGCGGGGTGAATATAGCTAACCGTTTAACGGTGTCCAGAGTTATCTTGACTTTCGTATTCATGTTTTTTCTGTCCTTCCCTTTTAAAGGCGCCTGGGTCCTTTGGTCAAAGGTATTGAGCCTCCTGGTATTTATTTTCGCCGCGCTTACCGATTATTTTGACGGGGTGTTGGCCAAGAAAAAAAATATGGTCACGGATTTCGGAAAGCTGATGGACCCTATTGCCGATAAAATTCTGGTCTTGGCGGCATTCGCGGCCTTTGTGCAGATACAGATTATCGATGCCTGGATGTTTGTGATTATCATCTCCCGGGAGATAATAATCACCTCCTTAAGGCTCTTTGCTTTAAACAAGGGCAAGGTTCTCTCCGCAGCCAGAGCCGGAAAACATAAGACTATCTCCCAGATGCTGGTCATATTCCTGATCTTGGGATTTATCGTGCTGAAAGAGGCAGTACTGACATTTTCTACCTGGGATCCCGGCTGGGAACAGTTCTTCCGGCAAGGAATCTATATCCTAATGCTCTTGACAGTAGCGCTTACCCTTTACTCCGGCCTATCGTATCTCTGGGATAACCGCGCTATCATTACCAAACTTTAGCCTCTCCATGCGCCTCAAAGATTTTACCGTCAAGACCATCAGCACCTTTTTCTATGTAGGCTACCTTCCTTTTATCCCGGGGACCTTCGGCAGTATTTTCGGGCTTTTTTTATTTTTCCTGGTAAAAGACAGCCTTTTTTTATACGCCGGGGTTACTTTACTGATTACGGTGCTGGGGCTTTCTGTGTCTGGCCAGGCAGAGAAGATATTCGGTCAAAAAGACTGCCGTTATATCGTAATAGACGAAATAGCGGGAATGCTTTTGAGCCTGATGTTTTTACCTTACGACCTGAAATTAGTTATTGCCGGGTTTGTGATTTTCAGGCTATTGGACGCCTTGAAGCCTTATCCGATAGGAAGGCTAGAGAGGTTAAAGGGCGGCGTCGGCGTAATGAGCGATGACATCATGGCCGCCGTATATACAAACCTTATTCTTCAGGTTACAGCAAGGCTCGCTTCTTTTAAGGCCTCATAGATCGGCCCTTGGGGAGTAAGCGTGCTTTTATAAAGCGTAATCCGGGTAACCGTAAATTCTAAATTCTCTCCTGCCAGTTTGTCTTTTAAATTAAACAATTCTTTGGCTAAGTCCTGTAACCCTTGAGCGCTCCTGGTTCTGCCGATGGTGATGTGTGAAGAAAAGGGCCTGGTTTCTTTAGGGATGTCGATTTTAGCAATTTTTTCTTCTAGTTCCCGGGCAATTAATTTTGTTTCTTTATCGCCCTGACCGATTCCGGCCCAGATGACCCGTGCAGAATTTATGCTGGGAAAGGCGCCCAGTTCCAAGAGGCGCATGCGAAACTGTTTTTTATTCTTGGCAGTCTCCTCAACAGCATCGATAATTTGTTTTATCTTTTTATCGTCCCTCTCGCCTAAGAATTTCAATGTTAGATGTATATTCTCAGGCCCGACCCATTTTACGTCTGCGCCGGCGGATTTTAGCTGATCCTGCAGCTTGGCAAGGGAGTTTTTGATTTCTGCAGTAAGGGGGATGGCGATAAAAGTTCTCACAAGTCACCCGCTAAAAGAGGCTTATAAAATTTTTTTAATAGCTGTAACGCTACCACGGCAGATTTTTTTCTTACGCTGGCGCGGTTTCCCTTGAAATGATATTTTTCACAGATTGTTTTATTTTTATTGGCGACGGCGATAAAGACTGTGCCTGTGGGCTGAGCAGGGGTTCTTCCTGTGGGGCCGGCGATGCCGGTAATGCCTATGCCGAAGTCGGCCTTGGCTATTTTTTTTACTGCTTCGGCCATTGCTACAGCCACCGGTCCGGAAACCGCGCCATATTTTGCAATCAGGCAGGAAGGTATTTTTAAAACATTTTTTTTGGCTTCATTGCTATAGGCTACTATCCCCAGCATAAAATAGCGCGAGCTGCCTGAAAAGCGGGTCAAGAGGCTCGAAAGCAATCCTCCACTGCAGGATTCTGCTACCGCGATAGTTTCCTCTTTTCTTATCAAGATTTTATGTATCTGTCTGGCGATATCAGGCATAGTACCTTTATTATAAATAGTTTTAAAGCCATTGACAAGCTAAGATTTCCCTGCTATACTTACTTTTAAATTGATCTTCGGGGTGAGGTGAAAATCCTCAACCGGCGGTTGCGCAGAAAGCGCATACCAAACCATCAACTTGGTTTGGGTGTTGCGCAGAAGCGCACACCAAACCATCGCCGCAGTGGCGGCGCACCGGCCAATCAATTATGGCCGGGTGCATTTTTGGTTTGGGTGTTAGCGCAGAAGCGCACACCGGCGCATCCTTTAGCGCCGGGTGTAAAGTCCCGCGAGCCAAAAAAAGGCATGAACTGGTGCGATTCCAGTACCGATGGTAGCCGAGAAACGGCACGCCCAAACCTAAATGATGGTTTGGCGGGCGTTTTCTACGCACAGTCCAGATGGGAGAAGATCGGAATTCCCTTTATATACCCGAAGATTACCTTCGGGTTATTTATTTTTCAGGGGTAAAATATGTTCAATACCATTCAGGAAATAATCCAGGATCTTAAAAAAGGTTCCATGGTTATCGTGGTGGACGATGAGAGCCGCGAGAACGAAGGTGATCTGGTTATGGCCGCTTCTTTTGTCCGGCCGCAAGAGATTAATTTTATGGCCAAAGAAGGCCGCGGCCTGATCTGCGTGCCGATGGAAGAAGAGAGGTTGAACAAGCTTAAGGTAGAGCTGATGTCTAGGGACGAGAATCCTGCGCACCAGAAGGATTCTTTTTCTACGGCCTGGATGATGTCTGTGGACGCTGCCCGCGGGATAACTACGGGTATCTCCGCGCATGACCGCAGCCGCACCACGGAAGTTTTAGCCGATCCTAAAACGCGCCCGGAAGACCTGATCCGTCCGGGGCATATTTTTCCTTTAAAGGCACGCAAGGGAGGGGTTTTGGTGAGGGCAGGCCATACCGAGGCAGCCATAGACCTGATGAAGTTAGGCGGGCTTAATCCGGTAGCAGTCATCTGTGAAATTATGAATGAAGACGGCACCATGGCCAGGTTACCTCAGTTGCTGGAATTTGCGCAGACCCATAAATTAAAGATATGTTCCATTGCGGATTTAATCGAGTACCGCCGCCGTTCGGAAAAATTAATCGAGCGGGTATCGGAAACCATCCTGCCGACTGAATTCGGCGCCTACAACCTGATCCTCTACCGCGATTTGATTAATAAGCAGTTACATATCGCCCTGACCATGGGAGAATTGAATGGACAGGCGATTCTGGTGCGCGTGCATTCGGAATGCTTAACCGGCGATACCTTCGGGTCTTTGCGCTGCGATTGCGGGCGCCAGCTAAAAACAGCGTTGCAGATGATCGGAAAAGAAAAAAGAGGGGTTATCCTCTATATGAGTCAGGAGGGCCGCGGCATCGGCTTGGTAGATAAAATCAAGGCCTATAGCTTGCAAGATAAAGGCCTTGATACCGTAGAGGCAAATGAGGCCTTAGGCCATAAACCCGACCTGAGGGATTACGGTATCGGGGCGCAGATCCTGTCAGATTTGGGGCTGAAAGATATCCGGCTGCTCACGAATAATCCGCGCAAGATTGTGGGCCTGGAAGGTTATAACCTGTGCGTGGTGGAGCGGGTACCTTTGGAAGTGGAACCAAACCCGGCGAATTACCGGTATCTTAAGACTAAAAAGGAAAAACTGGGACACGATTTAACCATATGATCAAGATCGGGTCTTACAACTCGTTTACGACTCGCAAGGCCCGATCTTGAAAAATAAACGCCCAAACCTGCACCCGAAGCTATTGGATGCTTCGGTGTCCCGCCTTTGCGGGAATGGTTTGGTTGCGCAGTAAGCGCACACTTGCCCGTCCATTTGGGCAAGGTGGATTCACTGCTGTGAAGGAGGAGAAAGATGGCAAAGGTGGTGGAGGGCAATTTAATTGCCAGGGGTAAGAAATTTGGTATAATTGCATCACGCTTTAATGATTTCATTACCAAAGAATTGGTAGCGGGGTGCCTGGATACTTTGCTCAGGCATGGCGCAGACGATAAGGATCTGGTAGTGATCTGGGTTCCGGGTGCCTTTGAAATCCCGACTATCGCCCAGAAATTAGCCAAGTCTAAAGGCTACGATGTCGTTATTTGTTTAGGCACGGTGATCAGGGGCTCTACCCCGCATTTTGACTATATTGCCGCAGAAGTAGCCAAGGGCATCTCAAAAGTTTCCTTAGATAGCGGAATACCGGTAATCTTCGGTGTAATTACCGCTGATACTATTGAACAGGCGATTGAGCGCGCAGGCACAAAAGACGGCAATAAAGGTAGAGACGCAGCTTTAAACGCCATTGAAATGGCAAACTTAGTGGAAAAATTATGAGGAAGCGCACCAAGGCAAGGGAATTTGCCTTGCAGGTCCTTTATCAGATCGATATAACCGGCGATGCCTGCGGGGATTCCCTTTCCGCTTTTTGGCAGTCTTGCGTCGAGGACGGCGCAGAAGAAGAGGTCAAGCAGTTTACTTCCGACCTTGTCACGGGCGTAACCGAGAAACTGGCGGATATTGACGAGAAGATCTCGCAATATGCGACTAACTGGCGGCTGGACCGCATGGCCTTTGTAGACAGGAATATCTTAAGGCTCGGCTGCTATGAGCTGCTCTTCCGTCAGGATATCCCTCCTAAGGTCTCCATAAACGAAGCGGTAGAACTGGCCAAGAAATATTCCACCCAGGAAGCCGCTAAGTTTGTCAACGGCATCCTGGATAAAGTTAAGATAGAAAAAGAAAAATGAACCCCGCCCTTCCTAAAGCTAATTTACCGAATAGTATTATAAGGAAGGGCGGGGTGAAGTTTGCCGACCTGCATTTACATACCATCTTTTCCGACGGCACATACCAGCCTCAGGAATTAGTAGAGCAAGCCCGGCGTTCGGGATTATCATCTATCTCTGTGGTTGACCATGATACCGTAGAAGGTATAAGTCCTACCTTGGCGGCCGGCAGGCAGGTTGCCTTAGAGGTGATCCCCGGCATAGAGCTGAGCGCTGATTATAACGATACCGAAGTACATATCCTCGGTTACTGCATCGATTACCAGAATAAAGAATTACTGGAAAGGTTGAGTCTCCTGAAAGATAACCGCATCCAGCGGATCTACAAAATGGTAGAAAAGCTGAAAAACTTAGGGGTGCAGATAGAGGCCGATGAGGTATTTAATATTTCCGCAAAGGGGATAGTAGGGAGGCTGCATATTGCCAGGGCTCTCTTAAAGGCGGGTGCGGTAAAATCTACCGCCGAGGCTTTCCGCAGATATATCGGCGATAAAGGCCCGGCATACTACTGCGGTTTTAAATTAAATCCGGCAGAGGCGATAAACCTGATCCGTAAAGCGGGCGGCATACCTGTCTTGGCCCATCCCTATACCTTAAGCGACGATGAGCTGGTACTAGAATTTATTAAAGAGGGGATCATGGGATTGGAAGTTTATTATCCGGAGCATACGCAGTCGATGATAAATTTTTATTTGGAATTAGCGCAAAAGTATAATTTGCTGATTACCGGCGGTTCTGATTGCCACGGCAGCGCCAAACCGGAAGCGCGTATCGGCTCGTTAAAGATACCCTACGAGCTGGTAGAAAAACTAAAGTCCGCCAAAGAGAAAATAGCATGCTGAAAAACCAAGTCTATTTTATGCATCTGGCAATGCAACTGGCCAGGAAAGCCAGGGGCAAGACCTCTCCTAATCCTATGGTCGGGGCCTTGGTGGTAAAGGACGGCAAGATTATCGCTAAAGGTTATCATGAGAAGGCAGGCCTGGCGCATGCCGAGATCATCGCCCTGGATGAAGCCGGCAATAAAGCCAGGGGCGCTACGCTTTATGCTACCCTGGAGCCGTGCGCCCACTTCGGAAAGACTCCGCCCTGCGTGGACAGGATAATCAAGAGCGGGGTAAAAGAAGTTATCGTAGGTATGGTCGACCCCAATCCTTTAAATAACGGCCGCGGCATTAATATTCTAAGGCAGCATAAAATAAAAGTAGAGGTGGGTATTTTGGAGGATCAGTTAAAAAAACTAAACGAAGTATTTATAAAATATATTACCCGTAAGATCCCTTTTGTGACGGTAAAAGTAGGCCAGTCCCTGGACGGTAAGATCGCCACCAGGACAGGAGATTCCAAATGGATAACCTCTGATAAATCACGCGGGTTTGCCCACCGCTTACGGCAGAATTACGATGCGATTATGGTCGGCGTCAACACCGTAATCAGAGATAACCCTACGCTTGATTCTTGGTTTTCCCGCAAGAAGCTAATTAAGATAGTCATAGATAGCCGGCTGAGCACCCCGCAGGACGCAGGTATATTTTCCGGAAACAGCCAGGTCATCATCGTGACTCTGCCTATATCCCGCGGACAGGAAACAGAAAATAGGGAGATTTTAGCTAAAAAAGCCAAAATCCTGGAGGTCAGGGAAAAAGAGGGGCAGATAAATTTAAAGGATGCCCTGAAGAAATTAGCGCAGGCTTTCCAGATATCCAGTATTCTTGTCGAAGGGGGAGGGACATTAATCGGTTCTTTATTTGACGAAGGGCTGGTGGACAAGGCGTTATTTTTTATCAGCCCAAAAATTATCGGAGGCAAGGAGGCAATCGGTTCGGTAATGGGCAAGGGTGTTTCCAGGGCGGATAAGGCGATAAGGCTGAAAGAAATTAAATTCAAGCGCATAGGGGATGATTTTTTAGTGGAGGCGAGGGTATAACCTGTGTTCACTGGGATTATAGAGGAATTAGGAGAGGTAAGAAGGATTTCGCGGCAGATGAGGAATACTATTCTGGAAATAAAATCTGATAAAGTATCAAGCGATACAGAAATCGGAGATAGTGTTTCTGTAAACGGCGCCTGCCTTACGCTGGTAAAAAAAGAAAATAATCTTTTGACTTTTGAGGCGATGGACGAGACTTTAAAGGTCAGCAATCTGGGTGCGTTAAGGACAGAAGATAAGGTTAATCTGGAGCGCAGCCTGAAATTAGGGGACAGGCTATCTGGTCATTTCGTCACCGGCCATATTGACTGTACCGGCATTATCCGCAGGAAAAATTACCGCAATAATAATCTCTGTTTTGAAATAGCCATAGCAGGGCAATTTATGTGCTATTGCCTGCCTAAAGGCTCTATTGCCGTAGACGGGATAAGCTTAACGCTTGCGGATAAAAGATCCGATACCTTTAGCGTTTATATTATTCCCCACACACTAAAAAATACCACCCTTAGGGATAAAGGCCCTTCGGACAAAGTAAACATCGAATTTGACATCCTCGCCAAGATTAATGAGCAGAAAATTTACTGAGCACCAGCGAAGTAAATTTTAGGCCTATAGGCCGGTCTCGCGAATTAACGCCACACCTTTTATTTATTTTTTAAAAATATCTTAAAAAGGTGCGGCGTAAGTTCGGACAGATAATTTATGTCGTTTTCACTCCATAAATTATGTCCTCACTTAGGTTAACTTCTAATTATTGCCAATACCGCTAATTTTTGGTATACTGTTTTGATATTTACAGGGATCTTTTTCCATAGATAAGTATTGTATGGAATGTGTCCATAGCCTCATGCAAGAAAAGTCAGTGAGGCTATAGATGTTTTGCCGGAAGCAAGAGATAGAAAGTAGTACCGTGCTGCGCACGGTGTAATTTACTGACGAGTAATAGCGGGTAAATTAACGGGGAGTAGCGCAGTTTGGTAGCGCGTTTGGTTCGGGACCAAAAGGCCGTGGGTTCAAGTCCCACCTCCCCGATTTGGCTTATGAAGAAGCAAGTGCATGCGTATTATAGCGGCAGGGTACAGGGGATCGGTTTCCGCTATACGGCGCAGGATTTAGCGCGTGACTCAGGCGTCTGCGGCTGGGCGAAAAACTTAAGCGACGGCAGAGTAGAAATTGTCGTCGAAGCAGAGGAAGAGGTCCTGCAGGATTTTTTAAACCGCATCAGTCAGCATTTTTCCCGCTACATTCAGGATACCGCTGTGCAGTGGCAAGAGGCACGCGGAGAATCTAAGGATTTTTCCATTAAGTTTTGATTAATTCGATATGCCGGGCCAAATCCAGAAAAAAATAGAGAATCTGAGGCGGAAAATCCGCCATCACGACTACAGGTATTATGTCCTTACGCAGCCGGAGGTCTCAGACAAAGAATACGATGATTTAATGCAGCAGCTTAAAACATTAGAGCACAAGTACCCGCAATACAAAAGCGAGGATTCTCCTACCGTGCGCGTAAGCGGCGGGACCATCGAGGGTTTTGAAACCGTAAAGCACAAACAGAAAATGTTTTCCTTGGATAATACCTATTCTTTCCAGGAGTTGAAAGACTGGGATACGCGCCTGCGTAAAGGCTTAAGACAGGAAAATATAGAGTATGTGGTGGAGCTTAAGATAGACGGCTTAAGCGCAAATCTTACTTATAAAAAAGGAAAACTGATTATTGGCGCTACGCGGGGAGACGGTGAATCAGGCGAAGACGTGACCCCGAACATCAAGACTATCAGGGCAATCCCCTTAAAATTAATGGGTGAAGATGTGCCTGATCTTATCGAGATCCGCGGCGAAGTATATCTGGCAAGGCAGGATTTGGAAGCATTGAACAAAGAGCGCCAAATTCAAGGCGAAGTCTTATTTGCCAACCCGCGCAATGCCGCAGCGGGTTCTTTGAAGCTTCTGGATACGGCTGTCGTGGCAAAGAGGAGGCTGAATTTCTTTGCGCATTCGCTCGGCGAGTATAAAAGGGCAGATATTGCCACGCAATGGGATTTCCTGCAGGCTTTAAAAAATTGGGGCTTGCCTGTTAACGGGCATTCGCGGCTGCTTAAGGACTCGGAAGAAGTGATTGCCTATTGTAAAAGCTGGCAGGAAAAAAGAGAAAAATTAAGCTATGATATAGACGGTATAGTGGTTAAGGTAAATGGCCTCTCGCAGCAGAAAAGATTGGGTTTTACCCTGAAAAGCCCGCGCTGGGCAGTAGCTTATAAATTTCCGGCGCGGCAAGCGACTACGGCGGTAAAGAATATCACGGTTCAGGTAGGCAGGACCGGGGTAATTACTCCCGTAGCAGAGCTTGCGCCGGTTGAGTGTGCGGGGGTGGTGATCAGCAGGGCTACCCTGCATAATTTTGACGAGATCGAGCGTTTAGGTATTAAAATCGGCGACAGGGTGGTAATTGAGCGGGCGGGGGAAGTAATACCTAAAATAGTCAAAGTCATAGAGTCGCTGCGCAGCGGAAAAGAAAAAGAATTCAAGGTCCCCAAGAGCTGTCTGGCCTGCGGCGCGCAGATTACAAAAGAAAAAGAAGAGGAAGTCGCCTATCGCTGCGTTAACCCCTTATGCCCGGCGCAGCTGGAACGCCGGTTAAGCCACTTTGCCTGTCGGCAAGCAATGGATATCGAAGGGATGGGTGTAGCGGTTATCGAACAACTGGTAAGCAAAGGCATGGTCAGGGATTTCGCGGATATCTATTCTCTAAAGAAGGCAGATTTCTTGAGGCTTGAGCTTTTTAAAGAAAAAAAAGCGGAAAATCTGCTCTCTGCGATAGAAAAAAGCAAGAAGCAGCCGTTGTCGCGTTTTCTTTACGGCTTAGGCATAAGGCACGCGGGAGAGAAAGCCGCTTATGTATTAGCTAAAAAATTCCGGACGCTGGATAATTTAATCCAGGCCGGCAAAGAAGATTTTGACGCGATTTATGAAGTGGGTTCGGTAATGGCCGAATCTATAGTTAATTTTTTCAGACAGGCCGATACGCGCGCCCTCATTAAAAAAATAAAGGCCGCGGGTTTTAATCCGCAGGAATTGATAGCCGCAGCCGGGAAGTCTGGCTTAACGGGTAAAAACGTTGTTTTTACCGGGCAGCTTGCAGGTTTTAGCCGTAGCAGTGCCGAAAACTTAGTACGTCAGTTAGGTGGCAATGCTGCTTCCGGCGTCAGTAAAAATACCGATTTTCTCGTAGCAGGAGAGAACCCCGGTTCGAAATACGAACAGGCAAAAAAATTGGGCGTAAAAATTATTAATGAAAAAGGATTTCAGGAGATGATAAAATGAAGCTTCAAGCTATTGCGCTGGCGTTGCTTTTTTGTTTTCTGGTAACTACTTTCGGCTGCGATGCCTTTGTACGCAAATTTACGCGTAAATCCAAGAAGGATGTAGAGGTAGAAAAAGAAATGGTCCTTGCCCCACAGGAGTATAAAACCAGTATGAGCAAGGAAGATTACTACCGGCAATATTTTTTATATTGGAA
>Ga0208045_1000577_pt1 | contig 13858 bp, 10 predicted proteins | sample PL_2010_200m_FD_184160 | JGI IMG/M metagenome (GOLD analysis project Ga0208045, IMG submission 184160) | Freshwater microbial communities from Powell Lake, British Columbia, Canada to study Microbial Dark Matter (Phase II) - PL_2010_200m... | ecosystem: Environmental > Aquatic > Freshwater >...
CCATTTCCTAATATGAATACTCCAAATAATTATTTATCTGTAAATGACTACATCAATACCCTCAATGAGGGCTTAACAAATTTTGCTGGTAGGGTAATCGGGGAAGTTACAGACATACAGGAATATCCCGGGAGGAGTTATTTATTCTTCAAAATAAAGGATAAGGATAATCCTGCAGTTCTGAGCTGTTTTATGTGGAAAAACGATTACTCGATCAGTGGACTAAAACTTGAAGTTGGACTCGAAATAATTGTTTCAGGAACGCCAAGCGTTTTTAAGCCACTGGGAAGATTATCTCTGAACGCTAAGGCAATCGAGTTTGTTGGTGAAGGAGCTCTTAGAAAAGCCTATATTGAACTCAAAGCGCGACTTGAAAAAGAAGGGGTTTTTAGTGAAGTTCGGAAACGTCCAATCCCATTGCTCCCACAAAGAATCGGCCTTATTACATCCAAAGACGGCGCGGCAATAGGCGATTTCCAAGTGAACATCGGAAGGTTTGGATTTAAGATCATCTTCGTAGATTCTCGCGTAGAGGGGCAACTTGCGGTGTCGGAATTACTTGATGCCATTAGAACCTTTAGAAATAAAGATATTGAGGTGCTTGTGCTAATCCGTGGCGGTGGGTCACTTGAATCGCTACTTCCATTTAACAACGAGACACTTGTTCGGGAAGTGGCGAATTTTCCCGTGCCGGTGCTTGTGGGCGTTGGACACGAGAAAGATATAAGTCTAATTGGTCTTGCTGCAGATAAGATGGTTTCTACGCCAACCGCCGCCGCTCAAGCACTTAATGAATCGTGGCAACAAGCCATTGCTCAAGTGCAGTTAGATCAACAAAATATATTCTCTATTTTTAGTGGCGCTTTAATCGCTCAACAAACAACCGTACAGAAGAATTTTCAGAGTATATACAACCAATTCCAGTCAATTTTTGATGATTTCTACAAGGTTCAGGAAACCCTATCGCGGGTTATGGTATCCCTGCGCTCGCAGACCGCGGAATTGCATCGGAATCTTAGCGAATATCCCAATATTCTAAGAAGAGGAATGCGGGCACTTCTACAACGAACCAGTTTGCATATTTCAGAAATTCTACGTTTTCCTCTCCAACGACTAGGAAATCAAATTCAGACTAATAATGGGTTGATTTCTTCAATAGAAAAAAACCTTAAAACCAATAATCCCGAATATCAACTAAAGCTTGGCTACAGTATAGTCCGTTCGCAGGGATCTATAGTACGAAGTGTGAGTAGGATAAAGAAAGGACAAAATGTTGAAGTGCAGGTACAAGACGGCTCGTTCAGTTCAAACATCACGGAAATCAAGGAAGTGATATAATATAAAAGAAATATGGCCGATAAACCGATTAATTTAAAAGAATCACTCAAAAAGCTCAACACAATAGTTGAGTGGTTTGAGGCTCAAGAGGAAATAGACGTAGAGGCCGGTCTAGAGAAAGTAAAAGAGGGAGCCACTCTTGTTAAAAGCTGTAAAGCGCGGCTTTCTGAAATTGAAAACGAATTTCAGCAGATTCAGAAAGATGTTGAAAAAACGACAGGTGGCAAGGGCATAAAAGGATCAAAGCCCCCAGAAGGAGAAATTAAACCGGAAGAAATTCCCTTTTGATTACTTGCCTTTCAAAAGATCTTCCTCGAAAGCGGTGATACCTTTTATATCCTTCGGATATCCTGATATATCCGGGAATTCCAGCGCTTTTATTTTTTTGTATACAACGCCGATCAAGACTTTCATTCTTTCCACTTCTCCCTTTTCTATCTCAATAGGCAGATCCATAATCTGGCCCCGGAGCGGCTCCACGAATTCTATAATAGCTTTGTTTACCGAGTATTTGTCTCCGAAGTCCCGCGAATTCTCAATGAGCAGTTTATAAAATATAAGCTGTTGGCGGTAGCGCCAGGCCTTTATTTTTTCATAAGGATCATTTGGCGACCAATCCTTAATCGCCTTGCCTGTTTTAAAATCGCAAACTTCAATCTCTCCTCCTAAAATCCTCATCCTGTCTATTTTCCCGTTCAAAAGCGCATCGTTCACTATAACGCCCTGTGTTTTGAAACTTGATTCAATGATATCCTGCGGAGAAAAATCACCTTTCTTTTCCGCATAAAATATTTCAACCGCCTTTTGGCCTCTTTTTAATTGAAGGTTAAAGTCTCTTTCGTTAAGCCGTTCATCTTTAAGTAGTTTTTCAAACCACAAGAGAACGTCTTTGGTGGATGGTAGTTTTTCTTGTTTCTTTAGGTGATTATAAATTTGTTGAATGGTTCCATGGACAGCCGATCCGAAGGCGCCACTGGGGGTCTTTGGCTCTGGAAACATAAGAAGGTTCTTTTCCAAGAAAGTCAGAGGACCCGCATCGGCGACATTAAGGAAATTCTGCAGGTGAGTCACGCTCAATTGATAATTTTCAAGAACCGGAGCTAATAATGCCTTCTCATCGGGCACAAATGGCGGTGCATGATGCATAACCCACTGTTCATTCAGGATATCTTCGGGTTTCTTTTCAATATCTTTCACTTCAATGAAGTCTGATTTAAATGATTCCGGAGCACCCTCTGGAGCGAGAAAACCAAGCCGTGCAGATTCTTTACCCTTACTGTCCGTTCGGTAGGAAGTTAGATATAAAAGGCGCTTTGCTCTCGTCATCGCCACATAGAATAGGCGAAGTTGGTCGTCGATATTATCTCCCGCCGGAGCGATGGGGAGATTCATTGGTAGTGGAACGCCATATCCGCGTCCGCCTTCGGCCCATGTATCCTCTTGGCAATTTATGACGAAAACCGCTTCAAATTCCAATCCTTTAGCCTTATGAGCACTCATGAACTGAACGGCATTTTGGGAGTTAATGAACGGGCTGATATTGTTTATCGCCAAATTGTTTTTAACATGCATATCGAAGAATTCAATCATCTCGGCGGTCGTTACTCTTTTTCCGCGTCGGTATTCCCGTAGCGAACCGACAAATGACTGAAGAGACGATAGAAACCGCAGGTAATCAGCCCTGTGTTTTGCGAATTTGTCCTTACTGAAATAGTAGGATCTGAACGGGCTGAACATATCATTACGGATGGCAATCTCGCCTTCGTTATCCTCGTCCGGCAAAATTTGTTGCGGACCGCCGATGAGTTCATGAAGGATTTCTTCAGATGTTGCATATGTTGCTTGAGCGCCTAATTCTATAAAGAAGTCCGCGATTTCTTTGAGTTTACCGTCTGATTCGCGCATCACCATTAGCCATGGTTTATGCTCCTTACGCGCCCTTATGGAGAGTTCCCAAACAGTCGCCCGTTCTAGGGACCAAAACGGATAGCTCAGTATTTCGGGTAGGAAATCATCCGCATCTTCATTTTTATTCATTATCGAGTCGACAAATCTGGCCATCGTGATGAGTTGTAAGATAAGCGGCTCCTGAATTACATTTTCCTGACGCTCATAGGAAACAGGAATTTTAGCTGTATGGAGATAAGGCACTAGTGCTTCTAAATCCTTATGCTCACGGGCAACTACTACAATTTCTTTAGCGGCCGTTCCCTTTTCAATCAACTTTTTTATTTCTCCGGTTACCCAATGATATTCAACTTCCCGCGAAGAAAACTCTTTACCATATATCGCGCCGTCTTTCAGTTCTTTATTGGAGGCTATAAGTTCTTTTTTTATTTCAGGGAGAATCTTTTCAAGTTGATTGGTGCCTTTTTGAATAATGTGTCGCGCAGAATCCAGAATTTCTTGAGTGGAACGATAATTCTCCTTCAAAACGATTATGGTCGGATCTTTGTATGACTCTTTGAAACTAGTAATGTTAGTTATTTCCGCTCCTTGGAATTTGTATATAGCCTGATCATCGTCGCCGACCACCATTATGTTCGGTCTCCCCTCGTTCACTGGATGGTCGGTCAATAGACGCAGTAATCTCATTTGAGCGTCATTCGTATCTTGAAATTCATCAACGAGGATGTATTGATAGCGTTCCTGCAAATCCAACCGGACTCCGGTTTGATTTCCAAGCATTTCAATTGTGTCCAAAATCATGTCGTTATAGTCGTAATAACCCTCCTCCCGCATCCGTGTCGAGTACCTTTCATATATATCCGAAAGGGCTTTAATTTTCTCCTGATTATTAAAATCCTTGAGGTGGGTTTTTTCGTCATCACCTTTATTTGTCCAATCTTTTTTCCATGCTGTGATTGGTGCTGTTAAACCATCTGCTTCCGCGGTTTTTAATGATTCCGCGAGAGAAAGCGCTACCGATTTAGATAGTGACTTAAATGTCCCGGGTAATACATTGGATTTATGTCCGCTTAAACTTTTAATAGCCTCTAATATGGAGGGAAATATTTTCTTTGAAACCCTGTCACTAAAAACCCCTTGAATAATAGGATCTATAAAGGATGCTTCCTTTTCGTTCTCGGCAACTACTTTTTTGAATTCAATCGGCGTGAGACCAGCCTTTTTTAAATATTCTATAGCCTTCTTTGTTTTATATAGATATGTAAATTGGTTATTATGCTCAGCGCGGAAAGGATTCCCATGATCCAAGTTACTGAAGATATCTTCAAGGATTTCGGTTTGGGTAATGTCATCAGCCGGTAAAAAAGTTGCGCCACTATAAAAATGTTCCGGGTAACGGTTAATTATCTCAACGCCGAAACTGTGAAAAGTGTGAATTGCAACCCTATACGCCTCACGGCCCAATAGCCCGGCTAATCTTTGCCTCATATTGAAAGCGGCCGCGTCGGTGAACGTGAGGCAGAGAATGTTTGACGGAGCAATATCAACTTTGCGGAGAATATTCGCAACTCTTAGGCTTAATAACTCTGTTTTACCCGAGCCAGGTCCGGCAATAACCATTACCGGTCCTTCAATCGCTTCAACCGCTCGTTCCTGTTGCTTGTTTAATTTTTTGTATCTTTCTTCAAATACACCCATGTTATTGAAAATGGTGGCATAAAAGTAATAAGGTGTCTATAATTCTAAATTAATGACATCTACCACTTCACCATTTGGTCCTGAATCTTACCCGCTCTTTCGAGCAACTCAATTCTCGGCATTTTACGGCAGTAAATGAAACTATGAATCAACTAAGCTGGGATGTAATAACTGCGATTGGGACTATTCTCTCGGCCATTATTGCATTAGGTATTGCAGTATTCAGTTACACTCAATCACTGCGAAGAGAAAAAAAATCACGCGAAAAGGAAGCGATTGAAAAAATTCTCACTTCAACTAGAAAAGAAATTCACGACTTGTTGATATATAAATGGGATTGCTTTAACTCAAGAAATAGATGGCATCGATTGAAAGATAAAAGGCTAGATTTTCCCCTCCAATATTACTGGTTGCCTAAAGATATTACACAATCATTAGAAGATTTTGATCAACAGTTTAGTCGCTTTGATCATTTAAGCCAGCAAATAGGAGTTGATTTTACAAAATTGATTACTGGTGTATTCAGGCAGTTTATCTCTAATAAAGGCATTTCATACGAAACAACGGGCGATGGCGCGCTTACCGATGAGGGCATTATCCATTCGCACTGGTCATGCGTGATAGGGGGCAAATACGGACCGGCCGTAACCCTGTATAGCCTAGTGATGTGGGGTACATCGCTGTCGGGATATATCGAGGAGCGAAGGAATGACCCAGAACTACCAAATAAAAACATTGATTCCATTTCTTTTAGTGTTCATAGCTCAAGCGCCAACATTAAACTAACTCTCACACTGCAACAGTCAGACGAACTGCTAGCGAAGATTGAGGAAGAAATCAAAAAATATCCCAATATTATGGAATATAGGAAGAAGTGGCAAGAACTTTACAACAGTGGCTCGTATTTAATAAAAGAGGTGGATTTATGGCTATCCTCTGAGTAGATATGCAAATTAATCTTTGGGAAATATTCAAAAATACATTACCAAACATTTTGAATCTTTGGCCACTTTGGGTGATCGTGATTTGTCTCATAATATTCAAACTTACTCTTGAACGGCTTGGTTATGAAATTGAGGATTGGGTTATCCGCAGGAAATTCCGGCAAGGCGAAAAATGGAGAACCGGTCGCGAGATGATAGGGTGGTTGCGAAGCATGCCGCCGGAAGATTTTGAGAAATATGTTGCGGACGTTTTTCGGCGCTTGGGACATACCGTAAAGGTTACCGGGGGCGCTTATGACGGAGGTGTTGATATCATCGCCGAAAAGAATGGGATTAAATTCCACATCCAGTGTAAACGATATTCATCCCGAAACGAGGTGGGTGTCGGGGCAGTCCGTGACTTTTACGGTGCGCTTGCCGACCGCGTAGCCAATGGCAAGGGTTATATGGTCACAACAGGCAAATTTACACTTGAGGCAGAACGCTTTGCCGAAGATAAGCCTATTGAACTTGTTGATAGTCATCGCCTTCTGGACTATATCCGTCTGGCAAATGGAGAAACGCACGCTCCAGCTATAGCATCCGTTTCAATTCTGAAATGTCCTCGTTGTAGCGGTGATCTTATTGAACGAACCGGAAAATACGGGAAGTTTCACGGCTGTTCAAATTTCCCGAAGTGCAAGTATACCACTAAGTAATGCGAATAATTCGCTGTGAATGTGACATGCCTGAAATGCCGTCTTTGGGGTAACATTTGTAACATTCGGATTTCAAGTTCCTTCCCCCGAACGCTAAAATTGGCTAAAATATAAAAACATCCCTGACCGGGGTGCTTGGAATACGATTAAGGAAGTACCCCTAAGAACGCTTGTGGGGCCTTACCCGATGAATTCCAAGACCGCGGAAGGGCACAAAACAATGGAGCTACCAGAAACACCCAACCTTTCTGTGCACAGGACGCGAAACGGTCTGGGCATATTCACAAAGAGGAAATTTAAGGGTGGTGAGATTGTGTCTCAGATCCGCGGCACCATGATTTCTGTTCCAGCATCGAAAAAATTGGATAGGAGAACCGATTCGAACACTTATAGGTTTAATCGCGATTACTATCTTTCCCCCAAGGGAAAACTTGGAGAGTATTTTAATCATTCCTGTAATCCAAACGCTGGTGTTATGAAAAGGGACGGCAAATTATTCATAAAAGCCATAAAAGAGATTGGGGCAGAAAAAGAGATTTTAATTGATTATTCAACCATCCTCGCCGATGACGAGGGTTGGAAAATGAAATGTAACTGTGGTGCAAAAGGATGCAGAGGAATCATTCGAAAATTTTCCGAACTGCCAACCTCGGTAAAAAACAAACACCTCAAGCTAAAAATGGCGCCTCCTTATATTTACAAAAAGTAATAGCGAACGTATAATCTCCATAAATTGCCCCTATAGCTCAGTTGGTAGAGCTGCTCCCTCTTAAGGAGAAGGTCGTAGGTTCGAATCCTACTGGGGGCACAGAAACAGAAACTCCGGCTTTATGCCGGGGTTTTCATTTGCCCAAGTTTTATTTGAGATATTTTTCGGTGAGAATACTGAGGAGCTTTTCGGCATAGATTTCGTGGAGCTTGGCCGGTGGATGATTGTCGAACTGATTCAGTGCGAACCTGCCGTCGGGGAACTCCGAGATTATCTCTTTCTCATAGTTGTACGCGGTGAAGCCAAGCCCCACAGCCGCCGCTTCCGCCTGCCTCACGGCCTTGAGGTAAACGGCGATTGCCTCGTCCGGGTTCGTATAGTCATTCCGTCTGTTGGAATAATGGCTATGGTCAAGGACGGCGAGGATCGGTGTCGGAAGTCCCAGATGGTCGGAAATTTTTTTGATGTCACCGAGCGTGTTCAGGAAATCCGCCCACGAGCCCGATTGTACGTTGTACGCCTTACTAAAGAGGTCTGTCCACGACGGTTCCCGGCCGAGCGTCGTTTCCAAATTCAGGAATGACTGTCGGAAGAGAAGCGCCCAATAATCGAGCTTTGTGTTTGTAAATGCATGCGAGAGCGACGACATAAGCCAGTAATCGACGAAGGGAATTCTCTGCTGGCTCAAGCTCTCGCACTGGACATCGTTCGAGACGTAGCCGACGACAACGAGATCCGGCTTCACGACCGGAGCATACTTCGAAAGGATATCCCTTTCGCTTTTCGTGCATAACCCCTCGATACCGAATGAGAGCACCTCGAACTTTCTTGTCGGAAAAGCGATGTTGAGCTTTTTCTCGAGGACGTTCGTGAAACGCTCCTCGACGGGAAGGCCTGTGCCGAAGACGAACGAGTCGCCGAGCACCATGATGCGATAGATGCCTGCCGGCTTGGGAACATCGAAATCGCGCTCCCTGAAGCCGAATTTGTTAAGAGAAACGGGGTAGCCCCACGTATAAATGACGTTGCCGACGCGGCCGTTCGGAAATTTGGTGGCCGGATCAAGCACTCTCATCAGGTACTCGCTCAAATAGAAAAGCAGGACGGTGAGCACGAGGCTCCCCGTGATCTTTATCGCCACTTTCACGAACTTACCCGCTTTCATTTGTTCATCTTCCTGCGCCGAGATTTTTTCTTCCACTCCGTAAGCTTCCCCGCTTTTATTTCTATCGGAGCTGCTGGACGAAGATGGCGGATAGAATCCTTGTCCAGAATTTTAACATGGGGAGAATTCATGAGAGCATCGAGAATTTTGGACAAACTTTTTTTTGATGTAACCCAGCCGTCCCCATACTTGGTCAGGTCGAACGGGAGAGAATAAGTGCGCAACGTCTTTATGCCGTTATCCATGAAGTACTCGTTGAAGTACGACATCACGAGCTCCCGAAGAGAGCGATAAACCGGGTCCCGGTACCTGAGCACCGCGTGATTGGTCTTCGTGATGGCTCCCCATTTGCCTCCCCGCTTGAAAATTGCGAGAACGTGACCATAGTCGTCGGGAGTGGTCTTCAGATTAACGAGAATCGGGCGTTCGCCGTTATGCCAAAGCGCGGCTGCGGCCAGCACGGCGCCCTCGAAACAATGGGCCCCTTTACGCTTTAAGACCATTAGGGGAGAGTGGTTCGTTTCCCCGCTCGGTTCGAAGTTTATCTTTATCCCATCGATAAAATCCTGTATCTTTTCGGGCGAATTCAGCTTCCTGAAAATCTTGAATTCTTCAAATTGAACGTTCGGAAATCTTCGCATACCAGGTTAGTGAAAATGCGATTGCAAATCGTGATTAAATCGATAATTTAATCTTGATGTGAATCATTTAATGACCTTTGTTTGTATCTTACCAAGAGCAGCATACGATTTGGATTTAATCTAATCGCATTTCTACTACCTGGCATGTAGTAATGATATCAAAAATGGAAGAAACACCGAAAATCGAGTATAATATGCGGCAATGTTGGACCTCCGCACGCCTCTCGCCGAAGTGAACGGCATCGGCCAAGGATTTCTCACCAAACTGAAACGGCTGGATATCTCCACCGTGGGCGACCTACTTTCCCACTTCCCCACCCGATACGAGGACTTCTCCCAAATTTATAAGATCGCCGATTTGATTCCGAATCAGGAAGCAACCATCCAAGGGCGAGTGGAAGAAATCGAAGGCCGCCGGGCCTGGCGCCGGAATCTTTACATTGTGGAGTGTCTCATCACCGACGACACCGGTTCAATCAAGGCCGTTTGGTTCAACCAGCCCTACATTAAAAATATGCTCCAGCCGGGACGTCTAGCTAATTTTTCCGGCAAGGTCACCGGCCGGGATGAAATTCATCTTTCGAATCCGACATACGAACTCGTGAAAAGTGAGGAGATGGAGACCCGTCACACGGCGAGAATCGTTCCGGTCTATCCCGAAACAAGGGGTCTTACCTCGAAAGGCATCCGCTATCTCGTGAAACCGATCCTTGAAAATCTTAAAAGAATTCCCGAATCCCTACCGGAAGAGATTTTGAAAAGCCAAAACTTGCCGGAGATAAACCGCGCTCTCCGGCAAATCCATTTTCCCGACGAACTGGGAAATGCCTTCAAAGCCAGAAAGCGCTTCGCGTTTGAAGATTTATTTTTGCTTCAGTTATACAACCTAAAACAGAAAATCGCGCTTTCCCAAAAAGAGGCGCCACAAGTCGAAGCCGATATCCCTTTCATAAAAGACCTTTTAAAACATTTACCCTTTACGCTCACACTTTCACAGAAAAAATCTCTTTGGGAAATCCTCAAGGATACATCCCGAAGCCAGCCAATGAACCGATTGCTCCAGGGCGACGTTGGTTCGGGAAAGACGATCATTGCCGCGATTGCGGCCCTAAACGCCGCCCACCAGGGCTACCAAGCCGCTTTAATGGCCCCCACGGAGATTCTCGCCCGCCAGCATTATCAGACTTTTCTGAGGTTTTTCCCGGAATTTGAGGGGGGCGTGGCGCTCATAACCGCAAGCAAAAGCGAGGTCTTTTATGGAAACGGACTTGCGACCGAAGCCAAGAAAAAGCAGGTTCAGGAAGATATAAAGAACGGAAAAATAAAAATAGCGATAGGTACCCATTCGCTCATACAAAAAAGTATTGATTTTCATTCGCTCGCGCTAGTTGTTATCGACGAACAGCATCGCTTCGGAGTGAACCAGCGGGCAACGCTTACGGACGGCAAATCGGATGCCGCCATTCCCCATTTTTTATCCATGTCCGCGACGCCGATACCCCGCACATTAAGTTTAACCATCTTCGGTGACTTGAATCTCTCGATAATCACGGAGATGCCGAAGAATCGGAAAATTATCATCACTAAATCGGTTGAGGCAAAAGAAAGAATGGGCACTTACCAATTCATCCGAGAAGAAATAAAAAGAGGGCGCCAGGCCTTCGTGGTCTGCCCGAGAATCGAACCGAGCGAAAAGACCGAAACGGCCATATCCCGGCTGGAGTGGCAAAAACTGGAATTGAAGTCCGTTAAAGAGGAATACGACAAGCTCTCCAAAAAAATCTTCCCCGACCTCAAGATACTCATGCTCCACGGAAAGATGAAGGCGGCAGAAAAAGAAAGGATAATGTCCGCCTTCGCTGAAGCTTCGGCGGATAAACGCGATAGGGCGGATATATTGGTGACAACTTCAGTTGTCGAGGTCGGCGTGGATGTACCAAATGCAACGATAATGATGATTGAGGGAGCCGACAGATTCGGTTTGGCCCAGCTTTATCAGTTCCGCGGGCGGGTCGGCCGAGGCGAACATCAGTCATATTGTTTTCTCTTCACCGACTCCTCTTCCCAATCCACCAAACAAAGAATGAAATCAATCGTTGAAGCCAAAAACGGTTTTGAACTAGCCGAGAAAGATCTGAAGCTCCGGGGTCCAGGAGAATTTTTCGGGCAAGCCCAAACCGGGATGCCGGATGTCGCGATGCAAGCTATTCAGAATCCGGAGATGGTGAAAGAAACGCGCGAAGCGGCGGTTGCGATGATAAAAAGCGACCCGAATCTAAAAAAACATCCCCTACTCAACGAAAAAATAGCGGAATTCCAAAGAAAAATACACTGGGAGTAATATCAACAATCAATCCATTATTACTTCTCCTCACGAATCAACAGCATCCGTGACAAACACTCCCGAAGTCGATACGAATTAGCGAATGTGGCGTAGCCGTACCACGATTGGAACGTCTCCTGTGTCACTTTCCCGCGCGCTTTTGCCCGCCGCAGAAACCGGCGCACGGTACTCTTCCGAAGGAGCCGGTGGTCTTGAAAGATCCGGTAGCCCAGGAAGTCAACACCCGCATTCACAGGGAACACTTCCGCTTTCTTGGGATGTAGCTCGAGCTTCAGCTGGTCACGCAAAAAAGTCCGTATAAGTTCTTTGTCTTTATAAAGGCGTTTCTTATCCAGATTGAGTATTAGAAAATCATCCATGTAGCGGAGGTAATATTTTTCGTGCAGTTCACGCTTCACGAAGTGATCGAGTTCGTTCAGATAGACATTGGCGAATAGTTGGCTCGTGAGATTGCCGATGGGTATCCCCCGCGGGTCGCTCCTAATTATCTCATCAAGCAGCCACAAAACATTTTCATCTTTTATTTTTCGGCGCAGCAACTCCAGAAGTATTTTGTGATCCACGCTGTCGAAGTACTTGGATATGTCGCATTTCAGGCAGTAAACCGTGTCGCGGGGTATCGTTTTTCCGACCCGATTGAGGCGCCCCAGCGATTTCATGAACTTCTCAAGACGGAGCACGGCCGCGTGCGTTCCCTTCCCTTTCCGGCAGGCATAGGAATCGTAAATGAAACTCTTGTCGAAAATCGGCTCGATGAAATTGCAGAGCGCATGATGCACCACGCGATCGCGGAACGGAGCCGCTTTGATCGTGCGCTTCTTGGAATCTGAGACGACGAATTCTCGGTAGCCGCCGTGTTTGTATGTCTTGTGCGTCAGTTCGAAGCGCAACGCAAGCAAGTTTTCCTCCAAGCGATATCCAAATTTCAGAATGGAACTGCGGTAGCGTTTGCGCTTTCTCGCGCCGAGATAGGCGCGGTGAAGATTTTGAAAATCAGTAATCCGCTCAAACATATTTACGACATCGCAAGTCGTAAGATTGAACTACTCCAGTAAAAACTGGCGGTAATCTGAAATATCCAGATTGCTCAACCATTTTTTTACACCATTTAGGTATTCTGACGGTCCGCCAAAAAATTCAGTTAGGAACTCTCTTTGGGTTACTGATGGAAAATTGCGTTTACCGGCATAATCCAAATGGCTAGACCAGCGATAAGAATCTAGAAATTTAATGGCTTGTTGATAATTTTTTAATTCGCGTTCGCGCCATTCGGGCGCCTTCAAATCTAAAGGGTTAAGGTGAATGTAGTAAGGAATGTGAATAAAGTGTGCATCGTTTTTAATTGGAATCGATTTATATCTTCCCTCAAAAAGCGTGCCTTTCCTTTCATATTTCTCGTTGAAGTATTTTGCATAACCCATATTAACTTTCTTCATAAATCTGGAAATGCCGTTCTCTACCCGGGGCGACAAAAGGAGATGGTAGTGATTAGGCATCAAACAAAATGCATGCAGGTTCACCAGCAATTTCCTTGGTCGCCTTTCAATCTTACGACTTGCGATGTCGTTAGATTGATGGAAACGGTAGAAGGTGGTGTTAACCCGCTCCTGGTCGTTGAATTCAAAAAGATCGTGAATGAAACGGAAATAATCCTGCTCATCCATAAAAATCTTGCGCTTATCCACTCCCCTACTTAAAGCATGAGCAAGTTCCATAATTTAAACCTTAACGCAATACTTACGACATCGCAAGTCGTAAGATTGGACTTAACCCTCTGACCCCGCGCCAGAGCCGAAACGGCAAGAGCGCGGGGGAACGGGTTTGTATTTTCCCTTTCTTCCGTGAGACAGGCAAAACCGCCGTCTTACGGGATACCGGAGAAGGAACAAGGACAGTAGTCGTCTTGGCGCAGGCAAATCATCCGTAAATGCTTCACTCGGGCCAAGCTTCCCACTCTACGGGCGAAAGCCCGGAGGGAATTTGCTTGTTGATGAATACCGGGCACAGCGGAAGCCAACATTGTTGTTCGTATTGCCCGTGTCTCAATTCAGGTTCACCGTGAACGCTCCCGCATTCGAACCATTGTTCCAATTGCCGCCGCGGATGAAGACGCCGCTGTGTTGTAGTCCTTATCCCTCCATATGATCGAGAATATCCGCGGTCATATGGCTTGCGAGAATCTATTCATCCAGCCGGAGAGGAGCCGCCCCATCTCATTTATCTTCTCCGCGGCGACCCCGTACTGTTTGATGTTTATGAAATGCAAATCTTTCGAGAGTCGTATCAACATCCGCAGTTCGTCCAACTCCACGCTCGCCTGCTTCAAAGTCGCGGACTTGTCCCGCTCCGCGTTTGCGACGATCATCGAGTGCAGCAGGTCGAGCGTTTTGTTTTCTATCCGTTGTCCCAGCAC
>Ga0208045_1000578_pt1 | contig 13816 bp, 9 predicted proteins | sample PL_2010_200m_FD_184160 | JGI IMG/M metagenome (GOLD analysis project Ga0208045, IMG submission 184160) | Freshwater microbial communities from Powell Lake, British Columbia, Canada to study Microbial Dark Matter (Phase II) - PL_2010_200m... | ecosystem: Environmental > Aquatic > Freshwater > Lake...
GACAGATGGAAACAAGCGGACGTTGGAGGTCGGTATATCGACAAGCGGAGTTCAACCGACTGAGGAAGAAGACACGAGAGCATGAGTTTGTGGGGAGGTTGGAGCGGGAGTTTGAGTTTTCACCGCGAGTGAGTCCATCCGATTACTGACATAGACGATAGGTATCGATCTCAATGTGCTTCACTATTTTGTACTTGGATGGAGTTTTGACGAGACCCACCCTCTTCTCAAAGTAAGCTAAGGCATGGCATGGAGCGAAGTCCCAAATGTCTTGCGAAGTTGAACAGAATGAACAAGACCCTGCGCCATGAAGAGGCGGATCGTGTTCCGATCAGCGATTTCTTCTGGGGCAGCTTCCTCGATCGCTGGCGTCGTGACCTTGGCCTTGCGAAGGACACGGACATCTACAAGTATTACGATCTCGATTGGATCGTCACCGTTCCCAATATGGATCCTCATATAAAGCAGTTTGAATTGCTTGAGCAATCCTCCCACCATGTGCTTCTCCGCACAGGATTTGAAGCTGTGATCAAGAAACAGTTTGCCGATCCCATGCCTGCCTTCCTGAGATTCGAGACTGATACGATTGAGAAGATGGCTTCATTCCAATTCGACGATCCCTGGGATGACCGGCGGTATTTCAATGCCGGTGACAACCAGATTGCAGGGGTGGGCGATGGTTTCACGAGGAATTCACCGGCGTGGCTGGAGACTGTGAAGTCACTCCATCCCGACTTCCCTGTGTACGGCAGCGTCTGCGAAGGACAGGAGATGCTATGGCGCATTATTGGTTCGGAAAACCTCATGCTCTGGATATGCCTCTATCCTGACGAGCTCGCCAGGTTCATTGAGCGCATCGGCGAGTTTGCTCTTGGCATCACGAGGGCCCAGATCAAGGCGGCTGGCGGCAGGCTGGATGGGATGGTCATCTGGGGAGATGTTGCCTACACCAAGGATCTGTTCTTTTCACCCGACTATTGGCGACGATGCTTCAAATCTGTTGTCAAAGCGATTGTTGAGGAATGCCACTCGAACGGAATCCCGGTCATCTATCACGGATGCGGAAACGTCAGAAGGATCTTTCAGGATTTTGTAGACATCGGGGTGGATGCCTACAATCCACTTGAAGCGAAAGCGGGGATGGATGTGGTCTCGTTGCGCCGGCAATACGGACACAAGATCGGTTTCTGCGGCAATCTGGACGTCATCACCTGGGCAAATGGCACACGAGAGGAGATCAAGAGAATGGTTCTCAGCAAATTGAATGCTGCGAAAGGGGGCGGCTACATTGTTCAATCGGACCATTCTGTGCCGAGCAATGTGTCGGGTGAGAACTACGACTTCGTCGTACAGCTGGTGCGTGAGTATGGCAAGTATCCGCTGAATTTGGGCGAGTACGATATTCCAGACATGCGATGACAATTAGTGCCATTTCCATTAATTCATCTCTTGTTTTTCAACGCAGAGGCGCCGAGGACGCAGAGAACCGCAGAGGAAAAAGGCAATAGACTCTGCGATGCTCAGCGATCTCCGCGTCTCCGCGTTGAGAACCATAAATACCAGAGCACAACATGTTTTTCTGGGAGTGGCACTAGTACTCCATGTGAGGTTCCACAATGAAAACAATTGCACTTCTGGCCATCTCGCTCATGATGTTTGCCGTCTGCGGAATAGCTCAGGAAGATGGCAGAGAGATGAAGAAAGATGACCATCTCCGTTGGTGGCGCGAGTCACGCTTCGGAATGTTCATACACTGGGGGCCGGTCAGCATCAAAGGGACAGAGATCAGCTGGTCCCGGGGCGGAGAGCGGCGAGGTATCAAGGGGAAGGGAGAGATTCCCGTGGAGGTGTACGACAGCCTCTACAAGCAGTTCAATCCGGTGAAGTTCAGAGCCAACGAGTGGGTTTCCATAGCGCGCTCTGCCGGCATGAAATACATGGTTCTCACAGCCAAGCATTGTGACGGCTTCTGTCTGTGGCACTCAAGTGTCGATGAGTATAGTATCGCCCACACTCCTTTCAAACGCGATGTCTGCGGTGAACTGGCAGATGCCGCTCACAAGGCGGGCATGAGAGTGGGGTGGTATTACTCTCCCATGGACTGGCGCGATCCGGACTGCAGGACGGAACGGAACAGTGTCTATGTAAAACGGATGCAGGGGCATCTGCGTGAACTGCTTGGCAACTACGGGCGCATCGATCTGCTATGGTTTGACACAGACGGCGGACCGGCTCCGTGGGACCAGGCCGCGACCTACAGTCTCGTCCGCTCTCTCCAACCCCGGCTGATCATCAACAATCGGCTGGATATGGGAAGCTATGAAGACTACAGGGCTCAGAACATCGGTCTCAACGCGGACTATCAAACTCCTGAGCAACGAATCGGGGCGTTTGACAATATCCGACCATGGGAAACCTGCATGACGCTTGGCACGCAATGGTCGTGGAAACCTCAGGACACAATCAAGACATTCCAAGAGTGTCTGCGTATTCTCGTCCAGTGTGTTGCGGGTGACGGGAACCTGCTGCTCAATGTCGGCCCGATGCCAAACGGACAAATTGAACCTCGACAGATAAAAGTGCTCCGGCAGATGGGAGGGTGGTTGACGAAGTACGGGGAGAGCGTCTACGGGACTCGGGGTGGGCCGTTCCGCAACGGTGCGTGGGGTGGCTCAACGATGAAAGGAAAAACGGTGTACCTTCATATCCTGAAGTGGGAAGGGAACCAGTTGAAACTGCCGTCGTTGAAAGCAAGAATCATCAGGGGAAAAGCCCTCACCGGTGGCAATGTTCGAATTGAGCAAACCGATGAAGGGACGACCATTCGAATGCCGGTCCGGGAGCAGAACAAAGTCAACACTGTCGTGAAGTTAGAGATGGAGGCGCCAGCCCCTTTTCAATAATCCATCCGGGCCACACCTCTATACATGAACCATCTGATTTTTGACACAGACCATAGATATCGATTTCAATGTGCTTCACCATTTTGTACGCTGATGGAGTTTTGGCGAGGCACAGGTCGATTCATTGATAAAGCAACATCATGGCGATCCCTTGAAATGGGATGACAAACAGGAAGTCTCTTACGGCTATATCGAGAATGGCGGTGTCTTTGAGTGGTTTTTCATTGACAATGACATACGAAGCTTCGAAGCGAAACTCGATTTGGTTAAGAAATACAAACTGAGAGGAATTAATAATTGGTTCTCGGGGCAGGATGATCCAAGGATTTGGGAAGGAATTCGAGAATTTAGTTGGTAGTGGTTTGGTGCGTGTCAACCAACCCGATCTTGTCCATTTGACTTTGTCGACATACAGCAGTAGCTTCGAGGCGAAGTATCTTCCAACTGTACCTTCTGAGTTTACCTCGGGTGCAAAAAGATTCGCACCAATTGAACCTGTCATTCTCATCTGACGAAGGATATCGATAGACTAGTTCCTCAAATAATTGAACTTGCTCAACCAATCAAGAGCCCTAGACTCCGGATTACTGCTTGCTGTTTACATCACTATCGACTATGTCTCTATCTCTATACTCAGACCTAATATCCAACAACCCATCGATTGATTTCAACCGACCATGAAAGGAGCCGCTATGCGTGATTCTTACACGGTACGAATGCTTCTTGGCTTCCTGCTGCTGGTCAGCGTGCTGGCTGTCGAGCCGCTCTCCGCCCAAGAAGCAAGGAAGACATACACCATCACAGGCATCGTCGTTGATGCAAAAACCTCGGAGGCGTTGGTTGGAGCCAACATCACGATCAGGGGCACAACGCTCGGCGCTGCGTCAAAAACGGATGGCAAGTATTCCATCCTGGCGACCCTGCCTCGCGGTACCTATCGAGTTGCTCATTCATTCCTCGGCTACCGGACGAAGAGCCAGGAGGTGCAGCTGGGGGAAGCCGCAATTGTCGAGATGGGTCGGATTGCGCTCGATGACGATCCGTTGCAGATTCAGGAAGTCGTTGTAACGGGCACGGGCACGGCAACGGAAAAGGAGCGGTTGGGAAACGCGATCGGCACGGTGACCAGAGCGTCGATTACCGATTCACGTGCGCCGACGGTTGATGCGGCCCTGATCGGCAAGATCACCGGGGCTCTTGTTCAGCAGAACTCGGGAACCCCGGGCGGCGGTGTATCTGTTCGGTTGCGCGGAACCTCAACTATCTCAGGAAGCGCAGAGCCGCTCTACATCATTGACGGGACAATCGTCGACAACAGTTCGAACGAGATCGTCAATTTGGGTGGATACGTTGGAAACCGAATTGCGGATCTTGACCCCAACGATATCGACCGGATCGAGGTTGTAAAGGGCGCAGCTGCCGCAGCCCTGTATGGGTCTCGTGCCAACAACGGGGTAATTCAGATCTTCACCAAGCGCGGGCAACTGGGAACGCCGCGGGTCACGTTCCGTTCGCAAGCCGGCACGAGCGAGATCCGAAAGATGTATGAAGTCAACATGTATCCCTTTGACCGGCCGCCGACTGATCCTCTGCGAAAAGCAGTCACGCGCCGCGACTATCAGAAGGACATTTTCCGAACAGGATACCAAAGCGAGAACTACCTTTCCCTTTCGGGCGGGTCCGAAGCCACAAAGTACTACGTAGGCGGCACGTACGGCTCTGAAACCGGCATCGTGCAGGCAACAAGCTATCAGAAAGTGAACTTCAGGGCCAACCTGGATCAGATCCTGGGCGATTGGCTCAAGCTCTCGGTTGGCGCAAACTACATTTACTCGTATGCGGATAGAGTGCCGAATGGAGGCATCGTCGGCGGCGAGGGTGTCATCACGAATTTTGCCTTCCAACCAAACTGGTTCGACTTGAGCCCGAACGCGGAAGGGAAATATCCAACCCCGCCAAATGCGGGGTTCGCGAACGAACTTGAAGTCATGAGTACATGGAAAAACCCGGACAGGGTCAATCGCTTCATCGGGGGGCTGCAGTTGACTGGTACGCCCCTTTCGAACCTCAGCATGGAATACAGAGTTGGGCTTGATCAGTATCGGGAGAACGCCAACCGTCAGATGCCCATTGGTTCGTCTGCGGGCTACTTGACCGGATTTTCACAGCAGGCGACTCAAGATGTCCTGCTCGTGAACAACGACATCACGGCAACGCATACGATGTCGATGTCAGACTTTGGATTCACGACGGTAGCGGGCTTCAGCCACCAGTACTATGAGGGAACGAACATCACAGCTTCGGTGCGCGATCTCATTCCGGTTGCCACGATCCTGAGTTCCGGTGCGACAGCGCTCGCATCCGAGTTTCGTGAAAAGCGGGTTATCTACGGTTCCTTTGTCCAGGAGACGATCGGATTTCAGGAGAAGATCTACCTGACGGGCGGCATCAGAGTGGATGGGGCTTCGACCTTTAGTGCGGACGATCGCTTCCAGATGTTCCCGAAAGCGAGCCTGTCTTATATTCTGTCCAATGAGAGTTTCTGGAAAGAAAACGTCGGCAGCATCGTCAATCGGTTCAAGTTCAGGACTGCGTGGGGCCAATCAGGAGGTCAGCCAGCCGGTACGTACGATCGATTCTCAGTGTACGTTCAGCAGAGCAACAGCAACAGGCCCGGCCTGGTCAACGCCGTGCTTCTGGGCAATCAGAAGCTGAAGCCAGAGCGCATGACGGAAATTGAGGTAGGCGGTGACATCGGCCTGTTCAACGATCTGGTAAGTATTGAGGCGACATACTATCAGAAGAAAGTCTCTGACCTTCTGCTCCAGCGGACGCTTGCGCCATCGACAGGGTTCTCGGGCATTCTCGATAACGTCGGCGAGTTGGACAACAAAGGGTATGAATTGATGGTCAAAGGCGTGGTGTGGAACAGCGACCAATTCCAATGGTTGAGCACATTGACGATGTCGCATAACCAGAACAAAGTCACAAAGCTAAATGGCCCCGCCTTTGCCGCTGCAAACAGCTTCGGCATTGGCCGCGTTGCTGAGGGCGAGCCGCTTGGATTCTTCTATGGCCCGAAGTATCAACGCAACACGGATGGCTCAATCAAATATGATGCGATTGGACTGCCGCTGAAGGATCCCGTCGCACAGAAAATTGGCGACCCGAATCCGTCGTTGGTTCTCGCGTTCGTCAACGATTTTGAGATCTTCAAGAACCTGACTGTCCACGTTCAGTTTGATGGAATATTCGGTCAGGATGTATTTAACTTTACCCGCCGTATCCTTGAGACGCCGGCATTCGGTAACGGCAAGGAATACGAGAAGGAGCTGAGCGGGCAGGTTCCGGTAGGCTATTTCAACAGCCGTCGAACAATTTTTGAGGAGTATGTTGAAGACGGTTCGTTCGTGAAGTTGCGTGAATTCTCGGTTGGTTACCGGCTTGATCAGGATTTCTTTAAATCTCTTGGAATGCGGAGTCTCGAAGTTACCCTGACAGGTCGCAACCTGTTGTCATTCGATAACTACCAAGGCTACGATCCCGAGGTCAATGCGGCGTCGCAAAGTACGCTCGTTCGCGGATTCGACTGGTCGACGACCCCGCTCCCGCGATCATGGATTCTTAGTCTGACCTTCAACCTGTAACCGCGCTCACTAGTGTATGATCACTTCAGACATTCAAGAAAAGGACTTTGCTATGAAAGCCAAAACTCTACTGATAGCAATGGGCTGTGCGGCTGTCGTGGCCGTCTCGGGTTGCTCGTTGGACCAGCTCAACCCGAATGCGCCCACAGATGCACAGGTTCTCTCTACGCCAGAGGGCATCAGGGCGATCGCTGTTGGCATGCAGGCGCAATACGGTGAAGGGGTCAACGAGACCATGGAGGTATCAAACTTCTTAGCCAAGCAGTTTGCGACGATGCCCGCTTCGGTTCTTGGGCTCCGCGAACTGGAAACAGGAGGAAGCGACGTTCAGCCCTTTAATGGTACAGTCAACAACATGTGGAGCACCCATTTCCGCACCATTAAATCGGCCGAGGACCTCATCAATAATGTACCTAAGACATCGCTCTCACCAGGAACAAGAAGTGGCATTCTTGCGCTTGCACGTCTCTTCAAGGCAATGTCGCTCGGCGAACTGATCGAATGTTACGAGAAGGTGCCTATCGATGTCACAACAAGTACAACACCGGTGTTTGCCGACCGCGCGACGGTCCTCAACCAGGTAATCTCCCTCCTCGAAGCCGCGAGAGACGAATATGCGTCTCAGCCCGCCTCAGCCTATGCCGATTTCAACAGCACCATTCTGGGAATCGGCTTCGACCTGCCAAACACTATTCAGGCGATGATTGCCCGCTATGCGCTCATCAAGGGAGACTATCCAAAAGCTCTCACCGCTGCAAATGCCGTTGATTTGACAAAAACATCAAGCATGTACTACAATAGTACAACAGCGCGAAACCCGATCTACCTTATTGCCATTCAGACTGTATACTACAAACCCGTCAGAAGCTTCAGGCTGAGCGCAGAAGCTGGCGATGGCAGAGTAGCCTATTGGGTCAGCGCTTCCACGGCAACATCATTCCTTGGTACCCCGGTTGACGATTTTAACCAGTTCAAGACCGATAACGCGAAATACTACGTCTATCTGCCGGGTGAAATGAGCCTGATCAAAGCCGAGGCCTATGCCCGCCAGAACGATCTGTCAGGCGCGCTGACGGAAGTGAACCGGGTTCGCACCAAGGCGGCGGATGCGGCTGGTGTTGGAGCAGCCCTACTCGCGAAAACAGCAGCGCAAGTATCAACGCAGCAAGCGATGCTTGATGAAATCTATAACCAACGACTGTATGAGCTCTTCATGCTTGGAACACGGCTGGGCGATACAAGGCGATTCAACAAGCAAGCTGCGGATCTTGCGATTCCGAAGGCGCAATGGAGCCGGAATCGCAACTGGTTTCCGTATCCCGATACAGAGCGATTGTCAAACCCCAACACACCACCCGATCCATCGCTCTAGTACATTGCAAAACATACGCAATTCCTGGTCGTAACTGAGTCCGTGCGAAGGCCCTCAAGGTCTTTGCCGGACTCTTTTTTTTCTCGTTACTCATTGAATCAAGGAAGGGAAAAAGCCATGAAGAGGACTCTTTCTGAGATCGGAATCGTCTTCATTATTGTCTTCTCTGCTGTTACCATTCAAGCCCAGACGAAAACCGAGCACCTGTTCTACTACGTCAACAGTGAACAGTGTTTCGAGGCCTTAAGTAAGAACATCGACAAGATCAGCATCGTTGCTCCGGGAGCGTTCTCTGTTGACGAAGACGGAATTGTTTGGGGATCGGTCGATTCACGGGTCATCGAGCTCGCCCGGGTCCATAATGTCGGTGTCATGCCGTTGATTGTGAACCCCGGTTTTGATCAACTCATGCTTCACCGGCTGCTGGTGAATCCTCAGGCCAGGTCACGGTGCATCGCCACATTGGTGGATCTCTGTGTGCAGGACAAGTTCCTCGGCATTCAATTTGATTTCGAGAATCTGAACATGAAAGACCGGGACGCTTTCACGAAGTTCTATCAGGAAACCGCCGAGGCGCTGCATGCAAAAGGCTTCAAGCTGAGCGTTGCCGTTGTTCACAGGACCGAGGAATATCCGGGACCAACGGCCTACCACAAGTGGTTGTTTGAGAACTGGCGGGCCGGGTACGATCTGGCTGAGTTGGCGAAAGCGGGTGATTTCATTTCAGTGATGACGTACTCTCAGCACACCCGCCGGACGACTCCCGGTCCAGATGCGGGTCTACCATGGGTAAGGCAGATCGTGGAGTATTTTTTGAAGTTTATGCCTCCGGAGAAGCTTTCGCTTGGGGTTTCGCTCGGGTCCATGCATTGGTACACCGCGCTCGACACAGTTCGGTATGTTGCGAATGCACGCTCGTGGAGCGATGCCATCGGCTACGGTCGCGCTATGGGGATTCTCAAGAGCCATAAGGCCAAGCTTCAATGGAACGACGAGCAGAAAGTCTCGTATGCCGTGTTTGACAATAGTGGGCTCTTCGAATACATCTTCGTGGAGGATGCGCAAAGCCTCAAAGCGAAATACGAATTCCTGAAGCAATTCAAGCTTCGGGGGTTCTCTGCCTGGGTTCTGGGGGCTGAAGATCCGTCGATATGGAATGTCCTTCCAAAAGTGGCTCGGTGACATTCGCCTTGGAGGGATTTACACGATTAGTCGTCAGCGCATTGAAGAACAAGTAAGGTCGCTCGGGTTCTGACCGACTACTTCGCCTGGACAGACCACTCCATTATTGCTTCGAGGTGATCATGACGAAATTCTCGACTCTTCAAAAGAAACGATCCAAGCTCATTGTCGGACTGATCTCCGGCACTTCGGCTGATGGCATCGATGCGGTGCTCGTCCGTGTCAACGGAAGCGGCACGTCAACACGCCCTACGCAGCTTGCTTCCGACAGCTATCAGTACCCGCCAGCGCTCCGTGCCCTTGTTCTCGAGAATTCGCTTCCGGGCACAGGGAGCGTCGACCTTATTTGTGAGCTCAACGTCCTCCTTGCTCATTTCTTCGCCGATGCCGTGAAGAAAATTGCTCGCAAAGCCCGTGTGGCGCTCTCGGAGATCGACCTCATTGGCTCGCATGGGCAGACGGTCCATCATCTGCCTGTTCCAAAGAGGTCATTCGGAAAGCTTATTCGTTCCGGTCTTCAGATCGGTGATCCATCAACGATCGCGAAACTCACCGGTATCACGACGATCGGCGATTTTCGGATGGCTGACATGGCCGTCGGAGGTCAGGGCGCACCCCTTGTCCCGTATTTTGACTACGTGATGTTTCGTTCCAGGACGAAAAACCGAATTGTCCTGAACCTCGGCGGGATTGCGAACTTCACCGCACTGCCAAAGAAATGCTCGTCAACGGACGTGCTCGCGTTCGACACCGGTCCTGCGAATATGGTCATCGATGCCCTGATGATGAAATTCTACGGTCAGCAATATGATGCAGAGGGCCAGGTCGCACTGAAAGGTACAATAGTCCCTGAACTCTTATCCGATCTGATGACCATGCCGTACTTCAAAATGCGCCCTCCAAAGTCGACGGGGAGAGAACTCTTCGGGGCGATGTTGCTGCCGCGAATAGTCGAGTACGAGGGAAGGGTGAGCAAAGAGGACATCATCGCGACGGTCACCCGATGGACTCCTTTTTCGGTCTTCGACCAATACAAGCGCTTCATCGCGAAGAGAATGAAAGCGGAAGAAGTCATTGTAAGCGGCGGTGGAGCACACAACAAGGCAATCATGGGTGCCTTGCAGGAGTATTTCAAGCCCGCACCTGTCAGGAGGATTGAGTCTGTTGGTTTCTCCGCCGATGCGAAAGAGGCCATTTGTTTTGCCATCCTGGCAAATGAAACGATCTCCGAACGCCCGTCAAACGTGCCAAGCGTGACCGGCGCAGATCGTCCTGTTGTGTTGGGGAAGATCTGTTTGTAGGTCTCGCAATCAGCGTGATTCGATGAAGAAAGCGCCTCCGCGCGTGATTGTAAATGTGAAGGAAAAGAGAAGCAAGCAGTTCATGCGAATTTGTAGCATGAGCGCAACATTGAGGCTCATGAACCTTTCTTTGGCCATGACCCCGTTGTGCCCGTGTCTGGTCGAATCTCAGGTTGGCACGGGATCCGGGAGTCGCGCTGATGTCATCCGGCACATCAGCATCTATCAGTCGTCGTCAGAGTACTGTGCCTGGCCCTCGATTGTCAGGACGTCGGAAGGCGATCTCGTCGTTCTGTTCACGAGAACGGAGGAACATCTGGGTCCGGACGGCGCGATCCTTCTCAGCCGCTCGACCGACAACGGAAAGACATGGCTCCGGCCGGTCGTTGTCCTCGATTCTCCCATTGATGACCGTGAATCGGGGATCACGACTCTTCGTGATGGACGGATTGTGGGTCACTTCTGGTCTACGTTCCACACAAAAGAGTCCTACGAACGTCTCGCACCGAACTCCTATGAGCGCGATTTGATCGACCGCTGGATCACGATAGTCGGGCGTCCAGGATACCGAGACGCAAAGAGCAACTCCGGAGCCTCGACGGCAGTCTCGAGCGACGGCGGACGAACATGGTCGAAACTGAGCCGGGGACACGACTCAGTTCACGGCGGGATTGAGCTGGCGGCAGGGGGTTTGCTTCTTGCCTCGTATCGCGAAAGTCCGGACAGCATCATTGTCCACACTGCGGATTCGGCGTCGGGCCCATTGCGTCGTCTGGCGGCGATCGTATCCCCAAGCCCCGAGAGCCTGAGTTTCGGCGAGCCGCATATGCTGCAGCTCAAGACCGGACGAGTGATCATGATGATCCGTGCGACCGCGCACCCCTATGATGATCAGGATCCGCGGTGTGTATTGTGGGAATCGTACTCGGACGACGAGGGGAAGACGTGGGCTGCACCCTTCGCAACACCGCTTTGGGGATTTCCGCCCCACCTGGCCCTTCTCACCGACGGAAGAATCCTCTGCACGTACGGCTATCGTCGCCCGCCGTATGGCCAGCGTGCATGCCTGAGTAACGACGGGGTGAACTGGATGCTCCAGAATGAAGTGGTTCTGCGTGATGATGCGCCGAGCGGCGATCTGGGGTACCCGGCATCGATCGAACTGGAACGCGGGGTCATTCTAACAGTTTATTATCAGCCGGATGTTCCGCCAGGGACAATTCAGCGGATCCATCCGCCGGACCCGCGTCGGACGAAGCCCGGGATCCTCGGGACAATCTGGAAGGTCCCGCCTGCAAGATAGTTTGCCAATCGCGCTTTCGTTCGCCACAGGCTCAAGCGGCTCCCTCGCAACATTGGTAGATAGTAATCCCGGCTAGCGAAGCCCGCCAAACAAGTGGCAGGTAAACTGGCCGGGATTTTCTGTTTTTACCTTCATATCTTGCATCCGTACCATACAATTCTCTCGAACTCCTTGATGCTCGGCAGAAATAAATCAGAATGAGGTGGATGATGAAACGGCAATTGGTATTCATTGTGCTCATGGCAATGAGCTCTTTTCTAGCGTCGCAGGTCGTACCGGGTGAGCCGCTTCAGCAATCCGCACCCCGGACCAGACCGGTTGTCGGACTCATCGATGAGGTCCAGGAGTTCTACCCCGACACGAAGCTGGATCAACCTGTAAAACGGCTAACGATGCACGCGGCACGTAACACGAGGGCCAGCGTTCACGTGATGATCACGGGGCTGAAGGGGACGGAGACAATCAGGTTCTCTGAGTCAGACAAGAATGGCAAGCCGACGTCGGGAATTGGCTGGTTCAGGATGATCGACGTGCCTGTCATCGAGAACACGGGGCTCGACCGGAACACGGAAAAATACAGTGGCAAGATCAACCCGTATGTCATCCGCAGGGCGCCGTTCCGAATATACGATCCAATCCGCCCCGTGAGCTCGCCGATCGCCGCCGATTCCACGTCCATGGCACTTCGGATGGAGGTCCCGATTGATCGTACTTCATCGCCGGGAGAGTACATTCATCACATCAAACTCGACTTCGGTGATCATGTCGAGTCCCTGGAATTCGTGATGGTCGTTCATCGCGCGGCGGTGCCTCCCGTGTCCCGATCCACCATTTCCTATATTAACTGGATCAACATCGACAATATCTGCACTATTCACGGAGTGGAGAAGTGGAGCGAACCGTTCTGGGACATGCTCGGGAAATATGCCCGGACAATGGCGAGAGGAAGGCAGAACGCGTTCTGGTTCATCTGGCCCGACTACTTTGCGTTCGACAGCGCTGGAAACGTGGTTGGGTTTCGACCTGACCGGCTCGAACGGTACATCAGAGTATTTCTCGATGCAGGACTCACAACTATTCACGGTGCCCCGATCGTTGGCCGCCGCAACTGGACCGGCTCCACCGATATGCTCCTCTCAGTCCGTGCAGCCGACGGGAAGGAAGTCGACGCAGTCTCTGAAAAGGGGAAGCGAATGCTCTCGCAGATGGCGGAGCGGATTATTGCCGTCATGAAGAAGAATAATTGGGATGGGCAGTGGTTGCAGGGACTCTTCGACGAACCGGAAGATGCATATGTCGATCGTTACCGGGAACTCATCTCGTTGTTGCGGGGATTGAAACCTGATATCAAGATCCTCGAAGCTACGATGACGATGAACGTGAGCGGTCTTGTCAACGTCTGGTGTCCGCAGGTCCAGGAATATCAGGCCAACCAGGAATTCTTTGACAAGCGGAAAGCGGCAGGCGACAAGGTGTGGGTGTACACCTGTCTCTCCCCGGGCGGTCCATGGTTGAACCGGCTTCTTGACGAGGAACGGATCCGTCAGGTGTATATCGGCTGGGCTCTGGCGAAATACGACTTGCAGGGCTACCTGCACTGGGGTTTGAATTTTCACACGCCCAAGCCATTTGAGGAACTCGTCCGGTTTCACATGGAGGGGCAGTTCCTGCCGGCCGGTGACTCGCATATCCTCTATCCGTTACACAACGGACCCCTCTCGAGCCACAGATTCGAAGCGCACCGGATTGGCATGGAAGACTACGAACTTCTCGCTCAACTGAAATTACACGATCCACCCCGGGCGCAACGAATCATTGCTCAGGTGCTTCAGGGATTCGACAAGTACAGCAAGGATGTCGCGGCATATCGGAAGGCCCGAAATCTTCTTCTCGAAGCGGTTGATACGTACACACAGGAGTGAAACCGAAAGCTTGTGAAACAACAAAAACCCCTGTCGCATTCCGCCGGCAGGGGTTTTGTTTTGTGCGCCCGGCAGGGCGCAGTTGCTAGGGAGTGCAAGACTCCTATGACCCCGGCAGGGGGAATCATGAGCCGAACGGCAAGGGTGTCCACCGTGAGGTGGAATCTGAAGGAAGCCGAAGGCGAA
>Ga0208045_1000581_pt1 | contig 13788 bp, 12 predicted proteins | sample PL_2010_200m_FD_184160 | JGI IMG/M metagenome (GOLD analysis project Ga0208045, IMG submission 184160) | Freshwater microbial communities from Powell Lake, British Columbia, Canada to study Microbial Dark Matter (Phase II) - PL_2010_200m... | ecosystem: Environmental > Aquatic > Freshwater >...
AACCTCATCAAGTCCTACCAAGAGCTTGGAGCTATTACCACACTTGAGAACTGGTACCGGTATATCACCGGGTGTCCCCCGGACTCTGCCGGTATAAAGCGGCCTTTACCGCCTTATAACGGTGGCCCCGTAATCATCTTCAGGCTGGACGACGTATCGAAAGGGTACCGCGAAGAGGTGGTGCAGGAAATAATCAAGCTTTTCCAGAGAAACGGGGTGCCTTTGGACTGCGGCGTGGTTTCCAATGTTAATGGCACCGAATCATATGAGATCCCCTGGTTAAAAAAATACGTTGACGAGAATGCGGTGGGTATCAGTGTCCACGGTTATGACTGGACTTTCTATCAACTGGATATAAGCAAAAACTACCTCCGGCAAATAGAAGATAATCCGTGCATAAACGTGAACACTGCCAAGGCTGAGGCGGAGAAAGCTAAAGTATCCTATGAAGAATTAAAATTCAAGCTGATTCAGGCGCGCTGCAAATTCTTGAAATACTTCGGCGTCAATCCTGTATCTTTTACCGTCCCCACTGATTATTACGATGAACTCGGATATAAAGCGATACAGGATGCCGGGTATAAAGTCTTTTCGGTATATAGATCGGTTGAATCATGCCCCTCAACTGTACCGGTTGATTACAACTGCCGCACCGACCTGGCCAAGGGTATGTATAGAATCCCCACAGGATCCGATGTGTGCATCTGGTATAACTGCCAATGGACTGATGTTATCAACCTGGACAAGCCAATGAAACAAAAAGACTACTGCATTTATATAGACGCCTACGGTGAATCACAAGAATATAACGATTTTGGAATCACCGTCTGCGGAATCATGAGTTCATTAGGGGTTGCGGCCATCGGGCTCCATCCCGATTGTTTTGTCGATAAAGATGGTAAGCCGGATATGGCCAAGCTTGAAAAAGTGGATACCTTAATAAAATGGATTAAATCCTTCGCGACGATAATGACCTTTGAGCAGTGGTACCGTTACAGGATCGGCGATAAATAGCCTTATTCAGGATAAAAGAGGCGGTTATTCCCGATTTTTATACCAGTCTATATACTTCTGCAGGCCCGCTTTCAGATCTGTACCAGGTTTATATCCAAGCAGGGCCTCAGCTTTAGTGGTGTCAGCTATCCGGTTAAATACCTCGATTTCCAACGACCGGCGGCGATCATAATTTACATACGATGTATTGATCTGTCCTTTCAGATTGAGGGAGGTCAGCACCATATCGGCCAGCGTATTAATGGACACATCTTTACCAGTGCCGAAGTTTAACACCTGGTTAACTCCTTCATCCTTAATGCCGGCCAGTAGTGACATATAGATACTGTCCTCTATATAGGTGAAATCGCGGGTCTGGTTCCCGTCGCCATATATAATGATATCCTGGCCCGCCAATGCCCTGTTGACGAAACGGGATAACACGAAGCGATCGTCCTGGCGCGGGCCGTAAACATTGAAATAACGCAGGGCAGCATATTCAAGACCGTACTTCTGGTAATAGGCCTGGCAGAAATGTTCGCCGATAAGCTTGGTCAGGGCGTAGGTAGATTTAGGGTTGAAAGGCCCCTCTTCCACCATGGGGTCGGTTGAATCACCGTAAACCTCCGAAGAGGACGCAAAGATAAAGCGCTTGACCTTATTCTTAGCTGCGAGCGATATGACATTCGAGGTGCCCACTACTTCGACATTCAGCAGGTTGACCGGTTCATCCTGCGTTTCTTCCACTCCCACTACGGCTGCAAGGTGGAAAACCATGTCCTGGCCTTCAAACAGCGGCCCAATAGTCTGGATATCCGTAACGTCCAGCCGGCGGATTGTCAGGTTCTTATGACCCTCAAGGTGCTCTATCTTGTTGCCGCACAGCATGGTATCGATGACAGATACACGGGCTCCCAGGTTAATCAGTTTTTCCACAAGGTGCGCCCCTATAAATCCTGCACCCCCAGTCACCAGGACCCTCTGCCCGTTATATTTTTCTAAAATATCACGCATTACCGTTTTCCTGTAACTGTTAACTCTGTTCTAAAATGCTTGAACTAAACGATCCAGGAACCAGCTAAGAATCACCTTTCAGCCCCCTTGGCAGGCTTGGCAGGCAATTCAAGCATAGAACCTGCCGGTGCGGGTAGCTGGCCATGGACTGTGTCACCGATCCTGGTAACCCTCTCACGCTTGAGGTAGGTGCCACCCGCCACGATTATATCTATCATGGCCTTGATCATAGTAAAATCAAGGAACTGCTTATATCCGATAATGAAGAGCGGTGAATATAGCGCCAGCTTGAGATCATCATCGGCCACCAGTATAGCAAGTATAGACAACAGCAATTGCAGAGCGGCAAAAAGTGCAAAGGCCATCACCAGGGTCATCCATTCGCCGTCGATGAGCATTATGACCGAAGTTACGATAACAATCAGGCTGGCAAAAGGCACCAGAGTCATGGATAACAGCATGTATGGAAACGTCAGCTTATTCATAATTCCAAACCTGGGATTGAAGAAAGCGTCCCTGTGTTTCCAGAAATTTTGAAAATCACCGCGGAACCAGCTCAGGCGCTGGCGGTAGACATCACGTAAAGTTTCCGGGGCCTCGGTGTAGCAGACTGCCTCGTTGCTGCCGTGCAGTATCTGGTGCGATTTCTGCAGCTTGATGGTCATGTCGAAATCCTCGAGCAGGTAATCGGGATCATAAAACCCCGCTTCCTCCAGCGCCGTCTTGCGAAAAGCGCTGAAAGCACCGGAGGCGACAGTCAGGGAACCGAAATTCTCGAAGGCCCTCCTGACGATCTGAATCTGGACTATGTATTCCAGTGCCTGTAGCTTGGTCAGCAATTTATTGCGGTTAAATACCTTCAGGTTCCCTGCCACACCCGCCACCTGGGGATTTTCAAAGCCCCTGACCATCTCTGTTATGGCAGCACGCGATATCATGCTATCGGCATCCACAGTCATTACTATTTCACCCGAGGAAACCGCGATACCCGTATTTAGCGCGGCGAATTTCCCGCCGTTTAGACGCCGCACCACCTTAACACCGCGCCGGCTGTATTCACTGGCTACAGAATATGTGTTGTCCTTGGAACCGTCGTCCACCACTATTATTTCTTTGTTGGCATAATCAGCTTCGAGCAGGGTTTCCAGTGTCCTTGCCAGCACTTTTTCTTCGTTATATGCGGGTACAATGATGCTGACACGCGGTTTATAGGTGCTTTGCTGGAATACCTCTTTTTTCTCTCTCAACTTATGGAAAATCGCCAGGGGTACTGTCAGGAAATTGATCAGCATGGTAAATATCAATGAAACCAGGAGTAGATGTATAAGGGCCGAAGGAACCACATCCCAAAGAACCGCCACGAAAATAATAAAGATAACTGTGAAGATTACAAGCAGCGATGTGAGATTCTCCCACGGGCTTGGCTTTGACTCCCTTATCTGTTTGCCTTTCAACAGCCTGGACAGAAAATGGAATACTATGATGATGATGAGTGCGCCGAGCGCTATCCACACTGATTCGGCGGGCATAAAATAAAATATGCCCATGAGCAGTATCAGAAAAACGGCTGCAACAATAAAAACGGCAATATTCTTCATTGGCACTTAGTAGTGATTAACCTGTATGCGCAGGGTGTCTTAATTAACCTGTAAGCGGCAATCACGTCAATTTACGCAGGTCCTGCTGCTCTATTATGTCGATTTTTTGCTGCATGGCAAATTGTTTCGCCTGTGTGCTTATCTCCGACAGACCCAGGAATACTTTATTGCGGATACCCGCATCAAAAGCCGCGGCATCGAACTTTGATAATTCATCCAGGCCAACCGGTTGGCCCGTTTCGCTGCCGATGCCGATCGCAACCGTGGGTACCACAATTTTATCATCGCGCCTGGCAAAAATATCGAAAATATGTTCGATACCTGATTTGCCGAGTATCAGGGCCCTCTCGTATACTTCATAACCTTTGTTGCGGAGGAATCTCACAATGAGGCCCCTTGCATTGGCCGTAACCGACCCGGTATGGTTTTCTCCCGCTTCCACCCTGCTCTGCATTCCAATATTGGAACGGTCAAGGTGGGTGATATCTGCAACCACGGTTGCCAGAGTTTTGGCTTCAAAAGCCCTGATCATCTGCCGGCCGGCGAAATTCAATGCCTCAAATCCGAGCTTGGGAATAGCTATCACCACCTTATAATTTATGCCGATATCATAAGCCCGCGTATCGAACCTGAAAAGCGCCTCAAGTCCAACCTCGGGTTCCCCCGAAGGGGCGACAAGGATACCTATACCAAGATTGATCTTGGTAATAATATCGTCCCTGATGGCAAGCACATCCACGGTATGCACTGCACCCGAACGGCCCGTCAGCTGCGCCAGCTCGTGAACCTGATAGCCCTGGTGCTTGAGGAAATCCACGAGCTGAGTTTTAGGTTTAAGCTGGAATTCCAGCCATCCCTTCTTATCGGGGCTGAACTGGTATGAATATGCCTCAACTTCGTTCAGCTCTTCGGCAGTCCATATTTTACGTGTTTTCATATTGCGCCATTTCACGACCGGCACTGTAGAGACCTCGCTACAATCCTGGCACCTGTAATGTATGCCAACGTTGCGGTAATCGGTGCCGATCAATCTCAAATCCTTTCGGCACTTCGGGCAGACGTACCTGCTATCCTGTTTAAAATCCTTGTCGAGTCCCACGTATCCACAGGAAAAATGTTCGACAAGTTGTCCTTTGACTATATTGGACGAGTCACAACGGGGCACCTTTCGATAGGAACAAGCTGAAATAGTCCGTCAGGGTCAATATAAAATTTTTCATACGATTGCCGGATCAGTATGCCGCTATTGGCAAGGGCCTCGAGGATGTTTATCGTGTCAACCTCGGAAGTGTCAAGCAGGCTATTAACGGATGGGTAAGCGAACCCCCTTTTGTAGCTAAAATCGACAACAGGGTTGATATCGGGAAGCTTGCCGCTCACCAGTGCATCCACGAGCTTGATAACCCGCGGGTCCTCGAGGATGGCTGCCCCAGCCTCTTCCTGTGCAGGCTGTGCCTGTACCCTGGCCATGGACGCAGCTTGCTGCGCCGGAGGGTTGATAACAAAGAGTGAGGTGGGCTGTTTAACGTCGCGCCCAAGCGGAGGCACTATTACAGGCGCTTGCTCCCGCCTCTGAGGGGCCACCGGTTTTGGAACTATCACTACCGGTTTTTCCAGTGCCTCCTGAAGCGGGCGCACCGGCGGGGTCGGCGGCTGTACATATGCCTGCTCTTGAACATCTATTTCAGGTTTAACTGGCGCAGGCGGGGGTTGACTGTAAACAGGGCCGCGGACTGTGGGCTCCGGCGTTGCGGGCGGTGCATAGGCGGGCTCCGGTGCACGTACGGGTTGCTGGGCCGCCGTTTGGGTATACGCTTCCTTCTCTTCAATCTTTGGCCTGGCAGGAATAGCTGCAGCCCTTGCGGGTGCAACAGCATCTTGCGGCGGAGGCGCTGCCGCAGGCTTCACGGCCGCAGCTTGAATGGCCCCCTTTTCAGCACCAGGACGCCTCAAGAGAGCTTTAATACGCGCCAGTAGCTCCCTCGGGCTGACAGGTTTACGCAAATAAAGATCGAAACCCAGTTCCTCTACCCGGGACCACGCATCTGAATCCGGGATGGTTCCGAGAAGAACGATCATGGCACCCTGCTGCTGCCTGACCTTGAGACATGCTTCATAACCGCTGACATCCGACAACTCATCGTCAATTATTATGACATCAAAGTTATTTTTATCCATCATCACCAGCCCGTCAAGGCATCCTGACGTGCCATTCGCCTCGAGGCCGCTCTGCTGCAGTATCTCGAGGTTCTTCTCCTTTAACACGGAATCACTTGAAAGAAAGAGAATCTTACTCATATCCAGTCCCTCATGTACATAAAGCTAATATTTTTGTTCTTCACTTTATAGATATTCAACCGCATTTTGAACGATTTTGTAACCGTTCTCTGCCTGGACAATTATTTCCGGGTTGTCCGGATTATCTTCCAATTTTTCACGCAGGTGGTGTATATACTGCTGCAGGTGTGACGTGCTATCTGCATACTCTATTCCCCAGATCTTGGTGAGTATATCTTCCCCTGATATAGCATGGCCCTCATGCGCAATAAGATACTTCAACAGGTTTAACTCCGTGGCAGTCAGCTTAACCTGCTCCCCGTCCTTATGAACCAACCCATTTGATACATCCACCTTGACTCTCTTTTCCACGGGCACAGTTTTAGCCCCGGCTGCCGGCTTATCAGCTATAGCCGCCTTCTTTTTATCCCTCCCCCCTTTCTGGCGATGTCGCAGCACAGCCCTGACGCGTGCAAGGAGTTCATTATGATTAAAAGGCTTGACAATATAATCGTCAGCACCCATCTCCAGGCCCCTCACCTTGTCGGTCTCATCACCTCTTACAGTCAGTATAACGATGGGTATATCGCTGTGGCTGCGTATCTCCTTCAGAACCTTCATCCCGTCCATATCAGGCAATCCCAGGTCAAGGATGACCATGTCTGGCATCTCAGTCTTCATCAAAGAAAGGCCCTCTGTGCCCCTCACCGCCTGAATTACCGTGGCTTCCGGCATGTGCATCTCAAATATCAGGCAGGTCACCTCCCTGATATCCGCATTATCCTCTATAAGCAGGATTTTCAACTGTCCCTGCATAAGGCTGTAGCTCCAACGTTATTTTTCATGTAGCGGCAGCGAAAAAGAGAAGGTGCTGCCCTTCCCTATCTCGCTCTGTACCCAAATTGCACCGCCGTGCAATTCCACGATTTGCTTGCTGATAGCCAGCCCCAATCCTAAACCGGGTATTCCGGACCTGTCCGTAGACGGGTGGTAATAGGGAACAAATAGCTTGCGTTTCTCTTCATTTGGTATGCCTGGCCCGGTATCCTGTACATTGACAACCAACCTGTTTCCATCTTTGGCAGCCCTGAGGAAGATCTGCCCGCCTTCCGGCGTATATTTAATTGCGTTTGATAAAAGGTTCAGCAGCACCTGTTCGATGCGCTGATCATCCGCATTTATTTTTATATACGGGGCAACCTCTAAATTGAGCGTCTGCTTCTTCTGCTTGGCCAGCGATAATACCTGGTCAGCGACCTCAGCGACCAGCATTGAAAAGTCGAAGTCCTTTTTTGCGATCCCGTATGACTCATCCTTATTCTTGGACAGGCTTATCAACTCGTTAAGGCGGTTCTGCAGGCTGGACGCGCTGCGGGATATATTCTGGGCTAACTTCAGCAACACGGCCTCGTGTCGTTTATCCAGTTCCTCAATTAACAGGCCGGTGGAAGCTATGATGGCGGTAAGCGGTGTCTTCAATTCATGGCTCAGGGCACTTAAAAAAAGATGCGTATGGCTGATCTCATCCTGCTGCCTGGCAACTTCGCTGTCTTCAGGCCCACATTTCACCCTGCTACAAACTTCCGAAATGCTTGAGCTGACGGCCGATATCAATTTGAGCTCGTTAACTGTAAAAAATCGGTCTTGGTAGAAAACCCTCCAATCAGGCCCAGCAGCTGTCCTCCCGAGATTACGGGAGACGCAATAAATGACAGGTATCCATTGTTTACGGCTGATTCCCAGCGGAAATTAGCGTCGTTTGCCATATCGTTGCAGAAAAGCGGCTTGCGCGTTTGCGCGACTACTCCAATTACATCGGTGCCCACAGTCTCCGCTTCCAATTCCTTGATAATGTCATCGGGTAAACCGTGCTGAACCACCAACATCAGCGTCTTGTTACCGGGACTGTACTTCTGCACCCAGCATACATCAAGTTCAATCACATTCCCAAGCTCCCAGAGAACACCGTCCAGTATCTCTCTTTCAGATAGAGAACTTGACACGATATCGGAGATGTCAGAAAGTACGTACAAATACTTGTTCTTTTGTTGACCCTGCTGCTGCATACTCATTCAGCTTCCATTATAGTAAAATAAATAAATATGTCAATTATGGTAATCTGAAACTATATACCTGATTGCTTATCGATGCCACGTTTGATTAAAATTTCTTGAATACCGTTTTGACACGGTTTCACCTCACGGTTAAACTATGCATAAATTGATTGAATGGTAAATGAATTACCATAGGTGAGGGCAAAATGGCACGGCCAGAATTAACCGTCGACGACCTGAGAAACCTGGAAAGCAGGATCCGAGATAAATCGGCCGACATAGGTGTCGTGGGATTGGGATACGTGGGACTGCCCCTGGCACTGGCCTTTGCAGAGGCAGGATTCAATGTGACCGGTATTGACTCTGATAAGGGGCGTGTCAATAAGATTATGCGGGGCACATCTTACCTGCTGGATATAGAATCAGCGCGGCTAAAAAAAGCTGTCGCCAGCGGACGGCTGAAGGCAACCACCAGTCAATCGGCCCTGCGCAGGGTAGATACTATTATTATTTGTGTTCCAACTCCCCTGACCAAGACCAAGGAGCCTGATCTTACGTACATCGTAGGTGCTACCAATGATATCGCCCGTTTCCTGCGGCTGGGGCACCTCGTTATCCTGGAGAGCACAACCTACCCGGGCACTACACGGGAGATAGTGCTGCCCCTACTGGAATCCACCGGACTCAAGGTGGGTGTGGACTATTTCCTGACCTTCTCGCCCGAGCGCATTGACCCGGGCAGCCGGAAATTTACTATCCGGAACACACCAAAGATTGTCGGGGGCATGGAACCCACGTCGACCAAGCTTGCTGCACTGCTGTACAAGCATGTATCCGACAGGGTCCTCGAAGTTTCCACGCCGGAAGTGGCCGAGATGGACAAGGTCTTCGAGAACGTGTTCCGCAGTGTCAATATCGCGCTGGTAAACGAACTTGCCAAGCTTTGCGAAAAGATGAATATCAACGTTTGGGAGGTTATCAAGTCCGCCTCCACCAAGCCTTTCGGTTACATGCCGTTCTACCCAGGGCCCGGTGTAGGCGGGCACTGTATACCCCTTGATCCATACTACCTGGCGAGCAAGGCCAGGGAGTATTTTTTTCACACCAGGTTCATCGAGCTGGCTGCCGAAATAAATGAAACAATGCCTGAATACATTGTTGAGCGAATCGTGGGAGCGCTCAACACACGGAGCAAAAGCGTCAAGGGGGCTAAAATACTCATCCTGGGCGTGGCCTACAAGAAAGACATTGAGGACCTGAGGGAGTCACCCGCACTAAGGGTGATCGAACTGCTTGTTGAAAAGAAAGCCACGCTCCATTACCATGACCCTTACATCCTGGATATTAAAGAGGGAAACCGCAGGCTCAGGTCAATCAAGCTCGAAAAGAAAGTACTGAGCTATTATGATTGCGTGGTAATAGTGACCGACCACAGCTGCTATGATCTGAAATCTATCGTAAAGGACTCAAAGCTGATATTCGATACGCGCGGATGCACTGTTGGCATCGACTCCGCTAACATCATCCGGCTTGGCGAGTAATGGGTCTTTCCCGGTTAAAAGCACCTGCCGGCTGACGGGCACACCTGATATCCGCCTTACCGCTGCGCGGCTTTCCTTACCTTGCTGTCTATTAACGACTCCACCAGCCCGGGGAAGAGCCTCTTCATAAAATATGTGTACTTTGTTGCGGCGCCCGGCAATATAAGAAACTGTCCCCGGCCCATGCCATCGATTACATCCCTGGCAACATCCAGCGGTTTCATGATGGAAGCAGATGAGGAAATGGCCCTGGTCTCCTCAGGCTTGATCTTGCCCGCCCTCTCCAGCATGGGTGTATCAACATCCGGCGGGCATAGCACAGAAACGCTGATATTGAACCGCTTCAATTCACTCCTCAAAGCCTCGGAGAAGCCTATCACCGCGAACTTAGAAGCGCTGTAAGCAGTCATGCCGAAAATCCCGACATAGCCGGCAACAGAGGACACGTTAATGATAGAGCCACCCCTCTCTTTCATGTAGGGCAACAGGATGGAAATAGTATTCCAGGTTCCGTTCAGATTTATCCGCACAATTTCATCGAATTTGGTGTAAGTAATATCTTCGAATTTCTGGGGGTAGGAAATACCGGCACTGTTTATGAGAATGTCCGGGCTGCCGAAACCCACAACCGTCTTACTCAGCAGATTTTCAGCTTGTTCACGCTGCGATACATCGAGCTGGACAGCCAGGAAGCGCTGCTTTTCGGATACCCTGTTCCGTTCAATTTCCTTCAGCGCCCTCTCAAGTTGCTGCTGGCCCCGTGCGAAGATCACCACCTCTGCACCCCTGGCGGCCAGGAGTTCTGCACAGGCCAGGCCTATGCCGCTCGATCCGCCTGTGATGAAGGCAATTTTTTCTGAATATTCTTTAAACTTCATGCAGGCGCTAACCCAGGTCTACCAGATTCTTCATGCCCGAGCGCAACCGTGAAAGCTGTATAAAATGCGTGGGGTTGATGAAGAGCTCCGTCAAGTTGGCTATCTCGTCAATAGTCGCACCTTTCTTGAGCAGGTACAGCAGGTACTGGAATGAGTCCTTGCCCCCGTAGCCCACGTGCTGAGCACCCAGGAACTTGCGGGTCTTTGCATCGTAGATAATCTTCTGGAACCCGGAAAGGTCCGGCCACTGGTGGGCGTACTGCATAGCGCCCTCGCATAAAGGCAGGGGCAACCAGTTCTTGTAGCCCTGTATCGGCATCCTGACCACAAAGACCTGACCAACCTTCTCCCTGGCCTCCTTCTCTGTCATGCCAACCCAGGTGGTCTCGTAGAATGTATGCAGCGTATCGGCAAAAAGCTCGGTCTCAAATTCAGCCGGTGAGCCAAGTATATTCCTGGCCGCCATCATGCCGCCCTGCCTGGCCTTCCACATCTCCATGACTCCTCCCGTGATATCGCCGCTGGCATATATCCCGGGTACGTTGGTCGCCATGTGCCTGTCCACGATTATCTCTTTTTTAGGGCCTGTCTTAACCCCGATCGGTATAACAATCTCCGAGCGCGGTGTGCACCCTGTTCCCAGGTAGACCAGGTCGGCCTTGATTATTTTTTCTGCGCCGTCTTTGCCCTTCACCGTCACCGACTTAACCGAGCCGCTCCCGTTGATGGAAACAAGCGTGGTCTCGTCAAGCACCGGCAGGCCCCTGAGCTTCATCATGCGCAGAGTGTATTCCCGCACGTCATCGTCAATGGGGAACTGGCTGAGGGCCGGCATCATCTCGACTACGGTAGTATTGCAGCCGACCGCGTTAAAAAAGCATGCCCAGGGCAGTCCGCTCTTGGAAGCGCCCACCACCACCACGTCTTTCGGTTCATAATCAAGCTCGAGAAAGTCCGCATAGGTATAAACGCCTTTAAGATTAATTCCCGGCACAGCGGGCACAGACGGCCCGGCGCCTGCCGCCACGATGATGTTCTTCGTTTTGAATTCTCCCTTGCCCGTAACTGTGACCGTATGCGGGTCAAGAACAGAGGCCCGCTGGTTAAGCAAAAACTGGAGTTTCAGTTGCTCCTTGCTCTGGTAAAACATGAAATCAAATACATACTCGCGGCCAATGATGTAATCTCTCAGGATGGGTAGTATTTCAACTTTCCCGTTTTTCCTGGGGAACTTGGGCCAGTATTCTTTCTTATCCCAGATGCGTGCCTTGTCCAGCTCAACAGCTATCTCATAAAGATAGTGGTGCAGCACGCAGGCGTTCTTGCAGCATTTGCCGCCCAGGTGATTGTCGGCCTCAATGGTAAGCTGGTTGCCGCCCATGGCACGGAAATAGGAGGAACCGAACCTTCCTGAAGCGCCCCCACCGATAAAGATGGCGTCCCATTCCCTGGTAGTTGAATCATAATTGTCATACGGCCTTCTGTTATCGTAAAAAGTTGTCATGCTCTCTCTCCTGCTTCTTAATCTGTGCGGGTTCAGTCTTTTAATACGTGTGTCACCGTACGAATACAATCAAGCCTGTTACAGGTAGTCTCCATCTTCTCGAAGTTGCGGAAAGCCAACCCGAAGTTGTCCGCGCTCAGCTTGACCTTGCAGACAAAGCATTTGAGCTTACCGGCAACCAGGTTGTCCCAGATTCCCAGGTATTGCAGGTGGTCCTTGATTTCGCCCTGATAAGACTGCAGACGCATTTTACGCCTCCTGATTAATATGATTTGTGAATAATCTACTTAACGTAGAACCTGGGCCTGATCCTGGTCCAAAAGGACGGGCAGGCCATGACCCGGGGATTTTTACCGACAATTTTCTCGGCCATTTTCATTGCTTCATTGAAATTCCTGGCAGGCGTGCAGCCGACGTCGCGCACCGAGCCGGGCCCGCCGGTACCGCTGACCTGCACCTGCGCCAGGGGATTGTCCATGCCCGGCACACCCGCCATGATGATTTTATTGGCATGGTTAAGGGCGTACTCGCTCTCGTACATCAGCCAGAAGCCGTGCACCGGCGCATAGGCATAGGCGTGCCTGTATTTAAAGATGAGGTCCTCACGGTGCATAAACTCCTCTTCATAGATAGACAGCTCCTGCATGGAAAAGCAATTCCTGTACAGGTCCAGTATCTCGTTATACGAGGGGTGCGACCTGTCGTCTATGGTCCCGTCGCAGTGCGCCAGCGCTATGACCACACCACCCTCCCTTAACAGCGGCTTGTTGACCCACATGCGCACGGGGGCACATGCCGCGGCCAGCGCTATGAGGGGATTGCTGGTCTCACCGTAAAGCGAGTAGCGGGGTACACCGTAAATAAGCACATCGGCCTGGGGCACCTCCATGTGATAGATGCTCTCGGCAAATTTCCAGGTAGGCAGGTTAATCTCGGGTGAATAACCGGCAAAAATACCTGCCGGGGCTCCCCCCGCGCTGGGGACAACGTCCACGTAAAATACGCGCTTGCCCGTATGTTTTTCGATCTGGGCCATGATTGCTTCCTTGTGAGCACGGTACATCATGGTATGCTGATTACCGTGGCAGGAATCAGGATGGCCCACCACGGGAAAACCGTGTGTTGAGGTCATGCTGCGCGTGCTGGGAAAACCGATTATGACGCCGGTCCCGGTCATGCCGCCCCAGTTCGAAACCACAACTGTACCCGTATAGATAAAAAGTTCGGAATCTTCCAGCGCCCGGTTATACTCAACGTAATCGCCCAGGGACGACGTGCCCATATATACCAGGTTCTCCTGGTCATGGCAGTCATGGTTCAGCACCCTCGAGGCACTGCCGGCGGGGGCAAACCTGTCGTACAAGGCAGGGCCCAGGTAAGCCCTTAGCTGCGGGGCGGTCCATTTGCAATGATTGCCGCTGCCGCACAGCAAATATATATTTTCTTCTTTGACACCGGCCTTAAGCAGCTCTTCTATGAGGATGGGGATGATCATCTGCCGGGGCTTGCCGGGCCGGGAGGGGTCATCAAAACCGATAGTGACTTTGCCGTTACGTGCCTTTTTGGCCAGTTCCGCCAGGGGAGGCGCACCAATAGGCTTGGCAATAGCCTCCCGTATGGCTTTTTCAGGGTCCTGCAGCACCGCGGGATTGGGGATCTCTCCAATCACCGTATCTCCCTGCACCTCAATGTCTATCTTCCTGTCCCAGTAATCCGCCTGGATGATTTTATTACTCACCGGTATCCTCCTTAACAATTAAGATAGACCGGGATTAAACTCCTGGTCACGTTCAAAGGCGGTTCCATGATATCACAGCAACAATACCAAACCAAACCCTTTGACCCATACCACGGGCATTAGACAAATTATACAAATATTGTATAATTTAATCAATTGTCCGTTGCTGGTATAATTTGCTGAACCAGGTG
>Ga0208045_1000585_pt1 | contig 13737 bp, 18 predicted proteins | sample PL_2010_200m_FD_184160 | JGI IMG/M metagenome (GOLD analysis project Ga0208045, IMG submission 184160) | Freshwater microbial communities from Powell Lake, British Columbia, Canada to study Microbial Dark Matter (Phase II) - PL_2010_200m... | ecosystem: Environmental > Aquatic > Freshwater >...
ATAATAATAGTTACGCACAATATGCAGCAGGCCGCGCGCGTCTCGGATGATACGGGTTTTATGCTTTTAGGACAATTGTTAGAATTCGGCAGGACGGATGACGTCTTCACCCGCCCGCAGGATAAACGCACAGAGGATTATATTACCGGGAGGTACGGATAATGGACAGGCATTTTGACGAGGAATTAAAAGATTTGAATAAAGAGATCCTAAGGATGGGTGCTCTGGCACAAGAGGCGATTTTTAAGTCGATTGAGGCGTTGAAGAACCGGGATAAAGTCCAGGCGCAGGAGGTCATCTCTTCCGACAGGAAGGTCGATGAGTTGGAGCTGGTTATAGACGAGCGTTGCATAGATTTAATCGCCCGGCACCAGCCTATGGCCGGAGACCTGCGTTTTATTACCACAGGGATGAAGGTCAACGGCGAGCTTGAGCGCATTGCGGATTTAGCCGTGGATATCTCCCAGCGCGTTTTAGCTTTAGTGGATAAGCCGCTACTTAAACCGCTTATCGACATACCCAAATTGTCTGCGATTGCCCAGAGCATGGTACGTGATGCTATTGACGCTTTTATAAAAAAGGATGTGGGCCTGGCTAAAAAAGTCGTTCTTTCCGATTCCGAAGCGGATAAGCTGCGCAATCTGGTCCAAGATGAGTTGCTTAATGAATATCTGGCGCGCGACCCTAAAACCGCTGACCGGGCTGTCCCGCTTCTGTTGATTGCCCGGCATCTGGAGCGTATCTGTGACCATACCACCAATATCGCGGAAGATGTGATCTATATGGTTGAGGCTAAAGTTGTTAAACATCATCCGGAACAGCTTTAAATTCCTTCCTTTATATACCATTGCAACTTTCTCTAAAATGTGGTATTATTTAATCCTATGGATGCCCCAAGAATATTAGTGGTTGATGATGAGGAAGAGATCTGCAGCGTGACCAAGAGCCTGCTTTCAAAGCGTAACTACGTTGTATTTACGGCTTCAAGCGGCTCAGAAGCGCTTGAGCTGGTCAAAAGAGAAAGGCCGCACCTGGTTCTTTTAGATTTCAAGCTGGGGAGCGAATCCGGGATCGATGTCCTGAATAAGCTTAAGGCAGCAGACAAAGACATGAAAGTAGTCATGGTCACCGGATTAGGCGATGAAGAGAGTATCCGCCAGGCCATTGTCGCCGGAGTGGATGATTATATAATCAAGCCTTTTACCGGCGACTATCTAAGCGACGTAATAAGCCGGAAATTAAGCGCAGGAGGAGCGTAAATGGATGAGATATTAGAAGTCCTGGAGAAAGATAGCCGCATTACTCCCGAAGAGATCGCCAGGATGCTTAAAAAAAAGCCCGCAGCCGTAAAAGAGGCGATTAAGAGATTTGAAAAAGAGGGAGTGATACTAAAATACAAGACCGTGATAAATAGAGACATCTTAAAGCAAGACCAGCCGGCAGTGCGCGCGCTCATCGAAGTCAATATTACCCCTCAGAAGGATGTGGGCTTTGACCGCATAGCTGAGAGGATTTATTCGTTTCCCGAAGTCACCAGCTGTTATTTGATTTCCGGGACCTATGACCTTTTGGTTGTTGTGGAAGGAAAGAATCTGCAAACGGTCTCCAGTTTCGTGGCGGAAAAGCTCTCTTGCCTTGAAAACGTGCGCGGGACGACTACGCATTTCCTGCTTAAGAAGTACAAGGAAGACGGAGTCATCTTAAAGCACAAAGAAGAAAATAAAAGAATAGCCATATCGTATTAAGCGTAAAGCGTAAAGCGTAAAACTAAAGTTGCAGATTTAATTTTTCGTTTTGCGCTTTAAATTTTTAGCTATGAAAAACAGTATATCTAAAAAAGTTGAGATTATGCAGCCTAGCGGCATCCGGGCTTTCTTTGACCTGGTACTCGGGATGAAGGACGTTATTTCCCTGGGCGTAGGCGAGCCGGACTTTGTTACTCCCTGGCCTATACGCGAAGCCGGGATCTACTCCCTTGAGCAGGGGCTGACCTCTTATACTTCTAATAAAGGCCTTTACAAGCTACGGCTGGGGATTTCGCGTTTTCTAAAAAGCCAATTCGGCCTGGAATATTCTCCCGACGAGGAGACGCTCATCACCGTGGGCGTAAGCGAAGGGGTAGACCTGGTCTTGCGCGCGCTGATTAATCCCGGAGATAGAGTATTGATCCCTATTCCGAGCTATGTTTCTTACGGCCCGGTCACGGAATTAGCCGGCGGTATCCCTGTATATATCGACACAAGGCAGGACGGATTTAAGCTCACTCCGCAGGCTTTGAAGAAGCACTTGAATAAAAAGCCTAAGGCGATAATCTTGAATTATCCCTCAAACCCCACGGGCGTATCTTACACTAAAAAAGAATTAAGCGAGTTTAACAAAATCCTGCTTAAAAACAATATTATCTGTATATCCGATGAAGTTTACGGGGATTTGACCTATGATTTTGAGCATACCCCTTTTGCAACTCTGCCGGGTGCAAAAAGCAACACCGTTTATCTGGACGGTTTTTCTAAAAGCTATGCTATGACCGGCTGGAGAGTGGGGTTTGCCTGCGGCCCGAAAGAAATAATCGCAGCTATGACTAAAATACATCAATATACCATTATGTGTGTTCCGATTACTTCCCAGATGGCTGCATGCGAGGCGCTTATAAGCGGCAGAAAATCCGTAGAAGAGATGAAACGCGAATACCGCAGGCGCAGGGAGCTGATTGTCAGCGGCTTGAATGAGCTGGGTTTTGTCTGCTCTATGCCTGAGGGTGCGTTCTACGCTTTTCCTTCATTAAAGAAGTTAGGGATGAAGTCTATGCAGTTTTCTAAGGAGCTTCTGCAAAAACAGAAGGTGGCAGTAGTCCCGGGGACTGCTTTCGGTAAGGATTATGACGATTATATCCGTATATCTTACGCTTCCGGACTTGAGAACTTGAAAGAAGCGCTAAGCCGGATGCGTTTGTTTTTAAAGAAGAGATAGATGCCTAAGAAACAAGAGAATTTTCAGGTTTACGTTAAGCAGATAGAGGCACTCTCCAAGGTCGCCAACCTTATCACCTCCGGGTTGTATTTGGAGGAACTCCTGCGCCTGATTGTCCAGGTTACTGCCGAGATCATGAATTCCAAGATCTCATCGCTGATGCTGCTGGATCCGGATAAGAAGGAGCTGGTAGTGCGGGCGACCCAGTCGATCTCAGAGGCCTACAATAAGAAGCCCAATGTCCGCCTCGGCGAAGGGATTGCCGGGATAGTGGCTAAAGAGAATAAGGCGACTTATATTTTAGATGTCAAAGCTGACTCCCGGTACCTGAATCAGGATATTGCTAAAAAAGAAAAACTTTATTCCCTGGCTAGCGTTCCTTTGGCACTTAAGGGCCGGGTGATCGGAGTACTGAACTGTTATACTTCTAAGAAGCACGTATTCTCTAAACACGAACAGGATCTCCTGACTACCCTGGCTAACCAGGCTGCTATGGCCATTGAGAATGCGGAGTTGGATCTGAGGGCGCGCAGCGCTGAAGAGGCCCTGACTACCCGCAAGCTTATCGAGCGGGCCAAGGATATTCTGGCCCAGGAGGCGAATATCCTGCCTTCGGAGGCCTACCGGCTGATCCAGAAGCAGGGGATGGACTCGCGCAAGTCTATGCGCGAGATAGCCGAGGCGATCATCCTGGCTAAGGACGTCCGGTCGCGCAAGGCTTAATAACTTGACAATATCCGGGTTTTGAGTTAAAATATTTTCTCCTAACGTAGTAACAGTAAGACATTGAAGTCTTCTAGTTATGCTACTAGAAGGCTTTTTTATTTATGAACAGCCAAACCGCGCTTATCCTCATAGTCTTTACCCCGGTTTTCCTGGCCTTTGCTTTACCTTTAGCCGGGAAGATCTCCCTGCGCTTAAGGAATTTCTTGGCGCTTTGCCTCTGTTTGGTGCCTTTGTTATGCTCTCTGAGCTTGATTCCTATGGTTTTACGGGGTGAAACCCTGAGTTTTAGCCGGGAAATCATCCAGGGGGCGAGTTTTGTCTTTACTGCCGATGCTCTGGCAGTTTTTGTCGCCTGCGTTTCCTCTTTTATAAGCACCTTAATCGTAATTTATTCCTTCGGTTACATCAGCCACTATCATAACCAGAACGAGTATTATTCCATGGTCGTGCTCTTTCTGGGCGGGATGATGGGCCTGGTCTATGCCGGAAACCTCATCTTCTTATACCTGTTTTGGGAAATTACTGCTATTACCAGCTGGCGCTTGATCGGGTTCTTCCGCGAAAAATACCAGGTGGAGCGGGCGGATAAAGCTTTCTTAGTCACTGTGTTTGGCGCTCTGCTCATGCTTATCGGTTTTATCCGGCTCTATCAGGAGACCGGTTCGTTCGATCTGTTAGTTATTAAGGAAGTTGTAAGGACCCACCCGATTTCAAATATTACCATAGCTTTGATTTTAGCCGGGATATTTTCTAAATCCGCGACCTTACCATTTCACACCTGGCTTCCTGATGCCGGTGTGGCGCCTTCTCCGGTGACCGCGTTACTTCACGCGGCAGTGCTGGTCAAGATCGGCGTCTATGTTTTCGCCCGGATTTTTGTAGCTACTATTCCTTTGTCCTTGAATTGGCAGGTGATCGTCCCGGTCATCGCCGGGATTAGCGCCCTGGTTTCTGCTGGCGCTGCTTTAATTGAAACTGATTTAAAGCGGATCATCGCTTATTCTACTATCAGTCAGATCGGCTTTATATTTTTAGGTTTTTCTTTCGGAAATTCAATCGGAGTAACCGGAGCGCTTTTATATATTCTAATGCATGGTTTAGCCAAGGCCGGGTTATTCCTTTGCGCCGGTATTGTGGAGCAGAACACTTTGACTAAAGACATAACTAAGCTGGGAGGTCTGGTCAAGACTATGCCGGTTACTGCGGCAGCCTTTTTATTATGCTCTTTTTCGGTCATGGGAATTCCGCCTTTTGGAGGGTTCTTCGCCAAGTTTATGGTTATGACCGGAGCGATAACCAGCGGACATGTAATTATTTCTATGGTATTTTTAGTCGGCGCGTTCATGACTATAATGTATTTGTTCAGGACCTTTAATATGGTTTTCTTAGGCGAGCCCAAGACAGCTTTAGCCAAGGAGGGCTCTCTGTCGATGGTGGCAGTGGTAGCGGTCTTTGCTTTACTTTCTCTGTTAGGCGGAATACTTATCTGGTGGCCGGATTCTCTGGCTCAAGCGGCGACTTTACAAATGTTAGGGTCAATTAGATGAAATCTCAAATATTACTCTTACCTATATTAGTACCGGCTCTGGCGGGGATCTTAATGTTTTTTCTTCCGCGCAAAGTGCGCCAGGTAGTGGCAATTCTTGCCGCCGGGATCAATCTGGCTTTGGCCGTAGCTCTCTTTAAAGGAAACTTCAGCTACACTATCCCCTGGCTTGCGGATAAAGTTGAATTTTCGCTGCGCGTATATCAATTCAGCGGCTTTATAATGCTGGCCGCGGCATTTTTTGTTTTCTTAGTGGTTCTGTATTCCCTGCAATTTATGAAAGGGAAGAATCTGCAGAATCAGTTTTACGCTTATATCTTGCTCTGCGCTGCTTTAGCTAACGGCGCGGTTTTAGCCGATAATCTGCTGCTCTTATTGTTCTTCTGGGAAGGCCTGCTCCTGGTCATGTTCGGTTTGATCGCTATCGGACGAGCCGGCGCATTTAAAACTGCGACTAAAGCTTTTATTATCGTAGGCATATCCGACTTGTGCATGATGGTCGGTATAGCTTTAGCCTGGGCGCAATCAGGCACGCTGACTATATCCCAGATCAATTTATCTTTGAATCCGATGGGCGCATTTGCCTTTATCATGTTAATGATCGGCGCAATATCCAAGGCCGGATCAATGCCGTTTCACTCATGGATTCCCGATGCCGCGGATGAAGCGCCCCTTCCTTTTATGGCTCTGCTGCCTGCTTCATTAGAGAAATTATTGGGGATTTATTTTCTGACCCGGATCACGCTGGATATGTTTAAGCTTACTACCGGCTCCTGGATAAGTGTTTTGCTTATGGTTATCGGTGCGATTACTATTATTTTAGCGGTTATGATGGCCCTGATTCAGAAAGATTACAAACGGCTTTTGTCGTATCACGCTATCAGCCAGGTGGGTTATATGATCTTAGGCATAGGGACCTGCGTTCCGGCGGGTATTGTCGGCGGGCTGTTTCATATGATCAACAATGCTTTATATAAGTCCTGTCTGTTTCTCACCGGTGGTGCGGTTGAAAAGCAGACCGGGACTACGGACTTGAATTATCTGGGCGGGCTGCGTTTTAAGATGCCGGTTACCTGCGCTTGTTTCTTGATCACCGCTGCTTCTATCTCGGGCATGCCGCCGTTTAACGGTTTTTTCTCTAAGGAGCTTATTTATGACGCAGCACTTGAAAGGGGCGTACTGTTTTATCTGGCTGCAGTTATCGGCACGTTCCTGACTGCTGCATCTTTTTTAAAGTTAGGGCATGCGGCGTTCTTCGGTAAAGAGCGCAGCGAGCTAAGGGGAGTAAAAGAAGTATCCGCGCCCATGCTCATTCCTATGATTGTCATCGCTCTGGTTTGTGTAGTATTCGGTATTTTTAATTATCTTCCCTTAAATCATCTGATCCAGCCGATCCTCGGCCAGAGGCTGGAGGGGCACAGCTATGCCGGGTACCACGTGAATTTACTTCTGACGTTGATTACCGTCCTGGTTTTAGCGGCTGCGTTTGTCCATCATATAGTTGTGGCTAAAATTAAGGGCGCTGCGCTTAAGGCCGCGGACGATATCCGCTATGCCCCGGGATTATCGCAGGTTTATGATTTGGCGCAGAAGAGATTTTTTGATCCCTATGAAATCGGGCTTAAGGCGATGAATTTATTCTCCCGTACTCTTTGGTATTTAGATAAAGGCGTGGATTGGGTCTATAATAGTCTGGTCCCCGGCGTAAGCTACGGAGTTTCGCGGGGAGTTAGAAGGATGCATACCGGATATTATCCGGTTTATATTTCCTGGGCTTTAGTCGGGATGTTTGCGGTCCTGTATTTTTTAAGAAAGTAGGAGAAGAAATTGGTCCCAATGCTCGTAATTGTACCTTTTTTTAGTATCATAATCCTGAATCTGTTTCCCAGGAAGCTGATGCAGTATACCAGTTTTATCTGCCTGGGATTTATGTCGCTGGCTCAGGTCTATCTGGTCCTTGCCCGGCCGGGGTGGTTTTGGTATAAGAAGTCTGAACTTTGGGACTCTTTGTTTACTTTCCGGTACTCCGTAGATGAAATTACCCTGGTTTTACTTCTTTGTATCGGTATAGTAGTTTTTATTTCGCTTTTAGCTGCCCGCGCCATGATTCCGGATGTGCGCCAGAGAGTAAATTTTAAGAACCTGCTTTTAGTTTCCTTGATCGGGATGAATGCGACTGTCCTGGTCAAAGATATATTCAGCCTTTACGTGTTTATCGAGATCACCGCGGTCTCTTCCTATATAATGATTGCGATGAATAAAAACGAGACTGCCCTGGAAGGAGCTTTTAAATACCTGATCCTGTCCGCAATTGCTACGATAATGATGTTAGCTTCGGTCAGCTTAATACTTCTTCTTACCGGGAACACCTCTTTTGCCGCAGTTTCAACCGGGCTTGGCGTCGCGGGTCAAAGTTTCTTTGTGCGCATCGCTATCGGCTTGTTCCTCTGCGGGTTGTTCATAAAATCCGGGCTGGTGCCTTTTCACGCCTGGCTTCCGGATGCGTATTCCGCTGCTCCGGCTCCGGCTTCTATATTATTAGCCGGCATTGTCACTAAAGTCTCCGGAGTCTATGTTTTAATCCGCCTGGTTACTTCTGTTTTCGGCCTGGACCCATCTATGCAGGGCCTGTTGATGTTTATCGGCGCTATCTCAATACTCGTCGGCGCGATAGCAGCGCTGACTCAAACCGATTTTAAGCGCATGCTTGCGTATTCCAGCATCAGCCAGGTGGGTTATATTATTTTAGGTTTAGGCTGCGGCACACCTTTGGCTATTTTCGGCGCGGTGTTTCATTTATTTAATCACGCCATGTTTAAATCTCTATTGTTCGTTAATGCCGCGAGTGTGGAGAAAGAATTAGGGACAACTGATATGGATAAGATGGGAGGCCTTGCCCAGAAGATGCCGGTGGCCGGAATATCTTCGGTGGTAGGCCTGCTTTCTACCGCCGGTATTCCTCCGTTGTCGGGTTTCTGGAGCAAGTTTATTATAATCCTGGCTTTATGGCAGTCCGGCAGATTTGGTTACGCCACGATAGCGGTTTTAGCCAGCTTGTTGACCTTGGCGTATTTTCTTTCTATGCAGAGAAAGGTATTTTTCGGTAAATTAAGAGGCGGATTTGAAAACGTAAGAGAGTCGAGCATCGGTTTGATTATCTCCCAGTTGATCTTAGTGGCTATTACAGTAGGTTTAGGTATATTTTTTCCGTTGGTGATACCATGGCGATAAATCTGATTTTATTGGGTTTACTTTTTTGGGCCGGGGCCTGGACGGTGATGACTACCCGCCTGGTGCGTTCGGTGGCCGGACTGGCCTTAGTCAGTGCCGTTATATCGGTTTTGATATTTAGGTTGAATTCCCCGCTAGCTGCGGTTTTTGAGCTTTCCGTTTGCGCCGGGCTTATTTCAGTTATTTTTGTTACGACCATCAGTTTTACCCAACGCCTGACTCCCGAGCGGCTGGAGGAGCGCAGAAAGCAGAGGTTCGATAAGTATTTGTATCTTCCTATTATTTTGTTGGCAGTAGGGATATTACTGTTAATTTTTAAGCCCCGGATGGATTTCCCCCTTCCGCCGGTGCCTAAAGAGCAGGATGCCCGCAATATTATCTGGCATCTGCGCCACATCGATTTACTAGGCCAGATACTTGTAATATTAGCCGGAGTCTTCGGAGTGGTTATTTTATTTAAGGAGCCGCGAAAATGAGCTTAGAAGGCGCGCAGACATTCTGGTATTTTAATATTTTTATTACGCTCTTGTTTGTCATGGGCGCGTATTATATTATCGCCAGCTTTAATCTTATCCGGGCTCTGATCGGGCTTGAGCTTTTAATTAAGGCAGTAACCCTTTTAATAATCCTGGCAGGTTATCTTACTAATAACGAAGGTCTTGCCCAGGCACTGGTAATTACTCTTATTGTTATTGAAGTGGTGATCATGGTTGTAGCCGGTGGGATAGTGGTAAGCGTCTATAGGAATAACCATTCCCTCGATACCCGCAAACTTAAAGAGCTTAAAGGATAATATGAATATCCTAATCGAAGGTTTATTTTCTCCGCCCGCGGTATTCCTGATAATTCTGGGCTTTGTGGGGCTTTTTTCGTTTTTATGCTCCGGCCTGGCTTTTCGCAACAAGAATCAGTCCAGCGAGTCCAAAGAGGCGTACGCCTGCGGCGAGGATTTCCAGGGCCACATGATCCAGCCGGATTACAGCCAGTTTTTCCCGTTTGCGTTTTTCTTTACCATACTGCATGTGGTAGTTTTAGTCATCGCTACAATTCCTAAAGTGGATATGGGAGTGTTTGGCGCCGCGATGATTTATATTCTGGGCGCAATTATCGGTTTATTCAGCCTTTTGAGAAAGTAGAGGATAGATGGGAGTTGTGACAAGGATAGTCAATTGGGCCAGGCTTAAATCTCCGTGGGTCCTGCATTTTAACACCGGCGCCTGTAACGCCTGCGATATCGAGATTGTAGCGGCACTCACTCCGCGCTACGATATCGAGCGTTTCGGGATGATCTTAAAAGGCACGCCGAGGCATGCCGATGTAATACTCTGTTCCGGCCCGGTGACTAAACAGATCGAGTCCCGTTTAAAAAGGATTTACGAGCAGATGCCTGCGCCGAAATTCGTGGTCGCTATCGGCACCTGCGCCTGCTCCGGCGGTGTATTTAAGGGCTGTTATAGCGTTAAAGCCGGAATCGATACGGTCATACCCGTGTCGGCTTATATCCCGGGCTGCCCGGCCAGCCCCAAGGCGATCATCGACGGAGTAGCTAAACTTTTAGCCAGCCTTGAAGAAAGCGAAAAGAAATGAGCGTTGAAGAAAATTTAAAACTTAAACTAGAGAGCCACTTTCCTTTTTTAAAAGACGCGGTGAAGGTTGTGCGCGCGCGCAGGATGTTTGCAGATGTTGCGCAGGAGCGCCTCTTTGAGGTGCTGGATTATTTGATCAACGAAATGCAGTTTACGCATCTGTGCACCATCACCGGGATGGACGAGGTGGAATCGTTCGGAGTGGTATATCATTTAAGCCGCGAAGGCCAGACAGTTTTCAGTTTAAGGATTCATATTTCCCACGAACAGCCTAAAATCAAAACCGTGACCGGTTATTTTCTGGAAGCCGATGCCTATGAAAGAGAACTAAATGATCTTTTAGGCATTCAGGTCGATGGGCTTCCCCCGGGTCACCGTTACCCATTACCGGATAACTGGCCGAAGGATGACCATCCTTTGCGCAAAGACTGGAAATTAAAAAGCGAGGTCGATAATGCATAATACTCAAGACGTACAAGTTCCTTTTGGTCCGCAGCATCCGGCGTTGAAAGAGCCGGAGAGTTTCTTGATTACTTTACGCGGGGAGAAGATCACCTCCTCGAGTGTCAAGATCGGTTACAATCACCGCGGTATTGAAAAGGCCTGCGAAGAGAGGACTTATATACAGGATCTTTATTTGATCGAAAGAGTCTGCGGGATCTGCTCGCATTCACACGCGACAGCCTTTGTCCAGGCTGTCGAAGAAATAGCCGGGTTGGAAGTCCCGAGACGGGCGCTCTATATCCGTTCTTTAATCGGCGAGCTGGAGAGGGTGCATTCGCATCTGCTCTGGTTGGGTGTCGCCGGGCATGAAATAGGTTTTGATACATTGCTCATGTATACCTGGCGCGACCGGGAAGTAGTCATGGATATTTTGGCTTTATTAACCGGAAACCGCGTCAATTACGGGATGAATACTATCGGCGGAGCCCGGCGCGATATCACTTCGTCTCAAGCCAAGGCAGTCCTCAAGGCCGTGGATACATTAGAAGAGAGGACCAAGTATTATATTAAAATCGCAACCCAGGAGACTACGATTATTAAAAGGCTTTCCGGCGTGGGGGTCTTAAGCAAGAAGGACGCGATCAGCCTGGGAGCTGTAGGGCCGACAGCCCGTGCCTCGGGTGTGGCGCGCGATGTGCGCAAGGATGATCCGTATGCCGCTTACGCTGAGCTGGATTTTAAAGTGATCACTGCCGATACCTGCGATGTTTACGGCCGCACCGTAGTGCGGGTTCTCGAATTGATGGAGTCTTATAAAATGATCCGCCAGATCCTTAAGGATATGCCCGAAGGCCCGATTGCAGTGAGAGCCCCGCGTAAAATTCCGGTAGGAGAGGCAGTCTCCCGATATGAAGCTCCCAGGGGTGAAGATTTTCATTACGTTCGCTCCAACGGCACGGAAAAACCGGACAGAGTAAAAGTTAGAGCGCCTACCCTGGCCAACGTGCAGGCAGTCTCAAAAATGCTTGAAGACAGATATCTTGCGGATATGCCGATAGTAATTGCGGCGATTGACCCGTGTTTTTCTTGCACCGACAGGTCGATCGTGATCAAAAACTCCGTTTCCAGGGGGTCGAAAACTATTCCCTGGGAAGTTTTGCATGTTCAGAGCATTGAGTGGTACAAAGAACATAAAGGGATAGATTTTTCCGGGCTGAATAAAAAATACGCCAAAAATTTTAAAATATGATTCAAGCATTATTTAATATACTGATTTTTCCGGGAGTTGCCTTTCTTTTTGCTTTCAGCCTGATTGCGGAGTTTGTTGACCGCAAGATTTGCGCCCGGCTGCAGAACAGGATGGGACCGCCCTGGTTTCAGCCGCTGGCGGATTTTATTAAGCTCTTAGGAAAAGAAAATATTGTTCCATGTAATGCGGATGTGCGTATATTTAAGTTTATGCCGGTTTTAGCGTTGGCGGCATCGGCCGCGTCTTTCCTTTACATTCCTCTCTGGCGGGCTAAAGCCCCGCATTCATTTGACGGCGATGTTATCGTGGTGCTCTACCTTTTGACTATACCCACGCTTACATATTTTTTGGGAGGATGGTATTCGCGTTCGGTTTATTCCATGATCGGAGCGATCCGTTCACTGACCCAGTTGTTCGCCTATGAAGTCCCGCTTTTTATGTCGATTCTGGCCTCGGCATTGCTGGCGAACTCCTGGAATTTAAGCGAGATAGCTCAGTTTTATTCCCGGAATCACGGGCTCTGGTTGTTTAATTTCATAGGTTTCAGCGTTGCCCTGATTTCTTTGTTGGGAAAACTGGAGAAGACGCCTTTTGATATCCCGGAGGCTGAGACGGAGATCGTCGCCGGAAGCTTTACGGAATATAGCGGAAAGTTGCTGGCGTTTTTTCGGCTTTCCCTTGATGTAGAAATGGTCGTAGGCGCGTCGCTCTTAGCAGCGGTATTTTTGCCCTTCGGCATAGGGTTTACACCGGCAATAGGGTTCATTGTTTACATTGCCAAGGTTTTAGCCATCGTAGCTATGATTTCTCTACTGCGCACTCTTTTTGCCCGGCTGCGCCTGGACCAGATGATCACTCTATGCTGGAAGTATTTTGCACCGCTGGCTTTTTTGCAGGTTATTATCAATCTAGTACTAAAAGGAGTATTTTTTAAATGATCCGTCCGGGTAGGATGTTCCAGCAGTTGATCGCCTCGATTTTTAAAAAGACGGCCACACTTAATTATCCGGCTGAGAGATCCGGTATGCCCGAGGGTTTCCGCGGTAAATTGAAATTTACGCCCGAGAAATGCATCGGCTGTCTGATGTGTATGCGCGACTGTCCGACCGGAGCGATAATTATAAGGAAGCTCGCCGATAAGAAGTTTGAGTGTGAGATAAATCTAGCCAAGTGTATCTATTGCGCCCAATGCGTAGACTCCTGTCCTAAAAAAGCGCTGGAAATTACCCAGGAATTTGAGCTCGCCAAGTTAGACCCCAAGCAATTAACCGTTATTTTTAATGCAGAAAATACGGATCAACCTAGCCAGTAAATTAAAAGGCGCAAAAAAAGTCGCTCTCCTCGGAGTAGGTTCGGATTTGAGGGGGGATGACGCTGCCGGCCTGCTGGTGGCGTCCGCTTTAGCTAAGAATTTCAAAAGTTCAAAGTTCAAAGTTTTCTTAGGCGATACCGCTCCGGAAAACCTTACCGGAGAGGTCAGGAAATTTAAACCGTCGCACTTGATCATCGTAGATTCCGCGGATTTTAAGTTAAAGCCCGGCTTAGTCATAGTTTTTAAGCCCGAAGATATCGCCGGAATATCTTTTTCCACGCACCGGCTTCCTCTTAAGCTAATCGCGGATTATTTGTATAGCGAAATTAAATGTAAAACTGTTATAATAGGAATACAGCCTAAAGGATTAAAGTTTGATTCAAAGGTTTCCGCTGTACTTAAGATTTCGATAAAGATCCTGGTTTCTGAATTGAAAGAAGCGTTAATCAGCGTATTAAAATGAGCCAAAAACTACGCATAGCCCTGGCGCAGATCAATTGCATGGTAGGCGATTTTGCATTAAACCGCGCTAAGATTCTGGCTTGTATAGATGACGCGATAAAGCTTAAAGCTGACATTATCGCTTTTCCGGAACTGGCCGTAACCGGATACCCTCCCGAAGATCTTCTGTTAAAGCCGAAATTCATACAAGATAATCTGAATGTTATTAAAG
>Ga0208045_1000594_pt1 | contig 13626 bp, 11 predicted proteins | sample PL_2010_200m_FD_184160 | JGI IMG/M metagenome (GOLD analysis project Ga0208045, IMG submission 184160) | Freshwater microbial communities from Powell Lake, British Columbia, Canada to study Microbial Dark Matter (Phase II) - PL_2010_200m... | ecosystem: Environmental > Aquatic > Freshwater >...
CCTGAACCCCATTCAGCCCCGCTAAAAGGCAGTAACCGCTTGCCTCCTTTCAGTATAAGACTATCAATATAGCTATTAAATAGTCAAGGTAAAATCTTATTGTTTTTCATGTGCTTCGATCACTGGCAGCCGATCTCGCCATGTTCTGAGATGAATTACCACAATAGTTGGGGGTAAGTGGATTTCCGAAAACAATAGTATCCGCACGGGCAGAGGTTCATGGCTATTTTATAACTATCCGGGGGAGATGGGAGATTTCGAACCCCTGACAATCCCCGATGCCGATGCAATAAATTAGGCAAACTATTTTCTCTGGACAATAGACAGCGGAGCGTATTTCATATGCATATGCTTTTTCAGCGGGAGCCCCCCATTAAGCTAATGAAGGTCCGGTTCATTGCTGGTTAACATTCTTCATAAATACGGTGGTAATCCACTAAAGTACCGACTACAGCCACTGCTTTGATAGCGTTCCTTTTGGCTGATGCGTCCTGATAGTAAAAAAGGTACTTCTTGCATATTTGCAAATGCAGTTCTGCTATTGTATGCTTTTTCAGATAATTTCCCTAGGATAAGTTATACTGGTTGACCTTTTCAGGGACTGATGGCAGCTACTTGGAATCAAATAGTAATAGACCTGACTATTTAAGGAGTAGAATATGCCCAAGCAATATAGCCACGATGAGATCCTCTCACTTTGTGCCCGTTTAGAAAAAACCTATACGCCGGCGGTAGCAGATACGCTCGATGATATGGGCTTTATGAACCAGTCACTGGAATCCGGCTTTGCTCCGATCATCCCGGATGCGGTCGTGGCTGGGCCCGCCTATACAATCGAAGAAGCCAAGACCAAAAAGTCAACCAAGCTTGCTGAATATGATCCCAGCTTTGTGGCCCAGGCCTTAAATGCCGTGTTTGGAAGTATGCAGAAAGGACAGATCATAGCAATCACCGCCAACGGATTCAGGGGCGCCGGCGCCTTCGGTGAGCTGATGGCCACTACTTCCAGATACGTGGGCGGCGTTAAGGCCGCGGTGGTGGACGGTCCTATCCGCGATATAAGTCGCATCCTGGAAATTGAGTTTCCTGTCTGGGCCAGGGGCAATATACCTACCGATTCGATAGGCCGCGTTGATTTAATCGGTGTGGGCAACCCGATTTTCTGCGGCGGCGTACGCATCAACCCCGGTGATATTATCTTTGCAGACCGGGACGGGGTGGTTGTCATCCCCCAGCCTGACGTCGATCTTGAAGAGGTGGTCGTCAAGGCCGAGGAGGTAGTTGCCGCGGAGCGCAGGTCGAGATTAGAGATCAGGGGCGGCATGTCATTGCCGGATGTTTACAAAAAGTATGGGAAGTTGTGAAAAAGATGGATAAGAAAGAGCGCAAAAGCAAGAGCCTGCTAAAGAACACCGACCGCCTGGCAACCGCCATGGTCCGCGCAGAGATGATTAAAGCCTGCGGCGTTCCTCTCAAAGACTTGGAGGAAAGGCCGCTGATAGGTATAGTGAATTCCTGGAATGAGCTGCTTCCCGGCCATCTGCACCTGCGCGAGGTCGCCAGGTTTGTGAAAGACGGCGTATTGATGGCGGGCGGCGTCCCCTTAGAATTCAACACGGTTGCGCCATGCGACGGCTATTCCAACGGCCTCGACGGGATGAAGTACGTGCTGCCCATGAGGGATATCATTGCAGACGCAATAGAGACCATGACACTCGCCCATTGCTTCGACGGGCTGGTGTTCTTATCGAGCTGCGATAAGATTGTTCCAGGGCAGCTTATCGCAGCAGCGCGCCTTAACCTGCCTTCCATCTTCGTCACCGGCGGCCCGATGCTTCCGTTCAATGAGTTTGCTCCCCGGGGCACCCTGCCCATCATGTCCATGTTAAGCTGTCCCGGGCCCGGCGCCTGCAGCGGCATGGGCACAGCCAACTCGATGCAGTTCATCGTGGAAGCGATGGGAATGTCCCTGCCAAACAGCGCAGTAACACATGCCGTGCACAACCAAAAATACCTTATGGCAAAGGAGAGCGGAAAACGCATCGTAGCTCTGGTCAATGAGTCGCTGGCACCCCGCAATATCTTGACGCCGGACGCGTTTCACAACGCACTGGTCACGACGGCAGCGGCAGGTTGCTCCACCAACGTGACCATACATCTGCTGGCGCTGGCGTATGAGCTTGGCATTCCCCTGGACCTCTCGGACTTCGACCGCATATCGAAGCAGGTCCCGCACATACTCGGCGTATATCCATCGGGGCCGTTTTTCCTCTTGGATGTATACAAGGCCGGCGGCCTGCCTGCCTTGCTGAATAAATTGAGAAGCCATCTGAAAAATGACGCGATGACGGTCACAGGTAAAACGCTTGAAGAAAACAACGCTCCTTTCAACTGTGTAGATGACGACGTGATACGCAACCTCGACAATCCCTATCATCCGCAGGGAGGCATAGCTATCTTGAAAGGCAGTCTGGCGCCGACCGGCGCAGTCGTTAAAAGCTCGGGCGTTCCTGATAATATGATGGTTTTCTCTGGGCCGGCGCGGGTGTTTGACAGCGAAGAGAAGGCCATTGACGCGGCTATGAACAAGGAGTACAGGGAGGGTGATATCATAGTGATCCGGTATGAAGGGCCAAAAGGCGGGCCGGGCATGAGGGAGTTGCTGACAGTGACAGAGTTACTTTTCCAGTTGAACCTTTCTGACAAAGTGTCCCTGGTTACCGATGGGCGTTTCTCAGGTTTCAGCCATGGGCCTGCTATCGGCCATGTGACCCCGGAGGCTTACAACGGCGGCCCCCTGGCGCTGATCAGGGACGGCGACATAATCAAAATAGACATACCCGGGCGTAAACTGGATGTGGAGCTACCCGCCGCCGAGCTGGAGAAAAGGCGTAGGGTCTGGAAACGGCCGGCGCGGACTCTCACAGGGCATCTGAGAAAGTATGCGGCCATGGTCTCCGAAGCCAATATTGGCTGCGTGGTAATGCCAGCCGATGCCTGAGTAAATCTCCCAAAAATAACGGAGAAACCTGTCATAGTGTTGTCGCACTTAATCTAATGCTGAGGTAAGAGGTAGGCGTACTAAATGGACAATAATAAAGTCGCGACCGGACAAACGGTGACCAACGGCCAAAGGAACTATATATTCATTCTTCTGTTCATATTGATGCTATGCGATCAGGCCGACAGAATGGTGATCTCCTCGCTTTTCCCCTACATCCAGAAGGACTGGGGCATTTCCGATTTGGAGTGCGGCATGCTGATCTCGATGTTTTACTGGGCCGCTGTTATCTGCGTTTTACCTGCCTCGATTGTGGTCGACCGCTGGAGCCGTAAGAAAAGCATAGGTATTCTCTCGATTATCTGGAGCTTAGCTTCGTTTGCCGGCGCCTTCACGCTCAATTTCAGGCAACTGCTCACCACCAGGACGATTATCGGAGTTGGTGAAGCCGGCTATGGCCCCGCCGGGGCAGCCATGCTTTCCTGGCTTTATCCCCTTGAAAAGCGAGCGCGGATCTTCGGCATCTGGAATGCAGCGCAGCCACTGGGCATGGCGATTGGTGTGGCACTGGGCGGTATTATAGCTGTAAACCTGGGATGGCGGCACGCATTTGGTATAGTTGCCATACCCGGCTTGATCGCGGCCATCCTTTTCTTCTTTGCCAAGGACTATAAGTCGGTGCCCCTGGAGAAAACGGTTGCCGGGTCCGGCGCCGAAGCGGCTTCCAAGTTCAGGATGAAGACGAAGGACGTGGCAAAAGAATTCCTGGGCACGCCGACGCTGATACTCACATATCTCGGGTTTGCAGGTGTGATCTTTGTAGTCACGGCGATATCCACCTGGCTCCCCAGCTATTTTCACCGTATAGGCGGCATGCCGCAGGACCAGGCCAGCCTGAAGGCCAGCCTGGTGCTGGTACTCTCTATGGTAGGTTTCTTTATAGGTGGGTTCCTTTCGGACAGCTGGGTCAAGAAAAAGCTAAACTCCCGCCCGCTCTTTGCCGCTATAACCACACTCATTTCGGCATTGCTGGTGTTCACCGCGTTCTCTTTAACCGGCGATGCGCAGTACGCAGTACTTATTGTACTGGGAGTAATGATCACCACCTTTGCGCCGGCCGGTTTGGCCGTGATACAGGAAGTGGTACATCCCGGTCTGCGGGGCATGTCCTACGCCCTTGCAGTACTGTTTATGAACCTGCTGGGTGGTTCACTGGGGCCCATCGTGGTAGGTTCGATTTCAGACGCTTCTAATCTTCAGACGGCCATGCTGACGCTTCCCATCTTTCTTGTCGTTTCAGCAGGGCTGTTCTTTGCCGCATCCTTTTTCTATGTGCGTGATTTCAACAAGGTCGAAAAGGTCACACTTGAAGTGGAAGCCTGAGATGATATTGCTTAGATTGGCTGGCACTCGTTTTAACAGCTGACATCGGTTATAGAGTAAAACAAAGAGGATGCCTATATGAAGATACTTCTAACCGGGAGTTCGGGCTATTTGGGCGGAAACATGGCCAGGGCGGCTCTCGAGAGAGGGCACTCCGTGGTAGGGCTGGATATCAAACCATCGGGGATAGTCCATGCTTCTTTCAAGGAGGTTACCGGCGATATCACAGACCTGCAGGTGGTAAAGCAGGCCGCAGCCGGATGCGATGCCGTGTTTCACCTGGCGGCTGCCCTGGCGCAGTTCGAGCGGGACGAAAAGCGCATGCACGAGGTAAACGTGCGCGGGACGGAGAATGCTCTGGCGGCTGCATCTGGAAACCACGCCCGGAAGTTTATATATGCGTCTTCGGTCGAGGTATATGGAATAGATGTCCCTGTTCCCTGCACCGAAGATGCGCCGATTGCGCCGATCTGCCAGTACGGCAGGGACAAAGTTGAAAGTGAGAAACTGTGCCGGGAGCATATGTCAAAGGGCCTGGACATTACCGTCTTCCGCCCGCCCACTATCAACGGAGCGGGGCAAAACGAGCCCTTCCTGGTATCCCAGATGGAGGGGATATCACAGGGTAAGGCCACACTGTTGCCGGGCGGTGGCAAAACGAGGCTGCAGATGGTTGATGTAGATGATGTTTCAAGTGCGTTTTTCCTGGCCCTGGAAGCCCCGAAATCGAACGGTGTGGCAATGAACCTGGGAAGCGATAACGTACCGACTTTGCGGGCCATGGCTGAAGCCCTCTATAAGCATGCCGGTAAGCCGCCCAAATTCATAATCATCAATGCTTCCGTGGCGCGGGCGATAGTTGCAGTATTAGCTGCACTGCATATCTCTCCGATAGAGCCGCAGCACCTGGAGATAGCGCTGCGCGATTATGTCTTCGACAGTTCACTGGCTAAAGAAATTTTGGGCTGGAAACCGGCCAAAGATGATATCCAGTCTTCTATAGCTGCCTATGATTATCAACTAAACAAATTATCTAAATCCTGACCGCTGTAGATATATTTTGAGGAGGTTGTAATCCATGCCTGGAGATAAAGTAAAAGCCGCCGTAATGACGGAGTTCGGCAAAATCGAAGTACAGCACTTCCCCAAGCCCAAAGTTAACAAAGACAGCGCCCTGGTTAAAATGAAGATGTGCGGCATTTGCGGCACGGATAAGCACCTCTTTCACGGCCTGCCGCCTGCGCCGCTTTTTGTAAAACGCCCCCTGATACTCGGCCATGAGAATCTCGGCATCATCGAAGAGATAGGTGATGAAGCCAAGGTGAAGATGGCAGTACAGGGTGGTGAGATCAAGGTGGGTGACCGTGTAACCTGGTATGCCGGGATCCCCTGCGGCCAATGCTGGTATTGCCGCTTCCTGCCGTCCAATCACGCGGCCACGCTCTGTCCCAATGCCAAAGGCTATGGCCAGAACATGTGCGCAGCGGACCCCCCCCATCTTTTCGGAGGTTACGCTGAGTATTGTTACCTGCTGCCCGGCGTATGGGTATATAAGATTCCTGACAGTATGCCGGACAAAGTGGCGGTGCTTACCGATATATTTGCCGCCACCATCGGCGTGCGTAAGGGCATGATGCCTTACCCGGTGCTCAAAGAAGGATTCGGTCCCGGGGATACAGCAGTTATTCTGGGGTCAGGTCCCATAGGCATGGCCGCCGGAATAACGGCCAGCCTGGCGGGCGCTTACCGCGTCATCCTGGTAGGCGGCATTAAAGAAAGGCTTAAACTCGCAGGGGAACTGGGGGTCTTCGACCATATCGTGGATATTGAGGAAATGTCCAATGCAGACGAGCGTGCGTTTTATGTGCTCTCGCTTACTCCCGGCGAGGTCGGACCCGATATGGTAGTGGACTGCACGGGCTCTCCCGATGCGGTGCCCCAGGGTCTCAGTATGCTGCGCCGCGGGGGCACATTTGTTGAACTCGGCAATTTCCTGGATACCGGCACTACTACGATAAATCCGTTTATGCACCTGTGCTTTAAGGACGTGATACTGGTCGGACAGTGGTCCTGCCCTCCGCAATCATTCGATAATGCGCTCAAATTGATGGAACTTGCCATGAAACGCGGCATACCTCTGGAAAAAATAGTTACGCACAGCTACAAAATAGAGCAGGCCGGTGAAGCATTGCTGTCGGATGTTTATATGAAAGGCATTATAACTCCGTGAGGTGAAAGGTATGGATGTCAGTTTGATTGGACAGAGCACTTTGCTCATCAATATGTCAGGGGTACTTATGATGACTGACCCTTGGTGGGGACAGTGGGAGAATATCAGGGCCGTGCCCATGGCACTTGATCCAGATAAGATCGAGAGGCTGGATTTAATGCTCGTCTCGCACAACCACATAGACCATTGGTCGAACCCTGCCATCGCGCTGGCCGGCAAGTTAGGCTGTCAGGTGGTGGGTTCGAAAAAAGCCATAGGGCGGGCGCGCAAAAAGGGGCTTGCAAAGCTGGCTGCGCTTGCCCCGGGCGATAAATTCACTTTCAGGGATGTCACGATATTAGCGGTTCCGGCGGTGCACCCCTTTGCCCCGGATGCCATAGGTTTTGTTGTGTCGGGCGAGCAGACATTTTATTTCTCCGGCGACTCACGCTACAAGCTGCCTGTAAAGGAAGCGCTCAAAGGCATTTCCATAGATGTTGCATTCTTGCAGGTGGCCGCATCCACTTACCCCTTCGTGGGCAGGGATGGCATGGACCTGGCCGAGGCCGCCTTGTTTGTGCAGGAGATAAAGCCCAGGGTTGTTGTCCCCATGCATTACCAGGTCAAGGGCAAAGTCATTGAGCCGGCTGCGCTCCGGGCCTGGCAAATACCTGCTGAACTGGTGGTGCTGGAACCGGGGACGACAAGCGTAATTTAAACGCGGACATGTTTGAATGAGTTACTGCTTAAGGAGGCGCTATGGAAAACAAGGGCATTCAGGCTGAATCCACGGCACAGGTACAGGAACCTCCCCGCGGCTGGCGCAGGCTGATTGCCCTCGGCCCCGGCATCGTATGGGCTGCCAGTTCGGTTGGTGTAGCAGAGGTGATCTTCGCCACACGTGCGGGGGCCATCTTCGGCATGCTGCTGCTATGGTCGCCGATTGTGTCGCTCTTCATGAAGTATTTCATCACCGAATTGATGGGGCGTTACACGGTGGCAACGGGTGAGAATGTGGTCAGCGCCTTTTCCAGGATTGAGGTGAAAATAGGCAGGTTTAAATTACTGCCCAAAGGCTGGATACTCTGGCTGTTCTGGATACTTTTTATATTCAGCATTGCCGGCATGGGCGGCATCGCCCTGGCTGTGGGCAGCGCTCTTTTCGCGCTGGCGCCGGGCATTTCCTATGTGGTGTGGTCGCTTATTGCATTGCTGGCAATCGGGATCATACTGTTCATCGGCAGCTACAGGGCGCTGGAAGGAGCATCCAGGATACTCATCGCTGCCATGGTTATTTTCGTGATATACGCTATTGTGGAGATGGCCCCGCCGTTTAAGAGCGTGTTAGCAGGACTGGTCCCCAGTGTCCCTCCCGAATCTCTGCGCGAGCTCATCCCACTGCTCGGGTGGGCTGGCGCCGGGGCCATTGGGACGGTTTGGTTCTCCATGTGGACGCAGGCCAGCGGCAGGGGCATGGCAGGCAAGAGCTTCATACCCGGCCCGGCGGATAGAGACCGTATAAAGGAATGGATAAAGATCAACAGGTCTGACCTGATTATCAATACGGTTATAGCGGGGATATTAACCAGCGGTTTTCTGATTGCGGGCGCGCTTATTCTCAACCCGATACACCTTGTGCCCGAAGGGGAGGGGATGGGCAACGCCCTGGCCAAAATAGCCGGGCAGGACTTCGGCAGGACCGGGGAAGTGATATTTTTATTAGGCGTGTTCGGAACCTTGTTCAGCACGCTCCTGGCTGATATCGACGGCCTGTGCCGTGTTGCAACGGGCGCCCTGGGGCTGCGCAAAGGCAAGGGGGAAATTAATAAAAAGCCCTACAGGATATTTCTATTAATCTACCTGGTGTTCGCAGGGGTATTTGCGCTGCTCATCCGGGCCCCGGTCTTCATGCTGCAGATAACTGCCGGGGTCGATACTATCCTGCTACCGGTGATTGCGGTGCTTGGGATCTACGTGTGCACTAAATTTCTGCCCAAAGAGTTCCGCCCCGGCCGCTTCGCAGTGGTTATGACTTACATAGCGGCTGCATTCTTCATCTTCTTTATCATACTTTTGATCTCCGCCATGGCGAGCGGGGTTAAATTTTCGATGTAGCAATGAATAGGCAAAACGCATCCAGCCTGCAAAAGATACCGTGGGGCAAATCGGAAAGTCTGGATTTCGAGTTACCCGCGGGTTGGAACCTGCTCGGAACGTTCAAACCGTCGGAGTTTGCACCCCTGGCTGATCTACCTGCAACGCTGGAGACTATTTTGTCTGCACCCGAGGGGTGTATGCCTCTCAAAGAGCTTGCGCAGGGGAAAAAGAAAGTGGCGATAGTAGTCGATGACATCTCCAGGCCCACGCCGGCCTACTTACTGCTTGGCAAAATCCTCGATCATCTGGCACAGGGGGGCGTGGATCTGAAATCGGTCACCATAGTGACTGCCCCGGGGCTTCACCGTGAGATGACTCTTGAAGACATGGAACGGAAAGCCGGCAAAGACGTACTGGAGAAGGTCGGCTGGGAGAACCACGATTGCCGCAATAGTGATCAGCTTAGCTTCCTGGGCAAGACGGATAGGGGCACACCTGTGAATATAAACAAAACAGTGGCTGAAGCAGATCTGCGTATACTTGTGGGCACCATTGAACCTCATCCGCATGCCGGCTTCGGCGGGGGGTTTAAGAACATTCTTCCCGGTGTCGCCGGTGTGGAAACCATAGCAGCTAACCATGCTATCTGCGCCAGTCCCAAATATTTCTTCATGCTGGGTTCAGACCCGGCCAATAATCCCATGCGACTTGATTTGGAGCAGGCTGGGTCGATGTTGAAGGGAGTAACCTTCCTTGTCAATACCGTGTTGAACGCGCAGATGCTGATTATTGGATTAGTAGCAGGGGACCCGATAAAGGCACACCGCCGGGGAGTAACGCTGGCGGCGAAAGTGTTCGGAGTTAGCATACCGGCCCGGGCGGACGTGGTAATCACCGACTCATTCCCGATGGATATAGACCTGAGGCAGGGTGCGAAGGCCGTTGCTAACGTGCTTTACGCGGCCAAGCCGGGTGGTGTCATCCTTGCTGCCCTCAAGTGCGAAGAGGGGCTGGGTAACATGCGCGTGCCGCAACTAAAGCTTTCAGGGCTGCCCGCTTTTATCTGGAAGCCGATTATCTGGCTGCTGGCCATGCTGATAACGAAGGTATCTCCGCCGGGGACCTCCCCCGAGGAACGTTTCTCCACTTACTTCATGCTGAAAGCTATTCTGCGCAATAGAATATTGGTTTATTCCCCATCTGTGGCCAGCCAGGCAGAAGGGCTATTGCCCGGCATCGAGATTTTCCGCGATTTTCCGGATGCCCTGAGAGCTGCGGCCAAAGCCTTCCCAAAGGCCGATGTCGTGATATTCCCACACGGTGGAGCTATATATCCGGAAATAGCAAAGTAGCTGCATTGCAGCGTTCGTGGCAATCCGCTATCATGAGTGAAATCCTCACGCAGCCCTGGCGTTTTTAACAGCTTCCAGGAATTTGCGTGAGTTCTCCGTTATCACTTCGAATTTTCCAAGGGAAACGGCCTTTTTGTCGATGATATTACTTCCTACAGCAACGGCAACCGCCCCAGCTTTGATGAACTGAGCGACGTTTTCAAGTGTTACGCCGCCCGTAGGCAGGAATTTTATCTGCGGAAAAGGTCCCCGCAGGTCCTTTATAAGCTCGGGCCCTCCCACAGAGGCAGGGAAGATCTTGATGATGTCCGCCCCGCTTTTCCATGCTGCGACAATTTCAGTCGGCGTGAAAGCTCCCGGGATCGCGATTTTGCCGTGTTTTCTGCAGACCTTGATGATGTCCGTGCTCAAAATGGGACTGACTATAAACTCGGCCCCTGATTTGATGGCCAGTCGGGCGTTTTCAGCATCCAGGACCGTTCCTGCGCCGAGCAATATACGGCCGCCAAGGACATTGTGTACCTCTTTTATGACATTGATCGCGTCCGGGACGGTCATGGTGATCTCGATTGCCGCTATTCCGCCTTCCGAGACGGCGCGTGCGATTTTTACTGCCTCATCGGCTTTTTGCGCCCTTATTACGGCAACGATGCCGGAATCCTCGATGATTCTCAGCCTGTTTTCTTTTTCATCCATTTTGTTTTATCGAATCAAGTATTTGTCACCGTACGATGCGCAGGCTGCCTCCCTGGATAAGCGCCTCCACTTCTTTGAGGTCGCTCCAGCAGAAGTCCCCGGGTATGGTGTGTTTAAGGGCGGCCAGCGCGTTGCCGTACTGAAGTCCCCTGTCCACCCCGCCCGATAGATAACCGTATATAAACCCCGCTGAGAACGAATCACCTGCTCCCACCCTGTCTACAATCTCCACCTCGTACGTTTTATCTCTGTGTATCTTACCTTTAGAGAAAGCGATTGCGGTCCACGTATTTTTAAGCACCGATAGATCGCCTCTTAATGTGATGGCTACTGCTTTGAAACCGAATTTATGGGCGAGTTTACGAGCGGTTTCCTCGTAGTCTTTTCCTTTCAGACCGAATACCTTGTTAGTATCTTCCTCGGTTGTAATCAAAATATCGACATAGTCCATCAACGGCGTCTGGCATTTTTGGGCTTCCTTGGTAGTCCACAGCCTGGCGCGATAATTCAGGTCGTAGCTGACCAGGCACCCGTTTTTCCTTGCCGACTTCAGGGCGGCCAGTGTGGTTTCAGCAGCGGTCTTGCTCAAGGCGGGGGTAATGCCGCTCACGTGAAATGCTTTGGACCGGCTGAAGATTTTATCCCACTCCATATCAGAGGGTTCGATCATGCTAGTTGACGAGTTTTGACGGTCGTAAAGCACCTGGCTTGCCCTGGGTGACGCTCCGAACTCCACGAAATAGAGGCCCTGGCGGCCTTTGGCGCTGCATATTACGTAAGATGTGTCGACTCCCTGCTCACGCACCTTGTTGCGCACCATTTTACCCAGATGGTTATCAGGCACGGCCGAGATCCAGGCGCATTTCAAGCCAAGCCTGGCTGAAGCGACGGCTACGTTGAGTTCCCCGCCACCCACCTTGACGTCAAACAGGTCAGTTTGTTCCAGCCGGTGAGAACCGGGAGGTGACAGGCGCACCATTGCCTCTCCAAACGTGACGAGATCAAATTTCTTCTGCGGCATAGTTGGTCACCTTAAATAATACTATTTATAGCTCAATATATAAATACTAAGTCTCTTCCAATACAAGATGAGCCTGAAGGGGGTATCGATTTCTAACACAGGATGAGCCTAAACAGACGGGCATCTCGTTTATGATTGGGACATGCAACTGATTATGAACGACAAAAAACTACGAACAATCGAACAAATCAGGCACTTTTTCAATTCACATGGTCCTGTAGTGCTTTAAGGCTTTCTCCCGCCAGAGTTTGGTGGAGAGACACTGGTTGAAGGTATATATATGAAATCCGGCTACAACCTGGTCTCTGGTTAATCCTGTGATTTTTTTTACCAGACTACTTGGGTTATACATATCATGCTGCAATAGTCTGGCCACCATGCCCAAGTGATTTTTTAAGAACCGTGTGGAATCACCCACACCCACCCTAAGTGATATCTCCAGCAGCTTAGAGCGCTTCAATATGCCGGGAATGCCGATGTATACAGGCAGTGTAATACCGTTTGCCCTAACGTCCGCCAGCCATTTGCCGATGGTCTGCGGGTCGAAACAAATCTGCGTGACCATATAATTTACAAAAGGTTGTTTGGTCTTAAGCGCCTGCATCAAGGCTTCACGATTGATAAGCGGATGCCCCTCAGGATAAGCGGCCACTCCTATACGATGTGGGCGGTTGCCCATCTCAACCATATCAGCTATAAGCGCGCTTGACGAATCATAAGTCCCCACCGGTTCGGTAATATCACCGCCGATTATGAAGACATCTTCAAACCCGCCCGCTGACAGTCTGTCTACAATCTCATGCAAATGAGACTTATCACGTACCTGCCGTGCTATAAGGTGGGGCACCACGCGAAACCCGCGTCCCGCCAGTTCCTCAGAAAGCGTGAAGGTAGCTTCAATGCCCTTGCGGGGCGAGGCAGTCACTGTTATAACCGAGCCAGCAGGTAGTGTCACTGCCTCCTCAACCACCCCTTTCATGGGGATGACTTCAAAGCGTGCGCTTTTGAGCATGTTGTTAATAGAGAGCTGGGATTCCTGGTATAAATCCATAGTTATTACCGATTCATAATGAAATTAAAGTGGAGTTCTTATCAATCCTCAAATTCTCAATCAATACCCTGAACTAATTCATGTCTTTTTCTATCGCTTGATTCAGCCACTCGGAGGCATAATTAGCAATTTCTTGCCAATCCGGTTCGCCGATAACCCAATGAGCATGGTTTGGAAATTCTTTATAAGTTGAGACAGCCCTGTATTTACCAGCGACTTTCCTGACAACCGAAGCCGGAGTAATCTTATCCTGGGAACCAGCTATAACCAGCACAGGACAACTGACCTTTTTTTCATCGACTTTGCTGGCTCCCTTCGGATCGAAAAACCAGAAACCGATTTCAGATGCAGCCCGGCCGGACTCGTAGACAAACCGGTCATAAGTCTTCTTCTGTTCTTCAGGAGACAATAGCTGCAACATTGAATAGACTGCCTCATTGAAAGTCTGGCGCCTCGGCTTTTTCCAGAAGCCATATCCCATTAGTACACTCCAGAAACTCCTGACGACTGATGGCGTTAACGCATTGATCCCGCTCGGTGATGCAGGTGTCAGTAGAACAAGTGCTTTGGCCAAGCCCCGGCTGCCCAGGATTTGCGCCAGAAGTCCGCCCATCGAGTGACCCATTAAAATAGCCTTTGAATCAAGCCTGCGGATTTCTTCTTCAAGGTCTTCGGCGTAATCTAACAGGCTGGTGGTGCCCAGTTCGGGATTTGGAATTGCTTTCGGATCCATATCGTGGAAACGTAAGGTAGGTATAATACAGCGATAGCCTTTACCCTCAAAGAACTTCTTGTAGTTTTCCCAGTACCATGAAC
>Ga0208045_1000596_pt1 | contig 13623 bp, 13 predicted proteins | sample PL_2010_200m_FD_184160 | JGI IMG/M metagenome (GOLD analysis project Ga0208045, IMG submission 184160) | Freshwater microbial communities from Powell Lake, British Columbia, Canada to study Microbial Dark Matter (Phase II) - PL_2010_200m... | ecosystem: Environmental > Aquatic > Freshwater >...
ACTTTATATATAGTGACATTAACTTCTACCTATTAATATTGGGCATTTAAAGATACCTGAATACTCTAAGGCAAGAGGTTTTTTATTGCTTGCCTGCCTGATGGTTTTTAATTGGGTTTTTTCATAAGGCGCAGCCTCGAAGAAACCACCTCGTAGTTTCAGTTCAGTTATCATAGCAAGATCTGGCTTCAGGTTATACTTTTCATAGATGCGTTTACCAGTAACAAGTAATTGCGTATGAGCATCATTAGTTTGTCTTCCATCAGAGGAATCTTTACCTTCAAATAATATATTCTTACTCCCCAAATTCTTGAAATTAATTCCAGCCCATCCATCACATCTTATATCATTTGGAGTAAGATCCAGATACTTACGTAAATCTTGCAGTCCATTATGGATTGTATGATCTCTCCCATCGAAGTAAGCCCATTCAACATTATAGCCATGAATTGGATTCAGGCTCTTTACAATTTTATTGAATTCTTTTGGTAATTTTATTGCCATCAAAACCAATACTTTGTTAGCATATCTGTAAAGACTAACAATAGCTACAAATAAGAGCTTTTTGGGCTTGTTCTTATTAAGTGTTAAATTGTAGATAAACTCACCAAATTGTCGAAATAGTCATACTTATTCTACAAAGCCCCATCTACCATAATCTATATAAACCTGTTTCGGCATAAACACTGTTAGTGCTTTCATGCACACACTGAGCTTCTAAAGGCGTTTCTGTTCGAGAGCGGGCTCTCTGCTTTTGCTTGATGAAAATGGTGTGTTAGATTCTTCTAACTCTCCGCCTTTGCGTTGCCGGTGTATATGAGATTGCATTTCTGCAATTGATTCGAGGAGAAGTAAGCTTGTATGTAAATTTAAGCCATCTAGGGGATGACTAGGCTCTAGTAGCGATGAAGGTCGTGGCAAGCTGCGATAAGCCCGGGGTAGGTGCATGTCAACCTTTGAACCCGGGATCACCTAAATCATGCGCCTTGAATAGAGGCGCAAGCGTACACGCGGGGAATTGAAGCATCTTAGTACCCGCAGGAAAAGAAAGCAAACGCGATGCTATTAGTAACGGCGAGTGAAAGTAGCGTAGGGCAAGCCGAATCCTGCTTTGCAAAAGGCAGGAGATGTAGTGCAAGGGCATTAGCGTATTGGTGAGTCAAACGCTTTGGAAAGAGCGGCCAAAGAGAGTGACAGCCTCGTAAACGTAATCAGTACGGTATTCCTTGTAAAAGAGTAACACGGCCTTAGTACGTCGTGTGAACATGGGGGCATTAAACTCCAACCCTAAATATTTGCTAGAGACCGATAGTGAACAAGTAGCGCGAGCGAAAGTTGAAAAGAACCCACACGTGTGGGTGTGAAAAGATCTGAAACTAGGTGGTTACGAGAAGATACCGGCATCAGTGTTGAAACGCGAGAAGCGAAAACGCGAAAGCGTCTAGCGAAAAGCGTGGAGCGGTGTCGTATCCTTCTTCTCGAAGCAAGAGCCAGGGAGTGTATGGTAGTGGCGAGCATAAAAGCGTAGCGAAAGCGAGCGCTCGCAAGAGCGCGGGTGTGAAAACGCCCTAGTCACTATCTTACGACCCGAAGCCATTGTGAACTACTCGTGGGCAGGGCGAAGTTGAGCTGACGCTCAATGGAGGCCCGCAACCTGTCATGGTGTAGCCTGTTGGGTGACCTACGAGTAGGGGCGATAGACCGTTCGAACATGGCAATAACGGGTCCCCTTCGAAGTATCTTTAGGATAGCCTTGGGTTAGCTTGCACGTGCGGTAGAGCGACCGATTTTTTGGTATGAGCCGAAAGGCCCAGCCATCGAGTCAAACTCCGAATGTACGTGCTGCGTAGCCCAGGAGTCGGCGGTATTGGGTAAGCTAGTGCCGCGAGACTTAAACGAGAGTGACTGAGGTTAAGGTCCCTAAATCCTAGTTAAGTGTGTCGAAAGAGGGCTTTGTCTTAGACAGTCGGGAGGTAGGCTTAGAAGCAGCCATCCTTTAAAAAACGCGTAACAGCGTACCGATTGAGATGAAGTTCTCTGAAGATGGACGGGGCTAAACTAGGTACCGATACCCCAGAGTCGTCCGCAAGGACGAGTTGGTAGGAGGGCGTGCTGCATGGCAAGAAGTCTGTCTCTGAGGGCAGATGGACCGTGCAGCAGTGAAGATCCTGGTGTTAGTAACAGCAAATACTGGTTAGAATCCAGTACGCCGGAAGCACAAGGTTTTCCCCGAAATAATCTATAGCGGGGAGTTAGCCGATCCTAAGCTGGGAGCCAATCACTACCCAGCAAAAGGGAAGCATGTTAAAATTCATGCGCATAGTATGTAGGTGTGGCAACACAAGGTGTATTTCTGACGCTTGAGGATAGGTCACTTGTAACGTGCAAATGGCTGCAGAGTCTCATTATGAGGAGAAGCAGCTAAATGAACTTTGACCGAATTCTTGAGCCCGTGAAAAGGGAATACGCAACGATCATACTGTATCGTACCTAGAACTAGTACAAGTGCTGCTGGTCGAAAAGACCAAGGCGTGCCGGGGTTAGATCAGGTTAGGGAAATCGGCAAATTAGTGGCGTATGTTTTCTATAAGCCATGTCTGTGCTTAGTAAGCGCAGATTGCAATAAAACGGGGGAGGCAACTGTTTCTTTAAAACACAACTCACCGCAAAGCCGTAAGGCCTAGTACAGTGGGTGACGCCTGCTCACCGCTAGTACGCGAAACCCTGTTTCAACGGGACTAAGCGCTAGCAAAGAGCGGGGGTAACTCTGACCCTCTTTAGGTAGCGTAATACCTCGTCGCTTAATAGGCGACTTGCATGAAGGGCGTAATGACCCCCCTACTGTCCCAACCTGGTGCCCGGTGAACTCACTACGCGGTGAACATGCCGCGTACTCTCAGTGGGAAATGAAGTCTCCATGAAGCTTGACTATAGTCTGTTGTTGTTGTGTGGCGAGCGCTGCAGAGCGTAAGTGGGAGCGTCGATGCATGGGTTTCGGCCCATGCGGAGCGAAAGTGTAACACCACTCTCCGCCTGCTACGCGACTAACCTCGTAAGGGGAACAGCAGCAGATGGATAGTTAGACTGGGCGGTTGCTTTCGATAAGGAAACGAAAGTGACCAATGCTCTGCTTAGGTGAGTTGGAAACTCACCGTTAAGCTTAAAGGCAAATGCAGGGCTGACTGTACGTTGAAAAGCGGGACGTGCAGACTAGAAATAGGGGCTTACCGAGCTTTGGAGGCCCTTTTAATGGGGCCCCAAACTGTCAGAAAAGTTACTCTGGAAGTATTCGGTTTGTAGCCGGCGAGAGTTCACATCGACCCGGCTGTTTGATACATCGATATTGGCATAAGTCATCCTGGTGGTGCAGGAGCCACCAAGGGCCGGGCTGTTCGCCCGTTAAAGACTTACACGAGCTGAGTTAAGTCCGCCGCGAGGCAGGACGGTAGTATCTACTGGGAGTGTCAGTGTTAGAGGATAAGGTGCTGTTAGTACGAGAGGAATACAGCACCGGCGCCACTAGTTTACCAGTTGTGAAAGCACTGCTGGGTAGCCACGCGCTAAGAGATAAGTCCTGAAAGCATCTAAGGACGAAGTTCAATCCGAAACGAAACACTATAGCGGTCCTATTACAGGACTTTGATAGGGCGGGCGTGTAAGCAGAAAGCGCAAGCGATCTGCGAGCGTACCGCTACTAAAGCTTAACATGTGCAAGCTTACTTCTCTGTTTTTTTTATTTTTGTGTCCGCCCTATAGCGGAAGCGATGCCCGATTTTGTACGAAAGCATTCACGTTCTATATCTTTCCTGTATTTTAGGTGAATATTCCTGTCCTCGGTGGAAAACGGAGAAAGCGAGGTTCACACAGATTAGGTGAATATTTTTACGCGTTTTCACTTCGCCTTTTTTCTTTGTTTTGGGCCAAAAAGTATTCGAACTCTATATCTCTCCCTGTTTTTATCCGAATATTTCTGTACTCAGTATAAAACAGAAGGAAGCGCAAGCCGCATGGCTTTATCCGAATCTTTTTTGGTGCTTTTGGATTATCCGAATATTGTTTTTGATTGGGCTTTCAAATGCGTTTTCATGCTACTTCCCATATTGTGATGTAAATGTTACAGCAGTTGGAACCCCGTTGTTGTTATTTCCGCTGTAGTCGTTGGAGTTGCCGTTGAGCGGCCACCAACCAATGAGGTTCTGGAGCTTCATCGGAGCGCCTCCCATCCCTTCGAGATAAAGCGCTTGTATTTGGTTTGCCGTCAGAGACGCGTTGTAGAGCTGCGCATTGGCCAAGGAACCGTTGTAATAAATCGGCCCGCTTGGACTGAACCCCATGTTGAAGGAAAAAGCAGAAGCGGAGATGGGAAGCGTTAGGCTTGCGGTGTCCACTTGCTTTGCGCCGTTAACGTATATCATTATCTCTCCGTTAGCCGAGCCGCTACCTGCGTTGACCCATGTGACTGAAACGAACGCCCATTGACCAGCCGAAATAGTTCCATCTCCGATATACGGCCAAGGCGTCGTACCTGGCCAGTATACCTCCACCTTGCCTAGTCCTGATGCTGCGTAAACCTGAATTCGGGAGCTATAACCTGAATTGAATAGCGAGACATAGGGAGCGTTAGCTAGCATCTGGGAAGCCATGAGCCAAAATGAGATGGTTCCGCTCTGTGTTGGCGTAAGGACATAGCCCGTTGCTGCCGATGATGAAGCACCGTTGAACTTTGCAACATACTGCGGCAGCTGACCCGTGCACACTCCCATCAGGTTGATGTTAGTCACAGTTCCTGGACCGCTTGGTCTGAAGACCTGGCAGGCACCTGGAGGCGCTCGTGGCGAGAATGAGCTTGAATTGAAAACACCGAGTTGAAATAATGCTCCAAGCACTACGGCGATTATCAAAATCGCCCAGCCATAGGTCATCAGGTACTCCATCGCAGACTGGCACTTTATGGAAAGAGAAGCAACACTATCCGAGCGCGCTACGTTTTTCGCGCAATCTCGGTGTGTGTGTGTGTGTGTTGTAAATGCGCGGACTCTTTAGGCATGTGATAGGATGCGCTGGAAAGGCATAAATTCCTTACTCTTCCGACCAAACTGGGCTTTGCGGAGCAAGGCGGAAAGGTGACTACCTGCCCCTATATTTGAATATTTTGTCGTATTTCTCATGGCTCATTATGTCCAGCACGTCAAGCCATATAGAGAGTATCTCGATCTCTGTATTTTCCCTCTGCGGCTGTTTGAGCGTGTATATCATGCGCCAGCCTCCCGAGAGGTTTACCTTCCATAAGTTCGTTACATCATATTGAACGATATATTTCTGTCCTATCCTGTCCTTGGGTATGTGAATGCCAAAGTCGCAGTCCTTCTTCAGCATTGCGATCTTGTCTTCTATTGATTTAAGCAGCGTCTGGTGGAAAGAGCCAGCTATTCCCTTGCTCCTCTCCTCCCCGACCTTTTTCTTAAGGCTTAGGTATGCCTCTTTGGCGTCTCCAAGCAGCTTTATGGATATGCGCTTATCAGTCAAAAAATCACACTTGGAGAGCTTCGGCCTCGGCCTTTTCCAGCTTCTTGCTCGGATTAAAGGTCCAGATGAATCCTTTCTTTGTTTCAAGCACCATTCCGCGCTTTTCCATGTAGTCAAGCGCGAGGTTCAGCGTCGAGCGCATGACACCCGTAGGCAACCTTGCCAATATTTGGTTCCTGCTGACTGGAGCATTTGCCTTTTTGACCGCCTCTTCTATGGCCAATATCGTCCTAAGGGTGGGATAATGAAGCACTTCTTTTTGGATTTGCATAGCTAAATACCTAATAAGTATATGACCTGATAAATATATAAATATATATGCCCTGGCGCAAGCGATCTGCGAGCGTACCGCTACTAAAGCTTAACATGTACAAGCTTACTTCTCTGTTTTTTTTCTTTTGTGTTTTTGAGGCGTAGCGGAAGCGATGCCCGATTTTGAACGAATGACATTTGGTTTTTGTTCGAACCTTCTTATTTTCAACGTAAAGCAAGGCAAACTACTTACCGTATTGCGATGTAAACGTTACTGCCGTTGGCACGCCGTTGTTGTTATTACCAGAATAGTCGTTACTGTTGCCGTTGAGCGGCCACCAGCCTACGAGGTTCTGAAGCTTCATCGGCGCGCCTCCGATGCCTTCAAGATAGAGCGCCTGTATCTGGTTCGCCGAAAGGGAGGTGTTGTAGATTTGGACGTTTGCTAAACTACCTTTGAAATATGACCCAGACCCTGACTGCCAATCTCCGACATAAAGAAGGGAGCTATCAGAAACTGCGCCACTTCCAGTTTGAGTTGCAACAAGTATCCCATTAAGATAAAACTTAAGTGTAGTGCCATCATAAGTGCCGACTAAAGACATCCAGTCTCCCCATTGAGCGGGCTGGGAAGTAATCCCTGCGACTTTCCATGCAATACTACCAACAACAGTTAAACCAAGATTGGCAGCAATTTCTTTCTCAATCAGAATATACTTCCCGTCTGCTGGAACCCATGACAACATGATACGTTCAACACCTTCGCCCCAAGCAAAATTTGTTTTTGCCCAAGTGCTAAAAGTTAAATTGCCAGAAAGTGGTATCATTGAGGATGTAACCATATAACTGCTTTGTCCGTTGAACTGTGCCACATACTGTGGCAGCTGGCCCGTACAAACGCCCATGAGATTGATGTTCGTCGTTGTGCCGGGTCCGCTTGGCCTGAAGACTTGACAGGCACCCGGAGGCGCCCTCGGAGAAAATGAAGATGAATTGAAAACACCTAGTTGGAAAAGTGCACCAAGTACGACTGCTATGATGAGTATGGCCCAGCCGTAGGTCATCAGGTACTCCATCGCTGACTGGCACTTTATGGAAAGAGAAGTGATGCTATCAGAGCAGGCTAACTTTTTGCGCAATCCCTGTGTGTGTGTGTGTGTGTGTGTGTGTGTGTGTTACTCCCATTCCGTCCAGTAGCCCTCGCTGATTAAAATCATAAAGGCTTCCCTCGCGCTTCATGGAGTAGCCAGTTCTGCAACACGTAAATCAAAATCCTTCTCCTTCAAATGCTATTTTTTCGGATAATCAATCTGTCCGTAAAATTCAGTGCCTTTTGTCTTATCTGCCAGTTTTCTGTCCAGAGTCAACAGCCTTATGTCAAGCTTGTCCGCCAGCGAGAGAAATGCAGCATCATATACAGTGATGTCCAACTCCAACGAAAGAGCGATAGCATCCGCAATTATCTCTGAAAAGCTATGGATCGCGTACAGATTCATCAATCCCACCGCTTCCGTGAACGCCTTCACTGCATCCTTGCCCTCAAACTTCCCAGAGGTTTTGGACTTGATCGCGTTTGCAACCTCGTAATAACTCAGGTCAAGGAGGTGGAAATAATCATGTTCGGAGATCTTCCTGGACGCCCAGTCCGAGTGCTCCTCAGGAGTTACAAGCGCAACGATCACGGACGAGTCCACGACAGTTTCAATGGCCATGTTCACGATCCTCTCTTATGAGATCTGCAGAGGAGGCAGTCATGCCTGTCTTCTTGCTTAACTTGTTTCTAAACTCATCAGCACCCTTCATCAGCTTCCTTAGCTTGGTGCTCTTGACCATTCTCTCAAGGTGTGTCCTAATCTCATCAGCATAGTCGAGATCCAACTCTTGAAGCTCTGCCTTGAGCTTCTTAGGGATCCTTATGGCAATCACATCGCTCATAACTCTAGTTTAATGTAAACAAATATATATAACTATCTGTTAACAGATTTGTAAACATTAATAAGCGATCTGCGAGCGTACCGCTACTAAAGCTTAACATGTACAAGCTTACTTCTCTGTTTTTTTTATTTTGATAGGTGTCTAGCGGAAGCGCGGTCAGCATTCTGTGACATCGATTCCAAGCCTTCTGGCAATCTTTGCCTGGGCCATATCGCATGTTACGAAACTGCACTTGCATTTCAAGGCCACAGCTAGGAAAAGTGAATCGTAAAAGGTTATCCTCTCCTGTACTGCAATCTCAAGCGCCCTGCTGCTGTGCTCCTTGTAGCTTACAAGCTCCGCTGTTGACTGGTAAAGAGTCAGAAGAAGATCAGCATTCTTTAGTGCTATCTCTTTCCTGATTACCTTCTTCCACAGTGCGTTCCCCAGCTCCTCAAGAGCCAAGGATATTGTAACTGAGTCATGCAAATGCTTTTCAACAAGCTCCCAGCCAGGCTCCTTTGAAAAGAACTTGATGATGGCCGATGAGTCAATGATTTTCATTCCTATCCTCTCTGACAGAACTCACAGCAAAACCTTTCCTAGAAGGCTTGACTTTCTTTTCCACTATCTCCTTCATTCTAATCATTGCTTCCTTAGATCCCTCCTCATCAGCAAGTCTTTCCAGGCACTCTTTCACATGTTTTGGAATATTTACTCCTCTTTTCAATAAGGCTCTCCTGACGTCTGCCTTGACCCTGATACTTATCACTTCTGTTTTCATGCTGCTCATACCTTCTTTAGCATAATATGATATTTATGTCTTTTGTAAACAGTTGTAAACATTAATAAGCGATCTGCGAGCGTACCGCTGCTAAAAGATGAGGCGCTCAAGGATATGCTCTGTTCATCGTTCTAGGGAATGGGATGGCGTCAAGTATCGTATCTCTTTTAGTTATCCACTTCACTGTCCGGTCTATTCCAAGCCCGAATCCTGAATGTGGCACGCTGCCGTACTTTCTGAGATCCAAGTACCAAGCATAGTTGTCAGGATTGAATCCTTCTGCCTTTATCCTGCTGACTATACTGTCAAGGTCATCTTCCCTTTGCCCGCCAGTGCTTATTTCTCCATAGCCTTCAGGGGCAAGCATATCAGCAGAAAACACGAGCTCTGGCCTGTCAGGATCTATCTTAGTATAAAACGGCTTTACTTTTTTAGGATACTCGACCACGAATATGGGCGCCTTCTCTTTAGAAGTCAGGAACTTCTCGTGTTCCGAAGACAAATCATCGCCATACTCCATCTTGATTCCGCTTGCGTTTGCAGTCTTTACCACATCATCATAATGAACCCGTTTGAACGGAGTCTTTATTTTAAGCAAGTCCTCCGGGTCTCTGTCGAGTGCTTTCAGCTCTGCGGGGCACTTCTCTGCAACGTGGTGCGCTATTGCAGTTACAAGTTTTTCCTCCACCTTCAGTATTCCTTCGAAACCGAGCCACGCCGCTTCGGCTTCAAGGTGCCAGAACTCGGTGAGGTGCCTGTTCGTCCTGCTCTTCTCTGCCCTGAACGACGGCGTCAGCGACCACGTCTTTTCAAGAGCAAATATCAGCGTTTCAAGGTAAAGCTGTGCCGACTGCGAAAGGTATGCCTTCTTGCCGAAGTACGCCATTTCGAACAAGGTCGAGCCTCCCTCAACGGCGCTTCCCGTCAGAATGGGAGGGCTCACCTCGTGCCACTCATCAGAGCGGAACCAGTTCCTCGCTCCCTCCAGAACCCTTTCCCTGACCAGCATTATGTTCTTCATTTTTGTAGATCTGTTCCAAAGATGCCTTACGTCGAGCAGGAACTCATCCGAGAAATCCTTGCTTATAGGATACTTCTCCGACTTGCCTATGATTTTTATGCCGCTGGCGCGTATCTCGAAGCCGCCAGGCGCCCTTTCATCCTTCACAACTGTGCCAGAAACCTCCACAGATGCCTCTATCTGCACATCTGGTGTCGACATGCTAGCGGGCAACACCGCTTGCATCACTCCCGTAGAATCCCTGAGCACTATGAAAAGCTCATTAACATGTTCTCTCTTCCTCCAGATCCAGCCTAGCAGTGTCACCTCGCTTCCTACCTTTTCCTCCTTGAGAAAGTCCTTTATGAATAACCTCTTGCCTTCTTCAAGATTCATGCTAGAAATTGTCTTCTTTGATGATTTTTCAGCATCGGCTCTATTTGCACCAGTTTGATTCTTCTTCAACATCAGATCACTGCCAAGATAGCTACAAATCCAAAGGATAAAAATCCGTTGTACTGCCATGCAACTTCCAATTCTCAGGCGTTTTTATCGCCAAGGCATAAATACCCATAAATGCCTCTTTGGTCATGGCAGAAGATGACTCGTTCATTGAATACGAAGAAAGAAAGAAAATCCAAGCCCCAGCACCTACAACGCTTCTAAATGTAGTGCCCACCCGGATAAACGACAAAGGTGACATATCCACCAGTTTCTACGAGACGAAAAAGAGAGTCCGCACTGAAAAGGGATCTGTGCCTGCCCTCTCGTTAAAGATCGTACGAACTAGGCCAAATAGAGACTTGATATCTGCCGAAATAGACGCTAACGAGACCGGATCGCACCTCGAAATAAACCACACTGGCGAAATAATAAACGGTCCTTTTCCAGCAGAACTGGAAGGGAAGGTAAGTGCTTACTTAAAAGATTTTAAAAAGCTCTTGAAGGATTGGGAGATAGAAACGGGCACAACCCATCCGGTGGTTGGTAAATTGCCCATGGTTGAGAACAAAGTACTTCCGCCAGAACCTCAGCCTGCACCACAAGTTACTAAGGAAATAGAAAAAGAAACTGACTGCACAGCAGAATCAATATCCTTGCCTGAGTTTGTGTCTGCGCCAGCCACCCAGCAGATAACTGAAAAAACCACAAAGACACCAGAATTTAAATCTCTAATCCGACCTCCCGAAGTGCAGATTGCAATTCCAGGCCCGCTTAAATTCCAAAAAACAATAACCTTGCGCAAGACGGTCCATGGCACATTAGTCATGGGGTTAAAAAAAGAAATCATCGAAGCAATCCACTTAACGCAAGGCGTCCAATTCGAGTTGAAATGGAATGCAAACTCAATAGTTTTCACTCCACAGAAAACAAAATCATACCCTGTCAAACTTTTTGATATGGGCTGCTCACTTTCAGTCACGTTCCCTAAGGAGTTCACGCCTTCAAACCCAGATCCCAAGGCGCGGTTTAGATGGAACGCTATTGCAAAAAACAAGCTAGAGCTGCTTGAAGTCTGCAGAGGCGAAGAGCGAAAAGAGGACCTCAAACTACGCGACGCCACATGCTATCGTGAATCCCATCTCCTTACAATAGACAAAAAAACAGTGAGCGAGTTGAAGCTTAGTGCAGGAACCAATGCTCTCTGGTCTGTAGTGGGGAATTCCTACCAACTCGAGCTTACGGAAAAGAAGCAGCATTTTGTAAACGTGATGCACCATAACAGCCCCACTAACCACATATACTATATAGTCCTCCCTAAGGCGTTCATCTCGGGCAAGATACATGAAAAAGAAGTGATCTGCTTCAGCACTAACGAGAAAGGTCAGCTAATAGCAAGCCATTCAGAAGAGAAGGCCCAGATCGCCGCTGCCTCTCCGCAGCCGGCGTCAGGTGCTTACGATCCTGTTCGCAGGCGAATCACAACTTTCGAGTGATTTATCGGCCAAAGCAAAATGTATTAGCTTTTCTTATCCAAACAATATAGGTGCAGTGGTTCAAGGAAATGAGTGACGAAGAACTCACTAACAAGTACAACAGCGCATACTTAGAGATAATAATGCGCTACAGGGATTACATTGAGGAGAAGGAGACGCTCTATGTAGCAGAACTTCCCAAACTCATCACTCCAAACGACGAGGCAGTGCTTTCTGCAGTAAAGAACATAACAAACATGTTCATGTCGTACCGTCCCGAGGAGGATTTCTATGCCGCAGCCAAAGAGGCGCACAGCTACGTAAAGAACAAGATAAGGACGATAAGCTTGCCTGTGCAGTTCTGGCCGAGACCAAGCCAGACAATAGGTCTCGAAGCTGGAGACGTTTTCGACAAAGCTGTGCTTCTGTGCAGCATGATGATTGCGATGGGCAACATCTCCACGAGGGTCATAACTGCAGTGAAGGACAGCGAACAGAAGTTTGCAGTTTATTGCGAGTGCAAGGACAAGCTTCTGTTTTTTGAAGTGGAAAAGGAAATGTGCGAATTCCAAAACAGGGAAGAGATGCTTGAAAAACTTGGCGTTGGAAAGGATGCTGAGATGACAGCGTACGAATTCAACGACAAGATGTACAACAACCTTGCCTAGCCAGCCCAGTCGCCTATTCCTTTCTGACCTATCCTGCTCCTCAGCCGCACAAGAGCATCTGCGAACTTGCCGACCCTGTCTTCCGAGAAGCCGTGTTTTTCACACATGAACTCGATTATCCTCTCCTTGTTCGGTTTTGCGTTCTTCATCGTGTCAAGTTCTGCCCTTTTTATTTCAATAGTCTCGGGATCTGTAAACACAGCCTCGACTTCCTCAGGTTCGACCTCGAACTCCTTGCCGTACTTGCTTTTCACATACTCCTTTATCTCCTGCAGGCTCCTTTTCTCTTTCACTATCTTAAGTGCTGTTTTGGGTCCGACCCCGTCTATCCCTTCGTTGAAGTCCGTGCCCACGAGTATGCCAAGCCATATGAGCTGCCTCTGGGTCAGCCCCAGATTATCGAGTAGGCTCTTGAGCAAAATCCTCTCAGGAGTAACGTCAACGAAGGCGTTCTTACGGGGTAACTTCCTTCTTCCGCTTATAGTAAGGTTCCTCACAACAACGTCCGACCCAAAAAGGAAGAGGTCATAATCTTGGCTGGCGCTAGCGTACGTTAGCCCTTCCCTTGTCATCCTTGCAGTCTGGGCTTCGCCTTCGCTCGGCGCCTGTATGTGTGCGATCCCCATGTAGTCAAGAAGCTCTTTCGCGCTAGTGACTATCTCTTTAGTTATCCTGCTGCTTGCAACAGCGTGCGTTCTCGCTTCCTCGATCATGCCTTCTCTGAGTGCCTTGTCCCACTTCGCGTGCGCTTCCTCCCTGTGTTTCATCCTGGCTTCCAGCGTTCGCTGCTTTAGTGCAGGCGGTATTCCGTCAAACACAAAAACGGGCGTTATCCTGTGCTCCATCATGCTTATGGTTCTGTAGAATAAGCCTGACAGGTGGCTGGTTATCCTATGCTGCGAGTCCATCAGCGGCGTGCCGTCCGGTTGCCTTATTATCGTTATGAACTGGTATATCGTATTGTAGGCATCCACAGCCACTACATTATCCGCAAGGTCATCAAGCGAGATGCTTTCTTTTACAGGTGCAACAAGCGATCCCAGGTTTACTGCCAATCACTCACCTTTCTTCCCCTTACCCTTCTGCGCAAGGTCCCACAGTGTTGTTGGCTCGTTCTTCCTTATCGCCAGGGAGGATTTGGTTTCGGTTGTTTTTGTAGCCAGCCTTATGCCCAACTCTTTCTCAAGCTTGCTTCTCGTCTTCTCGCTAGGTAGCGTTTTCTCTTTTTCAACTCTCACAAGCGTGCTCTCCTTTTCGCTTATTCTCTCTGCGAGTACTGCAAGCGAAAGGCCAATCGCCTCCCTTGCTTTCCTGATAACTTCTCCAAAGTTCTCAACCAATTCATCTGTTTCAGGCTCTGCACGCGTACTGACGATCCTGCGCGCCTGCCTCCGCTCATCTCCATTTCCAAAGCTGCGCGTAACCTCCTTGCCTCTCGCACACTTCTCGCAGACCATCATAAATGCGCCTTCGAGATTTATCTCAAAAGCACTTTCTGTCTGTTTGCCGCAAATTTCGCATTCAGGCATATTCTCACTCCCCGCTATATAGAAGCATATATAT
>Ga0208045_1000601_pt1 | contig 13545 bp, 9 predicted proteins | sample PL_2010_200m_FD_184160 | JGI IMG/M metagenome (GOLD analysis project Ga0208045, IMG submission 184160) | Freshwater microbial communities from Powell Lake, British Columbia, Canada to study Microbial Dark Matter (Phase II) - PL_2010_200m... | ecosystem: Environmental > Aquatic > Freshwater > Lake...
CATGTTCGTCAGGTTTAGCCCGACGCCGATGACATGGCCGCCTTTGGAATTTATATCCAGCAACAGCGGCCTTCTGCCGCCTTCGGAGACATCGAACTCTTTTTCATAGACCAGATTGTTTTTGATGAAATCGTCAATGTAGTTTGAGATGGTGACCACGTTAATCCCCATCTCTTTGGCGATATCCGGCCGGCTGATCGGCCCGTTTCTTCTTAAGATCTCTAAAATTTCAACGCTGCGTTTTTCTTTATCGCTGAGTTCCTCTTTTTTAAAATCTACTGGATGCCACATAAAAATCCTTTTCTAGATTTAAAACCGCAGCTTGGATAATAAGATAAAAAAAGACTTTATTTAACTCTTATTTATACTACTAACTATCGCTTAAGTCAAGTATTTTTAATGCTTAAGGGAGGGAAAGAGCAGGGACTGTCCCCGAAGGGGACTGTCCCTAAAACAGCTTCATTGGACGTCGATTATTGCCAGGCCACGGTCAATAATACCCGAGGGTGAAACCGCGATCAGCCCGACGATATACGTGCCGGGCTCGTCGTAGCGGGTGGAAAAAGAGGGTTGGGTGCTTGCCGGCTGAGCCGCGCCTAAATCCCCTGACCATAGATATTGTATCTGGACCTGCGTACAACCACTTTCTGCGGTATAGGCGACAGAAGTGATCTCGACCTCTTTGTTTTTCTTGGGAACAGGAGGCGAGGATTTTAAGTCCAGCTTAGTCATATCAAGGCCGGCGTTTTCTTCCTTTAAACCAGCATCCAATAAACTCTGCAGATTATAATCCAGCGGTTTTGCTGCGTTTATTTCTTTCAACCTTTCCTGAGCGAGCGCAACGATTTGTTGATAACCGCCTTTGGCTTTATCAATCAGGCGCTGATAATAATCTCCTGCCCCGGAGTTATCGGCTTCCCATTGCTTCAGCAGCCCCAGTTGGTATAAAGCAGAGATTACCTGAGGGGTTACGGCTTCTTGGCGGGCTAATTTTTCAAAATAATCCTTTCCATTTTTTGCGTCGCGCAAGATATAGGTATAGATGATGCCGGTTTTAAAGTTTGCTTCATCGGCATGCGGGCTGTCCGTAAAACGGCGGGTTAAACCTATATAAGCATCCTTGGCCTGCGCGTAGAGCTTGGCTTTTTCTAAGTTTTTGGCGCGCAAATAGATTAACTCCTGCTCAAAGGTTTCCTTACCGCCGGCTTCTTCTATTCTTTGGAATATCTTCTCGGCATAGAGCGGGTCGCCGGCCTTTGCTTCCGGAGAAGAAAATTTCCGGGCGATATCCGTAAGGATAGGGATTAACTTTCCTTTAGGGCAATCTTTACTTATCCTCTCCAGATAGGCATCGTAAACTAACTGCGCCAATTCTGAATTTCCTTGCTCATAAAAATCAGCGGCGGTATTTTTCAGGTCTTCTGCCCGGATATCCGAGCTTAAAACTCTGTTGACGTAAATTTTATACAACTCTCTGGATTTCCCTTTTTCTGCGTAAGCGCTTAATTCATCGGCAGCCGCTTTTACCGGCATAATATCGGCGGTGCCTTGAGCGTATTCTGCGGCTGCGCGCATCAAATTCTCCAGGGCCTCGTCGGAAAAGGCATCCTGCTGGTCCTTATGGAATTTCCATAAAATCAGCCTGGCATAAAGATGCGGGGCATCGCCGGGCGCGGTTGCATCCAGCACTTTTTGCGCCGAAGCAACGATCTGGTCGCGGTAAGTGTTGCCTTGGGCAAAATACTCATCCCAGTTCTGTACTTCTTCCAGATACTTAAGCTGGTAATAACGGCAGAGTGCGGTAAAATAATCTGCCAGCGGCTCCAGCTCCTTTTTCTCTTTTCCCAAAGAATCTAGGAAACTTACAAACTCATTATATTTATTGGCGTCAAAATAGAGGTCCGCGATTTCTTCAAAAGCAGCGTAGGAATCTTCTTTTGACTTCGCCTGCATGATCTGTTGCTTTAGCGTATCGACTTTGGCGGAATCCTGAGCGCAAGCAACGCCAAAAAGGAAAACACAGAACAATGAACACTGAACAATGAACAATCTTATTTTTCTTCTACCTTGCCTCATTTCTTATTTACCTTCCTTTTTTTATCTTTGCCAAGGTCCGGCTTTTTCCAGAATTCCCTGATTACATAATATGCCTTACGCGGTATACGCTTGTTTAAGCCATCGGCTATTTCTTCAGACAAAGCCACGATACCAAACCATTCTTCGTTCATGTTCATATTCTTAGGGGCCTTGATATCAAAATAATAACTGCCATTAGACCAGTTGGACTCGGTATCGTGCGCCTTCCAGGCCTCGGCATCGTTTTCGTTATGCTTCCACCACTCATCCGTCCATTCGAACATCGCACCCCCCAGGCAATTGCCTGGGCCTTCCTTATTTTCCGCCAGATTCTCGTAAATCTGCCGCCACTGCGATTCCAGAAAGAAAGCCTGCATATTCTGGTCTTCTTTTTTTAAATACGCGTCGTAGGCATCGGCGCCGAATTCGACGATGAGAATCGGCTTATCAAAAGTAGCCTTTAAAGAATTAAAAAGATTGCCGAAGGTCTTGCCCCGGTAAATAATGCAGCTGATTAAATCCACATCCGGAGCAAATTGTTTAGCTACCTCCAGGCCGATCAATTCCCCGTTTCCCAGCGCCACCGGATGGTTGGGGTCTATTTTATGAATTTCGCCGGCTAATGCGTTGATAAAAGAATAATAGATTTTGGCGCGCATGAATTTTTGCGTCGCCGGGTCCGGCTCCTTGTCTATTTCATCGCTTGACCAGGAGTTGACCTGCCCGGAAAAAGAATAATTATTTTCATTGCCCAAACTCCACAGCAATATCCCCGGTTCATCTTTATAGAGGTTAACCATCTCCAGGATTTCTTTTTTTACTTTCTCCTGAAAGGGCTTGTCCCCGTAAAGCGGACAGGGGTATTCCCAGAATCCCAGCCAATGTCCCAGAATGGTGCGGATACCGTAATTTTGGTATAAATCCCTGATCACCTGTTTGACCTCTTGCGGGTCTTCGTGCCCCTGATAAAGCCGGATGGTATTAACGCCCATCTCCTGCATCAGTTTTCCGTCAACAAGCCAGGGCTTGTTGGGGTCAGACCACCAGTCATACTCGTGGTTTTGGCCTATAGGTATGGGATTATAACAGACGCCCTTGACGATATAGGGCTTGCCGTCCACGATCAACTGATAACGGCTGTTTTTAAGTTTCTTGATGTAGACTTTAGGCTGAGGCTTTGCGGCAAGAGCCGTAGCGGTGAATAGAAATATACATGTTAGGGTAAAATAAAAAAACCTCTTCATCTCTTTTAGGTTAGGGGTCAGAATTATTTTTTAAATAATTCTGACCCCATTTCCGTTATTCGTACTTTATTTCATCCAGATAGAACGTCGCGCCTTCCGGATTGACGTCGATATTAGTTGCCCAGCAGAAACCGCTGATGATGTAGGACATATCCTTGCCCTTTAAATCAATGCTGTACTGGGTCCATTCCTTGTTCAAGATTACCGGGCCGATGCCGGAGGCATCAGAATCGGAGAACTCACCCATTACCCCGCCCACCTTAAACTCTTCTATCCTTTCGCCGCCTTTTTCTCCGCGCGCCCAAAAAGTAACCTTGGTGGCTTTGGATAAATCATAGCCGGCATCTACCGTGCCCCAGTTATTCGCCGGTTGCTGCCAGTAAATCCCTCCCCAGCGCGCACCCTGAGAAGCTTTACCGGTGTAAACTACTTTTATACAGCTATCTCCCAGATATGGGTTCTCTTTAAAAACCCCATCATATTTTATATCACCGTAATCACCGATCCAACCCGAAGGGATAAAATGGTTGCTGGCGGAACTGCGGTCAGAATAAACATAGAAGGGCATACTCTCTTTCTTTTTCCCCTCCGGTTTCATCATAGAATCAACTTCATACTTGACGTCGTCAATATAGAATACCGCTCCGTCCGGGTTTAAGTCCGCCGTAGTGGTCCAGCCGAAACCTCCGCTGATATAAGAGAGGTCCTTACCGGCTAAGTTAACCGTATACTGCTTCCAGGTGTCGGTAAGTTCCACCGGCCCCATTTCGACGGTGGAGGTATCCGGGTATGTCCCTTTGATCCCTCCCACGACAAACTTCTGAATCAGCTCGCCGCCTTTGGCGCCGCGCGCCCAGAAGGTAAGCTTAGTCATACCGGTCAGGTCAAACCCGCCTTTTTTAGAACCCCAGTTATTCGGCGGATTCTGCCATTGTACGCCTGCCCAGCCCTGCCCTTGAGATTTCTTGGCAGAATAGTTAAACTGGATAGAGGTCGTACCCGTATGCGGATTTTCCAGCGACTGGTCATTTAATTTGATGTCGCCGTAATCACCCATCCATCCCGAAGGAGTATAGTGATTTTCCCTTGCGCCCCTATCTTTATAAACTACGAATTCCTTGGGTTGCCCGGCTGCCTGCTCCTGAGCAATCGCGCAAAGCGGCATCGCCACCAACAGCACCACTGCTATTGCTAATAATTTTTTCATTTCCTGCACCTCCCTTTTAATCGCTAAATCGCTAAATCGCCGCAAAAACGCAAAAGTTTTGCGCTTTTGCGAAAAGTCTTTTTTAATTTATTGTGTTTTGTGCCTTTGCGATTCCTCCTTTCACCTCCTCTAAATTATTTCCACCTTTTCTGATATATATAATAAGATTTGCGTAATTGCCGCAAATACGGACTCAGTTTTCCGTCACCCTGGCCGCTAACACCAAGCCACTCCTCATGCATGTAGCCGTCGGGGAACGGGCCGGTGAATAAACCTTTGGTGTCGTGCCGGGAAGGTTCATACGCCTTCCACCACTCATCCAGCCATTCAAAGACGACGCCGCCCAGGCAATTGCCTTCGCCGCCGGCAAAAGCCATGTTATTTTCGATATCCTCCCAGGCGCCGCTATGATAGGCTGCCTGCAACTGTTCTACCTCATCGGCGCTTTTGCCTTCGCCGTAAGCCGGGCAGCCGAATTCGGTGATGAATACCGGTTTATCCGCTTCCTGTTTTACCTGCCGCCAGATGAATCCGAATCCGTAATCTCCGCGGTAAGCATTGGTGCCGAAAATGTCGATATCGGGGGCGCATTGGCCGAATTTATCCAGATACAATGTATCGCCGCTACAGATGGCCACCGGATGGCCCGGGTCAATCATCTTGATCTGTTTAGCCACCTCATTGGCAAAGGAAAAAAAGGCATCTGGTTCGGTATTGGCATTGCAGGCAAAGCCGTAGACATTTTCATTGCCCAAAAGCCAGAATAATATATACGGCTCATCCTTGAATTCCAAAACCATATTAACTACCGACTCCATCATCTTCTTTTTCTGCTCTTCGTTTTTGTAGTCGGTGCCGGGGTACCACGGCGCTCCCGAACCCAATGCGTATTTGCCCAGGAAATCCCCCATAATCACCCTTATGCCGTAGGTCTTATATAAATCACGCAGCAATTCTTTGTTTGGCCTGTTATAATCAGGATGATGGTACATCCGGATAGTATTAACGCCCATCTTTTTCATCAATTCAAAATCCCCTATTGCCGGCTCATCCTTATCCTGAATATTATTCCTGTTTTTATCTACGAACGAATCATAAGGCGCATCAATTTTGCCGTTTTTATTATCATCCTCAAGCTGCCAATTTTTCATTGTCCCTTCGTCCGGAGACTGCCCCACTTTGGTCGGGGCATAAGTAACGCCTTTAATGACATAGGGCTTGCCGTCTACAATCAGCTGCCAGTCGCCGGTCTCATATTGCACCAGGTGCACCTTGCCTGTCCCCAGATACCTGCTGATGCTTAGCTGATCAGGGTTAGGCTTGGTCTTCAATTTCTCCAGGAGCTTAACCTTGACAAATCTTCCGGGATTCGTAACCGCTATATCATTGGCTACGTCGTTATCATAGCCGTTGACAATTTTAATATCCGCACCCTCAAGGCGCAAGCCCAGTTGCTGGTTATTGGAGAGGAGAAAATTTATTTTGGCAATCGCTGCCTGTCCGAGATACCAGGGCGTATGCCAGTAAGTCCAGCTGTAGGCGCCGGGAAAATGCACCACGATCGCATAATAGCATTTGATAGCATGTTTAATCAGCCCGGACTTTTCCAGAATCAGGCCGGTGTAAAATAATTTTATGCCCTGCGGCTCGGATACGGTCGCCCATTTTAAAAAGGCGGCCTCTAAATCCGGAGACTGCAGGAAATCCCAGAAGCTGCCCTCCAGCCTTTTAGCTTCTCTGGCTTTTTTGAATGCCGGGTCCCATCTGATAGAAGTAGTATTCGGGTAGATGCCTTCACCGACTGCCGCGCTTAAGGCCTCCTGGTCTAAAATCTCGTAGCGGTAATCTTTGGTGCCGGCATTTTTAAATTCGCCGTATTGCTCGTAATCCACCACTTCTTCTTTACCCGGGTCATAGAGAACAATTTTTGTCGGCAGCTGGCTAACTTCAACCTTCTTTTTTATTTCAATCGAGCCGGTTTCGATTTTTTTGACACTCTGCCGCGCCGCCTCGGCAAGCTGCCAGTACCAGCCGCGCTGGTCCCAGGCCTGCGCGTAATAATATTTCTCGATGATAATCTTGAAGATTTTTTTGGCGTCTTCTAATTTCTCCTGGCGCATGTAGCTTTCCGCCTGAATAAAATAGGCGGTGGCCACGTCGTTCAGTTCCCTTACCGCCTCGATCTCGTCCTTACTTTTCGGCAGCGCCTTAAGCGACGCCTGCTCCTTTCCCGCCTCTTCCTTGTATGAATCAATGCACTCCTGCGTATATTTAAAAGTCGCCTCGATATCGTACCTGCCGTGCGCCTCCCAGGACTTGACGATCAGATCGCCCGAAGAAAGAGGTTTATCCTGAGCAAAAGCAGCATTGATAAACAATAATGAGATAGCGAGATAGCGAGATAGCGAGATAACGTTTTTCATCCTACAATTGCCTCCGCCATTACTCCCTTCACAACATACTTCTGCATGAATATATAAATGATAATAATAGGTAAAGCGGTGATAGTCAGGCCGGCCATCAAAAGCGGGTAATTGGTGACGAACTCGCCCTGGAAAGACTTCAAGGCGACCTGAAGCGGCATAAGCTTACGCGAATCAAAGATAATTAAAGCCAGGATATATTCGTTCCAGACATTGAGCGCGTTGAACACGACCACTACGCCCAAGACCGGTTTTGCCAGCGGGAGCGCCACGTGCCACCAGAGCCCGATCTTGGAACAGCCGTCAATACGCGCGGCATCCTCGAGCTCCTGGGGCATCTTATCAAAGAATGTCTTCAGGAGGTAAATGCTGGTGGAAAGCCCGACACTAATCATGCATAGAATATAGCCGGCCGGGGTGTTGCGCAGATGCAGCTTGTTCAAGAGTACGTAAAGGGCGACAAAACTCCCCGGGATGGGGATCATCATCGCCGCCATGAAGATGATGAACAGGACATTCCTGCCGGGAAATCTCATCCGGGCAAAAGCATAGGCAGCGAGCGACGAAATAAGCACGATACCGGCGACCACCGAGGTGGTGTAGAAAATGCTGTTTAAGAAATTGCGGCCGAAGCCGCCCCCTTTCCAAGCGTTGACATAATTCTCAAAATGGAATTGGCGCGGGATAAGCGAGAGCTCGCTAAAGATAGTGTCCTGGGTCTTTAAACTCGCCAGGACCATCCATAAAAGCGGATAAAGGCAGGTTACCGCCACACTCAGCAGAAACAGGTGGATGAGCAGGTTAATGGTGACCTTTTTAGTAGTGTAATATGCCGCTGCTTTCATCTCTCTATGCGCTCCTGTACTTCCTCGATAACCTGAGTTGTAGAAAAGAGACCGCTACCAGCAACGCGCCGAAGGTGATGCCCTGGGCGCAGGCGTATCCGAACCTGGGTGAATCGCGCATCGAGGCAAGGATGCGTAAGACCGGCACCGAGGTATGTCCGGCCATTTCCCCGCCGACCAAACCGATGATCAGCACGAATGCCTGCATCGTGCCGAGGATAGTCAGTATCGCCACCAGTACCGCCACCGGCATCATCAGCGGCAGGGTTATGCGACGGAACGTATGCCAGGCGTTGGCCCCGTCAACACGGGCGGCCTCGTACAATTCTTTAGGGATGGTCCGTAGCCCGGCAAGAAAGATGAGAAATCCGAAACCAAAACCCTTCCAACAGTGAACGACCGCGACAGTGGTCAGAGCGGTCTTAGGGTCAGAGAGCCAACTGTGGACGAGCTGCGGGAAGCCGGTCGCAATAAGGAGGCGGTTGATCATGTTGGCGCCTTCCACATCGCTTAAGATGAACCTCCAGGCCATGCCTACCACTATCTCTGATAGTATCGGCGGGATAAAAAAAATCACTGTGTACCAGTTCTTCATCCGGATCTGCCGGTCGCAGGCCCAGGCCAGTAAAAATGCTAAGGCATTCTGAAAAGTGAGGGCAATCAAGGTGATGTATCCGGCATTCCAAATCGCCTGCCACCAGCTCTTATCAAGGGTAAAGATCTCCTTGAAATTGTCAAAGCCGATAAAGATCTTGGTCGGAAGGATGCCGTCCCAATCAAACATCCCCAGCCGAAAAACCCATAAAAACGGAACGATATAGAAAATCGTAAAGATAGTCAACGCCGGTAATACGAACGCGTAATTTTCTAGCGTATCTTTGATCTTCATTGGACTATTCTGTTCTTCTTTCTCCTCTTCGTCTTTCTTCCTCTACGCGTATTTCTTCTGTTCTTCTTTCTTCTCTGCGTCTTTCGATCTGTATACGTACTTCATGCGCCTTAGTTTCCGAGATGTCGAAAGTCCAAATAACGAAAATGGCGGCTAAAGAGGTCACAATGGGAATACCGATATCATAGATCCTCATCCACAATAAAGCTTCGGGTGCTTGGGCAAGGCCCAATTCCTGCCGAAATCCGGTTGCGTTGATAAGTAATCCAGAGATAAACGATGCCAGCGCTACTCCCAGCTTGACCATCCACCAGTACACGGCACTGAACATACCTTCTCTTCGGGTGGAGGTCTGCAGTTCGTCAACGTCGCAAACATCTGCGACCATTGAACTCATCAGCGTAAAGAGCGATCCTAAGCCGAAGGTGATAAAAGGAGCGGCAATGAACAGCAAGTAGGGATGATCCGGATTATATCCTATCCATTTCAAGGCATAGCCAAGGATCGAAAGTGGGATCGTGACAAAAAACGTGTTTCTTTTTCCTATCTTTCTAGACAGCCATGCGGTCAAAGAAATAACTCCCAAGGTACAGATAGCGCTAAACGTTCCAAAGAAGCCGAGCAAAAGGCCGCCGTTTGCATAAGCCTGATCAAGCACCGGAGCGTTTTGAAAGACATAGAAGAAAACAACATAAAGAGTAAAAGCTGACGCGCACATGAATCCGCCAAAGATCAGTAAAGTAGCCACGCACAGCTTGACAAATGGCTTACATTTAAGCGTAATGAAAGCTCCGCGAAAGAAGTCTTTCGTCACGTTCAAGGGGCCCCTGACATCAGGCTTTGGCAAGGTGTGGAAGTGTTCTTTATTGAAGAGAGCCGGAAGGATACCGCAGCCGACGATAACTACACCGATAATAATTCCCAGAGCACGTCCGCCAACAACGATATCCGGAAACCACGCCCGGTTGTGCATAATCGCCCAGCACCAGGGAGCGATGAGCCAGGGCAATTGGCCGGAAATATTACTCGCCGCCTGTAGTCGAGTCCGCTCATGATAATCGGGGGTCATTTCATAGCCGAGGGCGATCCAAGGAATAGAAAAACAGGTGAATCCGATGAAATAAAGGATTTGGAATATTAAAAAATACCAGAAATAATAGATTTCGCTATGCCCCTTATAAAGCTGGAACATCAATGCGTAGAAAATTCCTCCGGTGATCGCTCCAAATAATATAACCGGCTTACGGCGCCCCCAGCGGGTGCGCAGATTATCAGAAAAGTACCCGGTTATGGGATCAGATATGGCATCAACGATACGGGGAATGGCTCCTACTAAACCCACTAATGCCGGGTTGATGCCTAATCCAAGGTTCAAAACAATAACCATCTGCCCGATAAAAGCAGCCTGAGCAGTGTTGGCAAATGCTCCTATGGCGTATACGGCTTTTTGAAAAAAAGGAATGCGGTCTTGCGGTGCGGTTACGTAGTGTTTTGGCTGACTAACTGCTTGCTCCACTGACTGCTCCTTTCTTGTCCATATCCATTTTACGCTTGCGCGCCATTTCCCGCTCTTTAACCGCTTGGGTTTCGGCCGCTACCTGAACAGGCGTTTTCTCACCCAATATGATCGACTGGATCCCCTTATCCCAAGCCTCGATCACCATTGAAAACTCCGATACGTCCCAGGCATTAGGATGAGTCGCGTAATCTATTGCCTTAGCGAACAGCGCATTGATCTTGAGGCTGTCTTCCGCGCTCTGCTTGTTCGCCGGCAGGTTGTTAGTAGCACTAGACAAATAGGCCTGCTGTTCCTCATCGCTAAACCAGCGCAAGAATTTTACCGCCTCTTCTTTAAATTTTCCGCGGGCATTGACCATAAAAGACGAGCCAGCCCCGCCCCAAATCGCCATCGGATATTCATCGGATACTTTGGGCGGCAAAAAGGCCGCATAATTTAAATTGGGATTCATCCCTTTATAAACATTCACGCACCAGGAACCATTAAAGGCGAATACCGCTTTGCCGCTGGCAAAAAGCTGCTCCGCGGTCTTATTTATCATCGTCACGACACCGTTGGCTAAAACTCCCGCATCCCGCAAATCTTGAAAAAGGTTCAAAACCTTTATCCAGTCCGGGTCTGTGTAAGGCACCTCTCCGCGGATGGTGGCCAAGACTTTATCCTTGCCCATAATATTAAAGGCATAGTTGTTAGCAAAACAATCTATCATCCATAACTCGCCCCATCCCGAAACCAAGCCTTGCAAATTCGCGGATTTAAGTTTCCTGCCTATTTCCAAAAACTCCCCAAAGGTTTGCGGCGGCTTCTCGGGATCAAGCCCTAATTGAATAAACAAGTCTTTATTATAGAGCATCTCTATGGTCATGATGTCTATCGGCACGCCATACACGCCCGGGGGCACGGCGTAACTATTTCCCGCGCTGAATTCGTTTACTGCCAGGGCCTTGGCAAAAAAACTGTTGCGCCACGAGCCCGCGTCGGCATCCATATAGGGGGCGATGTCCAGAATATACCCTGCCTTGATAAAAGAGGCAAAAACCCTTTTCTCGCCTAATACGCCAAAGATATCCGGCAGGTTTTCGCCTTGCGCCGCAGCGCGCACTTTCTGGGAATAGACGTCTGAAGGCGCGTAGAGCTCAAAATTAACTTTTATGCCGTTCTCGGCTTCATATTTTTTGGCTAATTCCTGAAAGGCAGGTTCGCGGTCAGTCATCCAGTGCCAGACCGTAAGGCTGACAGCCTTGGTCTGCGGCTTAGGGGCACAGCCGGAGATAATGAACAATAATAAAAACATGAAAGCTATTTTACGGCTGGGCATAAACCTTTTGCTCCTTTCCAGACATATTTATATGGCGCTCCTTACCTATATACTAGGTAAACACTAAAATTTAACATACTTTTATAGGCTGGTCAAGAATTAAATGAGCGCGTAGCAGGGACTGTCCCCGCCTTAGCTATTTCCTACTCTCCTAAGGGGACTGTCCCTAACGGGATAAGTCCTAGATTTACCCCGCCCTGAGCGCCCGCGAAAGGCCCAATAAATCCGCCCGCTCCAAACTGATACCTGACCGGTATTCGTGTTCGGCTACCGGCTTAGACCAGACCACCTCCCCGCGCGTATAAAGCGGCTCATCTCTGTCTGCGACCTTCAGCCACATCTCCAAAGGCGTACGCGGCTTTAATTCGCCTGCGCTCACCAGGCCTATGCCTTTGGCGCTGACGTCCAGGGTCTGCGCTTCTCCCTCTTGCCCGCTTTGTACGTCAAGGTACCTTAAGGATATCTTGGCCGTAAGCCTCTCAAAAATCCTTCTGTCTTCTTCCATGGTTTCACCTCCTTCCTCTTCTCCTGCCTCGCTCCACCACTTTCTGCTTAACTCATCAGGACGGTGATGGTGCAAAAATTGATAAATCCTTTCCTTGTCATAACCCCGCAACCGGCTAAAGTAGAGGCCGTAGATATTATGGCCGTCGATTGCCCTGTGCCAGGTAACCCAGGCCTCCACCTGAAAGCTAAACTCCACGGATAGGGTGATAGTCATTTTCAGGAACGTATCCGGCGGTAATTTTTGCGGCAGCGAAATCTTCGCCCCCTTGAAATTGATGTCGTGGAGAGTGCAAAACATGGGGGCAAGCGCTCCTTCGAGTTGTATTTTTACCCGATTGTCAACCTGCCAACGCGGACATTTTCTTTTTTCTTCCATCGGTATCACCTTCGCCCTTTCTTCTTATGGTACGGTTTCATCTTTTATAGGAAAACGGCTATGTTGCCAGTTAAAACCTTGTTCGGAACCACCTCCTGCGCCACCGGAAGCTCCTGTGCCGGGCGCAAGGGCGGCGGACGGCGCGGCGCCCTTTGTCGCAGTAATAATGATCCATTCCGGAAGAGGAAAATCGCGGAATTCTATCTCGCTAAAACCCATATCTGCCAATTCTTTCTGCCAGTCTGTTTTCTTCCAGTGGCACTGATGGTCAAATTTAACGATTAAATAAAATTTGCCCCCTTCCTTTAAAGCCTGATAAACCTGCCGGCAACCCATGCGCCTTAGCTGCGGCGGCATCCATTCAAAAACAAAGAACGCGGTTGCTTTATCGAAACTTCCGGCTGCAAATTTAGAACTCAAATCTAGCACATCGCAAGATTCAAAGCGGGCATTAGCTATTCCCCTGGCGCGGGCAGTATTTAATCCGGCGCTATAGATATCAATGCCGACAATCTCTCTTGTCTGCTCGGCTAATAACGCAGAAGTTTCGCCGTCAAAACAACCCGCGTCTAAAACGCGGTCGCCGCCCTCAAATTTAAAAACCTGCCCTTGGCTGGTGATACGCCTTGCCTCTTCGTGCTCCGGATACCTGAAACGAACGATATCCCATTCAATAGCCTGCGCCCTGCGGCGCAACTGGTCTAAAGCAATCCAGCTATAGATAAAGCCGGCCTTCTGCCACCAGAGCTGCTTTAACTCCTCGGCATTCTTCACCTTGCCTAAATCAATAGTTATGCTTCCTGACACATTCATGATTTCTATCGGCGTAACACGGGCATCGCGAGTAAAATTCAATTCTCCCATTAACGAAGGTCTCTTCATTTCTGCTTTCACGCCGTCTTCTAACCTGCCAAAACATGTATTAATCTCAATAGCGTAACTCTTCGGGGATATATAGTTAGTTACTTTTGCCCAATCTTTGGCTGCCTGGCCACCCCAGAGTTGCCTTACAAACTCCGATAATTCCTCTGTTGCTTCTTTGATTATTCGCAGCGCTTCATCAAAGTTCAGCCAAATTCCTTCCGCAACATTACCTCTATAAATTTCCAGTTCCGCCGGCTGGCTTAAAATACGCTCCAGT
>Ga0208045_1000603_pt1 | contig 13499 bp, 12 predicted proteins | sample PL_2010_200m_FD_184160 | JGI IMG/M metagenome (GOLD analysis project Ga0208045, IMG submission 184160) | Freshwater microbial communities from Powell Lake, British Columbia, Canada to study Microbial Dark Matter (Phase II) - PL_2010_200m... | ecosystem: Environmental > Aquatic > Freshwater >...
AACCTTTCCTACGAATTAGATAAAAAAGCCAATATCTTTATTGTCAAGGATTGGGGGGAGCCGCAGATTGAGACAATTACTAAGGTTTTTCCCTTAAAAAATGCCTCGGTCTCCAGCTCGTCGCTCAGAAAAGAATTAACCAATATTCTTAGCAGCGATAGTTCATCTGGTGGCGGAGATAGTAAATCCGGAAGTAGTTCTAGTAGTAGCTCTGGCAGTAGTCCCGGAGGGACTAGCAGCCAGAAGAGCACTTCTACGTCATCAGGAAGTTCAGCGCAAACAAGCCTGGCTGATATAATCAAGAAGATCCTTTCTTCTTACGGCTCAGTAGTTGAAGATGCGCGCACTAATAGCCTTATTGTTACAGATACACCCAGCCGCATGCCGGTGATTGAGCGTACCCTCGCAGCCCTGGATGTGCCTGTGCCTCAAGTAATGCTTGAGGTGGAGATGTTAGATGTAAGCAAAGATGTGGTAGATAAATTAGGATTTAATTGGAGCGATGCTGCTTCTTATGCTTTACAGGTAGTTAGTGCCAGTAAGTTAACATCTTGGCCATTAGCAAGTTTTGCCCCTGAAGGTGGGATAAGCGGCACGAAATTCACCGCTGGTTCCGTAAAATTCCCTACAGACCTTAAACTTGTATTTGATTTTTTACGCACCCGGACAGATACAAAATATTTAGCCAGGCCGAGATTATTAACTTTAAACAATGAAACCGCAGAGATATTTATTACAAAAGATGAGGTAGTTGGTAAGGTTGAAACGCCAGGTACGCAAACTTCTGCTCCAACGGTTAATTATATAAGATCAACCGATCTCGCCCTTACTAAGGAAGGAACCGGAATTTTTCTGCGGGTAACCCCACAGATAAATCCAGATACTAATGAAATTACCATGGTTATCAATCCAAAATCAAGCGTGACAAATACAAGTCCTCTCTCTCCTACTAACGAACCACAGGCTGACATCGAAATAAGAGGCACGAAGTCTATAGTCAAGGTTAAGGATGGAGAGACCGTAATTTTAGGTGGACTTATTCATAGGGATAGACAGCTAGTGACTAAGAAAATACCTATATTGGGTGATATCCCTTTTTTAGGAGCTTTATTTAGGCATAAAAACCAGACCATAGATAAAGAACGTGAGTTACTGGTTTTTATTACTCCGCATATTGTTAAGGAAACGGATAAGGCTGGGCTTGCCCAAATAGAAAAAGCCACTGCCACTGATAGAGAGCAGAATACGGTTTCCACTAATGAACGTTATGCGGCGATTAATACCAGTCTTAGTGCTTTTGAGAAAAAGAAAAAATAATGTCTAAAGAGAAATATTTCAGATTAGGGGAACTTTTACTTAAAGAAAACCTGATTAGCGCTGCCAACCTGGAGAAAGCCGTCAGCGTACAGAAACAGGAGGGTGGCCGCCTGGGAGAAATTCTAATTAAGTTAGGGTTTATTAAAGAGGATCAGGTAGTAGCGGTATTGGGTAAACAGTTGAATATCCCTTATTTTTCACTTGGGACAGGTCTGCTTAAGCCGGCTGTAGACCAGGGATTAGAACAACTCATACCGCAGGAATTTGCCTTAAAAAATGCCGTGATTCCTTTATCCCGCACCTTAAAATCGCTTACAGTAGCTATGGCTGACCCTCTGGATATTATACTTCTGGATAATGTCAAGAAATTAACCAATTGCGAGGTTAATCCGGTCATCGCTACGAGATCCGATATCAATAAGGCAATTGAGGAGTTTTACGGTAAATCCGCGATGTTTAAGGAGGCAGTAGAAGCATCTTATAATTTTGCTACTGCTGTAATTAAAGATGAGTCTGAGTTAGGGGAAGAAGAGCTGAGTTTAGATAAGCTTATCGCCCGGGCAGAGGAAGCGCCAGTAGTGAAGCTAGTAGATTTAATTATCCGTCAGGCTATTGATGAGCGCGCTTCAGATATACACGTTGAGCCATTCAAAAATACTATTTCGCTAAGATATAGGGTCGATGGCAAGCTTTATGAAATACCGCCGCCGGCCAAGCATCTGCACTTGCCGATTATCTCGCGTATAAAAATATTGGCAAGGTTAGATATAGCTGAAAAACGCCTGCCTCAAGACGGGGCTATTCTGGTTAGGATAGACGAGCGCCCGATAGACTTAAGGGTATCTACCATTCCTACTATATATGGGGAGAAGGTAGTTTTAAGGATTCTTGACCGCAGTGTCGTGGTGTTAGACCTTAACCGCATGGGCTTTGAGCCGCAGCAGTTAGAGGATATGCGCAAAGCAATGAGTTCACCATATGGCTTGATATTTCTCACCGGGCCGACAGGAAGCGGTAAAACCACTACCCTTTATGCCATGCTTAGCGAAATCAATAAGCCGGCGAAAAATATTATCACTATCGAAGACCCGGTTGAATATAAACTGGAAGGGGTTAATCAGGTTCAAATAAAATCAGAGATAGGGCTCACTTTTTCTACTGCTTTACGCAGTTTTTTAAGGCAGGATCCTGATATTATGCTGGTAGGTGAGGTTAGGGATTTAGAGACAGCGCAGATCTGTATCCGCTCCGCGCTTACCGGGCATTTAGTCTTGAGCACCCTGCATACTAATGATGCTGCCTCGGCAGTAACCCGTCTTATGGATATCGGGATTGAGCCGTATATGATTGCTCCATCTTTGTTGATGGTTGTTGCCCAGCGCCTGTTGAGAAAGTTATGCCCAGATTGTAAAGAAGCTTATGAACCAACTCCGGAGCAGCTAAAGAGCATCAAATTAAAAACAGAACTGGCATATAAGCCAAAAGGCTGCGTTAAATGCAGCCAGATCGGGTATAAAGGCAGGATCTGTATCTCCGAGGTTATGTTTATCAATGAAGAAATAAAAAGCCTGATTAGCCAGAGGGCAACTTTTCAGAAGATCAGGGATGTAGCTAAGGCTGCCGGCATGCAGACACTCTATGAATCGGCAATCAAAAAAGCCGAAAGCGGCATTACTTCTTTAGAGGAAGCTTTGGCAATTACTCTGGGGGGTGATTAATGCCCCGTTTTTACTATATAGCCAGAGATAGGTCAGGTGAAAAAATAACCAACTCTGAAGAAGCTAATAATGAGGATGAGCTGCTGATCAGGTTGCAGGCTAAGGACCTGATTGTATCTAGGATTGAACCGGAAAAAGCCGAGAGTGCTCCGCAAAAAAAAGGGGAGCCGGTAAAGGAATCTGATTTCAAAGCTAAGCATAGCTGGATAACTTCCGATGATCTGGTATTATTCTGCAGGCAGCTAGCTACGTTATTAGGGGCAGGCGTTACCATCCTGAGAAGCCTGGATATAATTTCCAAGCAGGTATCCAGCCGTAAACTGCATAATGTAATCCTGGAGTTAAAAAAGAATATGGAGGACGGACTTACTTTGCACGAGTCTATGTCTAGGCACCTGGACGTATTTTCGGAATTATGGGTTAATCTGGCAGAAAGCGGAGTGGCCAGTGGTAATCTGGCGATTGTCTTAAGCCGATTGGCTGCTTATTTGGAAAGAAACGCAGAATTCAAGAAAAAAATCATCTCCGCCCTAATTTACCCCAGTATTTTGATGGGGGTGGGGTTGATTGCTTTGCTTTTTTTGACCATCAAAATCATCCCTACCTTTGCCGAGATTTTTGCCAGTTTTAATATTACCTTGCCGCTTATTACGCGGATACTCATTTTTATCAGCAGCGCCTTAAGGAAATATTTTTTGGTTTTCCTAGGGCTAAGTATTGTCGGTTTTTTCCTGTTTAGATGCTATGCTAAAACAAAAGCCGGCCGCAGAAAAATCGAGAATTTTCAATTAGGTTTGCCGGTATTTGGCGAGTTTTACCGCGGGTTAATTATCGAGAGGTTCTCTTCCGAGATGTCTACTTTGATAGAGAGCGGAGTCCCGATTTTGTATTCCCTTGATATCACCGAGCATAGCGTGGATAACCTGATTATGGCTGATATTATCCGCCAGGTCAAAGATGATGTCCGTCAAGGCAAGCCGCTGAGTAAGCCGCTGGAAAGAAGCGGTTTTTTTGATCCGATGGTCGTGCAGATGGTCAGTATCGGGGAAGAGATCGGCGAACTGCCCCAGATGTTTAAGCGCATTAACACCTTTTACCAAAGTTATGTAGAAACATTTTTGACCAGATTTATCTCTTTATTTGAGCCGCTGGTCTTAGTATTCATGGGCCTGGTTATCGGCATTATGGTTATCGGGATGTTTTTGCCTATATTCCAGCTTACGCAGATTAGCGGCTAACAGAGATTATTTTATACAGAGATTATTATACTTGACCTTTTGCTTATTAACAGGTATAATTAGAGCAGGATATATAGGAAAGGGGGTGGTTTAAGCTAGGCCGCAGGAATTGGTTTCTTGTGGCAAGAAACACAGGGAATTATATTTATAGATAGATAAAAAAGGAGGAAAGATGAAAAGGGGTTTTACGTTAGTCGAGTTGATTGTGGTTGTCATTATCATCGGTATTTTAGCGGCAGTTGGTATCCCTCAGTATCGTAAGGCGCTGGAAAGATCGCGCGGCGCAGAAGCTTTTGCTGGCTTAGGCCATATCCAGGAGGCGGAAAAGATATATTATGTGAGCGAGGAGCATTATTTGGCATCAGTGGGCGCCGCCTTAACTGACGCTGAAGAGCAAGTTCTGGATATCAACCTTCCACAAGTCGGGTGGAGCTTTGGCATTGCCGGAAATCCTTTAATTGATGACTCTTTTCTGGCTACTGCTACGAGATTAGCTGGGCCTTGCGCAACCGAAACAATTACTATGAATCATCTGGGTGAGATTGTAGACAACTGGAGAGCATGTGTTGATGCTTTATAATAATTAAAAAAAGAGGGCATATTGCTGATGAGTTCCAAAAAAGCGTTTAGTTTGTTGGAATTATTGCTGGTGGTAGCAATAATGGGGATATTGTTGAGCCTAGGCTCTGTTAATTACAACAAGATGAAAGAGCGCGCTGTTGATAAGGAGGCGATTGCCAATCTGAAGTTAATCCAGGCTGCGGAGAAGACCTATAGGATGGAGATGAGTGTATATTATGCAGGGGATGCGGTAGCAGATCTCAATCCTAACCTGAAGTTAAGCCTTTCAGAAACAAATTGGGATTTTGCTACTGACGCAGCGGGAACCGGGACAGCGGAACGCGTGGCCGGGTCATATATCAGGACCTGGACTATGCTTATCACTGACGACGATGAGCCAGATTGTACTGCAACGCCTCCTGGGGCGTGCCTATAGGTAGAACAGTTAGCAATAATTTTTTAGTGATCCAATCAGTAAGACAGGACACCTTAGGCAAAACAGCTTAAGGTGTCCTTGACTATTTATATTATGAAAAAAAAGGGCCTCACCTTACTGGAAATCATAGTAGCTGCGATGATCATGGCCTTGGTCATGGCAGGTATAGCTAATATTTTTGTGGCAGCAAAGAGGCATATATTCCACACCCGTTTTCGGATGACAGGCTCGGAGCTTGGCCATTGGTACTTAGATCCTTTAGCAGAACAGGTCCGGCAGGATAAATGGGGCTCTAATTGTCTTAGTTCCAATCCCACAGATTGCCTGAAGGAGAAGGTTAGTCAGTCGCTTGATAATAAGGATTACAATCCAAAGTATGAGATTGAAGACGCTGTTAAAGTAATTGGCACTCCTCTGCCTTTAAGCAAAGTAAGGAAAGTGAAGGTAAAAATTGAGTGGAAGGAAGACACATTATAATAAGTCAGTCAGTTTGGTGGAATTACTAATTGCCTCAGCCTTGATTGTTTTGATTGCTGTAGGTTTTACCAGTATTGATATCTTTAGCCGCCACCATGTGCTCAATGCCGAAAGAAGAGTCAAAATGCAAAATGAGCTTGCCTATGCCTTAGAGACTGTCAATAAAGCCGTAGCGCGCGGGGTAGTTGATCTTGCCTATCCTCCCGGTGATCCTGCTCATTCTCCCTTGGTTCTGCTAGCAGATGGTTTTCAGGTGAAAGTAGATAATGATTCTACTTCCACCCCTTGGGATTTTACCTCAATCAATTTTACTCTCAAGCCTGCTCCCTCCGGCAATGACAATTATTTAAAGTATCAGGTAGGAGCTGAGCCGGAAGAGACACTTGCTTCCCATATTCTGCCGGGAGTTAATTTTGGTTCCCTGCCGAGTCCCCCTACCAAACCTACCAATGGACTTTATGTCAAGTTATTGAACAATGGCACAATGATCGAAATTGCGCTGGTTGCGCGCTGGAAGCCCAATGAAGCCGAAAGTATCGACAATCCCCAGGTATCAATGAAAAGTATTATATCTGCCCGTAGTTCAGCAATAAATTAACTTAGGGACGGTTCTCAACTCAAAGCAAAAGTGTCCCCCCTGCGGCGGGACACTTTCCGAACGACTCAAGAACCGTCCCTGAGCTTAGATAGAGGGGCCCGTAGTTCAGTTGGGAGAACGCTGCATTCGCATTGCAGAGGTCAGCGGTTCAAATCCGCTCGGGTCCATTTAGTAGGGACGGTTCTCAACTCAAAGCAAAAGTGTCCCGCCGCAGGCGGGACACTTTCCGAACGACTCAAGAACCGTCCCTAAATAAAGGATGAAAAAGCGATCAAAGATAGTATTAGGCCTTTTGGTATTACTTGCTTTAACTATCGGTTTTTTTTATAGTTCAGGCAATAGCGTCTCGTTATTAAAAGAAGCTTTATACTACGATAAGTTAGATAATCAGATTGTACAGTGCCGGCTTTGTCCTCGGAACTGTCGTATTTCAAAAGGCAACCGCGGTTTTTGCGGGGTCAGAGAAAACCGCGACGGTATTTTATACACCCTGGTTTATGCCAAACCCGTAGCCATGCATATTGACCCGATTGAAAAAAAGCCTTTATTTCACTTCCTTCCGGGTAGTTCGGCGTTTTCCATTGCTACAGCGGGTTGTAACTTAAGGTGCAAGTTCTGTCAAAATTGGGAGATTTCTCAGCGCAGGCCAGAAGAGGTAGAATATATATATCTTGAGCCAAAAGAGTTAATTAAAAAAGTACAGGCCTCTGGTTCAAATATTATCGCCTACACTTATTCGGAGCCGACCATATTTTACGAATATATGATCGAAAGCGCCAGGCTCGCAAAGCAACAGGGCATGAGGAATGTAATGCACTCCTGTGGTTATATCAATGAAAAACCGTTGAGAGAATTAGCTAAATACCTGGATGCTGCCAATATCGATCTAAAGGGGTTCAGCGATGATTATTATGCTAAGATCTCCGAGGCCAGCCTTGAGCCCGTGCTTAAAACACTCAAGCTCTTAAAAGAGCTCGCCGTACCTACAGAAATAACCACCTTGATCGTCCCCGGCTATAACGATGATACGGATACGCTTACCAAGATGTGCCTTTGGATAAAAGAGAATTTAGGGCCGGATACCCCCTTACATTTATCACGTTTTTATCCGATGTATAAACTTGCCAGCCTGTATCCTACTCCAGTAGAGACATTAGAGCGGGCAAGGAAAATTGCCCAGGATTGCGGATTAAATTATGTTTATATCGGTAATATTGCCGGGCATCCTGCTGAAAATACATACTGCCCGCGCTGTAAAAAAGTGCTCATCCGACGCAACGGGTATTTAATCTTAGAGAATAATCTTCAAAATGGAAAATGCAAGTTTTGCGATGAAAAGATTTCCGGGGTATGGCATTAATTCAACCCAAAGACTGACTAAAAGGCTGATCTTTTTATTAGCTTATTTGATAGTCAGCTCTTTCTGGTTTGTCGATCAGCCAGTTGCCCAGGAAACTAAATACCCTAATGTCTCTGGCAGCTTCTATCCTGACAATCCCACAGAATTAAACCGCATGCTCGATAATTTTATTTCCCAGGTGATTCCCGGGGGAAATAGCATGGATATCTTTGCCCTGATTGTCCCGCACGCAGGGTATGGTTACTCTGGCTCTACGGCCGGCTTCGGTTACCGGGCAATCAAAGGCAGAGACTATAAAACAGTAGTGATTATCGGATCCAGCCACTATTATAGTTTTATCGGCGCATCTATTTACCCTAAGGGTAAATTTCAGACCCCATTAGGTACGTTAGAGGTTGATGAAGAATTTGCCCAAAAATTACTTTACCAGGATAAAGATATTTACTTTGACCCAGCGGCTTTTAAAAAAGAGCATTCAGTCGAAGTACAGTTACCGTTTTTACAAAAATCTTTGAGCGGATTTAAAATTGTGCCGATCATTACCGGCGACTGCAGCCTGGCGACTTGCCAGCGCCTGGCAGATTTGCTCAAAGGAGCAATCGGCAAGCGTAAGGATGTCCTGGTTATTGCCTCGACTGATATGTATCATGGCTATGATTTTCAGGAGGCAGAGATAATTGATAAACTGACGCTTTCTTATCTTAAAAATATGGATGGCCAGGGGTTGTACTATGGTTTGCGGGAGCAAAAATTACAACTCTGCGGAGGTTTTGGGGTGGTAACAACAATTGCCTTAAGCAAAGAATTAGGATATAATACGCTGAGCATATTAAGTTATACTAATTCTGCTATTGTTACTCAAAAGAAAGCCAAGGGTACCTGGACAGTAGGTTATACTGCTTGCCTTATCGGTGCCAGGCAAAGCCAGGGCGCTAATACCGAAGATAGCCGAATCGGAAAAGGAGAGAAGGAAATGTTAAGCCCTGCGCAGAGAAAAAAGCTGCTTCAGATCGCCCGTAATTCGATCAAGACGTATTTATCAACCGGAAATAAATTAAAGCTTAGCGAAGACGATCCTGTATTACTTAAAGAGATGGGTGCTTTTGTTACTTTAAATAGGCACGGCCAGTTACGCGGCTGTATCGGCAATTTAGTAGGCAGGCAGCCTTTATATCTGACGATCAGGGATATGGCAATTGAGTCAGCAGTGGGTGACCCGCGTTTTTCCAAGCTGACAGAAACAGAGCTAGATGAGGTTAAAATTGAAATATCCGTACTTTCCCCTATGGAGAAAGTCGATAACCCCGAAAAAATCAAATTAGGGATTCATGGCGTATTAGTGAAAAGAGGCTTTAACAGCGGAGTATTCCTTCCGCAGGTAGCTACAGAGACCGGATGGTCAAAGGAAGAATTCCTATCCAATCTTTGTTCTCATAAGGCTGGCCTTAACCCGGATGCCTGGAAAGAGAAATCAACCGAGCTTTACATATTTACCGCAGAAGTATTCTCGGAAAAAGAAGATTAACTAAAAATGCAGCGTTTTTTTTGCCCTCCTCAAAATATCACCGCCGAACAAGCAATTATCTCTGACCAGCAGGAGATAAGGCATATTAAAAACTCGCTCAGGTTAAGGCCTCAGGATCAAGTAGTAGTCTTTGACGGCCAAGGCAATGAATACCGCGGTAAAATCAAGGAAATAACCTCAAAAATCATCATCAACGATATTGCAAAGATCAACTCTCTTTCGCAAGGAAGAATGGCCAAGATTACGGTTGCCTGTGCTATCCCTAAGCAATACAAAATAGACCAGATTATTGATAAGTTGACGCAATTGGGAATCGATAAGATTATCCCGCTGGAGACTGAGCGGGTGGTTATTAAGTTAGATAAGAGTAAATTGCGTTTAAAGCAGGAGCGTTGGAGAAAGATCGCCTTAAGCGCAGCTAAGCAGAGCCAGAGAAACAGCCTGCCGGTGATCGAAGACCTGCAGGATATCCGGCAAGTATTAACAGGATCAGCTGATTATGACCTAAAAATTATCCCGACATTATTAGGCCCAAGAAAGGAATTAAGACAGATTTTAGCAAAGAGCCAATATAGGAATATATTAGTTTTAATCGGGCCGGAGGGGGATTTTACTGAGGAAGAAGTGGCTTATTGTAAGGCTTGCGGTTGCATCCCAGTCTCTTTGGGGGACACAGTTTTACGCGTTGAGACCGCGGCAGTTGCCACAGTGAGTTTTATTAGATTATCCTATCCCTTATAAGCGATTATTAATTTCGCATAGAGTATTAAAATGAAAACAGTTGACCTTTTAACTTCAACCAGGATTAATGGTATCCTTCGGCAAGCTCAGGATGTTCCCAAGGGTGCTGAGCAGAGCCGAAGCAAGCTTAATCGAACCATCAAATTCTATACTTTAGGCTGTAAGGTCAATCAATATGATACGCAGTGCATTAATGAGAAATTCTTAAGCCAAGGGTTTAAAGAATCCGCTGACTTAGATAAAGCTGGAACTTGCCTGATCAATACCTGTAGCGTTACTTCTTCGGCTGACCGGAAATCCAGAAGTATTATTCGGCAGTGTATTAAAGGCAATCCCTCGGCAAAGATCATCGTTACCGGCTGCCTGGTTAAAAAAGATTACCTATCGCTAGGCGAGATTCCGGGTATAGACTTAATCGTAAGCAGGGCATTTTTTCCGGAAGGAATCAGCGGTTTCTCCGGACATACCCGGGCATTTTTAAAGATCCAGGACGGTTGCAATAATTTTTGCGCTTATTGTAAGGTGCCATTAATCAGGGGCAGATCACGCAGTAAACCATTAGAGCGGATTATTGCTGAGGCGCAGCAACTTGTCAAAAATGGGTTTAAAGAAATCGTACTTTCCGGGATCTGCCTGGGTTCCTACGGCAAGGATTTATCTCCTAAGGCAAATTTATTAGAGGTAATTGAAGCAATTGAAAAAATCAACGGGCTCTGGCGTATCCGTTTAAGCTCTATTGAGGTAAGGGATATTTCCAGGGAATTAATCGCTAAGATAGCGGGCTCTCAAAAACTTTGCCGGCACCTGCATATACCTTTACAGAGCGGTGATGATCAGGTGCTCAAAAATATGCAGCGTAGTTATTCGCGCAATGATTACCTGTCATTGATTAGGAGGATAAGGAAAAAGATTCCGGATATAGCTATTACTACTGATTGCCTGATCGGTTTTCCTACGGAAAGCGAAGATCACTTTCAACATACTCTGGAAACGATTAAAGAGGTCTTGCCGCTAAAGGTGCATATCTTTCCTTATTCTAAAAGAGAAGGGACTGCTGCAGCCAGGAATTTTCATCAGCAACTAAAGCCGGAGGTGGTCAAAGAAAGATTTTACCGCCTCAAAAAAGAAGCTGCTTTTTTAAGTCTTGCTTATCAGAGGCGATTTTTAGATCGAGACTTGGCTGTGCTTATGGAGGCCAGGCCTAAGGATGATCCTTATTTTTGGGAGGGCCATAGTAGTAATTACTTGAAAGTCCGGGTTAAGTCTAAAAAAAACTTAAAGAATCAACTTATACCAGTAAGATTAAAAAAGATAACCAAGGATTATATCTTGGGGATGATTGGTTGAGCTGTAGGGTTAGACCTTCAAATTGTATTAACCATAGGCATAGGTAACACCGTATCAAGTAAACGGGTCCTGTCTTGTCTTGTTCTCGCAGCACCGCTTATCCTGCCCCAGCGAGGCAGGATTGCGCTTCGTGAAAATTCTCGCTCTGCCAGACAGGCAGTAGCGGGGCAACCGTGCCCGCTCGAATTTTCAAGATGCTGCTCGAATCAAGCCAAGCCACCCGTTTAGAATTAAAGACCATTACCCATGTCTATGAACTTCACATTGGACCTTGTAAATTATATTGACCTAATCCTTGTATATGTTATAATCAACCTACGGCTACCTCGGCTTAAAAGCCGAGCCTGTTATGGTTGATACTGAGTGAAACTTCGTTCATCCTCACCATGAATGAGGAGGTTTTCTTGTTGCGAATGTATAGACTCGATATTTAAAAAGGAGGAAAAATGCGTCGATTTGAGAATATAAGCGGTTTAATCTTGTTAATCATTTTTGTTATTTCATCATCTCTTTTTGCCAAGGAGCAGATTACGATTACCACCTATTATCCTTCACCTTACGGGATCTATAAGGAATTAAGGTCGCAGCGCATGGCAATAGGAGATCATTATTATGATCCGAAGCAATATTGCTGGAGGGATAGCTCGATTCCCGGCTGTAGAGTAATCGCTGACGATTCCAGCGACCTACCTAATGACGTTGACTTAATCATTGAAGGCAGGGTTAGTATAGGTGAAGGTGTGCCTCCTGGCGGTCATAAGTTATATGTTACATCATCAGCTTGTGAGACTCCGGGTTTATGTACCAGGACTGACAGTGTTATTGTTGGTAATGCTACTGGTGCATCGGGCTCTGTGGGTGTTGCTGGCAGTAGCGCTAGTAATTATGGTGTTGCTGGCAGTAGCGAAAGAAGTTATGGTGTCGTAGGCCAAACCTTAAGCACAAGCAGTACTCTTGCTGGTGTTTATGGGATAGGCGGCTCTACTGGCGTTCGCGCGGCTGGTAGTGAACGAGGATTATACGCTAAAGTAGATTCTAGCTTAGTCGGCAGTTGTAGTGACACGACACATGCTGTATTAGCAGAAGGTGGTACATATGGAGTGCAAGGTAGTGGAAGTTTGGCAGGAGTCTATGGAATAAGTGTTACAAGAGGAGTCCATGGAACAAGTGATGACGGTGTAGGAGTATATGGTTATTCAGATAGAGGACTAGCGGGGTATTTCGCTGGTCCTGTGGGAATAGACGGCACTATAAATCCAGGTGGCACGACCGAAGTATATAGGCTTAATTCATCATCACTACTACTAGGAGGATACTCCATAGGCGGAACCCCAGGTAGTACAGGAGACATACCCTATACTGGTATTGGTGGGAGTGAGCGTTGTCTTAAGGTGAGGGGCGGAATTGTTATCGGTACTGGTATTTATCCAGGTGGATGTGGCGCTCTTCCTGATTAGATACAACTAAAAAGCCGCATCAAGATAGACCAAAAAGAGAATTCGAATTTGTGTATTACGATTTAAGCAAGGAGAGAGAAATGCTTAAAATATTAATCTTAAGTTTCAGTATAGTTTTGCTTTTATTGCCAGTAGGTATATTTGCCCAGCAACCCGTAGCGCCAACGAAGCAGTCTAACTCTGGGGAGAATGATAAGGCGCAACAGCAGATAAGAGACGTATTGCAAAGGATCAAGCAGCAGCAGGAGAAGGAGTTAGAGAGTTTAAAACAAACAAACCCCAAACTTTACCAGGAGAAAAAGGATGCTTTAGAACGTCAGAAGCAGATTAGCGCCATCGCTACTAGTTTTCGCCAAGGTAAATTATCTATGACTAAGACTAAGAATCAATTACTGCCTCTCTTAAAACAAGACTTGCAAGATTTTATTAACCGCTTAGACAGCCAGATCAAGATTTTAGAAAGCCGGATTGAAGAACTGAAGAAAACAAAAAGCAACCCTGATTCTCTACTACAAGAAAGACTCAACCAGCTTTTAGGTCAAAGCAAAACCTAGGGACGGTTCTCAAGCCAATCTCAAAGTGTCCCGCCTTTGGCGGGACACTTTTGTTTTTAGTTGGAATCGTCCCTACCACCTACCAGAAGAAAGCGCTTTCCTTGACAACCCCTGTTTTATATGTTATACTTAAAAAGATTTAATAAAATAGGGAGTAAATTATGTTATTG
>Ga0208045_1000604_pt1 | contig 13481 bp, 11 predicted proteins | sample PL_2010_200m_FD_184160 | JGI IMG/M metagenome (GOLD analysis project Ga0208045, IMG submission 184160) | Freshwater microbial communities from Powell Lake, British Columbia, Canada to study Microbial Dark Matter (Phase II) - PL_2010_200m... | ecosystem: Environmental > Aquatic > Freshwater >...
TCACCGTACTGATCCAGGAGCAGAAGGAATGACAGACACCCTGTAGAAAACAAAACGTGTCCGGGCAACCCAACCCGCTGGTTTCGATTCCGGCCGGGGGCGTCTGCCCCCGGTTTTGCATTCACACTACAGGTCTTTCATGCTTACTGCTCATCAACTCACCAAATCCTACGGCCTCCACACCGTACTCCAAGACATCACCTTCAGCATCTCCGCTGGCGAACGGCTCGGCCTGATCGGTCCCAACGGCTGCGGCAAGACCACCCTGCTGCGCATCCTGGCCGGAATGGACAAGCCTGATTCTGGGGCAGTGACGCGCACGCGTCCCGGCTTGCGGATCGGCTACCTCGCCCAGGGTTTTGACCTCGAACCGTCGCTGTCTCTCGCCGAAGCTTGCGCGCCCGCCCCAGCGCGGGATTCCTCGACTTCGCTCGGGACAAGCCCTGAATCTGCTCTCGTTAAGCTGGCCGCTGCCCTGGCTGCGAATCCCTCCGATAAAGCCCTCCAGGCCGAATATGACGACACTCTCGCCCGACTTTCAACTTTCGACTTTCGACCCGAACAAATCCTCGCCCCGCTCGGCTTATCCGGCATTGGCTCCCAAACACCCGTTGGGAAATTGAGCGGCGGCCAGAAAACGCGTCTCATGTTGGCGCGCCTGCTGATGTCCGAGCCGAACCTGCTGCTGCTCGACGAACCCACCAACCACCTGGACATCCAGATGCTCGAATGGCTGGAGGGCTGGCTGAACCGTTTCCACGGCGCGACCCTGATCGTCTCGCACGACCGGACATTCCTCGACAACACTGTCTCCCGCATCCTGGATTTGGACGCGGAGACGCACACCATTCGCGAATACACCGGGAACTACAGCGAATACCAGGAGCAGTTCCTGGCCAAACATGAAAAACAATTGGATGAATACCGTGACCAGGCAGCCGAGATCCGCCGGATGCGGCAGGACATCAACCGCACGAAACAACAAGCCCTGCACGTTGAACTCACCACCACGTCACGCGAGCCTGGCGTGCGCCGTTATGCCAAAAAGGTTGCCAAAAAAGCCCTTTCCCGCGAGAAGAAACTGGAACGCTTCCTCGAATCAGATGAGATCATCGAAAAGCCAAAACCAGCCTGGCAACTCAAACTGGAATTCGCCGCGCCGAAGCACCTCAGCAAGGATGTGCTCGTGACCGAAGACCTGTCCATCGGTTATCCCGGCTGCCCTCCCCTCCTGACCGGACTCCGGCTCCACATCCGCGGCGGGGAACGGGTGGCGCTGACAGGGCCGAACGGGTGCGGGAAGACGACTCTCCTGCGCACCATCGCCGGGCAACTGGAACCCGCTGCCGGGTCCGTACGCCTTGGTCTGTCGTTCAAGCTTGGTTACATGACCCAGGAACAGGAAAATCTCGATTTAGATAAGTCCCCACTGGAAATCATCCAATCCGCCGGCCTGTTCAACCAGACCGAAGCGCGCCATTTCCTGCACTACTTCCTGTTCGGCGGCGACGACCCGCTGCGTCCGGCAGGCAGCCTGAGTTACGGCGAGCGCTCCCGGCTCGAACTGGCCCTGCTGGTGGCGCAGGGCTGCACCTTCCTGCTGCTCGACGAGCCGATCAACCACCTGGACATCCCCTCACGCGCCCGCTTCGAGCAGGCCCTCAACCGCTTCGCGGGGACAGTGCTGGCGGTGGTGCACGACCGCTATTTCATCGAGCAGTTTGCAACAACGATGTGGATGGTCGAAGATGGGCGTGTCCGGAGCATGTAGCGACTATTCGAATCTACTTCATGATTTTGGAAGGAGTGTATGATGATCAATACTGGCTTGAAAGGAAAAGTTGTTTTGATTACCGGTGCCAACAATCCACTTGGGATTGGCGCTGCAACCGCGCGTGCTTTTGGGCGCGAAGGTGCCCTTGTCTTTATCACCTATCTCCGTCTTTCGCCAGAGGGGTTTGGTATCAGCACCGCCGAGGCACAACAGGCGACTGCGCCAGGTCTGCCTTTTTATCACGCCATGCGCACAAAGACGGCGGATGAAGTCATTCAGTCCATCTGCAAAGCGGGCGGTCGTGCAGAATCCCGTGAAGCTGACCTGACCAATCCCGAAATTGTGCCTCAACTCTTTGATTGGGTTGAAGCCAGCCTTGGTCCGGTTGACATCTTAGTCAACAATGCGGCCCATTATGAAGACCCCGACACCATTTTCACCGTCTCTGCCCAGAGTCTAGAGCGCGCTTTTGCAGTCAATACACGCGCGTCTGTGCTGCTGATCACTGAATTTGTGCGTCGCCAGCAACAACGGAATTGTCGATGGGGACGCATTATCAACCTCAGCACGGATGCTGCGCAAGTATTTGCCGGTCAAATCACCTATGGCGCAAGTAAGGCAGCGATGGAGGCCTTCACGCGCAGCATTGCGATTGAAATCGGGCACTTGGGAATCACCGTAAATACTGTTGCGCCAGGGCCTGTGCAAACCGGCTATATCAGTAGCGAGTTCGAAGAGAAAGAGCTGACATCCATTCCGCTCCAGCGCATTGGACAACCAGCAGAGATAGCGGATGTGATCGTCTTCCTAGCATCTGAACAAGCGCGCTGGCTCACAGGACAGGTGATTAAGGTGTCCGGCGGTCATGCACTATAACGGGATAGATAGCAGTGGGAATAGAAGGATGGTGCTCAATGTCAAATCAGATTTCTTACCCCACCCCCTACCCGGACGTCAACGTCACCTTGAGCCGGCTACTCTCAGATGTGCAATCCGTCCTGAGCGAGAGTTTCATCGGGCTCTATCTGCACGGCTCGCTGGCCTGTGGCGACTTCAACCCACAGACCAGCGATATTGACTTCCTGGTCGTCACCGACGGCAGACTTTCCGCTGAGACCTTCTCCGCCTTGAAGGCCATACACGCCCGTCTCTTCGCCAGTGGACTGGCGTGGTCGCAAAAACTGGAAGGGGCGTACATCCCGAAAGATGACTTGCGCCGCCACGACCCGGCTCACGCACGCCATCCCTGGCTGGGCATGGACGGTCACTTCGCCGTCGAGCAGCTTGGCAGCGACTGGATCATCCAACGCTGGATTTTGCGCGAAAAAGGGATCGCCGTCGCCGGTCCGACGCTGAAACCCATGATTGATCCGGTCAGCGCGGACGACTTGCGCCAGGCCGTGCGCGGCAGTCTGCGCGAATGGTGGTCGCCGCCATTCCCGTCTCCGGAGCGCTTCCAGAGCGGCGAATACCAGGCTTACGCCATCCTGACCATGTGCCGGTCGCTGTACGTGCTGGAATATGGGCGCGTGGCATCCAAGCCCGAGGCGGCGCGCTGGGCGATGGAAACGCTGGGCGAACCGTGGGCATCGTTGATCGTCGCGGCTGCCGTGTGGAGGCCGGGGGTGGATTTCAAAAAATTGGAGGAAACGTTGGGATTTATCTGGTTTACGCTGGAGAGAAGCAAGCTAAAGATGATAAACTATGGGAGCCGGCATAACGGGCGCTGACCGCGCCCGAACCGGCGCGCGCCGTCTGATTTCGTGAGATGACACGATTAAGATACACATGCCAACCTTCAACAAACCGATCACAGAGATCATCTCGCAGCGCTTCTCGTGCCGGGCGTACCTCGAAGCGCCAATTGACGCGAGCGCACGGCAACGCTTGCTGGATTTCATGGAGGCGCGCCCGCGCGGACCCTTCGGCTCACGCCCGCGCTTCAGCTTGTTCACGGCCACCGAGCAAGATCGCGGCGCCCTGCGAGGCCTCGGCACGTATGGATTTATCCGAGGCGCAAGCGGATTCATCCTCGGCGCGCTGCAACCGGCGGAGAAGGACCTCGAAGATTACGGCTACCTGATGGAGCAAATCATTCTGTTCGCCACCGACCTCGGGCTGGGCACCTGCTGGCTGGGCGGCACGTTTACCCAAAGCAGCTTCGCCAGGAAGATCGCGCTGACGGGGGATGAGGTCATGCCCGCAGTTGCTTCCATCGGCTACATCGCCGATCCAGAGAAGGCCAGGGAAGGCCTCGTCCGCCGCTTCGCCGACGCCCATCACCGGCTTGCGTGGGAAAGTCTGTTCTTCGAGCGGCAGTTCGGTCTCCCGCTCCGGCGCGAAGACGCTGGCGAGTATACCGTCCCCTTGGAAATGGTGCGGCTGGCGCCATCGGCTTCCAACAAGCAGCCGTGGCGCATCGTGAGAGATGACCACAAATGGCATTTCTACATGCAGCGTACGCCCGGCTATCGCCAAGGTTTCTTCCAGGTGCTCTTGAACCTGGTTGACCTGCAGCGCATTGACCTGGGCATCGCCATGTGCCATTTCGAGCTGACGGCCGGCGAGGCAGGGTTGAAGGGTGGATGGGTTGTGGAGGAGCCGGAAATCGAAAAACCGGATGGGATGACGGAATACACGGTAAGTTGGGTGAGCGATTAGACCCCGAATAATGCTATAATCGTACCATGCAAGCCACACTTACTCATTTCCCCAAAGGCATCTCACGCAATACGCTTTCCAGCCTGTGCGATGACCTGGACCGCCGTGAAGCAGCCTTGAAAACGTTGATTGGGCGATTCGAGGCTCAGTACGGGGTAGCCCTTGAAGTTCTCGAAAACCGCCTGGGGCAGGGAAAAGGACAGGAGCATCCAGATTGGGAGGATTCCATCGAGTGGCGCAATGCTGTTGACGAACTGCACCAGACCAACATGATGAAAAGCGTACTGGAATGGCTGCTACGCTCGAAGGTGCGCTAAATCACTTTATCACCACCTGCCCGCTCGTGGTCTCGGTGCACAACTTGATGACCAAGTGGCGCATCAAATTAAGAGGCGGGTATTCTCTCGATATTTATTTCAACGCAGCCGGTGGCAAATATTCTTACACACTCTCCCAGGGCGACAGCCACATTTTAGGCTGGGACAATGCCCCCCACCATCCCAACCAGTCAAACTTTCCGCATCATTTTCACAATGCAGATGGAAGCATTACCCCATCCACTCTCGAGGGCGATCCAGAGCACGACCTGGAACTCGTCCGTACCGAGATCGAGCGTTTCCTGGCCGAACGATAACAAGCCTTGCGGGCTCCCCTCCCCGCAAGGCTTGTTCATTCCCTCCTGAGATAAAATAAGTTCATGACAAATTTCTCAACAACCTACCCCAACATAGCACACTGGACAGAATCTTACGGCTGGATTGAAATCGGCTACGACGATTATAACCGCTCTTTCATTCGCGTCCTGGATATCGGCGGAACACTTTGGGAGAGCAAGCCAAAATATAAAACGCTCGACGATGCACTAAATGATCTAGAAGCGGCATTGGAGAAATTAATGGACGAAATCGGGTAAAACACTTTACACAAGCCATGAGCCTCTTCTCTCCCCCACTGAACACTGATCACTGTTCACTGAAAACTATCAAGGTTGGCTGCCCGGCCCACAACTGCGGCGGACGCTGCCTGCTGATCGCCCACATCGAGAACGGGCGCATCACCCGCCTGGACGCTGACGACCGCCCCGACAGCCTGGCTGCGCCGCAGCTGCGCGCCTGCCCGCGCGGACGTGCCTACCTGCGCCGCCAGTACCACCCCGACAGGCTGCTGCATCCGCTGAAACGCGTCGGCAAGCGCGGCGAAGGCAAGTTCGTCCAGATTTCGTGGGAGGAAGCACTCGCTACAGTTACCGCGCAAATGCAGCGGGTCAAGCAACAATACGGCAACTCCGCCCTGTTCGTCCCCTATGGCACGGGCAGCTACAACCAGCTCAACGGCTCGCACGTTGCCCGGCGGCTGATGAACCTGTTCGGCGGCTGCCTGGGCATCTACAACTCCTACTCGTGGGCAGCGATCAACGCCGCCACGCCGACCGTCTACGGCACACTCGTCACCGGCAACCAGCGCCAGGACTGGCTCAACTCGCGTTACATTCTCATGTGGGGCTGGAACCCGGCCGAGATGCGGGATGGCACGAACAGCGATTACTTCGTCAAGCTGGCGCGCGAGAACGGAGCGCGTGTGGTGTGCATTGACCCTCGCCATTCGCTCTCCGCCGCAGCCCTGGCCGACGAGTGGATTCCCATCCGCCCCGGTACCGACGCGGCCATGATGAGCGCCATGGCTTACGTGAGCATCGCCGAGCGGCTCTACGACGCCGAATTCGTGCGGGCGCACTGCGTGGGCTTCGACGCCGGGCAGATGCCGGTCGAGGGCGCGGAGAGTTACAGCGATTACATCCTAGGTGTGCGCGATGGCATCCCCAAGACACCCGCATGGGCCGAGGCCATCACCGCTGTCCCCGCCAAGACGATTGCCCGCATCGCCCGCGAGTACGCCACGCTCAAGCCCGGCGTGCTCTACCAGGGCTATGGGATGCAGCGCCGCGCCTACGGCGAGCAGGTAGTGCGCGCTGGCTGCGTGCTGGCAGCTATCACCGGCAACGTCGGCATCCCCGGCGGCTGGGCGAGTGGATTGGGACTGCAAGCCCCGGACGGCGGCCCGCAGTGGACTGTCTTCCCGGCTGGAGAGAATCCCGTCAAAGCGGCCATCCCGGTCTTCCTGTGGACCGAGGCCGTTTTGCGCGGAAAAGCGATGACCCAGGCTGACGGCGTCATCGGCGCCCCCCGCCTCGACAACGACATCAAGCTGATCTATGCCGTGGCGACCAATTGTCTCATCAACCAGCATGCGGACGTGAACCGTACAGCGCAAATCCTGCGCGACGAGAGCAAGGTCGAGTTCCTGGTCGTGCAGGATAACTTCCTGACTCCCACCGCCCGCTTTGCGGACATCGTCCTGCCGGCCTGCACGCAGTTCGAGACCTGGGGCGTGGAGGACGGCTGGAAGTACGGCGACGAGGTCATCTTACAGCCCAAGCTGGTCGAGCCTCCGGGCGAGTGCAAGAGCGATTACCGCATCTGCGCCGAGCTTGCAGAGCGGTTGGGCATCGGCGACACATACACCGAAGGACGTGACGAGCGCGCCTGGGTGGAGTGGTGTTTGGACAAATTCCGTGAAACCCGTTTCCCGGACCTGCCCACGCTGGAGGAGTTTATCGAACAGAACCTGGGCGTGTATGCCATCCCAGTGACGAAACCGGCCATCGCCTTTGCCGATTTTCGCGCCGACCCAGAGAAGCATCCGCTCGATACGCCCAGCGGCAAGATCGAGATTTTCTCGAAGCAGCTCTACGACCTCCAAAACCCCACTGAAATTCCTCCCATTCCAAAATATATCCAGGAATGGGAAAGCCCATTCGATGAGATGTCATTGCGAGGAGCGGGTTCTGCGACGAAGCAATCCCCTGTTATACGAGATTTGTCCAACCCCGAGGAGATTGCTTCGACCGGCACACCGTCCTGCGTTCGGTGCAGGGAAGAGCGCCGGTCTCGCAATGACACATACCCATTACAAGCCATCGGACACCACAGCCTGGCCCGCGTCCATTCCACGCACGCCAACAACGACTGGCTGGAGGAAGCCTTCCCGCAGCGTGTCTTCATCAACCCGCTCGACGCCGAAGCACGCGGCATAAAAGATGGCGAGCAGGTCAAGGTTTTCAACGCGCGCGGCGCGCTGACTCTGCCCTGCCGCGTCACGCCGCGCATCATGCCCGGCGTGGTGGACATCCCGCAAGGGGCATGGTGGTCGCCGGACGAAAACGGCCTGGATCGCGGCGGGAACGTCAACGTGCTCACCTCGCAGCGTTGGACACCGTTCACCTTCGGCACCGCGCAGCACACAATCATGGTGCAAGTGGAAAAATTAACCACAAAGTCACGAAGTCACAAAGATACTTAAACTTCGTGCCTTTGTGTCTTTGTGGTGAGAGAACTTATGAACTACGCTTTTACTTTCGATGCAAGTTCATGTTCCGGCTGCAAGGCGTGTCAAATTGCCTGCAAAGATAAAAATGGCTTGCCAGTTGGTGTTCTATGGCGGCGAGTGTACGAGATTTCGGGCGGGAAGTGGCGAAAACAAAATGACGCCTGGATGACCGACGTTTTCGCCTACAACCTGTCCATCGCCTGCAACCATTGCGTTCATCCCAAGTGCGCGGGCGTGTGCCCGACGGATGCGTATGTGGTGCGCGACGATGGTATCGTTTACATCAACGCGTCCAAGTGCATGGGCTGCGGCTACTGCGCCTGGGCGTGTCCTTACGGCGCGCCGCGATACAACCCAGAGACAGGCCGCATGACCAAGTGCAATTTCTGCTATGACAATATTGATGCAGGCGTGCCCCCGTCTTGTGTAGCGGCATGCCCGATGAGGGTGCTGGACATCGCAGAGATTAGAGATGAGAGAATAGAGAGCAGTGATGGAAAAGAGGAAAGAGGAAAGATAGAGCTGTGGAATGTGCCTGGGGCAGAACATCCTTTCCCACTGCCGACGTTTTCGCGGACACAGCCCCACCTGGCAATCAAGCCCCATGCAGGGATGGTGAACAAGTTGGAGAAAGCCATCTCTAATCAGGAGGAAGTGAAACCACAAAGACACAAAGACACAAAGATTTCGTGGCTTAGTGACTTCGTGGTTAAAGGTTTTGAAGAACTTCCATTGATCATTTTCACGCTCTGCGGACAGATGGCGGCTGGAATGGCAGTAATCTCACTATTCTCTGGCCCGCTCAGTATTCCGCTGCTGGCCGCCATCGGCGGGTTGATTGGGCTTGGCGCGCTGGCATCCATTTTTCATCTCGGCGCGCCGCTGAACGCATGGCGGGCGTTGAGCCACCTTAGAAAATCGTGGTTGAGCCGCGAGATTTTGATGTTCGGCCTGTTTGGGGCAAGCTGGCTCGTCTCGCTGGCCATGCCAGGGATGGGAAAACTCCCATTGGCGCTGGCAGGGATCGGGCTGGTGTTCAGCATGGCGCAGGTGTACCGGCTGCGCAGCATCCCGGCCTGGTGCAATTGGCGGATCATGGCCGGCTTTTTCGTCACAGCCTGCCTGCTGGGGGGATTGCTGGCGGCTTCTTTCCTGGCCGCGGACGTGTTGCGGGGATCGCCAGTCGCTTCCTATGCGGCGCTGCTTGCGCAAACGGGGGTCAGCCTGGTATTGCTTCTCGGCATCCAGTTCTGGCTGGTAACTTCCAGTGGGGCAGCGGTTCAGGGAACGGTACACAGGCTGAGGCTTGGTCTGATCGGGACGGGAATGCTGGGGGCCGTTACCCTGTCCATCGCAGGGGATAAGGCCGGGGCGTGGATCGCGTTCCCAATTTTCCTGATAATAATGGTCGAAGAAACCCTGGGGCGCTGGCTGTTCTACCGGCTGCGCCAATGAAACACACGGTCACGTTTGTGATATACTGCGAGAAATTCCGTGAGTGCTCGCGCGTCGTGAATACCAGATCATGAACTGGCAATCCTCCCCCTACTCGATCCTCTTATTCGTTTCAGCCATCGTTTCAGCCCTTACAGTTTACCTGGCCACTCGCCAGCGTACAGCAACCGGGGGGACAGCTTTGGCCTGGCTGATGGTCGCAATCACTGAATGGTCATTTGCCGCCGCGTTAGAAACTGCATCAGTAGGCGTTCCAGCGAAAGTGTTTTTTTCCAAAGTAGAATACCTCGGCACGGTCAGCGCGCCGGTTCTATATTTGCTTTTCGTCCTGGAATATACCCGACTGGACAACGGGCTGACGCCTCGAAAAACGCTCTTGCTTTGGTTGATCCCGGCTGTCACGCTCATCCTGGCCGCGACGAATGACTGGCATGGATTGGTTTGGAACAGCTTTACCCCAAGTGCCAACAACCTGCTGATTTACGGCCATGGAGCCTGGTTCTGGATCTTCGCCCCGTACGAATATCTGATGATCACGGTTGGAGTGATCGTCCTGGTATGGGCCTTTATTCGCTTTCCAAAACAATTCCGCCGTCAGATTGGCACTTTGATCGCCGGATCAAGTATGCCGATTTTGGGAAACGTAATCTACATCGCGGGCTTGAGTCCGGTTCCTGGTCTGGACCTGACGCCGGTTATGTTCACATTGACCGGTTTGACTCTCACATTGGGCATGTTCAAATTCCGATTGTTCAGCCTCATCCCCGTTGCGCGCGATTCCCTGGTCGAAAGCATGAGCGACGGCGTGCTGGTCCTGGATGAACAAAACTGCATTGTGGATATCAACCCGGCCGCGCGGCAGTTGATCGGCTCCGCAGCGGGATCTGCTATCGGCCAGCCCGCCGAGGTCGTTCTGGCGGCCTGGCCCAATTTGGTATCTAAATATAGAAATACGCTGAAAGCCCAGACCGAGATCTGCATCAGCCGGGAACCACCCAACTATTTTGAACTGCGCATCTCACCGATCTACAACCGGCGGGGAGGTTTCACCGGCAGGTTGATCACCATTCGAGATATAACCAAAAGCAAACTTGCCAAGCAGGCGATGGCGCGCAACGCTCGAGAAATGGAAGCTTTATATAAAACCTCGCTAGAGATCAACACACAACCAGACCTTTCCTCGCTTCTATATGCTCTCGTCCAGCGCGCGACGAGGTTGCTCAATACCACCATGGGCGGATTATACCTGGTGCGGCCAGACGGCAAATCATTGGAACTAAAGATCAGTTACAACTTGGGCAAGAACTACACCGGAACAATCCTCCAGTTCGATGAAGGCTTGTCTGGGCGCGTCGCCCAGAAAAACGAAGTGATCGTGGTAGAGGATTACAGCAATTGGGAACACCGCGCCGCAGCCTACAGCGACATTGGGATCAAGCGCATACTGGGCGTGCCGCTCAGATTCAAAGGGAATGTTATCGGCGTTCTCAACGTCACCGACGATCAAAAAACCGGCTCTTTCACGCAGGAGGAAATCCGGCTCGTCAGCCTGTTTGCCGATCAAGCCGCCATCGCCATCGAGAACGCCCGTCTGTTGGAAGAGACGAACCGGCACGTCGAGCAACTGGGGATCATCAACCGCATCAGCCTGGCGATCACCTCCGGTCTGGATATGGATCACGTGTTGAAAACCTTGCACGAACAATGCCAGCAAGTTGTACCGAGCGACGTTTTCTACGTGGCATTGTATGACGAGGCCAGTTCCCTGATCAACATCCCTTTCTACTATGAAAATGGACAATACCAGGCCGGACCGTCCCGCGACATCCAAGACCACCCTGGCACCCTCGGCAACGTCATCCAGGCGCGCCGGACCCTTTACCTGCACAAACAGTTCGACCCAGAAACCCACCCACCCCGAACCACAACCGGACTAAGAAGACCATGCCGGTCTTACGTCGGCATTCCACTCACCCTGCGAGAACGGATTATCGGCGTCATGGTCGTCCAGAGCTACAAGCCAAATGCCTACACGGAAGACGATATACGCACTTTAGAGACCATCGCCTTACAGGCCGCTATTGCGATCGAAAATGCCCGCCTTTATTCTGAAGAACAACGCTTGGCGATCATTGACGAGCTGACCGGTATGTACAATTATCGCGGCTTACTGGCATTGGGTGGGCGTGAAATTGTCCGGGCGCGGCGTTTCAGCCGCAATCTCTCCGCCGTGTTCTTCGATATTGATGGCTTCAGGAACTTCAACAATCAATACAGCCATGCCACCGGCAACTTAGTGCTAAAGGCGGTGGCAGAACAATGCCTGTCCAGTATGCGCTCGGTTGACCTGGTCAGCCGCTTCGGGGGCGATGAGTTCGTCATCCTGCTCCCAGAGACCACAATCGAAACCGCCAGGAAGGCCGCCGAAAGATTGCAAATAGAGATCGCATCCACGCGGGTGAAAACGAAACATGGGGACTTGTCCGTCACGATTTCCATCGGCGTGGCCCAACTGACCGACGATATCCCCGACCTGGGCACACTCATAGATCGCGCGAATCAGGCCGAGCATAAGGCTAAGGAAAAAGGGGACGGCAGTCTTGTCGTTTTTGGGGATAATTAAGAAACTTAATCTCCGAAGAAAAGCCCCCACCAGATCTGCCAGTTTTCGGGCCGAGGGGTCGGCGGCGGCGGCGCGGGGATAGGCGTCGGCGTGGGAGTTTCGGCCGGGATGGGCTGAAGGGGGTTCTCTCCAGGCTTCGCCATACCGTTCTTACGCGCATCATCCTCAGCCGCTTTGTCCGAGGTTGCGTAAGCGATTTCCGTATAGAGCGCGGTCTGTGTCTTAATGACCGCTGTGGCCCCGACGCGAACCGTCGCCACTTGCGTGGACAGCCGATTCAACCCATCCAGCCGCTGGTTGAAATCCATCACCAGCACGACCAGGATGAACAAGCCGACGAGAATGCCGATGTGCTTCGGTTTGACAGGCCAGCGGTTCATAAGCCCTATTTTACCCCTTCTCGACTGGATTTGCAGGCAGATCGCAGTCCCGGCTCTGTGCTCTCTGTGTTCTCCGTGGTGAAAATAAAACCCGCGTTTCCGCGGGTCTGCCGTGAAATTCGCGGCGCTTTGTGTGCCGAAGGAGGGACTTGAACCCTCACGGGCGTAATGCCCACTAAGCCCTGAACCTAGCGCGTCTGCCAGTTCCGCCACTTCGGCGTGCGGGTTGAATTTTATCCGAATCCGTCAGTTTGTCAACCTGCGGATGTAGAGGGAGTGGCAAAGAGGAGGGTCCAATTTGGATGAATTTTGTCCAGTCGTTTTTGCAGTGGACTCATGCTATACTTAATAACAAGCAAGTTCAGACGCACGGAGGGCTGCTGTGAGCAAGAAGGATTTGACCGGTCAGAACCTGGGACGCTACCACATCATTGAGCCGCTTGGACAGGGCGGCATGGCCTCCGTTTATAAGGCCTATGACACCAGCCTCGAGCGAAACGTCGCTATCAAGATCATTCGCGCGGATATGGAAGAGGGCAACGAAGGCGAATTCCTCAAGCGCTTTCAGCGCGAAGCCCGCGCGCTAGCACAGCTCGACCACCCTTACATTCTCAAAGTGCTGGATTACGGCGAACAGGACGGTGTGCCCTACCTGGTGATGCCCTTCGTCCCCAGCGGCACGCTCAAGCAGAAGATGGGTGCCGCCATGCCCTACCAGCAGGCCGCCGCCCTGCTCGCCCCCATCGCCCGCGCACTGGAATATGCCCACGAACAGAAGATCATCCACCGCGACGTAAAACCTGCCAACATCCTCATGAGCCAGTCCGGCGCGCCGCTGCTCTCCGATTTCGGCATTGCCAAGATCATCGCCGGAAGCGGCTCCACCCAGCTCACCGTCGCCGGTGTGGGCATCGGCACCCCCGACTACATGGCTCCCGAACAGTGGATGGGCGTCGCTGACCCCGGCACCGATATTTACTCGCTCGGAGTCGTCTTTTATGAGATGGTCACCGGCCACCGGCCCTACACCGCTGATACACCCGCGGCGGTGATGATCAAACACCTGCGCGACCCTCTCCCCCGTCCCAACACCTTCGTCCACAATCTGCCAGACGTGGTGGAACAGGTGCTGTTTAAAGCCCTGGCTAAAGAACCTAAAAACCGTTACCAGAGCATGGCCGCTTTCGCTGCTGCCCTCGAA
>Ga0208045_1000606_pt1 | contig 13455 bp, 13 predicted proteins | sample PL_2010_200m_FD_184160 | JGI IMG/M metagenome (GOLD analysis project Ga0208045, IMG submission 184160) | Freshwater microbial communities from Powell Lake, British Columbia, Canada to study Microbial Dark Matter (Phase II) - PL_2010_200m... | ecosystem: Environmental > Aquatic > Freshwater >...
CCCCGGTGCCGGTTACACCGATTATCGGCGTCTTGCTTTGCCCGGCTTTTTCTTTCAATATATCGCTATACTTGGGCCATGGGTCAACGCCCATCTCGGCCAGCGTAATCATGCGGGCCACTTTGGCTGGCTCCAGGGTATTGAGTTTGGCAGGTGCCGGGATAGCTGCGCCGCGCTTGGATTTGTCATGTTCAGAAGTTATGCCGATGGTATGGAAGTCGCAACGCTGCAGCAGGTCGTCGATCATTCCCGCCAACCCCAGGTTGCGGCCGTCCTCCGGGTCGTAGATGCGTTCTATGCCGTAATCCTGGAGCTCCTTTATCTCGTTCGGACGTATCACGCCGCCGCCGCCGCCGAAGATACGTATATGTCCGGCTCCGAGCTTGTCGAACATGTCCTTCATGTACTTGAAGAACTCCATGTGGCCACCCTGGTAGGAGGAAACGGCCACCGCCTGCACATCTTCCTGCACGGCTGCTTCAACTATCTCCCCCACCGACCGGCTGTGGCCAAGGTGGATAACCTCGGCGCCGCCGGCCTGTATCAGCCTGCGCATGATGTTGATGGCTGCGTCGTGGCCATCGAAGAGGGTAGTCGCTGTAACCACCCTTACCCTGTGCTTCAACCTGTAGCGGCCTTGGTGAGTATCAGTCATGGCTGCAACCTTCCAGACATTATATCACAAGGACCGCCATTTTAATCGTGAATTCACAGGCCCGGGGGATGAATTTATCAGCAGCTCTGCATAAGGATATAATTAAATGAGCAGACTAATCGACAAATAGCCTATAACAAGGAGGCAGAATATGACGGAGATTATACGCAAAGTGAAGGCTGGCGACATCGCAGGTGACTTCACGCTTCAGGACCATAACGGGGGCAATTTCATTCTGTCCGGGCAAAAGGGGAAGCGCGTTTTACTTTCCTTTCACCCGCTGGCCTGGACGCCGGTCTGCACCAGCCAGATGCTCTCGCTTGAAGGGAATTTCGCGGTCTTTGAATCCCTGAAAACGGTCCCCGTGGGATTGAGCGTTGACCCTGTCCCTTCAAAAAAGGCATGGGCTGAAAACATAGGTATAAAGAAAGTCCCGCTGCTCTCCGATTTCTGGCCGCATGGCGGCGTGGCCAAGTTATTTGACATATTCCGCGAGAAAAACGGTTTCTCCGAGAGGGCCAACATTGTTATCGATGAAAAAGGTGTGATCGCACTTTTCAAGACCTATCCGCTGAGCCAGTTGCCCGATATAAATGAGATAATCGAGGCTATAAGGCGAATGTAAAGGGGATATGTGGCTTTGCCGGGTTGATTATTGTTAAAATACTTTAATTTACAGTGTCCGGCCTGCAGGGTAACAGGAGATGTACGATGAGAAGAGCGTTGATGGCATTAATATTGGTTACGGCCCTGGCCGCAGGATGTGTGACCATCGTGGCACCCCCTGCATCACCTTCTCCCGCGGAAACCCTACCTGCAGCTTCCCCGCCCGCAGTTACACCGGGCCCGACACAGGTCACAGCGCCGTCCTTTAATCTGCCCGAGGTGGCCATATTTAATGTCCTGCCCGGCAATATCGTGTCGGGTAACTATGCGACCGTTACGTGGGACGTGCGCAATGCTTTCGATGTAGTTATCGAGCCGCGTTTTGGTATCATCCCTCTGAATGGTAGACAGCCGGTCAACCCGCCCTTTACAACAACATACAGGCTGACAGCCACCAATGACCAGGGTTCTATACTGGCTACAACGACCCTGACGGTATCCGGGGTCCCGCCCACCATTGATACGCCGGTTGTTAAGACTTTTACAGCCAGCCCCTCTGTTATCCGCAACGGCGGTTCGTCGATACTGAGCTGGCAGACGGTTGGTGGATCTTCTGCTTCTATAGACAGGGGAGTGGGCACGGTGCCCGGCGATGGCAGTACACAGGTATCGCCGGCTGCCACCACCACCTATATGCTGACAGTTACCAGCCCCGACGGCGCCCAGTTCCAGACGGTGACGGTCAATGTCAAGTAGTCTTACCAAGCTCCCTTAGTTGATCCAGTCCGCGGTTGATCGCGGCAAAAACGTCGGCACGGCCGCCGCGGAAGGCCCGCCGCGACTGTCTCTGCCGGGCCCACCGGTCGAAAGATGCCAGGCGCAGGTAGATTTCCCTGCCTTTTTCATTGGTGACCATGTGCCTCTCAAGGGTACCCCCCAGCTTCAGAATCCCTTTCTCCATGGCGCTGTCACGGCCCGGGTCACAGACTATCCAATTGCCAAGCCACACTTCGCAATCCACGTGGTCGCGTTCCTCCCCCAATACCTCCAGTCGCCCCGTCTGGCCGCTTGCGTTGCCCAGCCGGCCCCACAGCGCGCTGTCCGCCCTGATGCGGTACACGCGGTAGCGCGCAGGTATACCGACCGACCGCAGCATGGCGACCAGAAGGTTGGTCTTGCCCGAGCACATACCCCATCCTTTTTTCAGGACATCCGAGGCCTTCAGGTCCCAGTCCTCGAAACCGTAGGGCAGCTCTTTGACGAAGGCAAATATCCTCTCGAATCTCGCCAGCCGGTTTCTGCAGCCCCCGGTCAGTTCGAGGGCCTTTTGCTTGATCTGGTGGCTGGAGTCGAAATCACAGAGTTCACTTGGCTGGAGGTAAGTGCTTCGGTTAAATGTCATGCCTGGGCCGTCCTTATCTCAACTATTTTATTGCGGCCGCTCAGCCCGCTTGTGATGCGTACCGATGACCTGGACACCCCGAAATATTCTGCCAGCAGCTTTATCACAGCTTCGTTAGCCTTGCCCTCCCTCGGCTGTGCTTTAACCCTGACCAGGTAATCGTCGCCCGTTTCCACTACCTCCTCCCGGGATGAGCGCGCGGCAACCCTGACTTTAATCTTCAATCTAATAATCTTCCCCACAGCCCGCCATGTTTGCGCCTTTTTGATCTACCGATGAAGGAAGGGCCTGAATTCCCGGCATGGTCGATCAGCCTAACTTTAGAAATTGTATTGTCAATTTCACGGCTGCTCCTGGCGTACGTGCGGACGTAGTTATCGGTCAGACCTGAGTAAATGCCCGAGTGGTGCTGTACCTCTTTTTCCCAGAGTACCTCCCTGGTCTGCCCCATGAATCGCCGGGCGAACTCATCAGCGGAGCTGGCGGCCAGTTCCAGCATGATACTGCTGCGTTGCTTTTTAACCTTTTCGCTTACCTTGCTCGGCATCTGTGCTGCCATCGTTCCCGGCCTGGCAGAGTAAGGGAAGATATGCAGGGCGGCGAATTTCATGAGTAGACAGAATTCGTAGCTCTCTTTGAATTCTTCCTCGGACTCGCCGGGGAAACCCACTATGATATCAGTGGTGACCGAGGCATCGGGGACCGCTGCGCGCACCATCTCCACCGCCTTCCTGAAGATACCGGTGGTGTAGCGCCTTCCCATCCTTTTGAGCACCCCGTCGCTGCCGCTCTGCAGTGCCATGTGAAAGTGGTGGCAGAGGCGCCCGTCTTGCCAGAGGCCAAGCAGGTCGCGGGTTATTTTCTGCGGCTGTAGCGAGGAAAGGTGCAACCTTGCGACGGATGTTTCACGCAGGATAAGTTTTATCATGTCTATTAGCTCCAACCCGTTGCTGCAGTACGAGCCGATCTCGGTGCCCGTAAGGACGATCTCCTTGTAACCGTCTCGGGTCCTTGCCCGGATCTCTTTGACTACGGTGTCGGCATCTACGCTGTATAACGTTGACCGTACGAAGGGCACGATGCAGTAGGAGCAGAACTTATTACAGCCGTCCTGTATCTTGATAAAGCTGCGCACCCTGCCTGCCTGTTTGACAGCGGGGTTAAATCGTTTTTGGGGCTGCTTGGCCGCAAGCAAGCCTGCTAATAATTTTTTCTCCCTGTTTCCGCATACCATATCAGCGCCGCATTCGATCAGTTCCTCTTTAGCCCTTTCCGCGTAGCAGCCCGTAACCGCGATTATTGCCTCCGGGTTGAGTGAGCGCAGCATCCTCACAAGATGGCGGGATTTCCCGTCGGCGGCGTGCGTCACGCTGCAGCTGTTAATAATAAAGGCATCGGCCCTGTTGCCTGTTATCAGGGTGAATCCTTTGCCTGCAAGTTCCCTTGCCAGCCCCTCTGATTCCGCCTGGTTCAGCTTGCAGCCAAGTGTATGTACGGAGATAGTGCTGATCTTCTTCATGTTACCTGATAAGGGAATTATATGGACGGATACAGATTGCGGTCAAACCGGTCATGTTTACCCTCTTTGTCAGCCCCTGGTCGAAGTGCTATAATCCGCCGTTGGGCTCAGTGCCCTGGTCAGACTCATATCCTATGATGCAGATTATAAACATAAAAATGGTAGAAAGTGACTTAGCCGGCCATGAATATTCTGTCCAGGCTGTTCTACAACTACCGCAGGGTCGCCAAGGCGATCAAGCTTTTCGTCCTCATTGCCGGCCCGGGCATCATCGTAATGGTTGCCGACAACGATGCCGGCGGCATCACCACGTACGCTGTCACGGGCTCACAGTACGGTTATAACCTGATCTGGTTCCTCCTTTTGCTCCTACCTGTGGCCTATATTGTCCAGGAGATGACGGTCCGCCTGGGGGCAGTGACCAAGCGCGGGCACGCAGAGGCCATTTTCGATGCTTACGGCTCCTTCTGGGGCTGGTTTTCACTCATTGACCTCGGGATCGTGGACTTCCTTACGCTGATCACAGAATTCATCGGTATGACTGCCGCGCTGAGCATCTTCCACGTTCCACCCGTCGTAACCATTATCTGTGTTACCATACTGATGGGCTTCATGGTGCTCCAGGGGCGTTACTGGACATGGGAAAAGCTGGCAATAATATTCTGTGCGTTGAACCTCATCTACATCCCCACTGCCTTCATGGTGAACCCATCAATTTCTGATATCCTTAGCAATGGCCTGATCCCGAATATACCCGGCGGGTTCAATAACGAGTTCTTTTTCCTGCTGATGGCCAATATTGGCACGACCATAGCCCCCTGGATGATATTCTTCCAGCAGAGCTCGGTGGTCGATAAGGGCCTGCAGGAAAAGGACATCCCATGGAGCAAGCTCGATACGCTGATCGGGGCCTGCGCCACCGTGCTGGTAGCTATTTTTATAGTCATTGTTACGGGTACGGTACTAAAAGGCGTCAATATAGAAAGTGCAGCCCAGGCCTCCCAGATGCTGATGGGCGTGAACAAGTATGTGGGCGCTTTCCTTGCCATCGGCCTTTTTGATGCCGGGCTGCTGGGCGCTATCTGCATATCGCTGGCAAGCTCCTGGGCCTTCGGCGAGGTTTTCGGATGGGCGCACTCGCTTAATAACAAGGCCAGGGAGGCCCCCTGGTTCTACGTCTTCTATTTCATCACACTGCTGGGGGCTGGTGCAGTGGTCCTGATACCCGGGGCGCCTCTCGTGCTGATCACGCTATTTGTCCAGGTTATAGCAGTGACCCTACTGCCGGCTGCTCTGGTATTCCTCATACTCCTCCTCAACGACGGTAACCTGATGGGCAAATACAAGAATACGTCCTGGCAGAACTTCTGGTCATTCACGATCGTGATTCTGATAGTCATGCTTTCCACGTTGTACGCAATTAGCGCGCTTTTCCCGGAGCTCTTCAAATAAGAAATGCAGGCAAGAGTATAAATATGTTTATAAAGAGGATAAAATCAATACTGGCCTGGCTGAATAAATTCTTCGCCAGGAGATTTGAAAAGATAATTGAGATAAACAGGAGATACGAGAGGCCGCGCATAGCGATGACCCCCATGACACGCATAGCGTTATTGCTGCTGCGCATATACCTTCTGCTCTTAGTAGCGATTCTTTTTTATAAATTCTTTACCATAATAATGGGTAAATAAATTTGGGGTGAAATATGATCAATAACGGCGTTGCGCTGAAAAATCACGAGGAGCAGACATACTTCCTTACCTCTATACTCGGCAATAAGGTCATCTGGAATAAAAAGAAAATCGGCAAGTTGGCCGATATCGTGATCATGGATGGCAATATCGCTGAGGTGACCCATTTTTACGTTACCCGTTCCTTTGGTTACCCGTCCCTGCTGGTGCCCTGGGGAAAGGTCAAATCTGTCAGCAATAAGGAGACCGTGATAGATATAGAAGATATGGAAAAATACCAGGGTGAACCGGCCGATAAAATGGTGCTGTTGCGTGACCATATCCTCGATAAAAAGGTGCTCGACCTTGATGGTAGGGAAGTGGACGTCGTCTATGACGTCAAACTAGTTGGCAGGAACCAGAAGCTATATGCCACCGACGTGGACTTCAGCCGCTACGGTTTGATCCGCAGGGTGCATTTGAAATTCCTGGCTGATTTCATCAACAAGTTGGCTGAAAGGATGAAGGACCAGACCATTTCGTGGACGTATATCCAGCCCCTGCCTAAACAGATTAGCAGCTTCAAGGGTGACGTCCGCCTGAAAGTGCTCAAGGAACGACTGGCGGAGATTCACCCTGTAGACATGGCCGATATCATAGAGGACCTGGATCATGAGCAGAGGGTCGCAATCTTCGACGAACTCGAGCCGTCGCATGCCTCCGACACACTCGAAGAGATCAATCCTAACGTGCAACGTGTCCTTGTATCGTCATTGCGGAAAGAAAAAGTTGCCAACCTCATCAATGAGATGACGACCGGCCAAGCCGCCGACGTCCTGGCAGTGCTCCCGGCATCTGAAGCAAGGTCGATACTGGAACTGATTGAACCGGAGAAAGCGCTCAAAATCCGGTCCATATTGAGCAAGCAGGAACAGAGCATCATCAATTTCGTCACCGCCAGCTTTATCAAGCTATCGCCGGACAAGGTAGTGACGGATACGCGTAAAGAATACCGCCATTTTGCCAGGGGCAAGGACGCGGTCATGTATCTGCATATCGTGGATAGTAACGATAAACTGCTGGGGATAATCGATATCAAGGAATTGCTTCAGGCCGAGGGCGATGCACAGCTCAAGGATGTCATGGTGGACAAGGTTATTACACTTAACCCGGATAGTACGCTGGAGGAGGCCTCTATTCTATTCGACCGGTACGATTTCCGGTCGATACCGGTAGTCGACAATTTTCACAGGATACTGGGCGTGGTCCTATACCGTGACGTGATAAACCTTAAGCACCGCTCCATGGACTGAGCATATCCGGCGCGTACCTGTTTCAGTTATAAATCACACCGATAGCTTCTTATAAAGCATGGGCAGGCGTTGGGGAAGGGTCTCGATATCGTCCAGGACCTCGTAGCCGATATCGTTGCACATGGTGCGCAGGTAATCGTTGCCGGCGGAGTCGACGGTCAGGCAGAAGGGCGTGATGTTCTTCTTTGAGGCTTCCATGAGCGCCATCTTGGTATCGTTGATGGCGTACTCCTTGTCGTCGTCATCGTAGCCGTACAGGGAATCCTGGGGGTAGCCGTCGCTGACCAGGAAGAGCAGTTTGAGCGTACTGCCGCAGGCATCCAGCCTGGCAATGGTGTGGCGTATGGCCGGGCCCATGCGCGTGCCATGGATGGGGGCTATCTGGTCCACCCGGCGCTTGATCCTCTCGCCGAAAGGTTCGTTGAGGTCCTTGATGACCAGGAACTGTACATTGGCACGGCCGTGGCCCGAGAAGCCGTAAATACCGTAATTGTCGCCCAGCGTCTCGATGGCATGGCAGAGCAGGACGATGCTCTCTTTCTCGATGTCGATGATGCGCCGGCGCGGCTGCATGACGAATTTCATGAAATCGTACTTGATTGACTCGTCGTACTGCATGGTTGGGCGGTTCTTGCTGATGAGGTCGGCCGTGGAGCCACTCATATCCAGCAGGAATGCTACGGCCACGTCGCGCTGGATTTTTTTCTTCTTGGTGTAGACCTTGCCTGAGGGCGTGTGCCCCGCTCGCTTGTCCATAAGTTCGCCGATGACCAGGTCGAGGTCGAACTCGTCCCCATCATCCAGGTTCTTGGCCTTGTAGAGCATCTCGGCCGGCAGCCTCTCGAACTGCCGCTTGATCTCGGCCGCCAGGGTCCTGCGGTTTTCCAGTGTCTTATCATAAAAATAGCTGTTGCCCTCTCCCAGGACCTTCTCTCGAACACAGCACCAGGCGGTGACGTAGCGCTTTTCGCGGAAGTCCCATTCGTCATAATAAAATAGTCTTTCATCGGCTTCAGGGGCAACGGGCTTGCCGGGGTCAGCGGGCTGATAGCGGTCGACCTGTGAATACTTGTCCTGCGAGAACTGGTAAACGTGCACGCCGCGCGGAAGGGAGGATGAAGACAGGCCGCTGCCGGGCAGGAACTTAACGTCCTTGATATCTGTGATGCCTATCTTCTGGTCGGCCAGCTTCTCCATATCTTCGGCGGACATGGGCATGTTGGACTTCTGGCCCGTGTTGGCCTTCATCTCCATATTGAGCTTTACCCTGTCCGTTTGGAAATTGCCCATGAACTCCTGCCCCTCGAGGTCGGATAAGCTCGGCTCCCGGTTCTCAGAACCGTAGCCGCCGGCACCTGAGACAACTGCCTTTTTGGGCACTGTCTGCGCTATCTGGTAAATGCGGATGGCGGCCTCGGCCGAATCCTCAACTGTGGCAGAGGAACTGCATAACAGGTCGAGGATATCCTTGGCAGCATTCAGCGGCTCGTAAAGGGCGTCTTCATCGATAGCCAGGATGGCATCTATCTCCAGTCCCTCCAGCAACTCGATGAAGGCGCGCCGCAGCGTCATGCCCGGTACGCGGGCCAGGGCCAGCAGGGTACCCTCCTGCATGCGCCGGTAGCTGCGCTTAAGTCCCGCGTAATGATGCTTGACCAGGTAATTGATGCGGACGTTCTCGACGGCCACAAAGACCTGCATGGCCAGCCTGGGGTCATCGAAGAGGGCGAAATATTTTTCAAAGGCGGAACTGCCGTGTCCCTCCTCCCCTTTCAACTGGTAGCGCATATTTTCAAAAAGCGTGGATTCCCTGTCGAAATCGAAATCAAAGGAACTGTACTCGGTATGGGCGACCTGTTGTGTGACGGCCGCTTTATACCAGCCGAAGTTATCGTCGTAGCTGGCATATTCCATGAAGGAGGCCGGAACCAGGACGTTGATATGCCCATCGGGCGGATTCCCTGAGGCAAGCTGGCCCCACCAGGTGTTGCGCAGAGCAGCAGGGGGACCCTTGCCGGATGTAATATCCACTTCTTTGCCCGTCAGTGCCCTGCAGTATACCTGGAGGACCGGTTCGACCGAGGCAAACTCTATGCCGAAGTAAATGCCGGCGGTGTCTGCCGCGGGCTGTTTGATTTGATCAGTTGCCTCGCTCATGGTATCTCATGAACCTTTTACTCAAATATGGCTGTAACGACTTCCCTGAGGGACTTTTGCACCTCGGCGTCGTCTGTGATCGACCAGACGGCCGCCACCTCGCAGGCCCGCCTGGCGGGGATACCCTGCCGGATCATGCGTGCGGCATATATCAGCAGGCGCGTGCTGATGACCTCGGAAAGGTCCTGCTCCTTCAGGTTGCGTATTTTCTCCCCCAGCAGGGCCAGCCTCCCGGCTGTCTCGGCATCGACGCCAGCCTCGTGTACGATGATCCTGGCCTCGATGTTCTTGGGCGGGTGTGTGAATTCTACTGCGATAAAGCGCTGCCGGGTGCTGTGCTTGAGGTTCTTGAGTATGCTTTGATAGCCGGGATTGTAAGAGATGACCAGTATGAAGCTGTCGCTGGCTTCGAGCATCTCCCCTTTTTTCTCTATGTAAAGCGAACGGCGGTGGTCGGCCAGGGGGTGGATGAGCACGATGGTGTCCTTGCGCGCCTCCACTACCTCGTCCAGGTAGCAGATGCCGCCGCTCTTAACGGCACGGGTAAGAGGGCCGTCTACCCAGCGGGTGGTGTCGCCCTCCAGCAGGTACTTGCCCACCAGGTCGCTGGCAGTCAGGTCCTCGTGGCAGGCGATGGTGATCAGGGGTATGCCGTCGCGGTGCCTGGCGGAGTCCGTGCGCTTGCGCTCCTTCTGGCTCATGCGGTAGGTCATGTACTCCAGGAAACGGGTCTTGCCGCAGCCTGTCGGGCCCTTGAGCAGTACGGGTATGCGCTCAGCGTAAGCGGCCTCGAAGAGGGACACTTCATCCTTGAGAGGGAGGTAAAAGGGCTCCTCGGTGATGTAGTATTCCTCGATGATATGGGACTTGTAATCGTGTCGTTTAGCTTTGAGAGGCATGGATCTGCTCCGGCTGTTTAATTCAGGCTCCAGGTGATTATTCTATGACTTGCAGGCGAAGTTGGCAATTAATAAATTCCAGGGACGGCAAAAATGCGCCTTTCGGGATAGATGGATTGGCTTAGCGTCCGCCTCTTTCCGTGCCGCCTTTCCTGCCTGTGATTCCGCCCTTGTGCTCCGCGGGCGGGACAGGGGGAACCTGGCGGATAAGCCGCCCTTTGTATTGAATGGGCGGGGCCGTGTCGACGGTATGGTGCTCGACGATGCGCACCGGCTTCACTATGTTGGCCGGGTTGCCTCCCCTGGCTGCCGGGGATTCCCTGATACTGTGATAGATGATCCCGGGTTGCGGGGCTGCATTGCCCCCGCCCGCCTTTGCCCTGAGGTAGCCCGGGCTGTTTTCAATGGTGTGGTGAATATTTGTGGACGGCTGCGCCCTGCCGTTTTGCTGCGCTGATTGCGGCATTTGTCGCAGCGTGTGATGAATGGTCTCGCCGGGTATAAAGGAAGCGTGGCCTTCGACCGGCGCCGGGCCCGGCCGGAAAATCTCGTGGTGCACCTTCACCCCGGGCGGTAAATTCTCCGCAATCTTCTGTCCCGCGCTCTTTTCGGGGGCCGTTCGCGACCGTATGAACTGCTCGCGGGGCTTGATCTGCACCGACGGCTTGTTGAGGTCCTTGAGCGGGAGCTGGCCGGTCTGGATGGTCCTGACCTCCCACGTTATCTCCCTGCCACGAATGTTATCAACCTTGTAAACATATTCCGGGTACATGCGGACGGGATGCTTGGGCTCGTCATCTGCTGTGCCCCTCTTGCGCATCAGCAGGGTAATGCCGATAGGCGTTGTGACAGGCTCCGGCGCCAGAATTAGCGCAATGGCCACGATATCGATTACGGCGTCTTTAGGAGTGTAAGCAATGGTCAATTCTGGTGCCTGATGTTTAACCTTTCAAATTTAATATTATGACCTTTCCTGCAGCCAGGCGATCCGCTCAGCTACGATGCCGACGGCCTCTTTCTGATTCTGGCAATTCGCCAGATCGTGCGCCAGCTTATCGTCGCCCAGCACCTCGTGTACCCAGCGCGCGAAGTCGTTTTTCTCCTCAGTGACATGATGCCTGTACGTAGTATTATGCATCCTGCCGAGCGCAGTCTTCAACTCGTATAGGTTGTTCAGGATCTCACCATCATGGCAATAGAACCGCTTCACGTCGGGCACGTGCCGCAGTACCCTTTGAGCATCCTCTTTCTTTCTTATAGCCATGTTTACCTCCTTCCCCCGGTGCGTTCGCCAATTCTAACTATAATCATACCGTCATACTGTAGCTAAATCAACCCTCACCGCCCGAAAAAAAGTACACGGCTACCTGGCAGCCGGGATGATGATGGTGCGCTCCCCGGTATCATTTTTCACGTTTTTCTGCGCCCTGAGGTAGTCAGCCATGGCATCGACATCCTTTATATTCAGGTTGGTATATTTGAGGTAATCCTTAAGCCACGATTTGAAATTGTCGGTAAGGGGCCCCATCCAGCTTACCTTGTTGATGAGCGGCTGGATCCCCTTGTCCGCCAGGTAATCCGTAGTGACCATGGTATATTCGGCATCCATATCCATGTCCGCGAAGCTGCCGTCGGCCTGCCTCACCTGCAGGGCTATGATACGGTCGCCGCTTTGGCGGTTCATATCGAGTGTCATCTTCAGCCCGGCAATATCGAAGCACGGCGGGGGGTCGTTGACTTTTATATGCGAATCGATGCCCATCTCCAGCAACATCTTGATAATGCTGCCCTTGACCTTCATGGTGGCCAGGTTCTGTCGCAGCGCCAGCACCATGTCGATATCATTGCTCAGGATATTGCCCTTCAGGATATCCGACCGGATATTGTAGCTGTCATAGATGGCGAATTGCACATCCGGATTAACCTTTTTTGCGCTCCAGAGGAAGGCGTCGGCTATGAGGGGACCGGGACCCTTATTCAGCCCCCGCAGCAGGTTTTGGTCGGCCGTGGCAACCACGGTGTTGAGCTCGCTGGATACCTGGTTAACATAGGGTTGCAGGATGGCGTCCATATCAGGGCTGTTCCAGTAAATCTTGAAGCCGGGAACTTTGGCCGCGGCGTTCATGATCTGTGCATATTCCGGCCGGCAGGGGCAGAGGGGGCTCCAGCCCCACTCATCCTCGATCTTGAAGCCGTTGGTTGAGAAGAGAAAGGGCTGCCCACTGAAGTTGGTGATGCGTCCCCTGTCATCAAAATCCAGCTTGATTTGGCCCAGCAGCTGGTTGCTTTCCCATGCGTGCACGATCAGTACTTTATTGCCGTCAGGGCCGACAATTTCGGTGGGATAGGGCATCTCCGGCTTGAGGCCGATCTGCTCGAACTCGGACCCTCCCATAAATGTTGCCGTGTGGCCGCCCACGATGACATCGATGCCGGCCACCTCTTTGGCCAGCTTGACGTCATCCCCGTAGCCCAGGTGTGAGAGGACGATGATCTTATTGACGCCCATCCTGTTGAGTTCCGCAATATATTTACGGGCCGTATCAAGGGCTGGCTGGAAGACGATGTTTTTTCCCGGGTAACTCAGGAAGGATGTGTTGGGCGTAATCAGGCCGATGATGCCGACCTTTTCCCCACCCAGGTCAGAGATAACGTAGGGCCTGACGCCCGACAGCGAAGGCTCCCCGGACACGTCCATGTTGGCGGCCAGCACGGGAAACTTCGCACGGTTCACCAGGGCGGCCGCCTCCAGAACGTTCTTGGAGAACTCATGGTTGCCCAGCTCAAGGGCGTCAAATTTCATGGCGTTCATGGCGTCTATCTCGGCCAGCCCCTGGAACTTGGGCGTCCAGATGGTGCCCTCCAGCACGTCACCCGCGTGCAGCAGCAGGACGTTCTTCTCCCGGCTGCGTATGTCCTCGACAGCCGAATTTAGCAGGCTGTATCCGCCGGCTGTCGCCACGGTATCCCTGCCGTCGATCTTCAACAGCACGTTGTGGGGTATGACGTATGAATGTGTATCGTTGACGTGCAGGATGGTCATAGACATGGGAGAGGTGGTTATCTCCGCTAACGGCGCGGCCGGTGGTGTGGCGGGTGCGCAGGCAACTGCCGGCATAAGCGTGGCCAGCAGCAATGAGAGGAAAACGACTAATGACCTGGAGCCTTTGAAGGGTATCATCTCTGCCTCCTGCTTGGCGGGTTGCGGATATTATATGCCTTTCAGAGGGCTTT
>Ga0208045_1000607_pt1 | contig 13455 bp, 11 predicted proteins | sample PL_2010_200m_FD_184160 | JGI IMG/M metagenome (GOLD analysis project Ga0208045, IMG submission 184160) | Freshwater microbial communities from Powell Lake, British Columbia, Canada to study Microbial Dark Matter (Phase II) - PL_2010_200m... | ecosystem: Environmental > Aquatic > Freshwater >...
GTGTAGGTGTGGGAGTGGGCGTAGGTGTAGGCAATTTCAACCAGGCGCGCATGTCCGCGACCGTGCCGTTGAAAACATTGAGGTCAATGCTGTTGACGGACGTGCCGTACTCCTTGGCATGTCCCGCAAAGTTTATCTCGCTGGCATATTGGTAGATGATCCAATCGCCCGGTTTGCGTTTTTTCGGCAACGCGGGATTCTTGTCTGGCGTGGGATTATTCCAGTACTGCGCCAGCCATAGCGGATAATCCTTCATCCAATCGCCGTATGGGAAAAGGTCGGCATCGTAGTGCGAAGGATTGGTATACAGGATGACCGGCTTGCCCGTTTTCGAGATGACATAATCAATCCATTTATGCGCCATGCCTGCCAGGGTGGCGTCCATCGTGTTGCCGGTGACCTCGTAATCCAGCGCGAAGAAGTGGAAATCGAATCCCTTCACCACCGAGATGAAGAAATCGGCTTGCGCTTGCCAATCCATGCCTGAACGCAGGTAGTGATACGCGCCGCGCATGGGCACTTTCTGGACCCCGGCCCAGATCTCCGCGAATTTGTTGTCGCGGAACGTTCCTTCGCTGGCCTTCATGATGGCGAAGTCAATTATCCCTGTCGCCTTATCTGGATCGAAGGAAACGTCCCACCTGCTTAGGTCAACTCCATGTGCTCTGCTCATTTTTTTTCTCCTTTCTTGTTCTAGGGGACTATCTCAAAACTCGTGGAGACGGCTCCCAAGCCGTCTCATTGTCGGGCGTGGGAGCCCGACCGGGCGCTTTAGAGATAGTTTCTAAGTGGTTGTATCTGCTCGCAGCCGGATGATGGTAGCGCAGTTAGCTACCATGATCACGCGCCCGCCCGCGGCGCGTTCGAGTTCTTCTTTTTCATTCCTTTTCCAAGACTCGATAGGTGATCTGGCTTTTGCCGCTTCTTTTTGCGCCGTACATCATCTTGTCTATCTCGCGCAGCACCTTGTCGAGCTCGATGGCTGTATCATTACAGGTCAACACGCCCATGCTGACCAGGATCGGCCATTTTCTCTTGTGGATTTCAGCAGTAAGCAGACCATAGAGGCGGGCGATCACACTGTACGCATTTTGCTGGTCGGTCTCTGAAAACAGGATGATGAATTCCTCTCCACCCATCCGCCCAATGACATCGGTGACCCGCAGAAAGCGGGATAACTCCTTGCCTATGAACCGCAGTACTTTTTCACCTTCTACCTGGCCGAAATGATTGCTTATCTCTTTGAAATTTGCCAGGTCGAAGTAGGCGATCGTAAACGGTTTTTGGCTCCGTTTAGCACGCGCGATCTCGATAGTCGCCTGCTCGTGAAAAGCCCGCGAGTTCAAGATGCCTGTCAGATAATCTGTTCGAGCCAGCTTCCTTTCACGATTGAGAGACCGATGCAGGTTGGCGAGAAGAATAGCGCTGACCAGGAAGAAACCCAGCAGGACGGCTGCGTCCCAAATGAGAATCCACATTGGAATGCCACGAGAGGGTAACGTGATCACCCCGGTGGTAAACCAGATGATCGCACTTGTAATGGACAGGACGATACCAGCGGCCTGGTCAATGTACCACGCAGCCAGGAGGATTGGGATCAGATAGAAAAGGCTGAGGGTGAGATCGAAGCTGGTGATATAGTCAGCGATCCCGATGATTGCGGCCAGCGCGCAGATGATCAGGATCAGGATTTCTCTTGGCATTTTGTGGAGCGTTTGATGCAGGGGTTTCGGCATACTTCCTCCGCGAAGGGTGTCTCCAGTATAGACTAAATTCTGTTTGAAATCAACTGATTTGAGCTTCAGTTTTAGGTTATGGTACACTGTGACCTCATGCCAAAGAACTCGCGCAGTGCGATGCTCAAAGCTCTCTTCGCCGTCCTGGTGTGGGGCGCTTCTTTTGTGGCGACCAAAGTCTCGCTCCGCTACCTCGAGCCGGCGGCCGTCGTCTGGCTGCGCTTTGCGATGGGGGTTGCCATCCTGGGCTTGGCAGTTCTGGCGCGCCGGCAGTTTCGCCTCCCAGAGCGGAAGGATTGGCTTTACCTTGCCCTGTTGGGATTCTTGGGGATCACTTTCCACCAGTGGCTGCAATCCACCGGCCTGATGACGGCGCAGGCCGTGACGACCGGCTGGATCATCGCCTCCACGCCCATTTTCATGGCCCTCCTAGGCTGGCTGGTGTTCAGGGAAAAACTTGCCTGGTTCCAGGTGGCGGGAATATTCCTGGCCGCTTTCGGCGTCTTGCTGGTGGTCACACACGGGGACCTGGCCAGCCTGGCCTCGGGAAAATTCGGGAACGTTGGCGATTTCTTGATCCTGATCAGCGCGCCGAATTGGGCCGTTTTTTCCGCGCTTTCGCGGCGCGGCTTGCGGCGCTATTCCGCGACGTTGATGATGTTCTATGTGATGGCATTTGGGTGGCTGTTTTCTTCCGCCCTGTTCTTCGCTGGAGGTGGATTGGGTCAAATCCGCAGCGTGGGCTGGGACGGCTGGCTGGGCATCGCTTTCTTGGGGATATTCTGTTCGGGCCTGGCTTACATATTTTGGTACGATGCGCTGCAAGCTCTCCCCATTGCTCAGACCGGGGCATTTTTATATATCGAGCCAATCGTGACAGTGATCGTGGCTGCTATCGTCTTGCGTGAACAAATATATCTTGCCACCTTGTTTGGCGGCGCGACTATTCTTGGAGGTGTCTGGCTCGTTAACCCCTGTAGTTTGAGGGTCAATCGGCGTAGTTCTGTTCAATCGGATAATTCCATATCGAAAAAGTCGCTTGAGGGCGACAAATCTTGATGGGAGCCTCGCTCTTCCTTGTCATTCTGAGGGCGTTTTTTGCCCGAAGAATCTCCTCTACTCTACAACAGGAGTCCCCTTCGACGGGCTCAGGGCAAGCTCTTCGGTCGCTGAAGAACGCTCCCTCAGGGTGACAAAGCGGGTTTTGCGGTATTGCGATTAATTATCTCGGAATCCGTAAGTGTCTATGATCCGTTGGATGATCTCTCGATCTTGCGGGGTTAGATCGAGCAATTCGAAGCCGGTGGTATGGAATTGGGGATCAACATCCGGCCGGCACCAAATGCTTTTGGCCGTGAGCTCCATGAAAGGTTTGTCGGCGATATCTTCGGAAAGTTCTATCGAAAGCTTGAAAAGGTTATCGGTTGGGTGAGTCTTTTCGCTGACCAGCATGACGCCTTCGGGGGTGATGTCAACCAGGTTGCCCATCAGTTCGCGCGTTTGGGCGTCGAAGATGCGCGTGTAGTAGAGCAAGTGCTTTCGTTTGAGTTTTCGTTTCTCGCTCATGTTGTCCTCCTTGTCATGTAACTCTCAGGACCTTGGCGCCGCGTATCTTCCTGGTCTTGAGCTCGAACAGCGCCTGGTTTGCCTCGCTCAAGTCGAACTCCTGGAATTCCGGCCGGATGGGGATCTCGGCGGCCATCTCCAGGAATTCGCGCACGTCGCTGCGGGTCACGTTGGCCACGCTTTTGATCTCTTTTTCCATCCACATGTGGGTTGGGTAATCAAGCTGTAGAAGGCAATCCTTGTCCACGTCTTCCTTGCGGATGGCATTGACGACCAGCCTGCCTCCCGGCTCCAGGTTTTTCAACGCCTCCACAACCGGCTTCCAGACCGGGGTCGTGTCAATGATCGCGGATAGTTCTTCAGGGGCCTCGTCAGCCGTATCGCCGGCCCAGACCGCGCCCAAGTCGCGGGCGAAGGCGCGCTCGCCCTCGCTGCGGGAGAAGACGTACACCCGTGAACCTGGCAAGCGGTGTTTTACCATCATCAGCACGAGATGGGCCGAAGCCCCGAAGCCGGTCAGTCCCAGGCTTCGTCCGTTTTCGAGGCCGGTCAATTTCAGTGAGCGGTAGCCGATAGCCCCCGCGCACAGCAGCGGCGCGGCTTCGGCATCCGAAAAGACGGGCGGGATCGGGAAACAGAAATCCTCGGCGATGGTCATGTACTCGGCATAGCCGCCGTTCACGTCCCTGCCGGTGGCTTTGAAATCCGCGCACAGGTTTTCGTTTCCAGCCAGGCAGTGACGGCACTTGCCGCACGCCGAGTGGATCCAGGCGACCCCGACCCTTTCCCCGACTTTGAACCTGTTCGCCGCGCGCCCGGCCGCGGCCACCCTCCCGACGACTTGATGGCCCAGGATCATGGGCAGCTTCGGCGGCGGTGTGCGGCCCTCGATCTCGTCCAGCTCGGTGTGACATACCCCGCAGGTGGAAACTTTTATCAAGACCTCGTGCTCGCCGGGTAAGGGTTCGGGCAGTTCGACTAGTTCCAGAGGAGAGGGATTTTCTTCCAGGCGAGACAGCTTGCCTAACAGCATGGCTTTCATCTGGTATTCCTGACCAAAATGTAGTAGCGACTTTAGTCGCTTCTTGTTCTCAGTATAGAGCAGATTCGCCGGTTAATCAACTCTCATTTCTACGAACATTGTCGTAACGCGGAATTCATTCCGCAGCCAAAGGGCGATATAAATATCGCGTTACAACCTCTGTTATACTGGTCAATATCCTGCGCCAAAAGAGACTCCCATGTGCGAATTCTGCACCCAGCACGGCGAGGGCAAGAAGTGGTACTTGAGCATGGAGAATTACTCGCGCGACCTGCTCGATCAGGATGGACGGCGTGAGTACATGGCCGCGTTCCTCAACACCTTTGCCGAACGCACCCCGCCGGAAATCCGTCAGCTTGATTCGTTGTCTCGTACGCCGTTGATGAGACCGGCGCGCGCCATCCTGACCCGCCGCCAGAAGCAAAACCATTACGGTCAGGTGGTGCCTATCGAGGAGATCGAGCAGATCGTGGCTCAAGTGGAGGGCGTGATCCGTCTCCCCTGCGTCTGCCGCCAGGTGACGACCGGCAATATGAACGCGCGTTTCTGTTATGGGCTGACGTTGGACGAACGTCTGAGCGCAGCGCTGGATGATTCCTTTAGCCTGGAAATCCTATCGAAAGAGGAAGCCATCACTGCAATCCGCAAGCTGGACAAAGAGGGCCTGGTGCACTCGGTCTGGACCTTCAAGACGCCTTACATCGGCGGCATCTGCAACTGCGACCAGGACTGCATGGCTTACCGTCTCACGTACGCTCGCAGCTATTACCCGGTCATGTTCCGCGGGGAGTATGTCGCGGCCGTTGACCCGGACACCTGCAACGGCTGCAAGAATTGTATGCGCCAGTGCCAGTACGGGGCGATCCGCTTTTCGGCGACGAATAAGAAAGTCCTGATAGACCCGCGCGCCTGTTACGGCTGCGGCGTCTGCCGCGCGGCCTGTCATCACGATGCCATTGCCTTACATGCACGCCTGGAAGATCCCGTAGCAGCAAACATCTGGTGAGATGAATACATTATTCGGCGGCATCGAAGCTGGCGGCACGAAGTTCGTCTGCATCCTCGGCAGCGGACCGGATGATGTCCGCGCTGAGGCGCGCTTCCCGACCACAATCCCCGAGGAGACCATCCAACAGGCGGTTGGCTTCTTTCGCCGTCAGCAAGCAGAACATGGCGAACTGGCTGCTATCGGTATTGCATCCTTCGGCCCGCTCGACCTGGATAGGGATTCGCTGACTTACGGTTTCATCACATCCACGCCGAAGCCGGGCTGGTCGAATACGGATTTTGCGGGCGCGATCCGCCGGGCGCTGTCCCTGCCGGTTGGATTCGATACCGATGTGAACACGGCTGCGCTGGCTGAATGGCGCTGGGGCGCGGCGCGGGGGCTGGACACCTTTATCTACCTGACCATCGGCACCGGCATCGGCGGGGGCGGCATGGTGAACGGTCATCTCATGCACGGTTTGATTCACCCTGAAATGGGCCACCTGCGCCTCCCGCACGACCGGCAGGCCGATCCGTTCGCGGGCATTTGTCCCTTTCACGGCGATTGCCTGGAGGGATTGGCCTCCGGCCCGGCCATCGAAAGACGCTGGGGGCAACCGGCGGAAACGCTTCCGCCAGAACACCCGGCCTGGGCGTTGGAAGCCCATTACCTGGCTTTGGGCGTCGTCAACTGGATTTATACGCTCTCGCCGCAGAGAATCATCCTCGGCGGAGGCGTGATGCAGCAAGCTCACCTGTTCCCGTTCATCCGCCAGGAAATACAAACCCTGCTCGGTGGCTATCTCCACTCGCCAGCCATCTTGGAGCACATGGACGTTTATATTGTCCCTCCGGCCCTGGGGAAGCGCGCCGGCGTCCTGGGCGCGCTCGCCCTGGCCATGGACGCCGCGCCCCCCTCTGTCCCCCCATTTTCGCGCAGTTCAGCGAAAATGGGGGGATGAAAGGGGGGCTTGACTCTCCTCCTGCTGGAGGTTGTATAAATAGTGCGGAGGCTTCCAGAATATGATCCGGATCGGAGACTTCTCTAAACTCAGCCGTGTCTCGATCAAGACCTTGCGCTACTACGACGAGATGGATTTGCTCAAGCCCATCGCCGTGGATCGCTTCACCGGCTACCGCTACTACGAATTCGACCAGTTGCCGCGCCTGAACCGCATCCTGGCGCTGCGCGACCTGGGCTTCTCGCTCGAGGAGATCGGCCAACTCCTGCGCGACAGCCTGACATCGGAGCAAATGCGCGGGATGCTGAAACTGCGTCGAGCCGAGATCAGGCAAAGGGTCCAGGAAGAGACGGGACGCCTGGAGCGGGTCGAAGCCCGGCTGAGACTAATCGAACAGGAGGAAGATATGTCCAAGTATGACGTTGTCATCAAGAAAATCGCCCCCATCAAGGTTGCCTCGGTGCGCGGCATCGTCCCCACGCCGCCCCAGCAGGGGTCACTGTGGGGCGAGCTGGAAGGAACCCTCGCCAGGCAGCGCGTCCGTCCGGCCGCGCCGTGCTTTTGCCTGTACCACGACGATGAATACAAAGAAAAAGACTGGGACATCGAGGCTTGCGAGCCGATCGAGGCCGACCTGGCCGAGACCGGCCGCGTCAAGGTGCGCACCCTGCCCGCCGTCGAGACGATGGCCTGCACCGTGCATCACGGGCCGTTCGTCACCATCGGCGAGGCTTACGATGCGATCGGCAAGTGGATTAGCGCCAATGGATACCGCATCTGCGGGCCGAGCCGTGAAATCTACCTGCACGTCACTGAGGAGGGACAGGGCATGGTCAGCCAGACCGCCGCTGATACCGTGACCGAGATCCAGTTCCCGGTAGAAAAGGCCTGACCGCGAGGCGATGATGAAAAACGCCTTCAAGCGCAACGCGATTGGCTGGGTGCTCGCCATTCTCAATCTGCTGGCCGCGCTCAATTCCGCCTACTTTTTCCTGGCGCAACTTCGGGCTGGCGTGACTGGCTGGCTGATGATGAATACCTGCGCCCCAAGCGTCTTCTTGTTCGTGCTGGGCTTTCTTTTAGGCAGCCCGATGCTGATGGCGGCGGCCGGAGTGCTGATGTTCCGCTATGGGACGCTGGGATTGTTCGTTTTCGCCTGGGATGGCTACAACATCATTCCCCAAATCGGCCACATCCTGATGACCCTGGCGGTGATCTACATCCTTGTGGATGTCATTCGTAACCGGCGATGGAGAACGTTGGTCTGGGGGCTGGTTCTGGGATGCGCCATCCTGGTTCCGCTGATGGTCGTGCAGAACGCATGGTTCGAGGCGCATCCTGAAATGTTGGAGGCGCTCTTTAGCGGGAACTTGCTTCCTGGAAATCCCTGATTCGAACATCAATGCCGTAGAAACTTCCGCCTGTCGTTTTTCTGGCGGAAGTTTTTCTTTATCGAGTGCATGCAAAGGTTGTCAGTCAGTCCGCCCCCTTCCCCCGCCTTCCCCCATTTTCAAACCCCGAAAATGGGGGAAGGGGCTGCAGTTCGAGTAAGTATTGACTTTTTTAATCCATTGAGCGCTTCTCCTCCCCCAAATTCCGTACTTTGGAATTTGGGGGAGGCCGGGTGGGGGCAGGATAGCCAATGACCGAATACTCTCTATCAATATGGGCTTCCTGATGTACAATAGACTTGATGCCTTCCACACTTAAAATCCTTTTCCTCGCCTCGGAAGCCGAGCCTTTTATCAAGGTTGGCGGATTGGCGGACGTAGCGGGTTCGCTGCCGCTCGCCTTGCGCGCTTTGCCCGGCGAAGCGCGCCTGGACGTGCGCCTGGCCCTTCCGTTACACCGGGCGATCCAGCTCGATCCCGCCAGTTTAATTCCTGGGGTTGAGTTCTCTGTCTTAAGGGGAGGAATCAATCTTCCGGTTAAAATCCTCGAGGGTGAGCTGGAGGATATGCCGGTCTATTTCATCTCCGGGGGGCCGATCTCGGAAGCGGCCAGCGTCTATTCCAGCGACCCAACCTTCGACCGCGAGAAATATACTTTCTTTTCCCTGGCCGCGCTGGAGATGACCCGCGTCCTGGGCTGGCAGCCGGATATCGTCCACGCCAACGACTGGCACACCGCCCTGGCGCTCTACGCACTGAGGGCATGGCGCAGCGATCCGTTCTACGCGCCGACGCGCTCGCTGCTGACCCTCCACAACCTGCCCTACATGGGCGGCGACGGCTCGCAGCAGCTTGCTGCTTATGGCCTGAACCCGCTGGACGATGATGCGCTGCCGCAGTGGGCGCATACCCAGCCGCTGCCGCTTGGATTGTGGGCTGCGGACGCGCTTGTCGCCGTCTCGCCAACTTACGCCCAGGAGGTGCTCACGCCGGAATTTGGCTGCGGCTTGCAGGCTTTCCTGCGCGGGCGCGGCGAGTCGTTCTCGGGCATCCTGAACGGCCTGGATACGGTCTCTTGGGACCCGGCGGCTGATCCCGCGCTGGCAGCCAATTTCGACGCCCGCAGCCTCGCCTCCCGCCCGGCGAACAAGGCTGTCTTGCAGGCGCGCCTCGACCTGCAAAACGATCCGGCCATCCCGCTGCTGGCGATGGTCGGACGTATTGATCCGCAAAAGGGCGTGGATATCGTCTTGGACGCGGCGCGCCAGATCGTTGACCTGCCCTGGCAGATGGTCATCCTGGGCAAAGGCGACGCCTCGCTGGAAGATGGCGCCCGCAGGCTGGAAGCCGATTTTCCCTCCCGCGTGCGCGCCGTCATTGACTATAATGCTCCCCTGGGACGGCTGATCTACGGCGGCGCGGATATCTTCCTGATGCCCTCGCGCTACGAGCCGTGCGGCCTGGCGCAGATGATCGCCATGCGCTACGGCTGCGTGCCGCTCGTGCGCGCCACGGGCGGGTTGAAGGACACGGTCGCGGAGGGGCAGACAGGCTTCCTGTTCGAATCAGCAACGCCCGAGGCCCTGGTCGAGGCCCTGCGCCGTGCGCTGGCTGCCTATCCAGAACGGGCAAAGTGGCGGCGGCTTCAACGCAATGGTATGGAGCAGGATTTCTCGTGGACGAAGTCCGCGCAGCAATACCGGGAGGTTTACCAATCTCTGACAGGCGATTGAAATCACCTCTACCAGACCGCGAAGTCCACCTGCGTGGACTTCAGCCGACGAAGGTCGGCTTCGCGGTTTTGTTGGTGCAGTTTCAACTGCTGCTCTCTGGCAGGATAAGATCCCAAGAGTCCAAGGAGGCGCATCATGAAAACTCGTGCTGTCATTATGGCTGGAGGGGAAGGTTCTCGTCTGGGCGTGCTGACCGTCAAACGCACCAAGCCGGCCGTCCCGTTTGGCGGGAAATACCGCATCATTGACTTTACCCTCTCGAACTGCGTCAACTCCGGCATCTTCGACGTGATGATCCTGGCGCAGTACCGTCCACACTCGCTGATCGAACACATCGGCGCGGGCGGCCCCTGGGACCTCAACCGCGATTTCACCGGAGGCGTGCGTATGTACACGCCTTATAAGGCGCGCACGAGCGGAGACTGGTATGTGGGCACCGCCGATGCCGTCCAGCAGAACTTCAATTTCATCAAGCAGGGTTCTCCTGACCTGGTGCTCATCCTTTCCGGCGACCACATCTATACGATGGACTATGACACGATGGTCACTTTCCACATGGATCAACAAGCTGACCTGACCATCGCCGCGATCCGCGTCCCGATGGAGGAGGCCTCCCGCTTTGGCATCGTGATCATGGACAGGAAATATCGTGTGAAGGCCTTCGTGGAAAAACCCAAAGAGCCGCCTTCCAATCTGGTCAACATGGGCGTTTATCTATTCAACCGTGAGTTGCTCGACCGCGTGCTGTGGGAAGACCACCTGCGGGCAGACTCCTCCCATGATTTCGGCAAGGATATCCTGCCGCGCCTGGTGAAGAGCAAGACGCGCGTTTTTGCCTTTCCTTATACGGGCTATTGGATGGATGTGGGCGCGGTTCTTTCCTATTGGCAGGCGCACATGGATATGCTTTCTCCGAACCCGCCGCTGAAGCTCTACGACCGCCGCTGGATCATTCACACCCGCACGGAAGAGCGCGCCCCGGTGCGTTTCCCGGAAAACGCCAGTATCTTCGCCAGCATGATCTCGGACGGCTGTTTCATCCAGGAGAGGGCGCGTATCGAAAGCAGTGTCCTCTCGCCGGGCGTGATCGTGCGTCCGGGAGCGGTGGTGCGCGAGTCCATCATATTGACCGACTGCGTCATCGAAAACGGCGCGGTGGTGGAGCGCGCCATCCTGGATAAGCGCGTGCGGGTGGGGGCAAATGCCCGCGTCGGGGGCGGCATCGCCGATCCCAATATCCGCCTGGCGATGGTCGGTAAGAACAGCATCGTTCCAGCCGGCATGGTGGTCGAGCCGGGCGCGACCATTGGGACAGATGTCATCGAGAGCGATTATTCCGGCCCGCTGGTCAAATCGGACGAAACCATCGAAACCAAGAGGCAGCCCTATGAAATTTAAGCCTGTCATTGCGAGGGGTGAAACCCCGAAGCAATCTCGTGGTGGTAGGGGAATAAGCTTATGAAATTTCAGCGTGCGTCCGGCGTTCTCCTCCACCCTACCAGCCTGCCCGGTCCCTACGGCATCGGCGATCTCGGCCCGCAAGCTTACGTCTGGGTGGATTTCCTGGCCGGGTCCGGCTGCAAACTATGGCAGGTGCTGCCCCTCGGCCCCACCGGTTACGGCGATTCACCTTACCAGTGTTTCTCGGCCTTTGCCGGCAATCCCTATCTCATCAGCCCGGAATTTTTACTTCGGGATGACTTGCTGCACCCAAATGATTTGGTGGAGAAGACGAACTTTTCAAGCGGGCGCGTCGACTTTGGCGCGCTTATCCCCTGGAAGCTGAACCTGCTCGAACGGGCTTTCATCCGCTTCTCTTCAAGCCCTCAGCCTGCGCTGCAAAAGGCCCTCGACTCTTTCTGCGCCGAAAACGCCTCCTGGCTGGACGATTACGCCCTCTTCATGGCGCTCAAGGAAGCTCACGGCGGCGGTTCCTGGGAAGGCTGGCCCGAGCCGCTCCGAAAACGTGAACCTGCGGCCCTTGCGGAAGCCCGTAAATCCCTTACGCATCACGTTTCACGTTTTACGTTTTACCAATTCCTCTTCTTTCAACAATGGCACGCCCTCAAAACCTATGCTAACGAACGGAGCATCCAGATCATCGGCGACATCCCCATCTTCGTCGCCTATGACAGCGCGGACGTTTGGGCGCACCCAGAGCTGTTCTACCTGGACGATGAGGGCCAGCCGACCGTAGTGGCGGGCGTCCCGCCGGATTACTTCTCGCCGACCGGCCAGTTGTGGGGCAATCCGCTCTACCGCTGGGATGTTCACAAGTCGACCGGTTACACCTGGTGGCTGGAGCGTTTCCGCGCCGTCCTGAAGATGGTGGATATCGTCCGCCTGGATCATTTCCGCGGTTTCGCTGGCTATTGGGAAATCCCGGCCGGCAACTCAACCGCCGAGCATGGCCGCTGGGCCCCCGGCCCCGGCGTGAATTTTTTCAAGTCCGTTCAACAAGCCTTCGCGCCGGGCGACGTAGGGGCGAGTCATGACTCGCCCACGCTGCCCATCATCGCCGAAGACCTGGGCGTCATCACGTCGGATGTGGTTGAGATGCGGGAAAGGTTCAATTTGCCGGGCATGAAGGTGCTGCAATTCGGCTTCACATCACCGGATGACCCATTCCTGCCGCACCATTATCCGCGCCATTGCGTGGCCTACACCGGCACGCACGATAACGACACGGCGCGCGGCTGGTACGCCTCCGCGCCGGAGGCGGAGCGGGATTTTGCCCTGCGCTATCTTGGCTTGAAGCGGAGTCCGCAGTCTCTGACTGCGGATGCAATGTCGGAGACATCGCACTCCGGCGAGTCTTTTGCCTGGGATTTGATCCGCGCCGTCTGGGCCTCGGTGGCCGTGTTCGCCCTTGCCCCGATGCAGGATCTGCTCAACCTGGGCACGGAAGCGCGCATGAACTATCCCAGCAGTTTGGGCGGCAACTGGGAGTGGCGGATGAAAGCAGATGCCCTGAGCGGTGAATTGCAGGGAAAGATGAGGGAATTGAACTACCTGTACCAACGCTAACGGCCTTACTTCAAAGGCTTCCCATCTAGCAGTTTGTCGGAGAACATAGCACTTTTACAACCAAAGCCAAAAAGCGAGGGCATCTTGGCTGATAAATTTGACAAATGGAGCACAACTCGGTGCGTTTCACGATTGCGATTACTCCATTTTCTGACGGCAGGCGCGTTGAAGCATGCCCCTATCCGACCATCAAGGTGTGCATGCGCTTGAGATTGAAAGCCAGACATACCAGACACCATTCGCCTGCAGCGGCGGCCAGGCCGCGTAAGGAGAATTGGCGAAACCCCAGAACTTCTTTGATGATGCCGATCACCGGTTCGACGGTACACTTGCGCAAACGGTAGATAGCTTGGCCGATCTTGGTTTGAAGTTTGTAGGCCATTTTGACCTGCGGACTGGCATCCTCGGCGGGTTCAGGCAGTTCATCGAAGAAGCTGTGCCAACTCTTATGGTGAGGTTCCCGGCCTGTGGCGATGTACGGATCAACGCCGCGTCTTTCGTACGCTGTGACATTGGCTTCGCTGAAATAGCCGTTGTCCAACGCAGCCGCTGTGGGTTTCCCCACTTCGGGAGAGATGGCATCCAGGGTAGGTTCAGCTTCTTGTTTGTCGTTGGAATGATTGGAGAGTGCAGGAGCAACAATCAACAGGCTCTCCTGATCCACCGCCACTTGAACATTGTAGTGCTGGTCGAAACCAGCGTTCGCGCTGTTCTTCATGATGTGCGAGTCAGGATCGGTGAAGTTGTACTGGTCTTTGTCTTGCGGACCCATCTCAGGCGGCTTTGGCTTCCGGCCTCCAGGCTTGCGCCCTCTGCTCTTGGCTTTTTCTTCCCGTTCGCGCAGTTTGGCTTCGTATTCGGCTTGTTCAGCGGCATAGCGCTCTTGAGCGCGGGCTTCCAGAACAGTTCTCGCCTCGGCCAGGTTTTCCAGCCATTCTTTGCGGATGGCAATTTCATCCTCAACTACCAACCCTTCCGGAAGCCGCAGTGCACCTTGATCGGCTTGCTCTC
>Ga0208045_1000608_pt1 | contig 13451 bp, 9 predicted proteins | sample PL_2010_200m_FD_184160 | JGI IMG/M metagenome (GOLD analysis project Ga0208045, IMG submission 184160) | Freshwater microbial communities from Powell Lake, British Columbia, Canada to study Microbial Dark Matter (Phase II) - PL_2010_200m... | ecosystem: Environmental > Aquatic > Freshwater > Lake...
CCCCACTTCTTCTCCTGAGGTCTCCCGACTGAGGTGCTGAGCCATCTCTCTGCGCATCGCATGGACCTCGTTCTTCCCCAGTACCACCCTACAACTCACTTCACTTGATCCTGTTTCTCCACCCACACCCGTCTTCACCAAGGTTCTTCCTCTCCAAAATCAGTTCCCGATAGCTTGGCCTATCTATCGCGGATTTAAGGGCGTCTTGCTCTTTCCTAAGTGCTTCCGGTCAAATTGACAGAGTTTCGTTCCCGTTTGACAGTTCGGGATGCCTCTGACTGCCATAATGTCTGCCAGATTGACTGATGCGTTCAGCGGCACCCTCCAATGCTGCAAAAGCGGCTTATTTTCGAGCATCTTCTCGTGGTTTACCAATGGCACGCGGATTGATGAAGTGGTGTAATAACCCAAGGACAAAGACAAATCACAAGAAAGAAGGGGTCACGTTATGATGCTGCGGTTTGATTCTCCGAAAACATTCAATGACTTGCTCGAAGATACGATAACCACGGATTTTGTGTCGGGTGCGAAGAGCTTTCCTACGATGGATATCACAGAGAACCAGAGTGAATATGTCGTCATCGCTGAGATGCCGGGCGTGAAGAAAGAGGATGTCAAGATAACGTATGAGAAGAATCTATTGAAGGTTCAGGGGCAGCGGAAGTCCTCCGAGATTCCCCAGGATGCACGGGTTCTTCTGAATGAAATGCGAGTGCGGGATTTCAGCCGCTCGATTCGGATTCCCGTTGAAGTCGACGTGAACGATCTTTCCGCCGAGCTCGAGAATGGAATCCTCCGGATCGTTTTGCCGAAAGCGGAAGAAGCGAAGCCGAAGCAGATAGAAGTGAAGGTGAAGTAGAACGGATTTGCGGTGTCATGGTGCAGTCCATAGGAGGAAAAGGTCGTAGGTCGGGTCCGCTGGTGGGGTGGATCCGACCATTCTCATTTGAAAGCAAGGACAGAATTTCATTTTCATAGGACCAGCAGCAACAAGGGCGGTATCATTTAACTAGGAGTGATCAACACATGTCAACAAATTCGACCAAAATCATCGGAATTGATCTCGGCACGACAAATTCTGTTGTTGCTGTGATGGAAGGAAACGATCCAGTCGTTATTGCGAATGCCGAAGGGGCGCGCACGACTCCATCCGTTGTAGGCTTCCCGAAATCCGGAGAACGGCTTGTAGGTGCAGCCGCAAAACGTCAGGCGGTCACGAACTCCCAGAACACCGTATACTCGATCAAACGGTTCATGGGGCGCTTCTACAACGAAGTGAATGAAGAGATGAAACTGGTGCCGTACAAAGTGATCCAGGGTGATAACAACACGGCGCGAGTCCAAACAGGTGACCGGGTTTACTCGCCGCCCGAAATCTCTGCGATGATCCTGCAGAAGATGAAGCAGACAGCGGAAGACTACCTGGGTACCAAGATCACGGAAGCAGTCATCACGGTGCCCGCATACTTCAATGACGCTCAACGCCAGGCCACGAAGGAAGCCGGAGAGATCGCGGGTTTGAATGTGCGTCGTATTATCAACGAGCCAACGGCAGCAGCGTTAGCGTACGGAATGGATAAGAAGACGAAGGATGCCAAAGTGGCCGTGTTCGATCTTGGCGGCGGGACTTTCGATATCTCTATTCTGGAATTGGGAGACGGAGTCTTCGAGGTCAAATCGACCAACGGCGATACCCACCTTGGCGGTGATAACTTCGACATGCGTGTCCTCGAATACATAGCAGACGAGTTCAAGAAACAGGAAGGCATCGACCTGCGGAAGGATCCGATGGCGTTGCAGCGGTTGAGGGAGGCGGCGGAAAAGGCCAAAATGGAACTCTCGCAGCTCATGCAGACCGAAATCAACCTGCCGTTCATTACGGCCACGGCTGACGGCCCAAAACACCTGAATCTGTCCCTGACACGCTCGAAGTTCGAGCAACTGGTCGAGGATCTCGTTCAACGGTGCGTTCCCCCGGTCGAGAAAGCCCTGAAGGACTCAGGCCTGAGCCCGAGCCAGATTGACGAAGTCATCATGGTTGGAGGTATGACGCGCATACCCCGAGTTCAACTGCTGGTAAAAGAGATTTTTGGAAGAGAAGGTCACAAAGGGGTGAACCCGGACGAGGTCGTTGCCATCGGGGCGGCGATTCAAGGTGGCGTGTTGTCCGGTGACGTGACTGATGTTCTGCTCCTCGATGTTACACCGCTGACACTTGGGATCGAGACTTTAGGCGGAGTCATGACACAGATGATTCAGTCAAACTCAACGATTCCGACAAAGAAAAGCGAGATATTCTCGACAGCGTCGGACAGCCAGCCTTCTGTTGAGATCAATATTCTGCAGGGTGAGCGCCCGATGGCAATTGACAACCGGACGCTTGGTCGGTTTCATCTCGACGGAATTCCGCCCGCACCGAGGGGAGTGCCGCAGGTCGAGGTGGTTTTTGACATCGATGCGAATGGGATCCTTCATGTCTCAGCGAAGGACAAGGCAACGAACAAAGAGCAGAGCATTCGGATTACTTCATCGAGCGGACTGAACAAAGAGGAAATCGACAAGATGAAATCGGATGCTCAGGCACACGCTGCGGAAGACAAAAAGAGGAAAGAAGAGATTGAAACCAAGAATCAGGCTGATAACCTCGTCTTCCAGACAAGGAAACAGCTCAAGGACCTTGGCGATAAGATGTCTGCAGAAGTAAAGTCGAACGTGGAAGCCGCAGCAAACGCTCTTGAAGAGGCCGTCAAGGGGGGCAATCACAACGACATCAAGGCAAAGATGGAGGTGCTGAACAATACGTGGAATGAAGCCTCGACAAAAATGTATGAGTCGGCACGCAGTCAGCAAGCTGGCGGGGCGACCACCGGGCAGCCCGGTGAGAGTCAGCAACAACAGCAGCAGACCAGCAATGACAAAGGCAAAAAGGTCGAAGATGCTGATTTCGAAGTCATGGACGACAAATAACTTCGGCCGACGGTTGACACTTTGCGAGAAGTAGATTCAACGACGAAAGGCGAGGGGATCCCTCGCCTTTCTTTATACCATGGAGTATACGACATGAATTTCAACAAATTCACACTGAAGTCCCAGGAAGCGGTGCAGAATGCACAGGAAATTGCCTCGAGCTATAGCAACCAGGCAATTGAACCTGAGCATCTGCTGGCGGCACTCATCCAGGATAGCGAAGGTGTTGTCGTCCCTCTGCTTCAGAAAATTGGAGCGAACCTCAACTACGTGAAGATCAAAATCAACAAGGCTATTGAAAAGCTCCCGAAAGTGCAAGGAGCAGGGTTGGGGAGTCAGCACCTTTCTCCAGCGCTCGGTCAGGTCATTGAAGCTGCGCAAAAGGAAGCCGCACAGCTGAAGGATGAGTACCTCAGCACGGAACACATCTTGCTGGCGTTTCTGGACGATGGAACCGGCGACCGGAGGGGTTCGAGTGCATCCAAGCTTCTCCACGACCAGGGTGTCACAAAAGATGCAATCTACAAGGTGCTTCGGGAGGTGCGGGGAACGCAACGGGTGACCGATCAGAATCCCGAGGACAAGTATCAGGCACTGGAGCGATTTGGCCGTGATCTGAATGAGCTCGCCCGGAGAGGGAAACTCGACCCAGTCATCGGCCGTGAGGACGAGATTCGTCGCGTGCTTCAGGTGCTGTCCCGTCGCACAAAGAACAACCCGGTATTGATCGGTGACCCTGGAGTCGGCAAGACAGCGATCGCTGAAGGCATAGCACAAAGAATTGTGCAGGGTGATGTCCCGGAGACTCTGAAGACGAAGCGGATTGTTGGACTCGACATGGGCTCGCTCGTCGCGGGAACCAGCTTCCGGGGTCAGTTCGAGGAGCGCCTCAAGTCCGTGCTGAAGGAGGTCACAGAATCGAATGGCGAGATAATCCTGTTCATCGATGAACTGCACACGCTTGTTGGTGCTGGAGCAGCTCAGGGTTCGGTCGATGCGGCGAACATGCTAAAGCCGGCCCTTGCAAGGGGCGACCTGCGCGCCATCGGGGCGACAACGATTGACGAATATCGAAAGCACGTTGAGAAAGACCCCGCCCTTGAGCGCAGATTCCAGCCAGTGCTGGTCGACGAGCCTTCCATTGAGAGCACGGTTTCCATTCTCCGAGGGCTCAAAGAACGGTACGAGGTCCATCACGGCGTACGAATCACTGATGGAGCGGTCGTCGCGGCCGCACAGCTGAGCCATCGGTACATCACTGACCGGTTCTTACCCGACAAGGCGATCGACCTTGTCGATGAAGCGGCATCCAAGCTACGGATAGAAATCGATTCGATGCCGGAGGAACTCGACACAGTAGAACGCAGGATCAAGCAGCTCGAAATCGAGCGTGAGGCGATCAAGCGTGAGCGTGACGAAGATACCAGGGAGCGCTCGGTTAGCATCTCTCAGGAATTGGCCGGACTCAATGAGGCGCGATCGGAACTCCGTGCCCACTGGCAGCTCGAGAAACAGTTGATCCAGTCGATGAGGAAGATGAAGGGGGAGATGGAACAGGCAAAGCTCGAAGCAGAACAAAAGGAGCGGCAGGGCGATCTTGCACGTGTAGCCGAATTACGATACGGCATCATCGCTGGACTTGAAAAGAGCCTCAAAGAGGCTTCCGGCAAGCTTGCCGAAGTACAGAAGAACAAGAAGATGCTCAAAGAGGAAGTTGATGCAGAGGATATCGCCGAAATCGTCGCGAAATGGACGGGCATCCCCGTTCAACGGATGTTGGAAAGCGAGCGATCCAAGCTGCTGCATCTGGAAGACAAGATCCATGAGCGATTGGTGGATCAGCAGGATGCTGTGAAGGCAGTTGCCGATGCAATACGGCGCAGCCGGGCCGGACTCCAGGATGAAAAACGTCCCATCGGATCGTTCATTTTCCTTGGGAGCACAGGCGTTGGGAAGACAGAACTGGCGAGGGCATTGGCTGAGTTCCTTTTCAATGACGAATCTGCCCTTGTTCGCATCGACATGAGCGAGTACATGGAGAAGTTCTCCGTGTCTCGCCTCATCGGCGCCCCGCCCGGATATGTCGGCTACGAAGAGGGGGGGCAACTCACAGAAGCAGTGCGGCGTAAGCCCTACTCCGTTGTCCTGCTGGACGAGATAGAAAAGGCGCACCCGGAAGTCTTCAATGTCCTTCTGCAGCTTCTGGACGAGGGGCGTCTGACGGACAGCAAGGGCCGGACGGTGAACTTCAAAAACACCATCGTCATCATGACTTCGAATCTCGGATCCCACCTCATTCAGGAAAAGGTACAAGCTCTCGATGAGGGAAACCGGGACGAACTCATGTCGGATCTAAGGGTGCAGTTGCTTGAAATGCTGAGGCAAAGTATCCGGCCTGAGTTTCTGAATCGCATCGACGAGATCATTCTCTTCAAGCCCCTGACGATGAACGAGATTCAACAAATCCTCGACTTGCAGCTTGCCGGAGTGCAAAAGCTCGTGGCTTCGAAGGAAATCATCATCGAATTCACGCAGAACCTCAGGGAATGGCTTGCAAGAGTAGGATATGATCCGAGTTTTGGAGCCCGGCCGTTGAAGCGGACGATTCAGAAGTATGTCATCAATCGCCTCTCAGAAAAAATCCTCGCCGGTGAGATTGGTACAGGCGATCACATTGAAGTCGATGCCGATGAACGGGGCGGAGTGGAATTCATAAAAAAAGCCAAAGCAGCAGTCACGGGATAATCCTGCTTCGATAGCACAAAATCCCCCTCCTTTTTCTTCGGCAGGGGGATTTCTTTTTGTGTGCCGACCAATTTCTCTGTATCTTGCTGTCATGAAGTTGTCTTCTTTGCTCGGGCATACACGTGAGGTGCTTCAACTGGTTCGGGATTCGGGGAAGCCCGCGGACACTCTCATCGATTCCTTCTTTCGATCCCACAAATACCTCGGCTCTCATGATCGGCGGTTCATTGCTGAAACTGCCTACGGAACGCTGCGACACTTGCGTAGGTGTGAAATGGTTGCTCTGCGAGTACTGGGCGGTCAAGCAGATGGTATGCTTGCCGAAGACGGGTTTCTGCTTCTTGTTGTCACCTACTTGCTTATCGTCGATCGGCGAACGCAGGTCGGAGTTGAGGATGTCGGCGAAGGCGTGAAGTCCGGCAAGCTGAGGCAGGGTCTGGCCTCAATCCTGGCCGCAATCCCCCTGGTAGTCGAGCCGGAGCCGAATGATCCGGCGGTGAGAATCGGACTGCGGTATTCTTTCCCGGATTGGATGGTGCACCGGTTCTTAAACCAGTACGGGGAATCGGAAACAGAAAAGCTCTGTGAGAGCCTCAATGAACAGGCGCCTCTGACGCTTCGGGTCAACACTTTAAAGACGACCGTTGACGAATGTCAAAGAGCCTTGAAGAAGGAAGGCATCGAGACTCAGCCGACCAGGCTTTCGCCGTTTGGCCTCCTTGTCCCGAAGCGCCTGAACGTGTTCCAGCTCCAGACATTTCGCGATGGTTGGTTCGAAGTTCAGGACGAGGGGAGTCAGCTTCTCCCGTTCCTCTTAGACCCCAAACCGACGGCAAAGGTTCTCGATGCCTGCGCCGGAGCTGGCGGCAAAACGCTTGAACTGGCAGCGCTGATGAAGAATCGCGGCGAGATCGTGGCCACAGATGTCCACAGCACGAGGCTCGAAGAACTTCGTAGACGGACGCGGCGTGCCGGCGTGTCAAATGTCAGGATTCGTCAGGTAGAGGATGTGGCCGATCTGAACGATGGCTTTCGGGACCATTTCGATGTCGTGCTGATCGATGCACCCTGCAGCGGACTCGGGACGCTTCGAAGGAATCCCGGAATGAAGTGGGTGGTGACCGAAGAGACCATCCGTGAAGTTTCTCAGAAACAGTTGCACATCCTGGAATCGAGCTCTTCCCTGGTGAAACCAGGTGGAATCGTTGCGTATGCCACCTGCACGCTGGTCCGCGAGGAAAACGAAGCCGTAGTCGAAAACTTCCTGACAACTCACCCAGAATTTACGCTCGAGCGCCCGCCCCTGGATGCATCGAAGTTTGACCTCAACGCATTTAATGCCGGACCGTACGTGAAGTTCTATCCCCATCGAGATGGAACCGACGGTTTCTTTATCGCCGTTGCAAGGAAACGAGGGACGCTGGGCTGATTGATTCTGCGGACACCGTTTCATACTATTATAAGCAATCTGATTTCTTCTCAATAGCCCGCCACGAGGATAGAATGGCATTCAAGAATGTGACGATTCTGCTTCTCCTGATTGTCGTGTTGGCACTGTTGCAGGGTTGCTCCAGGCAGCAGACTGACGAGCAACTGCTTAAGTCGGCCACGTTGCATCACAAAGTAGATGAATATGACGACGCAATAAGTGATTTTCAAATGTTGATAGAGAAGTATCCGAAAAGCAGCAAGGTTCCAGAGGCCCTCTACGCGATGGGTGTGATCTACCGGAACAAGAAAAAGGAATACAAAAAGGCCGAATCGTTGTACACAATACTCGTGGCGGATTTCCCGGAGGATCCGACTGCCCAGAGTGCGGCATATCAACGAGCGAGGATCTTCATGGAGGATCTTCATCAGCCGGATTCGGCGCGCAAAGCGTACGAGCTGTTTCTCCAGCGTTATCCGGACGCGGTGTCAGCCCCCTCAGCCCGATCCGAGCTTGATTCTCTCATGAAGACTCTTACTCAGGCGAAGTGACTTCCATGCAAGAAGCTCTTAAATATCTTCAACCGGACGTGGTTGCACAACTGGCAAACATGGAGTTGCGAGCACGGCTCGTGGTCGAAGGCTTCATCACGGGTCTGCACAAGAGCCCGTACCATGGCTTCAGCGTTGAGTTCACCGAGCACCGGCCGTACATGCCCGGCGATGAGATCAAACACATCGACTGGAAAGCGTACGGCAAGACAGACCGATACTATATCAAGGAATTTGAAGAGGAAACAAACCTCAAATCGTACCTTGTTCTTGACGCCAGTAAATCCATGGAGTATTCTTCCCCGGGGCATCTGAAGAAAATTGAATATGCTTCATATGTCGCTGCCGCGCTGGGATATCTCATGGTCGAGCAGAGAGATGCTGTTGGATTGACTATCTATGACGAACAGGTCCGCGCACATTTTCCGCCGCGGGCAACGAAGCTGTACCTGCAACAAATACTGCGCGAGCTCGAAAATGTCAAGGCGAGCAACAAGACGAGCACCGCTCAATCGCTGCACGAGGTCGCCGAACGGATCAAGCGCCGGGGCCTTGTCGTTGTTCTCAGCGATCTCTTTGACGACCCCGCTCAGGTTGTTACAGCGCTCAAGCACTTCCGGCACAAAGGAAATGAAGTCATCGTGATGCAGGTGCTCGATCCACTCGAGCGATCGTTTGCCTTTGGGACGGATGCCGTATTTCGTGACATGGAGACGAAAGAAGAACTCCTGACGCAGCCGTGGCACATTCAGGCTGCATACCACGAGTCGTTCCAGGAGTTTCTGGAGTTTTACAAGCGTGAATGCCGGGAGAACGCAATTGATTACGTCTTGCTGGATACGGCAACGCCGTTCGATAGGGCGCTTTTTGAGTACTTGAACAAGAGAAAAAGGATACACTAAAGATTCCGAAATTGACTGATGGCTGAAGAAAAAATCATCGTAAAAGGCGCCCGCGTCCACAATCTGAAGAATATCGATGTGGAGATGCCCCGCGACCAGCTGATTGTGATCACCGGCCTTTCAGGGTCGGGAAAATCGAGCCTTGCGTTCGACACGATTTACGCCGAAGGTCAGCGGCGGTACGTCGAGAGTCTTTCCGCCTATGCGCGCCAATTCCTCGGCGTGATGGAGCGACCGGATGTCGATTATATCGAGGGTCTCAGCCCGTCGATATCGATCGAACAGAAGACCGTCAGCACGAACCCGCGATCGACTGTTGGTACCGTCACGGAGATCTATGATTTCCTCCGGTTGCTCTTTGCGAGGGTGGCAACCCAGTTCTGTTACAACTGCGGACGAACGGTCCAGCGTCAGACAGTCGACCAGATTATTGATGCCCTGCTGCAGTATCCCGCGGGCTCGAAGGTCCAGATCCTTGCGCCTGTCGTGAAGGGTCGCAAGGGCCACTACCGCGAGCTGTTCGAACAGATCCTGAAGGACGGATTCGTCAGGGTTCGCATTGACGGCATCATAAAAGAGATTACCGAAGGATTGAAGGTCGACCGCTACAAGATCCACAATATTGAAATCGTGGTGGATCGGCTGGCTGTGAAGAAAGATGCCCGATCCCGCATTGCCGAGTCGGTGGAGGTAGCGCTCCGGTATGGAAATGGAGCGTTGATAGCATTCGACGGCGAGAACGATCATCTCTTCAGTAGCCATTATGCCTGCCACGATTGCGGTCTCAGCTACGAAGAGCCGGCGCCGAGTTCATTTTCATTCAATTCGCCGGCTGGCTCATGCCCGGAGTGCGAGGGCCTCGGTGAGAAGAAGGCTTTCGATCTGCGGCTCGTTATCCCGGACGATTCAAAAAGCATCAACGAGGAAGGATTGGCGGCGTTGGGTAAGCCTCGCTCAACGTGGATGTTCAGCCAAATCCGCGCGGTCGCAAAGCGCCATGGTTTCACGTTCGATACTCCGCTGAAAGATCTGTCTTCGCCCGCGAAGCAGGTGCTACTCTACGGAGGCGGCGATGAAAAGTTCGAAATTGAATATGCGCAACATGGTAGAAAGACTGTCACCTATCGTCATCGCTTCGGTGGCGTGATGGATATGATGAAGCGATTCTATGAAGAATCGAACTCGAACAATATCAGGGAATGGGTTGAGTCCTTCATGACCACATCACGTTGTGAGTTTTGTGGCGGCGGGAGGCTTCGCAAAGAGAGCCTGGCGGTTAAACTTGAGGACTCGAAGACGGGGAACAAATTTTGTATTCAGGACGTCGTCTCGCTTTCCATTCGGGCTGCCCGTGACTTCTTTTCTTCCCTTTCGCTGACGCCTCGCCAGGCAGAGATTGCCCATCCCATTCTGAAAGAGATCATCCAAAGACTCGATTTCATGCTAAATGTGGGGCTGGACTACCTCACGCTCAACCGCACGGCGCGCACATTGTCGGGAGGGGAAGGGCAGCGAATTCGGTTGGCGACGCAGATTGGGACTCAATTGGTCGGCGTTCTCTATATCCTGGACGAACCCAGCATCGGCCTCCATCAACGTGACAACATCAAACTCATCAATTCTCTGAAATCATTGCGTGATCTGGGGAATACGATTATCGTGGTCGAGCACGACAAAGAGACGATACTAAGCGCTGACTATGTGATTGACCTGGGCCCTGGGGCCGGAGAGCACGGCGGCCACGTCGTGACCTGCGGATCGCCACGCGAGCTCAAGGTGAGGAACGAAAAGCTCAAAGCAGGCGGAAACGGTTCTGGCGGACAGTCGCTGACAGCCCTTTATTTGAAGGGGAAACGCACGATAGAGGTTCCGGCAGCACGAAGAAAAGGGAACAGTAAATGGTTGACAGTCACCGGGGCTGCGGGAAACAATTTGAGAAACATTTCGGTCAAGGTGCCGCTCGGAAGATTCGTCTGTGTCACCGGCGTGAGTGGATCTGGAAAATCGACCCTCATCAACGAGACCATCTATCCGATTCTTTCAAACAAGTTCTACCGGACAAGAATGGTGCCGCTGCCGTTCAAGTCGATCAAGGGACTGGAGCATGTCGACAAGGTAATCGATATCGACCAGTCTCCTATTGGCAGGACTCCCCGATCCAATCCGTCGACTTATACGGGGGTCTTCACGCTCATTCGAGATCTCTTTACGCAATTGCCCGAGGCGAAAATCCGCGGGTACAAGGCCGGACGATTCAGTTTCAATGTGCAGGGGGGGCGTTGTGAGGAGTGCGAAGGAGACGGGGTTCGAAAAATCGAAATGAACTTCCTCCCGGATGTCTACGTCCTTTGCGACGTCTGCAAAGGAAAGCGTTATAACAGGGAGACACTGGAAGTCCATTTCAAAGGTAAATCGATTGCTGACGTACTGGATATGACCGTCGACGATGCAATGGAACTCTTCAGTGAGTTCCCGCGCATTCTACGGCATCTCCAGACCATTCACGATGTCGGGCTGGGATATATACGCCTCGGCCAACAGGCAACAACACTATCGGGTGGTGAAGCTCAGAGAGTCAAACTGTCCACTGAACTCTCGAGGGTCGGTACGGGGAAAACGGTTTATATTCTTGACGAGCCAACGACAGGATTGCACTTCGAAGATATCCGAATGCTTCTCTCAGTGTTGAACAAACTTGTCGATAAAGGGAACACCGTCATCGTGATCGAGCACAACCTCGATGTCATTAAGACTTCAGATTGGATCATTGATCTGGGTCCTGAGGGAGGGGACAAAGGCGGCGATATTGTTGCAGAGGGTACGCCTGAGGATGTTGCAGGAAGCGATAATTCTCACACCGGTCATTTCCTCAAGCGGGAGCTTATCCCATAGCTTTTCTCCGGGGTCGTCGCGAGACCCATGGATTTCCCCTGATGTAGAACCTCCACTGTTTTTCTTTTCCCGTCGTTATCCCGATTCGTGCTGATCTTCCCACTTCCGTAGAGAGGAGCTCTGGAGAGTCCAAAATGTATATTTCGGCTCCCAGGAGATCGAACGCATTCTCTCCTCTACGGATCGCAAGGGCTTCGCAAAGTTTCGCCGGACCGTTTGTGAGGTTAGCTGGTGGAGGTTGAGCGGTCGCTTGTGTGCCGTTTGTTCCGCTGTTCACCATCGCGCTCTGAGGCGGAATCCTGGACCGCGGGACGCCCCGCGATTTCTTATTGTGGGAGCGAGTCTTGAGCCTGTTCTTCATCATAACATCTATCCCTTTGAGCGGTTCGATGGCTCGAATCAAGACCGCTTCTCCGGTTCCCTCCTTTCCAGTGACGACATTTGCACAGAAATGCATCCCATAGGTGAAGTAGACGTAAAGATGTCCCCCCTCCATAAACATGACATCGTTTCGCGTGGTCCTGCCGCGATATGCGTGGGAAGCGGGGTCGAGTTTGCCACGATATGCCTCCGCCTCGACAATCTTGCCTACTAGCGTTTTCCCTTCGTATTGTCGAACAAAGTACTTGCCGAGCAAATCCCTGGCTACTGTGAGTGTCGGGCGGAGATAGAATGAGCGGGGGAGCTTTCTCAATTGTCGGTTGTCAGTGTGCGATTGACGATTTGCCATAGGGGGGATCTACAGGCCGAGCAGCCGATTCAGGAACCAATAAAGTCCGTGGAGGTGATCCACATGGTCGCGTGCTGTGTTGCCCGCGAATCCGAGGACTTCAAAGTGATTCTTGCGGCCATAGCTCAGTTCCTGCATCCCGAGCGGCCCCCATCGAAGCACCGGCACTCTCTTTATCGAGAGCGATTGAAGCAGGAAATCGGTGGCCTCTGTCGTGCTTACGAATGTTCCGGGGAAGATTTCAGAGTGGGTGATGAGAAACCGTTTGCGGGATTTCTTTGACATTGCGTCCGCAGCAAGCTTCGTGTAAGGAAGAAGGCCGGTGGAATCAATTCTTCCCCCCTCGGCAAGCACTTTGCGGTCCGGAATGTAGCCGGAATGGAAACCGTCGAGGAGGAGCACTGCATCAACGCGGGCGTAGTTCGCCTCTGTCGAGATGATTCTTCGAATAGCCCCATATCCTGCACTGAAGCCGCTGAGAATCACCCGCCGAAGCTTGATAGAATGGGCGAGTCGCGTCTTCGCCTCGGCGAGAATCGAATCGACGAGAGACAGGAATTTCGTTGTGTCCTGAGACGTGTCATTGTAGATTTTCGATCCGGATCCGACATTCAACGTTGCCCCAATGATATCGCCCCGATAGTTAGCCGCTGCGTGCTCAGTAACGAACGCCGCTCCGTGAAAATGGATCAAAAGGTCGAATGTCCTCGCCCGGGTACTCTTTTGAGGAATGAACACCTGAACCGGCTTCGAAAAGAAATCACGGATCTCGAATGCGATTCCGGGATGTTCCTTCTGTTCGATCCGCCCGTGTTTGCGAACGGATTCGGTCATCGGTGAAGGATTCTGTGAGGCAACCTTGATGCTGTCTTCTTGTGCCGGATACGCGAATCCAACGGTGAGAAGTGAGTAGATCAGCACCCAGGCGGCGTCTGGTCTTTTCATGGGACGGATCGAGGTGAAAAGGGTGAGTGAGTATCTCTTACCTGGATGTAAATATAGAACAAATTGTGAACAGTTTCAATCTGAGGAAATGACCTTAAACCCGAGATAGGAGCGGTGTTTTTTTGTATTTTGGGAACGTTGACTGCGATCTGCGCGTCAAAGGGAGCAATAACGGGCTTGTCCGCTGCTGCTGAAAGAGACGATGCAGTCCACGACAGCCATCCTTTTTCACCCATTGGGTGAAGGTAGTTGCTCCGGAGACCATATATGCGATTGAAGCTTGAACGCAC
>Ga0208045_1000609_pt1 | contig 13442 bp, 8 predicted proteins | sample PL_2010_200m_FD_184160 | JGI IMG/M metagenome (GOLD analysis project Ga0208045, IMG submission 184160) | Freshwater microbial communities from Powell Lake, British Columbia, Canada to study Microbial Dark Matter (Phase II) - PL_2010_200m... | ecosystem: Environmental > Aquatic > Freshwater > Lake...
ATCAGGCGTCGGGCGGTTTCGTCGCCGAGAACAACGCGGGCCAGCGGACACAGCTCGCCGCCAACGAATCATCGTCGGCGGAGTGGACGGACGAGGCGAAACGGCATTATCGGGTGGTTGTCGGCGCGGCGGGCGACGGACAATACGTGCGGCGCTGGCACGGACGTGAGACCGGCACGATGCGCTGGTCAACGGCGGAATCACAGTTAAGACTGCCGGTCGTTCCCGACGAGCGCTACACGCTGACACTGAAACTGAACGTCCCGAAACCGGCGGTCTCGCCGGACGCGGGACTTTATCTGGACGGCAAACAGGTCGCGTCATTCGAGCCTGGCACCACGACCTTGAGGGCCGAACTGCCGCCCTCGCGTGCCGGGCAAATCATCTTGAAAGTGGTTTGCACAGGCTGGATCCCGTCCCGCCTCAATCCCGCCTCCAACGACGACCGCACGCTGGGCGTGCAGTTGTCTGAGATCACGATGCGAGCAAAAGACGCCGGAGCGCGCGTGTTCCAGGCGAACGCAGGCGAGTGGAAATAGGTGGACCAAATCACAATTCGCATTCGATCAACGAGTCTGGCGCTTGGGCTTTCCTTGCTTCTCGGACATTTCCCGTCGGGTGCTATCGCCGCGACTCCCACCAACCTCGTTGTCGAGGGCATCCCGCCCATCCCCGATACGCTCAAGTCCAATGCCGTGCGCTACCTTTCGCTTGGCGGCGCGAACTTCCGCGGCTGGCACACGGTGCGGCGTAAGATTCTCGTCACCGCGCGCGTCGGCGACGTGATACAGCTCCACCTGATGACCGAGCCAAAGAGCAACCGCACGGCGCTTACGCGCTTGACCGAGCCGGTGAACTACGGCTGGTTCCAGCCGCGCACGGGAAACCTCCTCGTCTTCCAGACCGACACGGGCGGCAACGAGCAATACCAGTTCTACGCGCTGAACAGCGGCGCCACCAACCGCGCGCCCGTGCTGCTCACCGACGGCAGGTCGCGCAACACCTGCCCGCTGTGGTCGCGCAGCGGGCAGTGGTTCGCCTACGCCTCCACGCGCCGCAACGGCAGGAACAACGACATCTTCATCGTCAATCCCGCCAACCCGAAGTCCACGCGTTGCGTGATGACCAATTCCTCGCCGGAGTGGTCCATCGCCGACTGGTCGGAGGACGATGCGAAGCTGCTGCTGCGCCGCGGCATTTCCGACGCGCAGAGCGAACTCTGGTCGCTCGACGTGCGGACGGGCGCGCGCAACCTGCTCACGAAGAAGGGCGAGAAGGTTTACTTCAGCCATCCGCGCTTCGGCGACGGCGACGCGGCGGTGTATGCCGCCACCGATGACGAATCGGACTTCCTCGCACTCACGCGGCTCGACCTCAAGACGGGCAAACGCGAACCGCTCACGGCGCACCTCTCGTGGGACGTGGAGGATTTTGAAATCTCGCCCGACGGCAAAACGCTCGCATTCATCACCAACGAGGACGGCTTCAGCCGGCTGCACCTGCTCGACCTCGCCACGCGCAAGGAACTGCCCGTGCCGAAAATCCCCGGCGACCTCATCAGCGACCTCGCGTGGCACCAGAAGAATCGCGAACTCGGTTTCACGCTCAACGACTCGCAATCCGCCAACGACGCGTATTCGCTCGACGTGGACTCCGGCGCTGTTACGCGCTGGACCGACCGTCCGCGCAAGCCGGCGGTGGAGCAGAAGTTTGCCGAACCTGAATTGGTGAAATTGACGAGCTTTGACGGCCTCGCCATTTCCGCGCTCGTTTACCGGCCCGATCCGCAGAAGTTTCCCGGACCGCGGCCTGTGGTCATCAGCATTCACGGTGGGCCGTCATCGCAATCGCGGCCGGGTTTCCGCGGCAGCGCGAACTTTTACCTCAACGAACTCGGCGTGGCCCTCGTGTATCCCAACGTGCGCGGTTCGCTCGGTTACGGGCGCAAATTCCTCGCGCTCGACAACGGCTTCAAGCGCGAGGATCCCGTGAAGGACACCGGCGCCGTCATCGAATGGATCCGCCGCGACGCGGCGCTCGATCCGAAGCGCATCGCCGTGATGGGCACGAGCTACGGCGGTTTCATGACGCTCGCGTGCCTGGTGAAATACAACGGCATCTTCCGCTGCGGCGTGGACAGCGTGGGCGTCGCCAACTTCGTCACCTTCCTGCGCGACACGTCCGATTACCGCCGCGCCAGCCGCCGCAGCGAATACGGCGACGAGCGCAAGCCCGACATGCGCGCCTTCCTGGAGAAGATTTCGCCCGCCAACAACGCCGGAAAGATTCGCGCGCCGCTCTTCATCGTGCAGGGCAAGAACGACCCACGCGTGCCGGTGACCGAGGCCGAGCGGATGCGCGATGCCATCCGTAAGGACGGCGGCACCGTGTGGTATCTCGTGGCCACCGACGAAGGCCACGGCTTCAGCAAAAAGCGCAACGTGGATTTCCAGTTCTACGCCACGGTGCTCTTTTTGCAGGAGCACCTGCTGAAGTAGCGAGAGGCGGTTCTGCGATTTTGGTTGCAAAGCCGGCAGCCATGCTCAAACTCCCCATTCTCGAACGCGGGAAACGAGACATGAGAGACTTTATCGCCACGCAGTTCCGCCGATGTTCCATGGAGGTGGCCGTCCTTTTCTTCGCGCTTGCGGCCGCACCCGAACGCAAGGTGCTCGAAGGCATCACGACAAAGCGCAGCGTTCAGGGCGCGCCGTATGAACTGGCGGGCAAACGCATTGTCTTCGCGAACTGGTACTACATTCAGCCGGGCGACCTGGACTGGCGTACCACTGACGGTAAGAGCGTGTATGTGCACGGAAACGTCGGCCTCTACGACGCGCATCACGTTGGCATCAACGCGCCGCGCGGCATTCGCATCGTGGCGGAGAAACCGCAGGTGATGGGACCGCTCAGCCGGCCGCACCGCATGATCCTCCGCGACGGCAACGTGTATAAGGGCTGGACGGACTCCGACTATTACGAATCAACCGACGCGATTCACTGGGAGAAGAAATCCGCGTTGAAACTGGACCCGGCGATCAAGGACGGCATTCACCATGTCTTCATTGATCCGGTGGCGCCACCGGCGGAACGATTCAAGGCGGTCTGGGTGGGTCACATCACCCGCGCGCAGTTTGAGGCTTTCCGAGTGCAGCGGCCCGACGGATGGGAGCCACGCGCGATTTTTACGCTGGGCGAGAAGGACGAAGTCACTTGCCTGCGCGGCAGCGTCTCGCCCGATGGCATCCGTTGGAACACGCTGCCCGACCCGCTGGTCGTCGAATACTGCGACTCGCTCAACACGGCTTACTACGATCCGGTGCTGCGCGAATACGTCATCTACACGCGTTACTGGTCCGTCGGCCCGCGCACTGACCAGTTGCCGCCGGACATTCGCAACTGTTGGTCCGGCGTTGGCCGCCGCGCCATCGGACGCACTGCGTCGCGTGATTTTCGCCGGTTTGCGCCGTCGGAAATGATTCTGGAGCCGACGCCCAACATGATGCCTTCGGAACAGCTTTACACCAACTGCCGCACCACCATTCCCGGTGCGCCCGACCAGCATCTTATGTTTCCGGCGATTTGGAATGCGTCGGTGGACGACACCACGCGCATCGCGCTGGCCTCCAGCCACGACGGCAAGACGTGGCACTGGGTCCCCGGCGGCGACTTGTTGCGCACGCAAACTTTCGGACGTTGGGACGGCGGCTGCATCTGGGCCACGCCCGACCTCGTCGAACTGCCCAACGGCGACTGGGCGTTGCCGTATCTCGGCCACAACGTCCCGCACAAATACCCGCGCGGCCAGCGCGTCAGCAACACCGGCTACGCCGTCTGGCCCAAAGGCCGCCTTGTCGCTGTCGAAGCGGAGGACCACGGCGAGTTTACGATGATGCCGGTCATCGCCCCCGGCAAGACGCTCAAGATCAACGCCCTCACGTTGCGCACCGGTTGGGTCAAGATCGAAGTCGCCGGCGTCAAAGGCCGAAGCCTGGCCGATTGCGTTCCCATCGTCGGCGATCAGCACTGGACGCGTGTGACGTGGGAAGGCGGAGATGATCTGGGCGTCAAAACTGTGACACTGCGAGTGGAGATGAAGCAGGCGAAGATATTCGGGTTGGAGATGGATTAGAATGACGCGCCATATGCTAATGGTTTTAGGATTACTGCTCTCCGCCGCTGCTGCACAGGCGCAGGCTCCACTTGATGTCGGCAGTCGCAAGCAGCTTTTCATTGATACGCGGTTCATCGCTGCCAGCGAGGGAATCGAACTGCACATGAATCCGGCGCAGAAGCTCGGACGCATTCTCGATGAAAATAGTCAGCCGTCCTCCGTATCAGGTCACACCAGCCGGGTGATTGAGGATCAGGGCAAGATTCATCTTTATGTCGGTGCCGGTGATTTGATTGTGCTGGAGAGCGAAGACGGCCTCAGGTTCAAACGCGTTGGCATCCAGATCGGGCGCGGCGATCTGCCCACGATCTTTCTCGACAAGCACGATTCCGATCCCGCCCGGCGATACAAGCTGTTCTGGCTCCAAGCCAGGAATCCGTTTGATGTCAGGACCGACGGCATCTTTGCCGGCTATTCCGCCGATGGGTTTCACTTTACCACCATCGGTCGCGTGCTGCCGCTCTTGATTGATAACCCGGCGGTCGTGGACTGGGACGAGCGCGTCGGCAAGTACGTCATCTTCACGCGCGTCTTCGCTTACGGCTCTGAGAACCAACGACGGATCACACGCATTGAGACCGACGATCCACTGAAACCGTGGCCTTACAAGCCGGGCGATCCGAAGCACGACCGATTGAGTGTCGAGAATGTGCCGGTGGTGCTGGAGGCGGACAAGGAGGATGACCCGCACTCCGACATCTACTACAACGCGGCGACGATCTATCCGTGGGCGCAAGACGTTTACCTGATGTTCACCGCGCAATTCCGCCATTTCTCCCCGCAGCGAAATCCTTACATCCGCTTGCCGCACGGTCACTGGGAGGACTTTGGGTTGCTTGAGGTCCAACTGGCGGCCAGCCGCGACGGCATCCGTTGGCAGCGTCCCAGCCGGGAACCTTATTTCCCGACCGGCTTGGCCGACGAATGGGACCGCTGGTATGCGGTCATGGCCCCGGGCATCGTGCGCCGCGGCAACTATCTCTATCAATATTACTGCTCCACTGGCCGCACACACGACTCGGCGATCCTGAGGTCCGAGTATGACAAGTCCGCGGCGCACATGGGCGGCATCGGCGTGGTGCGCCAACGGCTCGACGGTTTTATTTCGGCTGACGCCGATTACCGGGGCGGCTGGCTGGAAACGCCGCCGTTGATCTTCAGAGGCAACCGGCTGCGTCTGAACATTGATACCGGCGCGATGGGCACCGCGTTTGTTGAATTGCGCGACGCCAACAACAAGCCAATCCCCGGCTTCACGTTTGCCGAGTGCGAGGAGATCGCCGGCAACTTCATTGACCAATCCGTCTATTGGAAGGGCAAGACCAATGTCTCGCGGCTCGCCGGACAGCCGGTCCGAATCCACTTCAAACTCAAACGCGCCAAGCTCTACGCATTTCAGTTCCTTCAAGAATAAGCCAGAGGAGAAAAACCATGTTCCGAATTATCATGACCGTCGCGATGGCATTCCAAGTCGCCGCGGCGACAGAACAGCGTCCAAACATTCTCCTGATCATCACGGACCAGCAGCGGTTCGACATGCTCAGTTGCGCGGGCAATCCGTGGGTGAAGACTCCAAACCTCGACCGTCTGGCGACCACCGGCACGCGGTTCGAACTCGCCTTCTGTGCGTTCCCGCTCTGCTCGCCATCGCGATTCAGCATGTTCTCCGGCGTTATGCCGTCGCGGATCCATCAGGAGTCCAACGTCGTTGTCCCGGTGCCGGCCGCCGTGCTCGATAACTCGATGGGCAGCGTGCTGGGCCGGGCAGGTTACGAGACGGTGTACGGCGGAAAGATTCATCTGCCGTGTCCCAATCGCCCGCAGTCAGCCGGCTACGGTTTCCAACGGAACCTGACCACCGATTCGCGCGACGAACTGGCGAAACAGTGTGCGGCGTTCCTGGGCGAGAAGCACGCGCGTCCGTTCCTGCTCGTGGCGTCATTCAACAACCCGCACGACATCTGTTCGATGGGAATCCGTGACTACGCGAAGGTTGCTCCGCCGAGAAAGAAAGGCCCGGCACACGAGGACCCACAGGCGTTGGTTTGTCTCGACACGGCGCTGAAACGGCCGGCTGGCGTTGCGGACGAGGAGTTCTTTGGGAAACTGTGTCCGCCGATGCCGACCAATCATGAGGAATCGCCCGGGCTCGCGGACGTCATGGGTTTCAAAGGCGGCATGATTGACTTTGAGCAAACCAAGTGGACGGATCGCGACTGGCAACGGCACCGCTGGGCCTACGCGCGGCTCACCGAGCAGGTGGACGCACAAATTGGCGTGGTGCTGGACGCGTTGAGAAAGGCGGGCTTGGAGAAGAACACACTCGTGGTGTCCGTGAGCGACCACGGCGAGATGGACGCGTCGCATCGTTTGGGGCACAAACAGTTTCTTTACGACGAGGCGATCCGCGTGCCGCTGATTATTTCGTGGCCGGAACATATCCGGAACAATACGGTTGACCGGGAGCACCTCGTGTCCACCGGCTTGGACCTCATCCCGACGCTGTGCGATTTCGCCGGAATTCCGGCGCCGGCAGATTTGACGGGACGAAGTCTGAAGCCGTTGGCCGAGGGACGACCCGTCAGCAGTTGGCGTCGAGGTCTCGTCATCGAAAACGCGAACGGAGTGGCATACCGGGACACGCGCTCGAAATACGTCGTGTTCCACCAGAAAAACGGCCCCCTCAAAGAGGCGGTCATCGATTTGTCCGCCGATCCCGGTGAAATGCACAACGCTGCATCCGATCCAGACGGCGCGAAGCGGCTTGAAACGGGTCGCGCCCAACTCGTGCACTGGTATCAGGCGCACGGCGAGACCCTTGACGCGCGCTACCGATTTGAGAGATGAATTGGCGAAAGGAGCACGAAACGATGCACTGGTTCAAGCAGGTAATCCTCGCACTGGCGGTCGCAACATCCGCGACCGGTGAGAACTGGCTTCAATTCAAGTTCGACAGCCGGCAATCGGGCAACGTTCCGGATCGGACGCTGCGGACGCCGCTTGGCCTCGTCGGCGCGGTCCCGCTGAGCGACTCGATCTTCACCGCGCCGGTGGTCGCCGCCGACAAGGTCTATGTGGTGGACGGGGCCGGCGTCGCTTGGTGTCTCGATGCGAAATCGTTGCGGGTGCTCTGGAAGTTCGCCACGCCGGGCGGCAATGCCAACTGCAACAATCTTTCTTCGCCGGCGCTGGCGGAGGGTCATCTTCATTTCGGCACGATGGCCGGGCACTACTACGTGCTGGATGCCGCTACCGGCAAGGTGCGCAAGGAAATCTTCTGCGGCGACCCGGTTCTCGGAGCGCCGGTCGTCAGCGAAGGGCGCGTCTATTTCACGACGCTCGGATCGCGGGTCTACGCGTTGAAACCCGGCGGCGAAGTCTGTTGGACGTGGGATTTTGTCAAAGAGGTTGTGCAATTTTCCGGCGACCGCTGGAGCGCGGCGGACTGGCTGGCGCACAAGAAGGGCAGCCGTGTGGATTGGCGCGACCAGTTCTGCGCCACGATCGGTCTCGCCGCGCACGGCAAGCGGATCGTCTTGCCGGCGGGCGGACGCCTCGTGTGGCTCGACGACGCCGGCGACAAAGCTCGACTGGCGACGGTCGGTCTGGTGCCCGACTTCAACGGCAAGGAGTATCCCGCGCCGTTCGGTCTGAGTCTCGGCGAGGACGGCGCGGCCTACTTGCAGTGGCATCGCCGCGACAACACCGGACGGGTCGAGATCATGCGGCTGGTGGACGGCCAGGTCCAAACCAATTTTGTCCGCGGCACACAGACTGCGATCAATCTGCCGGGACTTTTGAGCTTCTGTTCGGTGAGTCTGCGGGGGCAGGACGTGTATCGGTGCCGGCCGGAGGAAGGTTTCGGTTTCTGCAAGCATGCGCCGGGTGCGCAAGAGCCGCAATCGCTCGGCGGCTATCCGTCCATTGCCGCGCCGGTGCTGCTGCGCGATGTCGGCATCTGCGGCGGGCTTGACGGCAGTCTCCACGTCGTGCCGCTCGACGGTCGCGGGCAGGCGTGGTCGTTCAAGACGGCATTTGGCCGGGCCATTACTGCGCCCGTCGCTGTGTGCGATGGACGGGTCTATTTTGGCTGCGAGGACGGTTATCTTTATGTGCTGGGTCCCGGCGGCAACGCGCGGTTGCCCGACAAGGACCTCGAACTTCACCGCATTCGCAGCCCGCTCACCGGCAAGCAGGCCGGCGCCGAGCACGATTGGTTCACCAACTACGGCGACCTTGCCAACTCCAACGCCAACAGCCAGGGTTTTCGTCCGCCGTTGAAGATGAAGTGGGTGCGCCGGTACGAGGGTACGTTCAAACATCTGCCGGTCTTCGGAGGCGGACGGATGTACACGCACACGTCCGAAGGACAAGTCTTCGCCGTCGAACAGGAGACCGGCCGGCTGCTCTGGCGGCACTACTGGCCCGGCGTCCATCTGTCTTTCACCGCGCCGATTTACTGGAAGGAGCGGCTGCTGTTGCCGCAGGCCGGGATGAAGCGATCTCTGTTGCGTTGTCTCGACGCGGCCACGGGCAAGTTGCTCTGGGAAACGCCGTTCAGCGGTTCGCCGAGCTGGAGCCGTCAAGGGCCGCCGGTGATTTACAAGAACCTCGCGATCTACGCCTTCGGCACCGGTCGCTACGCTGCGCAAGGCACGGCCAAGCCCTTCCTCCACAAAGGCGAGCCACAGCCCTCAGCCGATGGCGCGGAGGTGATGAGTTTCATTTACGGCCACGACAATCCCTACTATCCGAAGGACAACCGGCCATTGATCCGCGCGTGGGACATCGAGACGGGCAAGGTCGTGTGGGAAAAAGATTTCTCGGAATACGGCACCGGCGGCAACGACTGTGGATTGTGTTTGCTGGATGACGCTCTTTTCTACTCGACCTTTTTCGGCTACACCGCCACGCGCAAAGGCTTGACGGCGGCGCTCGACCCGATGACCGGCAACGTCCGCTGGCTCACGACCGACTACTCTGTCACCGCCGGCTGCACCGTCTCCGGGCACGACGGCCGGCTCTACCTTGGCGGCTATAACGCGCCACACGGTTTGACCAAGGAGCGTTTTGTGTTCTGCCTCGATGCGCGCGACGGCTCGCTTGTCTGGAAATCCGAGCCGGTGCGCTCCGCGGTAAACGCGGTCAGCGTCGGCGAACGCTTTCTGTTCAGCAACGCCTCCGGCGGCGACGGCCATCTGTTCGACCGCGCGACCGGCAAGATCATTTCGCGTTTCAACTTCAAATACGCCTGCACACGTTTCACGCTCTCGGAGCCGTACCTGCTCGGCGCCAACATGGACCTGATTGACCTGGCCAACGGCAACCAACTCGTCTCGACCGGTCCGGCGCTGGAATCGCGCGAATGCGTCGGCAGCGTGGTTTCCAACGGCCGGCTGTTTTACACCGCCCAAGCCAACGGCCTGCAAATGTCACAAGTCGGCGGTGCGGAAGCCCAACACTGGACGCCACCGTGGCAACGATGAAGAGGAAAAAGGATTCCCATGAAAAACCTGTTGACGATTTCGTGCATTCTCCTGTTGAACCTCAGCCTTGCGCATGCCGCGAAGGACAAACCCAACGTCCTGTTCATCGCGATTGACGACCTGCGCGACTGGGTGCACTACCTCGGCGTCAATCAGCAGGTCAAGACGCCCAACCTCGACCGGCTCGCGGCGCGCGGCGTCGCGTTCACGCGCGCCTACTGCGCCTCGCCGCTGTGCAATCCGTCGCGCGCGGCGCTGTTGAGCGGGATGCGGGCGTGTTCCACCGGTATCTACAATAACAACATTGACTGGCGCAAGGTGGTTCCTGCCGACGCGACGACGTTGCCATTGCACTTCAAGAACAACGGTTACTACGTCGCCGGCGCGGGCAAGATTTTCCACGAGAGCTTCCGCCGTGATTCCGACTGGAACGATTATCTGTCCAAGCGCGAGGTTGGCGACGAGGATGACAAGCTGGACAAAAGCAGGAAGGGAGAAGTTGGTAACATTACCGCTATCGCCCCGGAGGTGAGCAACATCACCATTGGTCCCATTGCCGGCGACGACAACGCGATGGTGGACTACTACTCGGTTTCCTACATCATCAAGAAGCTCAGCGAGAAACGCGATCAACCATTCTTCCTCGCCTGCGGCCTGAAGAAACCACACCTGCCGTGGACGGTGCCGAAAAAATATTTCGATCTCTACCCGATTGATTCGATCATCCTGCCGAAGATTCTGGAGACCGACCTCGATGACGTGCCGCCGATGGGCGTCCAATTTGCCAAGCGCAAGGAACACGATGCGATCGTGCGGGACGGCAAATGGAAGGCAGCCGTGCAGGCTTATCTCGCCACGATCAGTTTCTGCGACGCGATGATCGGCCGGTTGCTCGACGGGTTCGACAAGAGCGGCCACACTGGCGACACGATCATCTGTTGCTGGAGCGACCACGGCTGGCACCTCGGCGAGAAGCTGCACTGGCACAAGTCCACGCTTTGGGAGGAAGCCACGCGCGCGCCCCACATCTGGGTTGTGCCCGGCCTGACCAAGGCTGGCGGCTCCTGCGGTCGCACGGTGGATTACATGAACATCTACCCGACGTTGACCGACCTCTGCGGCCTGCCAACGCCCAAACACGTCCAAGGCGTCAGCATCAAATCGTTGTTGGCCAACCCGGTGGCAGCGTGGGACCGCCCGGCGATCACGACCCACGGCTTCAGCAATCACACCGTGCGCACGGAACGGTGGCGTTACATCCACTACGCCGACGGTGGCGAGGAACTTTACGACCACGAGAAAGACCCGCTCGAATGGACCAACCTCGCCAAGGATTCGCAGTACGAGTCCGTGAAGACCGATCTGGCGAAGTGGTTGCCCAAGGAAAACGTGCCGATTCCGGGTGGGGAAGCCAAGGCGGAAAAAAACAAAAGGAAGAGTAAGAAGAAGAAACAACAAACTGCTTCCGAGTAGGCGGGCATGTGAAACGACTATTGATCTAACCCGGTATCCGCTCTTGGCCGGTCGCAGCAACATGAATCACATCCTCGAAGCGATCCGAATTGCCCGTGAACCATCACGCGCTCTGTGCTGGCTTGCGAGCATTGTGGTCGTGGCGGCAACCGGTTTGACTGCCACCGCAGCGGTTGTTCCCAGCGAGGCGCGTTACGTGAAGTCGCTCAACAGAACATGGCGCTTCAAGTTGGAACAGCCCGTTCATCAGGCGCTGACTTCATTTTGAGTCTGCAAGCAGATAATATCTCAAACGAACTTACTACCGGAGCACGCTGGCTGGCAGGCGGGATGGTGGGCCTCGCTACGCTCGGCAGTGCTGTTATGGCCCTCTCGCCCGGTCAACCTACCTACCGGACGCCCGTAAAGCAAGCACTTCGGCAACATGGCGGTGAACGTCAGCAAGTCCTTCGAGAACGATTCTTTGTGTCGGCTCATGGTCTGGCGCGGCGAGTACGCCACAAAAGGGACAGCACCTAACTGGTCGCGGCTTCTCCATTGATACCGCAAATTTCAGGTCACAGCGGTCGCAAACGTAGAACGTCGTTTGCATCTACTCATTTCGAGTGGTGCTCGTGAAGAAGGAAGTTGCCGAGAAAGCGCTGCACAATCACGGCGTCGCGGATGGTCAACAGGTTTTCAGCGTTGTCGAACTCGGCAGCGTTGGAAGCATTGAACGACCCGCATAGGACAAGACCACTGTCAATAATGATAACCTTGTTGTGCGCGATGCTGTGTGCTGCATCCAAAAGGACGGGAACATTACCGGAACGAAGAACAAGCAAAACAGAACTTCCTTTTGCTGCGCGTGCGTCCAAAACACACCTTACCGTGACGCCCTTTTTGCGGCTACTCACCAAGGCCGCGATAATCGGTTTCGATGTCAGAACAAACTGCTGCACGAAAATACTGTTTGTCGCCGAGTCCAAACAAGCAATAATGTACTTCGTGCAGTCACCCTTCGGCGAAAAGCGTACCTCGATTGGAGGGCGGGGTTCTGTGGTAGGAACCCCGCCCCGACTGAACGTGGCCAGTAGCAGCGCGAGTGCTACCAACCATTTTTGGAGGCTTGCGATTTTCTTGAAATTCATTAGAACGCTCCTTCTGCCAGCAATTCGGCAATGATGTTGAAAGCCAGCTTCTCAGCGTCGGCGGTTTGCAGCCAACTTACGAAGGAACTGCATCCCACAAAAGCGCCAAGAAGGATTGCACAACTCAACGATTGTATCCGGGGCATTTGGAAGACTTCCTTTCTGCTTCTCACTGATTTTTCGGACGTTTCTGGTAATGTATCCGTTCCACATTGCCAACACAAGGTTTGCGCCTGTCACAAGAAGAATCGCCCGCCAATCTTCCTGTTGCCATTGCCGTACCTCTGTATCAGATGCACCCTGTAGCCGAAGCGGAACGGGTGTCGCAAAGAGGGACGTGAAAAATTCGGTCAACGCCAGAAGGACTACGACCAACCCGATGAATTTGGCTTGTCGGAAATGAAACGCGATGAGTTGTTTCATGGTTAACCTTCGCTCCTCATTACAACACCATCGAGAGTGTAGAACACCCCTGCGACTTCGGGATCATAATCCGGCACTGAAACGTCAAAGCCTCGCCATTGGTTCTGCTCGCCTAGCCGAATCAACCCAATGCCGTCTGCGCCTGCTGGCCCTTGTTCACCTTGCGGCCCCGGGTCACCACCGGTAGGCCCTTGCGGCCCTTGGTCGCCTTGCAATCCCTGTTCACCTTGCGGCCCCGCTTCTCCCTGAATCCCTTGTTCACCGGGTGCTCCGTCCAATCCTTGAATGAGCGGTTTCCAGTGTGCGGGATTGCATCCGGGTACTTGGCTGTAAGGTTGACGCTCCACCATGCAAAGCCAAACCTGCGCCGCATAATTGACAGTGTCGGCGGGATAGTAATGCGACGCGATGAGAAAATTGCCACGGCTTGCCGTGGGGATTGCGTCGGCCCCGTCTTCACCTTTTGGGCCAACGTCACCTTGAATACCCTGCTCTCCGTCTAATCCCCGTTCCCCTTGGTCGCCTTTCAAGCCGCCCGTTGGCCCCTGCTCGCCTTGTACTCCTTGCACACCCTGTGGGCCTACTACACCTTGCGACCCCGCATCGCCTTCATCACCTTTCGGCCCTGTTGTTCCTTGAGCGCCTTGTGGCCCCGCGTAGTAACTGACGGTTGGCACAACGCCCACACGGTTCATAAGAACTGCCAACCGCAAAATTGATGCTGCTCGATTTGCCATGTCAACGCTTCTCGGTCAT